>Ga0335075_10006067_pt1 | contig 18670 bp, 15 predicted proteins | sample Lox_Sample_24_FD_206723 | JGI IMG/M metagenome (GOLD analysis project Ga0335075, IMG submission 206723) | Soil microbial communities from Loxahatchee National Wildlife Refuge, Florida, United States - Lox_Sample_2.4 | ecosystem: Environmental > Terrestrial > Soil > Wetlands | place: USA... | reverse complement strand
ATAGCGGCCAAGCGCCTGGACGGCGAAGCGCGCCTGCCAGCGGTCGTTGCCCAGGAAGCTCATCGGCACTGAGTGCCAGTGTGCTTCGCTCTCGTGCCGATACAACACGGATGCGGCCACGGCATCATGCCCGTCAGCGAATACATCCGCCTGCACCACGACGGAGTCGCCCACCACACGCCGGGCAGGAAACCGTCCGCAGTCGACCTGCGGGGTCAAGCCTTCGATGACGACGCGCGCCTTGCTCATCGGCCTCCCGAGCCGCGAATCAGTCGGGTGTCAGGACAACGACGGCAAGAGGGGGCAGGCGCAGCGACAGCGAGTGGGTCATTCCATGCGACGCCAGGGGTGAGGCTTCCACGCCTCCGAAGTTGCCGATGCCGCCGCCGCCGTAATCCGTAGCGTCGCTGTTCAGGCGCTCGCGCCACCAGCCGCCTCGGGGCACGCCGATACGGTAATTGTCCCGCGGCACCGGCGTGAAATTACATGCGATCAGCGCGACATCGCCGGGGTGCTGTCCCTTGCGCATGTAGACGATGACGCTCTGATCGGCGTTGTTGCAGTCGATCCACTGGAAGCCGTCCGGGGTGAAGTCGCGCTCGTAGAGAGCCGGAGTCCGCCGATACACATGGTTCAGGTCCCGTACCCAGCGGCGAACGCCCTCGTGCAGCGGGTACTGCAGCACGTGCCACTCCAGGCTCTCTTCGTGCTGCCACTCGCGTCTCTGGCCCAGCTCCCCGCCCATGAAGAGGAGCTTCTTGCCGGGATGGGTCCACATGTAGCCGAAAAGCAGGCGCAGCGAGGCGAACTGCTGCCATTCGTCGCCCGGCATCTTGCCGATGAGCGAGCCCTTGCCGTGCACCACCTCATCGTGCGACAGCGGCAACACGAAGTTCTCGCTGAAGGCATACCAGATGCTGAAGGTGAGCTGGTTCTGGTGGTATTTGCGGAACACCGGGTCCGTGCGCATGTAGTCCAGGGTGTCGTGCATCCAGCCCATGTTCCACTTGAGCCCGAAGCCGAGGCCGCCCAGATAGGTCGGCCGCGATACCATGGGCCACGCGGTGGACTCCTCGGCGATCGTCTGGGTGTCGTGGTGGTCGCGATAGACCGCGAGATTCAGCTGCTTGATGAACTCCACGGCCTGCAGGTTCTCGTTGCCGCCGAAGCGGTTCGGGATCCATTCGCCCGCGCGCCGCCCGTAGTCGAGGTACAGCATTGAGGCGACCGCGTCCACGCGCAGGGCATCGATGTGGTAGGTGTCCAGCCAGAAAAGCGCGTTGCTGGCGAGGAAATTGCGCACCTCGGCGCGACCGTAGTTGAAGATCGAACTGTTCCACTCCGGGTGGTATCCCTGGCGCGGATCGGCATGCTCGTAAAGATGCGTGCCGTCGAAGTAGGCGAGCCCGTGCTCGTCGCTGGGGAAATGCGAGGGCACCCAATCGAGAATAACGCCGATCCCCCGCCGGTGCAGGTGATCGACGAAATACATGAAGTCCTGCGGCGTGCCGTAGCGGGCGCTCGGCGCGTAATAGCCGGTGACCTGATAGCCCCAGGAGCCGTAGAACGGATGCTCCATGACGGGCAGCAGCTCGACGTGCGTGAATCCCATCTCCACGGCGTAGTCGCCGACGGCGTGCGCAAGCTCCCGATACGTCATCCAGCGGTTGTGCTCCTCGGGAACGCGGCGCCAGGAGCCGAGGTGCAGCTCGTAGATCGACCACGGGGCGTCGTGGGAATTCGGCCGGCCGCGCGCGCCCATCCACTGCTCGTCGCCCCACTCATACGACAGGTCCCATACCACCGAGGCCGTCCGCGGCGGCGTCTCGCAGTAGAAAGCGAAGGGGTCGGCCTTGTCGACGGTATAGCCTCCCTGTCGCGAGACTATGTGATACTTATAGAGCGCCCCGGCGCGGACGTCGGCGATGAATCCTTCCCAGATCCCGGAGGAATCGGAGCGCGCCGTCAGCGGATGAGTCGCCGGATTCCAACCGTTGAAATCGCCCACCACCGACACGGTGGCGGCGTTCGGGGCCCAGACGGAAAAATGGGTGCCTTGCTCGCGATCGGCGCCCCGCGGCTGGGCATGGGCGCCGAGCTTCTCGTAGGCGCGAACGTGCGTGCCTTCGCGAAAGAGATAGATGTCGTGGTCGGTGAGCAGCACTTGGCGAGTTTAGCAATAACCATTCCCAGGCGGTTGATCTAATGCGTGCTCTTGCCCGCCCCATCGTCATCGCCCATCGCGGCGCGAGCGGCTACGCGCCCGAGCATACTCTCAGCTCGTACTTCATCGCCATCGAGCAGGGTGCCGACTACATAGAGCCCGATCTCGTCATGACGCGCGACGGGGTGCTGGTAGCGCGCCACGAGAACGAGATCAGCGGCACGACGGATGTCGCCGGGCGCGCGGAGTTCGCCGACCGGCGCGCGACGAAGGTCATCGACGGCGCGACCCTCACCGGCTGGTTCACGGAGGATTTTCGGCTGGAGGAGCTGAAGACGCTGCGGGCCCGCGAGCGCATCCCGCAGGCGCGTCCCGCCAACACCCGACTCGACGGCAAGCTGCAGATTCCAACACTGGAGGAGATTCTGGCGCTGGTGCGCGGCGCCGAGGAGATGCGGCGGGTGCGGGCGCGCGAGCTGGGGTTGCCGGCGCCGGACCCGATCGGAGTTTATCCGGAAACCAAACATCCGAGTTATTTCGCCGGGTTGGGCCTCGCGATGGAGGAACGCCTGGTGGCAACACTGGAGCGCTATGGCTATGGCGGGCGCGACGGCGGCGCGTTCCTGCAGTCATTCGAGACGGGGAATCTGCAAGCTCTGAGCCGGCTGACGCAGCTGCCGCTGGTGCAGCTCATCGAAGCATCGGGCGCGCCCTATGATCTCATCCGCGGTGGCGATCCACGCACCTATGCCGACCTCGTGACGCCGCAGGGGCTGGAGGAAATCGCCTCCTATGCCGCGGCCATCGGGCCGGCGAAGGGCCTGATCATTCCGCGCGGCGGCGATGGCAGGCTGCTCACGCCGACTTCGCTCGTGACCGACTGTCACGCGGTCGGGCTGCGGGTACATCCCTGGACCTTCCGCGCCGAAGCCGAATTCCTGCCGGCCGGGCTGGACCTGAAGGCGGAGTTGCGCGCTTTCCTGGCCGCCGGCATCGACGGCTTCTTCACAGACCAGGCGGATGTTGGTGTTGCCGCCCGGAACGCATTCAACGTACGCGGTAACTAACTCGGCTGCAGGCGTTTGCGCGCGCCGACGAGCATCAGCGGCGTGCTCGGGGCGGCGCTGAGCACGCTGCGGGCGCGGGCGGCGGCCGCCCTGGATTCCTCGGCGGCGGCGGCGGCCTCCACCGGATGGGCGAGCAGATAGCCTTGCACCGCGATCGGCCCGCAGTGGCTGAGGAATTCGAGCTGCGCCGGGCGCTCGACGCCCTCGGCGACGACCTGCAGGCCGAGGCCGTGGCAGAGGGTCACGATGGAGCGCACGATGGCGGCGGAGCGCGGGTTGGAATCGACGCCTTCGACCAGCATGCGGTCGAGCTTGACGCGATTGATCGGCAATTGCTCGAGTGAGGTCAGCGAGGAGTAGCCGATGCCGAAATCGTCCAGGGCGATGGAGACGCCGAGATCGCGCAGGCGCCGCAGGGCGTCGATGGTCGTGCTGCCGGTCTGCAGCACGGTCTCGGTCAGCTCGAGCTCCAGAGCGCTGGCCGGCAGCCCCGCGGTCTGCAGCGCGCCGGCGATGTGGCTGACGAAATCGCTCTCGAAGAACTGGGGTGGCGACACGTTGATGGCCACCCGTGCATCGCTCCACCCGGCAGCCCGCCACGCCGCCACCGTGGAAGTGGCGGAGCGCAGCACCCAGCCGGTCAGCTCATGGATGAGGCCGCTCTTCTCGGCGATGTGGATGAACTCCGTGGCGGTGGCGATACGGCCGCCGGGCTTGCGCCAGCGCAGCAAGGCCTCCAGCGCCGTCACCTCGCAGCCGCTCAGGGACACTTCCGGCTGGAACATGAGCAACAGCTCCCCGGCCTCGACCGCCTGGCGAAGCGCCTGCTCCAGGCGGAAGCGCTGCGCCGCCGCGTCGTAGAGCGCGGCGCGATAGAGCGCGAAGCGGTTGCGGCCGAGCTCCTTGGCGCGAAACAGCGCCACGTCGGCGGCGCGCAGCAGGCCTTCGGGGTCGTCGGCATGGTCCGGAAAGAGGCTTGCGCCGACGCTGGCGGTGGTCGCCAGCGCGCGGCCCTCGATGGTGAGCGGTTGCTGCAGCGTCGCGACCACCGCGGCTGCGCGCCGCTCGACTTCCTCCACCGTGCGCAGCTCCTCGATGAGGAGGGTGAACTCGTCGCCGCCCAGCCGGGCGACCAGACTGTTGGCGCCGGCGGCGGCCTGGAGCCGGGCCGCTATGCCCTGCAGCACGCGATCGCCGAAGTTGTGTCCCAACGTGTCGTTCAGCGACTTGAAGTTGTCCATGTCGACGAAGAGCAGCGCCACGCGGCGGCCGGTCTGCCGGGCCCGCGCCAACGCCCCGGCGAGGCGCTCCGCCAGCTGCCGCCGGTTGGGCAGCTGCGTCAGCGGGTCATGGTGCGCCAGATGGTGCAGCTGGCGGGTCCGCTCGGCGACGTGCCGCTCGAGCTCCGCCTGGTGGGCGCGCAGATCCGCCTCCGCCTGGGCGATGCGGTCGGCCATGGTGTTGAAGGACTCGGCCAGCTCGTCGATCTCGGCGGAGCCGCCGCGCGGCGCTCGCACGCTCCGGTCGCCTCCCGCGAGCAGGCGCGTCGCTGTCGTGAGGCGTCGCACCGGCAGGCTGATGCCGGCCACGAGCAGTGCCGAGACGACGACCATGACGATGAGGATCGCGACGCCGGTGGCGGTGACGGTGTTCTCGGCAGCTTCCGCCGAAACGGCCGCGTGCCGGGCGGCGTCCAACAACCCACGCCGCGCGGGCGCTTGCAGCTCGCTCTGGACGTCAGCGGTCAGGACGTTGCTCTGGTCCAGCAGCGCGTGCCGGGCCGCCATGTCGCGGGCATCCAGGAGCCCGATGTCGCGCCGCAGCCGAACGGCGCGCTCGAAGTCAGAATGCACCATGTCCATCCAGGCGGGTCCCGGCGAGCGCCCCAGCTCCGCGGCGTGCGCGCGCAGGACCGCTTCGAAGTTACGCTCGCGCGCACTGGTCTCGGTGGCGGGCCCGTAGCTGTAACGAACGGCGTCGATCGCCGTGGCCAGGGCGGAGAGCGAGGGTCTGGCGATCACCTGACCGTGGATCGTGAGGCCGGTGCCGCCGGCCGTGGCGATGAGCTGATAGACACGGTCGAGCGCCTGCCAGCGTTGCTCGCTCCATTGCGTGCGCTGCGCCGCATCGAGTGCGAGCTGCCGGCTGTTCTGAATATGAGCCAACAGATCGTCGCGCAGCTGTCGGGTGGCCGGGGTGAGCTGCGTATTGGCGCTGAAGTATTGCTCGACCGCCTGCTGCAGAGCGTCGCCCGCGGAGGAGAGCGCCTGGAAATTGCCATTGTCGGATTGCAGGTCGTCCGCGACCGCGCGATCGTAGGCGCTGAGCTTCTCCAGGATGGCGCTGGCGCGGCGGGCCAGCGGCTCGTGCTGGGCGCGCATGCTGCGCACGGCCTCCACTGCGGCACGCGTGGTTCTCGTCGCGAGCACATGCGCCACTACGACCACTGCCGCGACGGCGGCGAGGCCCAGTGTCAGCCGGGCGCCGATGCCGAACCGCGCCCGCAGCCGGCGCCGCTGTATTTGCTCTGCCTTATGCATACGACATAAGCCGGTGCGGTTGACCGGATTCGGTCAAGGCTGCCCCCGAGCTTAGCCGGAGAGTTTGCGCGCGAATTCGGCGTCGGTCCGTGCCGGGCATCGCAGGATGACCCGCTAGCCGATCCCGACGGCCAAACGGACGCAGGGATTGCCTTATACTAGCCACATGATGCAGAGCAGGGCCCATGACCGAAATCGCTGACACATTCGACTCTGCCTTCACCAAGGCCGTCGATCTGGGCAACCGCCTTGCCGACAAGGACAGGGATGCCGACCTCTGGGATATCGCCGACGGGCTGCTCGCCGGCGCGTTGCAGTACTGGCTGTATTCCCGCCAGCCGTGCGGCGACCCGCGCTGCCAGGACTGCATGCCGATCAGCACCGCGGAGGGCCGGATGGCCGAGCTGCGGCGCCTGATCGACCAGCTCGCCTCCGAGAGCGAGTACTTCCATACCCCTACGGACGCGAACGCGGGTCGGGCGTAGCCGCCGGCCGGAGGAGTCACCGTGACCTCCGGTCGTCAAAGCTAGCATCCGGGTCCGCCGTCACCGCGGGTGCGCCCCCCAAAGCGCTGCAGAGCGTTCTAGAATGGCGGTTGCCGCGGGCACATGCCGCCATTGAGAAGCATACCCGAAAGGGGCCGAATTGAGCGTTGAAGCCTTGACAGCCACCGACGAGCCGATCGCAGCGGAAGTGGTCATCGTCGGTGCGGGTCCCTGCGGCCTGTTCCAGGTGTTCGAGCTGGGATTGCTCGGCATCACCGCCCATGTGATCGACTCTCTGGCCCATCCCGGCGGCCAATGCACGGAGCTCTATCCGGACAAGCCGATCTACGACATTCCGGCGCTGCCGGTTTGCGGCGCCCAGGAGCTGGTCGACCGGCTGCTGCAGCAGATCAAGCCGTTCAAGCCCCAATTCCACCTCGGACAGGAGGTGGCGCAGTTCGCGCGTCGCGAGGATGGACGGTTCTCCATCACCACGGCGACCGGCACGCGCTTCGATGCGGGCGCGGTGGTGATCGCCGCCGGCGTCGGCTCCTTCCAGGCGCGGCGGATCGGCATCGAGGGCGCCGAGCCCTTCGAGGGCAACGGAATCCTCTATCGGGTGAAGGATGTCACCGCGCTCGAGGGCAAGCGGCTCGTCATTTTCGGCGGCGGCGACTCGGCCCTCGACTGGACGCTGGAGCTGGCAGCGCGGGCGCGCAGCCTGACGCTGGTCCATCGGCGCGCCGAATTTCGCGCCGCTCCCGCCTCGGTGGCCAAGATGAGGGAACTGGTCGGCGCCGGCCGCATGCGCTGTTTCGAGGCGCTGCCACATTCGCTCATCAGTCCCGACGGAGTGCTCGCGGGCGTGAACATCAAGGCCGCGGACGGCACGATGCACGCGCTCGAGGCCGATCACCTGCTCGTCTTCTTCGGCCTGCATCCGAAGCTGGGCCCCATCGCGGAATGGGGGCTGGACCTCGAGAAGAAAGCGCTCAAGGTCGACACCGAGAAGTTTCAGACCAGCCTGCCCGGAGTCTTCGCGGTGGGCGACATCAACACCTATCCCGGCAAGAAGAAGCTCATCCTGTCGGGCTTCCACGAGGCGGCGCTCGCCGCCTTCGCCATCCAGCACCACCTCTTCCCGCAGAAGCGCCAGTTCCTGCAGTACACCACCACCAGCCCCATCATGCACCAGCGGCTGGGCGTACCCGACTGATAAGATTGGCTGAAAGTCGCCTGCGGCGCTTTCAGCGGCCAACCCATTTACCCGATCCACCTCGCGACCCGAGGACGGCCTCGGGTCGCTTCATGACTTGCTTTCGGACGGTGCCATGAATCCACAGCTTGCCGATCTGTTGGCTCTCCTGGAGCTCGAGCCGCTGGAGGTGAACCTGTTTCGCGGCGAGAGCCGCGACATCGGCAGCCCGCAGGTGTTTGGCGGCCAGGTGCTCGGACAGGCGCTCACCGCCGCTTCCGCCACGGTCGAAGGCCGCATCGTGCATTCACTGCATGCGTACTTCCTGCGCCGCGGCGACTTCAACGCGCCCATCGTTTACCAGGTGGATCGCGCCCTCGACGGCCACAGCTTCTCCAACCGGCGCGTGGTCGCGATCCAGCACGGCGAGCCGATATTCAACATGGCGGCGTCCTTCCAGGTCATCGAGGAAGGTCTGGAGCATCAGATCGCCATGCCGGAAGTGCCGCCGCCGGAGGAGCTGCCGGACTCGAGCCGGCCGCCGCCCGCGCTGCTGGCGCGCCTGCCGGAGCGGCTGCGGCGCTTTCTCGAGCAACCGCGGCCGTTCGAATTCCGGCTGGTGCAGCCGATGGATTACCTGGCGCCGCGCAGCGCGCCGCCTTCGCGCCAGGTGTGGTTTCGGGCGGTCGACCGCCTGCCAGCCGATGAGAGGCTGCATCGGCGCCTGCTGGCGTACCTCTCCGACTACTTCCTGTTGGATACGGCGACCCTGCCGCATGGATCGGCTCTTCTCGGCAGCACGATCATGATGGCCAGCATCGATCACGCGATGTGGTTTCATCGGCCGCTGCGGGTCGACGACTGGCTGCTCTATGCGGTGGAGAGTCCGAGCGCCTCGGGGGCGAGGGGCTTCGCCCGCGCCGGCGTGTATTCGCGCGATGGCAAGCTGATCGCCAGCACCGCGCAGGAGGGACTGGTGAGACTGCGCCGCGACAAGGCGAGCTAGCCAAGCTGCGCTTTCAGGAAGCGCGCAGCACTTTTCCCGGATTGAGGATGCCTCGGGGATCGAGCGCGCGCTTGATGGTGCGCATCAGATCCAACTCCACCGGCGCGGCGTAGCGCTCGAGCTCGCCCACTTTCAGCCTGCCGATGCCGTGCTCGGCGCTGAAGCTGCCGCCGAACTCCCGCACCAGGTCATGGATGGCGCGCTTGACCGGCTCTTCGCGGGCGAGGAAGCCCGCGCGATCGCTGCCGGGAGCCTGGTTCAGATTGAAGTGCAGGTTGCCATCGCCGACGTGGCCGTAGGCGACCAGGCGGCCATCGGGCACGTTGTCCGCGAGCCACCGCGAGCCCTGCTCGATGAACTCGGGGATCGCGGCGACCGGGATGGAGATGTCGTGCTTGATGCTGCCGCCGTCGAGCCGCTGCGCCTCCGGAATGGTCTCGCGCAATTTCCAGAATGCGGCCCGGTCGCGCTCGCTGCGCGCCAGCGCGGCATCGAGGACCTCCTTCTCCTCCATCGCTGCGGCGAGACTTTGCTCGAGCACCTCCTCCAGGGGCTCGCCCGCGCGGGAGGAAGTGAGCTCACAGAGCACGTACCAGGGATGCTGCGCGGCGAGCGGATCGCGCACGCCCGGGATGTGGCGCGCGGCGAGGTCGACCGCGATCCGGGGGATGAGCTCGAACGAGCTCACTCGATCGCCGCTCGCATCGCGCAGGCGCGCGAGCAGGGCCACGGCGGCGCGCGGATCGGGAACGGCGGCAAATGCGGTCGCGAAGGCACGCAGTTTCGGGAAGAGCTTCAGGCTCGCGGCGGTAATGATTCCGAGGGTACCCTCGGCGCCCAGGAAGAGCGATTTGACATCGTACCCTGTGTTGTCCTTGCGCAGCGTCCCCAGGGAGGAGAGCAGGCGGCCGTCGGCGAGCGCCACTTCCAATCCCAACACGAGGTCGCGCATCATGCCGTAGCGCAGTACGTGAACGCCCCCGGCGTTGGTCGATAGATTGCCGCCCAGCTGACAGGTCCCCTCGGAGCCCAGGCTCAAGGGGAAGAGGCGTTGCGCCTCATCCGCGGCGCGCTGGATGTCTGCCAGCACGCAGCCTGCCTCGGCGACGATGGAGTAGTCGAGCGGGTCGAGGCGCCGGATGCGGCGCAGCCGCGACAGCGAGACGACGATCTGCCGCCCCGATTCATCGGGGGTCGCGCCACCGCAGTAGCTGGTGTTGCCGCCCTGCGGGACGACGCCGATGTCGTGAAGATTGCAGAAGGCGAGAAGCTCCGTCACTTCCGCCACGGTATGCGGGACGGCGACGGCAAGCGCGCGGCCGTGGTAGAGCCGGCGGTGGTCCGTGAGGTAGGGCTCGAGGTCGCTGCCTGCGTCCGGCGCGTCGCCCGACAGCACGCCCTGAGGCCCCAGGATCCGCTCGAGTCCGCCCAGGGCTTGCGCGCGGCTGAGGGGTGGCACGGGGAGGAGTCTTCTCAGGCCGCCGGCAGGGCGCGCAGCGCCGCAATCCGCTCATCGAGCGGCGGATGGCTCATGAAGAGGCGCTGCAGGCCGCGGGCTACCGGTCCCGAGGTGATGCCGAAGGCGGCAAACTGGTGCGAGGGCAGGGGCTCATGCGCCCGCTTCAGCTCCTCGAGGGCGGCGATCATGTTGGCCACTCCGGCGAGGTGCGCGCCACCCCGGTCGGCGCGGAACTCGCGCCAGCGGGAGAAAGCCATGACGATCATGTTGGCCAGGATGCCGAGCAGGATCTGCGAGGCGATCACCGACAGAAAGTATGCGGGTCCACGCCCGTCCTCCGAGCGGAAGAGCGTGCGGTCGACGAGATTGCCGATGATCCGCGACAGGAAGATCACGAAGGTGTTGACCACGCCCTGGATGAGAGTCAGCGTGACCATGTCGCCGTTGGCGACGTGCGTCAGCTCGTGACCCAGTACGGCCTCGATTTCCTGCTCGTTCATCGCGGCGAGGAGCCCGGTGCTGACGGCCACTAGCGCGGAATCGCGGCTGTAGCCGGTGGCGAACGCATTGGGTTGCGGGGAGTCGAACACACCCACCTCCGGCATGCCGACGCCGGCGGCGTGGGCGAGCCGTGCCACCAGCCCGACCAGCCACTGCTCGTTCGCGGTGGTGGGCTCACGGATGACTCTCACCCCCATGGCGTTCCGTGCCATCCATTTGGACATGAGCAGGGAGATGAACGCACCGCCGAAGCCGAATACGGCCGCGACAACGAGCAGGGCATCGAGACTGCTGCCACGCACCTGCAGCCAGCGGTCCAGCCCTATCAGGTGCGCCACGATCGTCAGTACGGCGAGTACCGCCAGGTTGGTGACGACGAGCAGGAAAATGCGCTTCATGGCTCAACCCTGGGGGTGCAGGCAAACGTTTTCAAGCAGGCACGGATGTGCCCCGCCGCCCCGGATGGCTAGTGAATGAGAGCGCCGAGGGCCCGTCCGACCGAGAAGGCCACGATTCCCGCGCCGCCGCCGATCAGCACCATGCGCACCGCTCCGCGCAACGCCTGCCGGCCGGTGAAGAGGCTGAGGGCGAGGCCGACGGCGAAGAGGGCGACGGCGGTGAGCACCGCCGTGGCGGCGACCGCCCGGTGGCCCGCCATGCCCACCAGGAACGGGAGCAGCGGCACGGCTGCGCCGGCGGCGAACGAGACGAAAGAGGCGGTGGCCGCTCGCACCGGGGAGCCCAGGTCATCCGGATTCAACCCCAGCTCTTCCCGGGACAAGACATCGAGGGCCTGGTCGGGACGGGCCAGCAGCGCCTGGCTGACTTCCCTGGCCTGTGCCAGGGCTACGCCGCGCGCTTCATAGATCAGAGCCAGCTCCTCTGCCTCCTCCTCGGGATATTCGGCGATCTCCTCGCGCTCGAGAGCGATTTGATATTCGTACATCTCGCGCTGCGAGCGGACCGAGACGTACTCGCCCGAGGCCATCGAGAGCGCGCCGGCGAGAAGACCCGCGATACCGCTCACCAGGACGAAAGAGCTTGGCGCAAAGGCTCCGGCAACGCCCAGCACGAGGCTCGCGTTGGAAACCAGCCCATCGTTCACGCCGAACACCATGGCCCTGAGATTGCCGCCCAGTCCGCCCCGATGGCGGACGCCGACGTCCGACAATGTAGTGGGCATTGCGTGTCCGCTGGCCACGGGCGCGGTGTAGATCGAAAGGCCCCGCAGCTTCATCGCGGCGAGCACGGAGCGAACGGCTCGAGGCCCGAAGACCCGCGCCAGTCTTGCGACTACGCGCGCCCGCAGAGAGGGTACGAAAACGCGCGCCGATGCCGTCCCTCGATTCGTCTGCTGTGAAGAGACTTCCCACTTCGCCGCCTGCTCCTCGGCGGCGGCGGCGAGCTGGGTGAAGAGGCGCTGCTTATGGGGATCGGGCTCCGCCGCGGCGACCTGCCGATAAAGCCAGGCAGACTCTTTTTCGTGGTACCAGCTGTCCAGGTTCATGGGCTAAAACAGGCCTGCGGCCGTTTTAGCAGCCAACCATGGAGCGTTTTGGGGGCCGCAGGCAGGGGACGGCCTTTGCCCACTACATGACTTGCTTTCGGATGGCTCAAGGAGACAAGGGAGACTCAATACTGATCGCGCTCTTCTTCCTCGTCTTCGTCCCAGTCGTCGTCGTCCTCGTCATCCTCGTCCCAGTCGTCCTCATCGTCCTCGTCCTCTTCTTCTTCTTCCTCTTCCTCTTCGTCATCGTCCTCTTCGGACTCGGCCCAGCCTTCGGGCTCGTCGATCTGCTCCAGGTCCATCTCATGCCAGGTCTCGAGATCGATTTCCTCGATCTCGCCGTCGAGATACTCGATCTCGACCAGCTCGGAGTCCTCGTCCACTGTGAGAACCCGGAATGATTCCTCGTCTTCCAGGTTCTCGTACCACTGTCCGGGAACCGGCTCGTAATCTCTGCTCACCGCTTTGCTTCCTCAGGTTGGCGCCTGCAAGTTTAGCGTATAGTTTTCCCATGACCATCCCCCACACGCCATCCTCATCGCCCCTTGCCAGGGCGCGGCGTGTCGTGGTGAAGGTGGGCTCGGCACTGCTGACGGACGCCGAGACCGGACGCATCAACCGAGCCTGGCTCGAGAGCCTGATCGAGGACCTCCTGCGCCTCAGGAAGCGGGACTGCCAAGTGATCCTGGTGTCCTCCGGGGCGATTGCCCTCGGAAGGCGGCAGCTCGGGCTGGCGAAGGGCCCGCTGCGCCTGGAGGAGAGCCAGGCGGCCGCGGCGGTCGGGCAGATCCGGCTCGCGCATGCGTACAAGGAGTTACTCGAGAGCCGCGATGTCACCGTCGCCCAGGTACTGCTCACCCTGGAGGACAGCGAGCGGCGCCGTCGTTACCTGAACGCTCGCGCGACCTTGGAGACCCTCCTGTCCCTCGGGGCCTTACCGGTCATCAACGAGAACGATACCGTGGCGACCGCGGAGATCCGCTACGGCGACAACGATCGGCTGGCGGCCCGGGTGGCGCAAATGGCCGCGGCCGACTGCCTGATCCTGCTATCGGATGTCGATGGTCTTTACACCGCCGACCCGAACAAGGATCACGCGGCGACCTTCATCGAGGAGGTGCTCAAGATCACGCCGGAGATCGAAGCCATGGGTGGCCGCTCGGCCTCCGACGTCGGCTCCGGCGGCATGACGACCAAGATCATGGCCGCGCGGATCGCCGTCGCCGCCGGCTGTCACATGTGTATCGCCGCGGGTCACCCTCGTCATCCCGTCAGGCGGATAGAGGAGGGGGCGCGGTGCACCTGGTTCGTGCCAAGTGCCACACCCGTCGCGGCACGCAAGCAGTGGATCGCCGGCACTTTGCGGCCCGCGGGCGCGGTGACGATCGACCCCGGTGCCCTGCGCGCGCTGCTCGATGGCCGAAGCCTGCTGCCGGCCGGTGTGGTGAGCGCGCGCGGCCGATTCGAGCGCGGCGACACCGTGAGTGTGCTCGCCCCGGACGGCAGCGAGATCGCGCGCGGGATCATCGCCTACTCCGACGTCCACGCCGCGAAAATCATGGGCCGCAGGTCGTCCGACATCGAGAACATCCTCGGCTTTCGCGGCAGCGATGAAATGATTCATCGCGACGACCTCGTGCTCCTCAACCCGGAGCCGGCGGCGAAAGAGCGTGTCGGGAGCCGATCGTGAATGCCGAGTCGGTGATCGGGGATCTGGGCGAACTGATGGGGCGGCTCGGCCGCAATGCCGTCGCCGCCGCCTCGGTGCTGGCGCTGGCCGGGACCGAACCCAAGAATGTCGCCTTGTCCGCCGCGGCCGGCGCGATCCGCGCGGGTGTGGCGCCGATCCTCGAAGCCAACGAGCGCGACATGGCGGCGGCGCGCGCCGCCAACCTGACCGGAGCGCTGCTCGACCGGCTGGCACTCGATGAGAAGCGGGTCGAGTCGATGGCCCGCGGCATCGAGTACGTCAGGGCGCTGCCGGACCCGGTCGGCACGACGGCGGCCGAGTGGCAGCGGCCGAACGGCCTCAGGATTCAGCGCGTGCGGGTGCCGCTCGGCGTAATCGGGATCATCTACGAGAGCCGCCCGAATGTGACGGCGGATGCCGGCGCGCTCTGCCTCAAATCGGGCAACGCCGTCATTCTGCGCGGCGGGTCCGAGAGTCGGCATTCCAACGCTGCCATCCATGCCTGTCTGACGGAGGGGCTGCGCGCGGCCGGCCTGCCCGCCGAATGCATACAGCTCGTGCCGACGACTGACCGGGCGGCTGTCGGCTACATGTTGGCGGGCATGGCGGACTACCTGGATGTCATCGTGCCTCGGGGCGGCAAGAGTCTGGTCGCTCGGGTCCAGCGGGAGGCGCGGGTACCCGTGATCGGCCACTTGGAGGGCAACTGTCACGTGTATGTCGACCGCGATGCGGACCTGCGCATGGCGCAGACTATCGCCCTCAACGCAAAGATGCGCCGCACCGGAATATGCGGGGCGGCGGAGACGCTCCTCATCGATCGCGGTTGTCTCGACACCCACCTGCTTCCGGTCATACAGGTTCTGCTGGATGCCGGGTGCGAAGTCCGAGGTGACGCGCTGGTGCAGAAGGCGGACCGACGCGTTCGTCCGGCATCGGAAGAGGATTGGTACACAGAGTATCTCGATGCCATCATCGCCGCGCGCGTGGTGGACGGTGTCGATGGTGCGATTGCGCACATCGCCAAATATGGCTCGGCGCACACGGAGTCAATCGTCACGGAGAGCGATGCGACGGCTGAACGCTTCCTGCAGCGAGTCGACAGCGCCATCGTTCTGCACAATGCCTCGACGCAGTTCGCCGATGGCGGCGAGTTTGGCATGGGAGCGGAGATCGGCATCTCCACGGACCGCTTCCACGCCCGTGGGCCCGTGGGCGTCGAGCAGCTGACGAGCTACAAGTACGTGGTGCGGGGGTCGGGCCAGATCAGGCCTTGAGTACCGGAAGCCGCGCCATCGCGGAAGTGAGCGCCGCGATTCCGCCTCGGAGCGAGAATGCGTCGCTGTAACCTTGCGAGCGCAACGTATGCGTTGCCGCGAGACTCCGCTTGCCGCTCGCGCAGACGAGCAGATAGCGCCGCGCCGCCGGCATGTCGGCGTGGTCATGGAGGAGCTGCGCCAGCGGCAGGTGCCGGAAATTCGAGCAGGGCGTCGCCAGCCGCGCGAGCTCATGCGGCTCGCGGATGTCGATGACTTCAAAGCCGTCCGCCAGGGCGTCCTCCAGCGACTCGAAGCTCAATTCGACGTCGCCCGGCTCGCTGCGCGCCTGCGCGTGCTCCGGACAATTCGCGGCGCGCCGCGTACGGATGCGAGTGATCGACAGGGTCAGGAGGTCCATCACCATGATCTCTTCCGACAGCTGTCCGGGCAGTTCCAACAGCAGCTTCAGCGCCTCGAGCGCCTGCAGGCTGCCGAAGGTACCGGGCACCGGCCCGAGGACCCCGGCCTCGGCGCAATTGCCGACCAGGCCGTCGCGGGTCGCCTCCGGCCAGACACAGCGCAGGCAGGCCCCGGCCCGATCCGGTCGCACGACCTGAAGCTGGCCCTCATACTGGTACACGCTCGCGAAGATGACCGGCTTGCGAAGGCGCACGCAGGTGTCGTTCAACATGAACTTGGTCGAGAAGTTGTCCGTGCAATCGATGACCAGGGAGTAGGGCGCGATGAGTTCCGTTGCCGTCGCCGCCTCCACACGCAGCGCGTGCGCATGTATCTCGACGTCGGGATTCAGCGCGTGCAGGCGCGCCGCGGCCAGCTCGACTTTGGGCTTGCCCACGTCCGCCAGCGAATAGAGCGTCTGCCGGTGCAGGTTGGAGGCTTCCAGCCTGTCGCCGTCAACCAACCCGATGCGGCCGACACCGGCCGCGGCGAGATAGGTCATGACCGGCACGCCCAGGCCGCCGCATCCGACCACCAGCACCGCCGCGCGGCGCAGCTTCTCCTGGCCCGCCGCACCGACTTCGCGCAGGGCGATCTGGCGCGAGTAGTCGGGCACAGCGGCAGTCGCCTCATTCGGATGCATGTCGCGGTCGTGCGCGTGGCCGTGGGTGGCACAGCGCTCGCAGTTCACCCAACCGGAGTCGCCGTTCTCGTAGTGCTCCTTCTTCCAGATCGGCACACGATGCTTGACCTCATCGATGATGTAACGGCAGGCGCGGAATGCCTCGTCACGATGGCGCGCCGTTACGCCTACCCACACCGCCTCGTCGCCTATCTCGAGCGCTCCGATCCGGTGTACGCACGCGGCGTGCTCGACACCGAAGCGTGCGATCGCCTCCGCGATGATTCGCTCGCCCTCCTTGATCGCGAGCGGCTCGAAGGCCTCGTACTCCAGTCGGCGGACGCGCTGGCCTTCGTTGTGATCGCGCACCCAACCCTCGAAGGCGGCGTACCCGCCGCAGGCGGGGTCGCTGAGCTCGGCGCGCAGCACGGACTCGTCGAGGGGAGTCGTGGAGAAGCGGAACATGACTCGCGGCGCGGCGCGCCTACCCTCCGGCCACTGGAGGAATGAACACGACCGAGTCGCCGTCGTTCAGCCGCTGGCCCCAGTCGCCGAACTCGGCGTTCACGGCAACACGCAGCACTTCGGGCGCGAGGGAGAACGGATAGCGCTGCTTGAGCTCCTGGTAGAGCTCTCGTGGAGTACCGGCGGTCGTAACCAATGACTCGGCGCTGCGTCCGGCCTGCTCACGCAGGAGCGCGTAGTACTGCACACTGATCCGCTGGGCGACGCCCGGCGCGCCGTCGGCTGCGGCCGAGGCGCCCGCGGTCTGATGCACGCGATCCAGCGCCGAGCCATATTCCTTCGGCGTATTCACGTTGTCGAGGGCCCCCGGCCCGGGTTGCTCGAGCAGCGCGAGGTCCGCGTTGATGAGGAACTTTCGCGGGCAGTCGCGTCCGCTTGCAACGTACGCGCGCATCGCTTCGCGGCTCGACGGCTCGTAGATGGCGCAGAGGGGTTCCGGGAGGCCGTCGTGAGTCGACCGGTACGCGGTCGCCTGGCGCTCGGGGCGGCGCGAGGCGAGAAGATGCTCCAATGTCTGCCGGTCGAGCAGCGGCAGATCGCAGGCGAGCACCAGCCACGCCGCATCCGGATGCCGTGACTGCGCGGCGAGGATGCCGGCGATGGGCCCGGCCACCTCGCCGGAGTCGACGATCTGCGGGTAGCGCGCGCGCAGCGGATCGCTGCCCTGGTCGGGCCGGACGGACACGAACACCCGCTCGACCAGAGGCGTGATCAGCTCGACCGCGCGCTCGAGCTGGCTGCGCCCGGCGTACTCGAGCGCCGCCTTGTCGCGCTGCATGCGGGTACTGCGGCCGCCGGCGAGCACTAGTCCGTAGAGAGGGGCCATTTGCCGATTTTACGCCCGCGGGTCCGCTATCGCGCGGCCCGCTTGTAGGGGCGCTTGCCGCCGGTTTTCTCGAGCAGGCGCACGCCTGTGATCTCGATGTCGTGCGACAGCGCCTTGCACATGTCGTAAATGGTGAGCGCCGCGACCGTGGCGCCGGTCAACGCCTCCATCTCCACGCCGGTGCGGTGATGCACCGCGACCCGGCAGCGCACGACGACTTCGCCGCCGCGGCGATCCTCGATCTCCACGGAGCAGTGCTCCAGGCCGAGGGGGTGGCAGAACGGAATGAGCTCGTGCGTGCGTTTCGCCGCCATGACGCCGGAGACGATCGCGGTGTCGAACACCGGCCCCTTCCTGGTGCGGTGTCCGCTGGCGCGCAGTGCCGCCGCCACGCTGCGCGGCAGGCGCACGCGTGCCTCGGCGATCGCCTCCCGGTGCGTGATCTCCTTGCCTGCGACATCCACCATCGCTGGGCGATTGCGGCTGTCCAGGTGCGAGAGTCCGGAGCGTGCCATCAGCCACCGATGTAGAACATTTCGACCTTGCGGGCGCGGTCCGCCAATTCCCGCTGCGACTGGCGCTGCTCGCTGTAGTTGTCGCTGCGGTCGACCCAGACGCGGCGCAGGACATCGAGCAGCTGATCATCGCTCGCGCCGCTGCGCAGAGCATCTCGCAGGCTGGTGCCGTGCGTGGCGAAGAGGCATGTGTAGAGCACACCGTCCGAGGACAGGCGTGCGCGGGAGCAATCGCCGCAGAAAGGTTGGGTCACGGAGGAGATGAAGCCCACCTCGCCGGCGCCATCGGTGAAGGCATAGCGCTCCGCCACCTCGCCGCGATACTCGCGTCCCAGAGGCTGCAGCGGCCAGCGGTCGCCGATGCGCGCCAACAGCTCGCTCGATGGCACGACCCGCTCCCGGCTCCAGTGGTTTCGATTGCCGACATCCATGTACTCGATGAAGCGGACGATCACTCCCGTGCCGCGGAAACGCTCGACGAGGTCGAGCACGGTGTGATCGTTGACGCCGCGCTCCACGACGGCGTTGATCTTGATCGGCTCGAGTCCGGCGCGGCGCGCGTGCTCGATCCCGGACAGCACATCCTCCGGCCCACCGAAGCCGCCGCTCATGCGCCGGAAGACCTCCGGGTCCGCGCTGTCGAGGCTGACCGTGATGCGTTGCAGTCCCGCGGCGCGCAGCTCGAAGGCGTACTTGGCGAGCAGCACGCCGTTGGTGGTCAGCGCGATGTCCTCGACGCCATCGATGGCCGTCAGGTCGCCAATGAGATCAGGGAGGGCCGGCCGCAGCAGCGGCTCGCCGCCGGTGAGGCGCAGCTTGCTCACTCCGAGGCGTACGAAAAGGCGCGCCA
>Ga0335075_10006066_pt1 | contig 18673 bp, 22 predicted proteins | sample Lox_Sample_24_FD_206723 | JGI IMG/M metagenome (GOLD analysis project Ga0335075, IMG submission 206723) | Soil microbial communities from Loxahatchee National Wildlife Refuge, Florida, United States - Lox_Sample_2.4 | ecosystem: Environmental > Terrestrial > Soil > Wetlands | place: USA... | reverse complement strand
CCTTGAATGCGGATGCTGCCGGCCGCGATCGATTCGAGACCGTAGACCGCCCTGATGACCTCCGATTTGCCGCAGCCAACGAGGCCGGCTATCCCGGTAACCTCGCCCTCGCGAGCGAACAGGCTGACATCGCGCACTGCCCCGTTCGCAAGGGTAAGATGTTCGACCTCCAGCACCTTGCGTGCCGGTCGATGCGGGATCTTGGGAAAGAGGACGTCGATCTTTCGCCCCGTCATCAGCTCGACGAGCCCGGTCTCCGTCGCTTCGTGGGAATTGACGGTTGCGATCTTCCGCCCGTCGCGCAGCACCGTGATCCGGTCGCCAATCTGTCGGATCTCGCCCAGCCGGTGCGAAACGTAGATGATCCCGGTTCCGGACTGCTTCAGCCGGAAGACCAGATCGAAAAGCTTGATGACCTCCGCGTCGGTGAGAGACGCTGTCGGCTCATCGAGAATGAGTAGCCTCACCTTGGTGAGGAGGGCCTTCGCGATCTCCACCATCTGCTGGCGCGCTCGGGACAATCCCCTCACCTTGCGTTTCGGCTCTAGGTCGAACCCGAGTTCCGCCATCACCTGAAGGGCGCGCGCCCGCATCGCCGCTCGATTGAGGATCCCACCCGCGACGATCTCGCGACCGAGAAACAGGTTCTCCTCGATCGTCATGTCCGGCACCAGGCTGAACTCCTGGAAGACCGGGCTGATCCCGGCAACCCGTGCCTGATGCGGCGTGAGATGCCCGAGGTCTTGTCCTTGATAGACGAAGGCCCCGGAGTCACGCGGGAATGTGCCGGCGATGATATTGATCAACGTCGATTTGCCGGCTCCGTTTTCGCCAAACAGGACATGCACTTCACCGCGGCGAAGATCGAAATCGACTCTGTCCAGCGCCAGAACGCCAGGGAAGCGCTTGCTGACGCCCGTCAGCCTGAGGAGTACCTCGTCAGCGGCGGGGCCGGCGCCGGCGGTTGCCGCCGGCGCCGGCCGAGTTTTGTCGAATCCCAACGTCACATTCGCGATGCCGGACGCAACGCTTTCCTGATCACTTGGCCCGCACCGAGTACACCGCCTTGAAGGTCGAAGGGGCATGAACGAGGTCCATGTTGATCTGGGAAATGGTGTCTTTGGCGATCATGTCCGGGATCGGCTCCAGGAACTGGTAATACGGCTTGTGCTCGAGCGCGCGTACTGCGGTATCGATCGCTACCGCGCCTTCAAGAACCGGATATTGCGTGGAAAACCCCAGCACCTGATCCGATTTCAGATCGTTGTACATCGCTTGGTTAAAGTAGGAAGACTCAATCACGACGTCTTTGCGGCCCGCTTCGGCAACCGCACCGATCGCAGCTTCCGCGGCCGGCGCGCAGCCCCAAATCACGTTCATGTGGGGGAAGGCCTGCAACGCGTTCTGGATCAAGCGAAGCTGAATGGCGACACCGGAGTCGCCATACTTCACCGTCAAGATCTTGATATTCGGATGCACCGAAACGGCCTGCTTGAAGCCCGCAAAAAACTGTTCGGCCCAGCCGGATCCCGCAGGCCCCGGAAAGGCCCCCACATCGGCCTTCTTGCCGTTCAAGTATTTGACGAGATAATTTCCCGTCTGCACGCCCATTTTGACGAAGTCGACGTACATCTTGGAGGTCACCCGCGCCTTCGGCGCCGGGTTGACCGTGATTATGATGGGCTTCTTGGTCGCCATCCCCTTCCTGAACTCTCGCATGAGGCCGGCTTCGGAGATCGGCCCAACCACGATCGCGTCGTAGTTGCCGGCAAGACAATCATCGAATTGAGAGAGCTGCTTCGGCAGATTCGTGTAGCCCCCGGCCTGGTAGAGCGTCATGTTGACACCAAGCTGCCTGGCCTCCTGAACCACGCCGTAATCGACCGCCACCCAGAAGGTATCCTTCATGTGCGGAAACAGGACGCAGATGTTCCACGGCTTGTCCGCCTTGGGAAGCGCCGAATACGTGACTACCTGCGGTTTCCCGGAAGCCATGTCGTAGACCTTTACCGGCCACCAGGAATTCTGGGCCATGGCGGTGCCCACTTGAGTCAAGGCCGCGAACGCGGCCACGGCCAAGCTGAACAAAACGGTCCGTCTCATCATTTCACCCCCCTTGTTTGTCGGTTCGAGGAGGCGCAACTCGCCCTCGCCAGTCGACCCCTTGCGCCGCCCTTTATCCGCCCGCATTGCACGTTGCCACCATCTCTCCCACGTCGCAATATGATACTTGTGATATCATATTCGCCCGGCGACTCCCGCGGCGCCGGCGAGATAGGGCTCCAGCGCAGCCCGTACAGCCTGGGCCAGCGCCACCGCGCCGGGCGTGTCGCTATGAACGCAGATGCTCTCGGCCTTGACCGGCACGTCGCGCCCGTTCACGGAGAGTGTTCGACCCTCCCGGACCGCGCGCTCCGCCTTCGCCGCCGCCGCGGCGGGGTCGACCGTCCGGTGGTGTAGAGTAATGAGCTGCCAACCCCGATCGTCGTAATCCAGGTCGGCATAGAACTCGCACACCATGACAAGGCCGCGCCTGGCAAACACTTCTTCCATGGCGCAGTTGGCGACCCCTATCACTGGCAGCGCCAGAGCCTCTGCGGCATCGGCGATTCCCTCCGCGACCGCATCGTCTTTCATCGCCATCCCCATCAGCGCGCCGTGCGGCTTGATGTGGCTCATCCGTGCCCCCTCCGCTCGCACGAAGGCATTGAGCGCACCCGCTTGATAGAGCACGAGCGCCGCGACTTCATCGCGCGACAGGTGCATTTCCCTGCGTCCGAACCCCTCGCGGTCGGGCAGGCCCGGATGGGCACCGATATTCACCCCGTAGCGCTTGGCCAGACGGACCGTCTGCCACATCGTTCGCGGATCCGAGGCGTGGTAGCCACAGGCAATGTTGGCATGGCTAATGGAGGGCATGCAGCCTTCGTCATCTCCGAGGCGCCATATGCCGAACGCCTCCCCAACGTCGCAGTTGATCGTGATTGCCATGCCCTGCCGGACCTTTCCGAATTCAAGCGGTCAGCCTGTTTTCAGCTCACCCTCCTGACCGCGGTGCGTCGTCCTCCGTCTGCTTGCCCCCATGCCCTTGCCCGAGACGACATCCTCTCTCGCCCGCAGCATGGCCGCGAGCCCTTCTGCAGACTCCGAGAGATCCCTTTGGATTGCCTTGCCCGCAGCGGGTCCGTCGCCACGCCGTAAAGCCTCTACCGCGGCCGAATGATTCCCGAGCGACGCAACCATGCTCTTGCGGTCGGGGAGCATGAATCGCACGTACGGGCCAATCCTCATCCAGAACGGCTCGATCACCGCAACCAGCAGTTCCGACCGGCTCGCCCGATAGATCGTGGAATGGAACGACCAGTTCGCTCGCATGTACTCCGCGCAATTTCCTGCGGAAGCTGCGGTCGCCAGGGCCTGATAGACGGTATCCAAAAGGGAGAACTCCGGCGGCGTGATGAACCGCGCCGCTTTCTCTGCTGCCAGCCCCTCGAGAACCATCCTTATCTCTCGCAATTCCGTGAGCGAGGCATAGGTCATCTCCGGAACTCCGAGCGTGCGGTTGCCACGTGGCACAAGAGCATGCTCGATCTCGAGGCGTCGCAGCGCATCGCGTACCGGCATTACGCTTGTACCCAGGGCCACCGCCGCAGCGCGCAGGGTAATGCTTTGGCCAGGGGCGAACTGTCCGCTCATCAAGGCTTGCCGCAACTTCAAGTAAGCTTGCTCCTGAAGCGTATTGCGGGTCACCGGCGACAGAGCCGGCATCGTCGGCTTATCTGCCAGGCTGCGCCCATCCAATTCGCTCTTGGCTTCGGGCGTGATGAAGACCACCTTGCTCTTCTTTCGGACACTGCTCATCAAGTCGTTCTTCCCTTCAACATCGTCGCCGGTGCCACCTGAAGCCGCATCAGGAAGCGACGTCGGCCCTTCGGTGAGCCGGCTCTCCAATCCGGCCTCCTGCCAGGATGGTCTTTAAGATATGATATCACGAATCAGGAGGGCGCCTCCAGACCCCCAGCGTAGTCGGCCGCTTCTTGCGGCAGGCTGCATAGATCAGGAGAGGGCTAAGGCGGCGGCGAACGGCTCGAGCACACAATCGAATTTCAGGCCGAAGCTTGTGACGAACTGCTGCACGTCGGGTGGCGCGACGAACTTTTGGACGCCCTTGATATCAGGGTGCGCACTCTCTCCTGGGCGCTGCGCGCACAGGGGTTTGTTCAGATTATCCAGGCAGCGCGGAACGGCGTCCGCACGGGCGGGTCCGTTGCCGTGATCGCCAACCCAGCAGCCCCAGCAGCAACAGGCCGGTTGCAAAAATTGCCACCGCCGGCGGCTCCGGAACGGCCCAATAGCCCGTGAATTGACAGGCGCCGGTTTCGCCGCATCCCACGCCCAATGTTGAGTCCGTGTTCATGAAGCCGGTCGTGCTTGTGAAGGCGCTTGCGACTCCGATCCCGAACTCATCGCTGGAATTGTTGAAATAGATCCCGCCGCTGCTGATCGACCACATGTAGCAATCGCAGTACTGAGAGCCGGGCGGTGCATCGAAATCCGCCAGGGAGTAACTGTCGCCGGGAGGGAACGCGTTGGTCGAGAACGTGAACCCGGTCAGGGCGCCGAAGTCAAAGCTGGCCGGCGGATTACTGCACGCGTACGGCTCGCACATACCCTCTGCCGGCTCCCACGTGATGGACGGCAGGTCTGCCAGGGTGCCGTTCACGGTGATGGTCGACTGCACCGTCACTCCCGGCAGCGTACTGCTGGTCTCTACGAAGGTGTACACGGTCGCCGCCGCCGGACCGGCCGACCACGCAAGCACGGCCAGCACTGTGGCGGCGAAGAGCTTTGGCCGGAATACCATTGTGCCCCCCTCGGCCAGCCGCTCAGGATTCGGAGTAACGGCTCGCCATGCGTCAGCGATGCAATTACTGCGCCATGGATCTAGAAGGTTGAAATAGCGCGAGTCTCATAATATAGACGATGGCAAGTGTAAAAGATCCCGACAGCATTGTCGTTCTGCGAGAGCACCGGCGGGCACTTGGCCATCGTTCCGTCGGCGTCCTCCCACTCCCTCATGTTCACTGTCCGTTATCGCATCCGCTTCACTGTCCGTTATCCCATCCGCGGGCTTCATGAGCGGGCGAGCAGTCTCGCGGAGCTGGGCACATGTACGACGCGCTTGTCTTCCGGGCCGCCAAGATCATCCTTGAAAGGCACGGTGATCGCGCCGCGGCCGTGGCGCGCGAGCAGCAACAGGATCGCCTCGCCAAGACCGACGCTCAGGGCTACGCGACCTGGGGCGACGTGGCGGCGGCGATCAGGGAGCTGCAGCGAACGGAACGGAGGGTGGGGGAGAGAATTCAGTAGGGAGGATGGCGGCGGCAGCGTCCTCGGCCGCCTCCAGCAGGCCCGGCCCCTCGCCCCTCACGTTACGGGTTGATCGCGCAGTCAGCGGCAACGCCCGGAAAGCTGTTGCGGTCTCGGGTTCGACGGCCGTCCGGCAGCGGAGCGAGTCCCTAATCTGCAATAAGAACCGAGGCTTGGGGCCGGCGGCGCAGCCCTGCGCCCCGACTGCCGGAACCAATCGGAAACGGTGGCGTTTCGTTACTCTTGGTTGCTTTTCGGCCCCCGAATTGACCGCGCCGGCGCTTGAAAGGTCCCGGTCGAAAGCTCCATGTCGCCGATCTCGGACTGAGCTTGATCGGGAGGTCAGTGGCAATGTTCGGAAAGTTCTTGGGGTCTCGGGCCAGATGGCTGGCCGGGCTTGCGGTTCTGGCCTCGGTGGCCGTGCCTTTGCTGGCGCCCGCCACGGCGAACGCCTGGTGGGCCGGCGGATGGGGTGGCGGCTGGCGGGGCGGAGTATCCGTCGGGGTCGTGCTCCCACCCGTGGTGATCGGGCCGCCGGTGGCCTACGCTCCGCCCCCGCCGGTGGTCTACGCTCCGCCGCCTCCGCCGCCGCACTGGGTGCCGGGGCATTACAACCTGCGGGGTTATTGGATTCCGGGTCACTGGGCCTGAGCGCTGTCCTGTTCGCGAGGCTGCGTGGGCGGGCTATATGGCCCGCCCGCCGCGGCCGCTGATGGCGTGGTAGATCAGGAGCACAACGATTGCGCCGATGATCGCCACGATCAGGCTGTAGAGATTGAAGCCCGTGACCGGGGCGGCGCCGATAATCCGGAACAGGAAGCCGCCGACCATCGCCCCGACGATGCCGAGCACGATGTCGAGCACGATCCCTGCACCCGTCTGGTTGACGATCTTGCTGGCGATATAGCCGGCAATCAGGCCGAGTATGAGCCACGCGATGATGGACATGGATCACCCCATGGGTTTGCGGTTGCGGACGTTCCTGGGCGTGTTCGGTGCCGGGACCACCCCCCGCCGGGAGCCGGTGCGGATAGCGGCATCGTCTCTGACTGGTCAAGCCTTTGTCTGCCGGCCGGGGCGCTCGCGCGGGCTCCCCGCGGCGGGCTCTGCCGCAGGCGCGGCACCTCGTGCCCGAGCTTGACGCTCGGCCTGTCCGTTGATCGCAGCGCCGAGCAGCACGACGAAGATCGACAGATACATCCAGGTGAGCAACAGCACGACCCCGGTGAGCGATCCGTAGGTCTTGTTGTAGCTCGAGAAATACGAAACGTAGACGCTCAGTCCGATCGAGCCCGCGATCCAGAGCGCCGTTGCCACCAGCGCGCCGGGCGAAAGCCAGCGCCATTCCGGGGTGTCCCGATCCGGACCGTAGCGATACAGCACCGCAAGCCCGGCCAGGACGAGCCCGATGAGCAGCGGCCATCGCAGGATCAGCGTCAGCCATTTCAGCACCGAAGCAGCGCCGATGGCTTGCGCCGCTGCCGGCAGCACCGCGACCAGCGCCACGGCGACGAGGCCGCCGGCGATCGCGCCCACGGTCAGCAGCAACGCGATCAGGTTGAACCTGAGGAAGCCGCGCTTCTCTTGCCGCTCGTAGGCGATGGTGATTCCGGTGATCAGCCCGCTCACGCCGCGCGAGGTGCTCCAGAGCGCAAAGAGAACGCCGAAGACAAGGCCGACGCCGAGCGAACCGCTCGATAGGGAAACGATCCGGTGCAGCTCCAGCAGCAGGAGCTGCCGGCTTTGCGGCGGCAGCACGCGCGACAGGCCGCCGACCTGGCGTTCCACCTCGGCCGGGTTGAGCACCAGCCCGTAGATCGACACCAGGGCGATGAGGGCGGGAAAGAGGGCCAGCAGCATGTAGTAGGCCACGCCGCCGGAGACGAGGAAGATGTTGTCGGCGGAAATCTCCTGCCGGACGCGCCGGGCGAGGTCCTTCCAATCCGACACCGCAAGCCGGCCCGGCCGCTCGACCGGACGAGCTTCTGCCCGAACCTCGCTCTCGGCCGCTGGGGGTATGTCGTCGGTCATCGCGGTGCTCCCGCCGCGCAGGCGAAATGACTCCAACCGCGCTCCGGACGTTCCGGTTGCATTGTCCCCGCCGCGCTGACCCGGCCTGGCCCGGGACGGACCGGCGGCCGCTACCCGAGCTAGAGCGGATCGCGCTTGACTGGAATCGCGGAGCGATCCAGGAGCGCGTGAATCCGCTCGGTCAGACCAAGGAGAGCGTGTTCAGTCAACCTGAACACGCTCTAGGGCAAGGAGCTTTCCCGAAGCACGGTGGCGAGTGCGTGCGGCTCGACCTTGACCTGCCCCGTGAACGGAAGGTCGATCGCGACGATGACCAGGAGCTGCAGGGAAATCAGCAGCGCAAGCATGCCGCTCATCATTGCCTGGGCGCGCACGTTGTCGCTTCCGAAGAAGAAGGTGAAACCGATGGTCAGGGCCCCGCCGGCGAACAGGACCAGCCAGACAAGGAAGGGAACGCCGCCGTCGGCTATGACCAGCCTTTCGCGGCGCGCGGCGGTCAGCGCGTCCACCTGGCGGAGAAGCTCGGCGAGGAGAATGCTGCCCCGGCGATCGGCGGGATGGAAGGAAAGAGCACTGGCGTAGATGCGCGTCAGGGCATGGCTCGCGGCAGGGCTCTCGCCCCCGCGCGCCATCGCCGGCCAGTCCTTGCCTATCGCGATCCGAAGATAGGCGTCGACACTGCCACGGAGCGCCGCCTCCTCTCTGCCGCCGATCCCGGCAGCGAGGCGGTAGATGCTCGCAGCGGCGCCGGCCTCCTGAGCGACCATCGCTTCCGCCGTGTTGAACCTTTCCCAGGCCAGGATGACCGCGAACGCGAGCAGCACCGCGTAGAGCACGCCGACGGTCGCGAACTTGAAGCCGGCGACCTCGTTGTTGGTGCGAAGGCTCTCCAGTCCGACGCTGCGGCGGATCAGGATCGGGGCGGCAACGCCAACGCCGGTCCCCACCCCGACGATCAGCACACCGGAGGCCCAGAGCGGTTCGGCAGTCAGGAACATGACACCTGCCACACGCGCTACAGTCGAGTCGTAGTCATTCTGCCCGCCATCCGGCGCCGCCGGTTCCATGCCGGGCGGTAGCAGGCAGGCCGGCGCTTCTGGCGGGCGCGTTGCTCGGCAAGACGCGCGGCGCGCGAAGCCTCATCCATGCGCCGGACGCTGGCATGGTCATCGCTTTGCAACAAGCCGCTTTCTTTCCGGGGCACCCTGCCCCACATTGCGCGGCATGCAGATTCATGCGAGCTGCGCCGCCAGAGGCGGCGCAGGCGTGCTGTTGCTGGGGCCGCCGGGGTGCGGCAAGTCAGATCTTCTCCTCCGACTTCTCGATTACGGCTTCTCGTTGGTTGCCGACGATCGGGTGGAGATCGTCGACGGCATTGCCGTCCCCCCGGCGGAGATTGCGGGGATGATCGAAGTACGTGGGCTCGGGATTGTTCGCCTGCCGTATACGCAGGGCGCGCGGTTGGCGCTGGCGGTGGAGCTGGCGGCGCTCGGCGAGCGGCTGCCGCGGCCGGAGCGTCACGAGCCGACCGGCCTGCCGCTGGTCGCGCTCGACCCCGCATCGCCGTCCGCGCCGGCGCGCGTGGCGCTGGCGCTGGCCTGCGCCCTCGGCCACGTGCGCCAGGTCGCCGGTGCCTTCGCAGCATGAGCGACGAGCCCACCCCTGCCTCGCTTCGCGTGGTGCTGGTGAGCGGCCTCTCCGGCAGCGGCAAGGCCACCATTCTCCGCGCGCTGGAGGACCTCGGCTATGAGGCGGTGGACAACCCGCCGCTGCCGCTCGTGGAGTCGCTGCTGAGCCGCAGCGAGCGGGGGCGAACGATCGGAATCGCGATCGGGATCGACGCCCGCACCCGTGGGTTCGACGCGGCCGCGGTGCTCGAGACGCTGGCCCTGCTTCGCCGCAACCCCGCACTTGCCCCCTCGCTGGTTTTTGCCGAGGCGGACCTGCCGGTGCTGCTGCGCCGCTTTACCGAGAGCCGCCGTCGCCATCCGCTGGCGCGGGGCGGCAATGTTGCCGACGGCATTGAAGTCGAGCGCGCCGTCACCGCCCCGCTCCGGGAAGCAGCGGATCTCGTGGTGGATACTTCGGACACGACGCCGGCAGCGTTGCGCCAGCTCATCGGCGGGCATTTCGGCGGCGGCGCCGGGACCGGACTTGCCGTGGCCGTGGTTTCGTTTGCCTATGCCGCGGGGCTGCCGCGCGAGGCCGACCTGGTCTTCGACGTGCGGTTCCTGCGCAATCCTCATTATGTCGCGGCGCTCAGCCCGCTGACCGGCCGCGACCCCGACGTCGGCGCATATATTGACGCCGACCCCGACTTCCCCGCGTTTTTCTCGCGCATTTGCGACTTGTTAACGCTGCTCTTGCCGCGCTACCGACAAGAGGGCAAAAGCTACGTCACGATCGCCGTCGGATGCACCGGCGGAAGACACCGCTCGGTGCACGTGGCGGAGCGCCTCGGCGAGGTCCTGGGAAAGGCGGGTTGGCGTGTGGAGACGACGCATCGCGAGCTCGCCCGGCAGCGTCGGCCGGTGCCGGAGGACGCCCTGCCGAGCGAAGACCCGCCGAGGCCTGAGCATCCGGTGATGGCGGATCGGCTGGCGCAGCCATGATCGGAATGGTGCTGGTGACCCATGGCCGGCTGGCCGAGGAGCTGCGCGCCGCTCTCGAGCACGTGGTCGGCGAGCAGCGCAACGTGGCCACCGTGTGCATCGGCCCCGATGACGATATCGAGAACCGCCGCGCCGACATCCGGCATTGTATCGAGCGGGTCGATACCGGAGACGGCGTGGTCCTGCTCACCGATATGTTCGGCGGCACGCCTTCCAACCTTGCCATTTCGATGATGGAACGCAAAGGCGTGGAGGTGCTCGCCGGCGTCAACCTGCCGATGCTGGTCAAGCTCGCCAAGGTACGCTCCAACGAGCCGCTCGCGGTCGCGGTCGATTGCGCCCAGGAGGCCGGCCGTAAATATATCGCCTCGGCCTCGCACGTCCTGCACAACGGCAAGCTCAACGGCAACTGCGGATGAGCGCCCGCGGGGCAGAGCCGACGGTGCTCTGCCGATCGGTTCTCATCCCCAACCGCCGCGGCCTGCATGCCCGTGCGGCGGCCCGGCTGGTGACCACCGCCGAGCGGTTCGGTGCCCGCGTCGAAGTACTCAAGGACGGGCAGGCGGTTTCCGCCCGCTCGATCATGGGCCTGATGATGCTCGGCGCCGGGCCGGGAAGCGAAATCGTGCTGCGCGCCGAAGGCTGGGATGCCAAGGAAGCGCTGGACGCGATTGCGGCCCTGATCGAGGCCGGCTTCGATGAACAGGAATGATGCGCCGCCGGACACTCGTGGCGGCGGATTGAGGGCACGGCCGCCGCGGCGGAAGGACGCTGCAGCGGCTCCCGAACGCCGGCTCCAGGGCATTGCGATTTCGCCGGGGGTCGCGGTCGGGCCCGCCTACGGCAGCTCGGAGCCGCCTTTGTCCGTGGCTCATCAGAGGATCGCCGCCGCCGATATCGAGGCCGAAGGTGCGCGGCTGGACGCGGCAATCGCGCAGTCGCGCAAGCAGCTTACGAAGCTCCGCGCCCGGCTGGCGTTTTTCCCGGAAGACAGCCAGGCGGAGATCGGGCCGCTGATCGACGCCTATCTGCGGATGCTCGGCAACTCGCGGCTGGTTCGGGGTGCCCACCGGCGGATCGCGGAGACCCTCGTCACCGCCGAGACGGCGGTGAGCGAGGAGGCCGCTGCGCTTGGCGCGGCAATCCTGGCCACCCCGGGGGACGAGGCCACCGGCCGCCGCCGCCGCACCGAGGAGGTGCATGAGATCGCCCGCCGCGTCGTCCGCAACCTCACGAGGCGGCCGTTCCAGAGCTTTGCCAGCCTGCCCCAGGGCGCGGTGCTGCTGGCGGAGCAGCTTCGCCCGGCCGATGCCGCCCTGCTCGACCCGGCGCGCATCGCCGGGGTGGCGGCCGCCGAGGGCGGGCGCGAGGGGCACACGGCCGTCATGCTGCGCGCGCTCGGCCTGCCGGCGGTGCTTGGCGTCGCGGGTTTGACCGAGGCGGTGCGGCCGGGACAGATGGCGATCGTGGACGGGACCGCGGGAACGGTGGTCCTGGATCCCGGGCCCGCAAGCCTGGCCACGGCGCGACGCGCCCTTACCGCCTTCGCCCGTGAGCGCGCCCGGCTCGGCAGCTTGCGGCGGCTGCCGGCCGAGACCCAGGACGGGCAGATGGTAGAGCTGCAGGCCAACCTGGAGCTGCCCCGCGAGCTGCCGCTGATCGCCCACGCCGGGGCCGCCGGAATCGGCCTCCTGCGCAGCGAGTTCCTGTTCATGAACCGCGAGAGCCTGCCCGACGAGGATGCCCAGGCCGAATATTACCGCACCGTGGTGGACGCGATGGCGGGCGACCCGGTGACGATTCGGGTGCTCGACTGGGGCGGAGAGAAGGAGATCGAGGCGCTCTCCGCAGCCGGCGTCGTGCCCGCATTCGCCGACGCCAACCCCGCACTCGGGATGCGCGGCATCCGCCTTCTGCTCCGCCAGGCGGAGCTGTTCGAGACCCAGCTCGCCGCCATCCTGCGCGCGGCGGTGACGGGCCCCGTCCGGATCCTGCTGCCGATGGTGACCGCGCTCGGCGAAGTGCGCGCCGCCCGCGACATCCTGGAACGGGTGGTCCGGCGGCTGCGCCGGCGCGCCGAGCGGCTGCCGGATCCGCTGCCGCCGCTCGGCATCATGATCGAAACGCCGGGCGCGGCGCTGGCGGCCGACGCCTTGGCGCTGGAGACGGATTTTTTCGCAATCGGAACCAACGATCTCGCCATGTACACCCTGGCCGTCGATCGCAGCACGGCAGAGGTGGCGCCGCTCTATGATCCGTTGCATCCGGCCGTGTTGCGGCTCGTGCAATTCGCCACCGAGGCGGCGCTGCGCATGCGGCGGCCGGTTTCGGTGTGCGGCGAGATGGCCGGCAATCCGCGCTTCACGGCCTTGTTGCTCGGGCTCGGCCTGCGCAGCTTCAGCATGAACGCGGCTGCCGTGCCGCGCGTGAAACAGGCGGTACGGGCGCTCCGGGCCGACGATTGCGCGCGCCTGGCGCATCGCGTCATGGAACGGGCCGATCCGGAGCAGATCCGCAGCCTGATCGACAATTTCCCCGGGGCCGCGGGTTGATGCCCAGTGTCCGCCACCCCGACCGGCTCGGCCTGCATGTGCGGGTGGTGCTGCGCGACGCCGCGGGGCATGCCGTCGCACTCGGCCCCGGCAAGGCGGATCTGCTGGAGGCGATCGGCGAAACCGGCTCGATCGCCGCGGCCGGCCGGCGCCTCGGCATGAGCTACAAGCGGGCGTGGAGCCTCGTCGAAACCCTCAACACGATGTTTCGCGGCCCGCTGGTCGATGCGGCGAAGGGCGGAGCGCACGGCGGCGGGGCGGCTCTCACGCCGCTGGGCAGGAGAATCCTTTCCGCCTATCGCGGGCTCGAGGCAAACGCGGCGCGCGCCGGCCAAATGCCGCTCGGCGTTATTCGCCGCGCGCTCGGGCCAAGCCAATAGAGCGGATCGCGCTTGACTGGAATCGCGGAGCGATCCAGGAGCGCGTGAATCCGCTCGGTCAGACCAAGGAGAGCGTGTTCAGTCAACCTGAACACGCTCTAGCTCTCCTCGGAGGTCGTCCATGGCAACGATGCAGGCTCTCACATTCGAGCAATACGGCCCGCCCACCGTGCTGGCGATAAAGCAACGGCCGAGGCCCGAACCGAAAGAGGGCGAAGTCCTCGTCGAGGTCAAAGCGTCGGCGGTCAATCCGAGCGACGTGAAAAATGTCGCCGGCCTTTTCAAAGCGTCCCTGCCGCGCATCCCCGGACGGGACTACGCCGGCGTCGTGGTCGGCGGCGACGGCGCAAAAGGCCAGGAAGTATGGGGCAGCGGCCCGGGGTTCGGTGTGGCCCGCGATGGCGCACACGCGGAGTACGCAGTCATGCCCGCAGACTCGCTTTCCGCCAAGCCATCCCGGCTTTCGATGGCGGAGGCGGCGACGATCGGGGTTGCCTACCTCGCGGCCTGGTCGGGGCTCGTCGATGCCGGCGCCCTCGAAGCGGGCGAAACACTGCTGGTCATCGGCGCGGGCGGCGCGGTCGGTGACGCGGCGATCCAGATCGGACGCTGGAAAAAAGCCAGGATCATCGGTGCCGATGTACGGGCGGCTTCCGGCCTCGATTCCTTCATCAATATGAAAGAGAAGGACCTGCCTCAGGAAATCGCAAGCCTGACCGCAGGCAAGGGTGTCGATTTGGTGCTCGACGCGGTCGGCGGTCCGATGTTCGAGCCCGCACTGAAATCGCTCCGGGTTGGCGGGCGGCAGGTCGCGATCACCAGCACGGGCGACCCGCGCGTGAGCTTCAACCTGGTCGAGTTCTATCACAATCGCTCCAGGCTGATCGGCGTGGACACGATGAAGCTGACCGGACCGGAGATCGCCGGGATCTTGGACCAGCTGCGGCCAGGCTTTGAAGAGGGATACCTCAAGCCGCCGCAGGTAAGAACGTGGCCGCTGGATCGCGCGGTCGAGGCCTACCAGGCCGCCGACAAGGGCGGCTCGGCCGCCAAGCAGGTTATCGTCCCGGCTCGCGCCGGCTGATCACGCAGGCGCTGCTATAATTCCAGGAAGACCGTCTCGCGCGCCCCGCTGAGGCGGATGTCGAGCTGCCAGGTGTCGGCGCCGGCGCGCTCCGCGACGAGGCTGGCGCGCCGGCAGGGATCTCCGATCAGGCCGAGCAGCGGGTCGTTCTCGTTCAGCGGCTCGCCGGCAAAATAGGCGCGCGTGAAGAGCGGCCGGGTCAGGCCGCGCGCATGGATGGCAAGAGCGATATGCGGCGCCTCGGTGGCGTTGCCGCGCCCCCTGAGTGGGCCCGGCCGCAGCGTGACAAAGCGATATCTTCCTTCCTCTTCCGTCCCCGAGCGGCCGAACCCGGGGAACAGTTCCGAGGCCGGCGGGTCCGCCTGCCAGAGCTCGACGCAGGCGTCGGTCACAGGCGCGCCGCTGCCGTCGAAAAGAGAGCCCCGGAGCACGATCGCCTTGCCCGGAGCGCCGAAGCGCGTCAGGTCCGCAAGGCGCGGGTCCTGCAGCAGGTGCCAGTACGGCCCGATCGTCTGCTGCGCCGTTGCTGGCAGCATCTCAGAACTCCATCGGCGTGGCCAGGCGTCCGCGCAGCACGATGTCGAAGCGGTAGCCCATCGCCCGTTCCGGTTCGGTGAGGGCGATGTCGAAGCGCGCGACCAGGCGCTCCCGCGCCTTCCTGTCGGGCACGGAATGAAAGATCGGATCGAACGCCAGCAGCGGATCGCCCTCGAAATACATCTGCGTGATCAGGCGCTGGGCAAAGCCGGCCCCGAACAGGGAAAAATGAATGTGGCTCGGCCGCCAGGCATTGTCATGGTTGCGCCACGGATAGGCCCCGGGCCGCACGCTCAGGAAACGGTATTTGCCGTCTGCATCGGAGAAGACACGGCCGGCGCCATGAAAATTGGGATCGAGGGGAGCGTCATGCCGATCGGCCGGATGATCGTAGCGGCCGGCGGCGTTGGCCTGCCACAGCTCGATCATCGTTCCGGGCATCGGGCTTCCGTCCTCGTCGGTGACGGTGCCGGCAACCAGGATGCGCTGGCCCTGTGCCTCCTTGCCGTCGAGGCGCGAGAGATCGGGGGTGGGCGGAAAGTGCTCTTGCGTGAAGCGCGGACCGGTGGTTTCGGTGCGTCCTGCCGGGAACGGAAGCGGGGCGGCCAGCGGCGCACGCAGCGTGGTGCTGCGATAGGCGGGCGTGGCATAGCAAGGCTGGCTCCCGGAGGGCGGCGGGCGGAAGCCGGCCGGCTCGTCGATGCACTGGCCCATCTCTTCTTGCTCCCCTCCCCTCTCGCCGGATCAGGCTAGAGCGGATCGCGCTTGACTGGAATCGCGGAGCGATCCAGGAGCGCGTGAATCCGCTCGGTCAGACCAAGGAGAGCGTGTTCAGTCAACCTGAACACGCTCTAGCACCGTGCTCCGCCTGCTTCAGCCCGCATCCTGCTTCCCCTGCACGAGCTTTGGATTGGCGAGGAGAAGGCGCGCGCGGACCTGCCATTGAAGCAGGGCGAGCAAGGGCTGCGCGGCAGCGTCGAACCGTCCGGCACGAATATCGGCGGCAAGGCGGCGCTCCATCTCTTCGCTGTCGAGATCCGGCGGCAGGGCGGCGAGGCCGGCGTCGCGATAGAGCAGAGCGATGCGCCGGCGCGTTTCCTGCCCGGCGGCGGCAGGATCGGAGGCAAGCTCGCGGGCGGCGATCGCCATCGCGTTGGCGATCATGCGCGCCGTATAGACCTGCTCGTTCGCGAGCCTCGGGAGAATCTCCTCAAGCAGCTTGGCGCGCGCGATCTCAAGCAGCACCGCGCCCGAAGGACCATCACGCATGTTCGATCGCCGCGATCACCGCCATGGCTTCCTCCACGAGTTGCGGCGCCATCCGCCCGCTGAGCGCGGCCTCGAGGCCAGGCTCCTGCTCGGCGCGATGCCGCCCTCCCTGTTCCAGCGCGATGATGGCCCAGCGGATCGCTGCCATCGCTTCCCAGTAGGCGGTCCGGTGCGGCGCGATCGCCCGGCCGGACGCCGCTTCGTAGCCGCGATAGAAGTCGCTGCGCCGGGCGACCCCGCCGGCCTCACGATCGGGCCGGCCGAACCTCCAGCAATGCGCGCAGAGCCAGCCGACATCCTCGTCCGGATCCCCCCAATCCGCGAATTCCCAATCGAGCACGACGGCAATTTTCCCGTCGGCTACCATGATGTTTCCGATCCGGTAGTCGCCGTGGATCAGGCTCGGAGGGTGCGGTTCGGGACGGCTTCGTTCCAGCCACCGCAGCACCCATTCGATCGCGGGTTGCGGCGTGGCAAGCCGGTCGAGCGCGGCCCGGTATGTCCGGATTCGGAACGCTGCCGGATCGGCCGGCGGCGGGCCGAGCCAGCCGAGATCCGGCCGCGGCGGCCTGGTCGCGTGGATCCGCGCCAGCACCGTGCCGAGGGAAGCGCCGAACGCCGGGCGGTCCGGGATCAGCCGGTCGTCGCGCACCAGACGGCGCGGGTCGGCAACGCCTTCGATCCGCCGCATCAGGAAGAACGGCCCGCCCAGGACGGCGGGATCGGTGCAGAGCGCGACCGGCTCGGGCACCGGCACGGAAGCCGCGCGCATCGCCTCCAGCACCCAAAACTCTTCGGCGCGGCTCCGGCTCGAGCGGATGCTCGCCGGCGCGTCGCGCCGCAGCACCAGCCGCTCTTCCTCGCTGCCGGCGAACCGAAGCGTCAGCGCCCAGTTTTCCTGGATGGCGCCGCCGGCAAGTCGCGCCATTTCGGCAGCAACGACGCTCCTGCCGCGCGCCTCGGCAAGCCAGGCGATGAGCCGGGCCCGCGCCGCTTCGTCCATTCCGTCCGTCCCCTGGCTCCGTGCGGCTTCCTGAGTGTCGCGCGGCGCCCGGCAGGCATCAAGCTCAGCCGCTCGGCGCCGCGGCAATGCAGAGGCGGGTGCGGGCGTGCTGTTATGCTGCTAGAGCGGATCGCGCTTGACTGGAATCGCGGAGCGATCCAGGAGCGCGTGAATCCGCTCGGTCAGACCAAGGAGAGCGTGTTCAGTCAACCTGAACACGCTCTAGCCTTCGCTGCCTCTGGAAGGAGACGTCTCATGGGCCAAACGCTCGAGCAGTTTGCCGCTGCCTGCCGCCAGGCGCTCAAGTCCGATCCGGGGCCGGCGGGGCGCGAAAAGGTCTGCGCGCTTGTGCGCGACGTGCTGCGCGACAAGGACTTCGTCGCCCAGCATATCCGGCCGGGCGGACCCGAGCGCAAGGTTCTCTACGAGGATCCGGAGCTCGGCTTCACCATCCTCGCCCATTCCTATCCGGGAGCGAAGCATTCGAGCCCGCACGATCACGGCCCGACCTGGGCGATCTACGGGCAGGCCTCCGGCGAGACGATCATGACCGACTGGGAATGCCTGGCGCGACCGACCGAGGCTGCTCCGGGAAAGGCTCGCCGCCTCCGCGATTACACGCTGGCGCCGGGAATGGCCTATCTGTACGAACCGGGTGTGCTCCACTCGCCGCGCCGCGAAGGCTCGACGCGGCTGTTGCGGATCGAAGGACTGAATCTCGACCGGGTCGCACGCCGGCCCTATGTCGCGGTGGAGGCGTAGCGAGCCCGCCCGCGTCGGGCAGCTCGGCCGCGCTTCCTCCCCCTATCCCTCGTGATGCACGGGGGTCCTCTCGGCCTCGGTGCGGGACATTGTCGGCACGTCCGCGGCGATCGATGCCGGAGGCTGCGCCGGCGCCGTCGGCGGCTCGGCTGCGCGCGGCTCGTCCTCGGCCATGTTCTTTTTGAACGACTTGATGCCCTTGGCGACGTCACCCATCAGGGTGCTGACCTTGCCGGTGCCGAACAGCAGCATCACCACGATCAGGACAATCAGCCAATGCCAGATGCTGAGCTCGCCCACCGGCCCCTCCGTCTCATCTCGATCTGCGCCCGAACGCGATCACGCAATGGCCCACAGGATCGCAGCCCCCTGGCCAACCGCGCTCTCCCGGCGGCCGATGGGAATCTGCTCTCCCCCGGGCCCGCCACAGGGACCGTCCCGGCTTCCGCCTGCCACCGCGGCGAAAGAAAATTGGTCCTGCCGGCAGAGGCAGGCAAGGTCGGAATCCCCTGAGTTGGTGAAGCAGAAATTACATCGAAGCAATGCGATGCGGGGGATTCCGGCGTCGACGAATCAGTCGGCGTCAGGCGGGATCACATTCTGCGGCCGTGCCCCGAGCAATGCGGCGCGCATCGTCTCGGCGGATTTCACGCGGATATCGATCCAGGCCTCGGGCGAGTGGAACGCCGCGTGCGGCGTGACGATGAGCCGGCCCGCGAGCCAGGGCGCGCGCGCCCGGTACTCGGCGAGCAGCCGGGGGATCGGCTCGACCGGCGGCTCGTCGGGCAGCACATCGAGTCCGGCGCCGGCGATCTTGCCCTCGCGCATGAGATCCATGAGCGCGTCATGGTCGAGAATCGGTCCGCGCGCCGTGTTCACGACGACCGCGGCGGGAGGCAGCAGCGCCAGCATTGCCGGACCCAGCAGCCCGCGCGTCTCGGCGGTAAGCGGCGCGTGGATGGAAAGAATGTCGCTGGCGCGCAACAGCTCTTCGAGCGTGCGGGCGCGCCCGACGCCGAGTGCCAATTCGACGCCGTTCGGCTGATAGGGATCGTAGGCCAGCACCCGAAACC
>Ga0335075_10006065_pt1 | contig 18675 bp, 13 predicted proteins | sample Lox_Sample_24_FD_206723 | JGI IMG/M metagenome (GOLD analysis project Ga0335075, IMG submission 206723) | Soil microbial communities from Loxahatchee National Wildlife Refuge, Florida, United States - Lox_Sample_2.4 | ecosystem: Environmental > Terrestrial > Soil > Wetlands | place: USA... | reverse complement strand
GTCCATAGCAGCAACACCAGCACGATCACGTGGGTCGCCCCGGGCAACACCTCGGTTTCCACCTCTCTGTCGGGCGGGGCCCAGTCGGGGGCAAAGATAACCGTCCCGGCCGGCACGGCGGTGACCGATACCGCCACCTTGACCGGGACCGCGGCCACCACCGCCACGGGGTCGGTGACCTATGACGTCTACTCCGACACGACTTGCTCCACGGCGGTGATCACCGGCACGGCCGAGACGATAACGACCCCGGGCACCTTGCCGGCGTCGAGCCCGGTGACACTCTCGACACCCGGGGCCTACTACTGGCAGGCTTCCTACTCGGGCGACGCCAACAACCTGGCGTCCAAGAGCACCTGTGGGGACGAAGTCGAGACGGTGACAGCCCTCGCCGCCCCCACTGAACTGAAGACCCGGCTCCGGGGCGTGGGGTACGCCGGCGGCCACCAGTCGACGTGGTCCGGCGGCACTATCATCGTGTTTTCCCGCTCTGCTGTGACCGACTCCGCTACCCTCCGCGGAGCCAACGCCGCCGAAGCTTCAGGCACCGTTACTTACACGGTCTATGGCCTCGTCCACGGAAGGAGGCACTGGTTTACGCACTGGGCGCCGGTTGCCAGTGGTGGGACTTTCCCGGTGACGGCCGGCGTGGTCCCCGGCTCGAACGCGGTCCGGCTTCGTCCAGGTGATTACGAATGGCAAGCGACTTATTCTGGCGACGCGTTGAACAAGCCGGCAAAGAGCCGGTTCGGCTCCGAGACCGAGATCGTGATACCGGCGCCGAAATGCAGGTTCGGTTGGGACGGGGGACACGGGCCGTCCTGCAGAGAGAAATTCGGCTCGCATTCGAGCCGCTTCAGCGGCGACCGCCGCGGGCGGGCAGGGAAACGCTAGTTACCGGGTGTCTATGGGCCCGGCTGAGTGTTCGACTGGCCAATTGACCAGTCAAGCCCGGGTTTGTGCCCGGGCGAACTGACGGGGGAGAGCCCCAAAGGCAAGGCCAACGAGCAGCAAGAGCCCCTCGCAGCCCGGCCAAAACTGGTGACGCCGCCCAGGGATTGGCCTCTTTAAATGCTCCCAGATGGTAGTCCTTTTCTGCGAACGCATCAAATTCCGTGACGCTCCGGTTCGGATCTCCTGTTATCGCCCTGAATGCGGTATGACCACTCTCTCAACCGGTTTGCTTACTGAGTTACTGCAGCCATAAAGACTTTCGCGCCGGCAGAACACTTTATGTATCTAGCGGGGCCGGTCGCGGCACTGTAACCCATGCCTGTTGATGCGGCCCCCGCCAGGAGCCGCTATGGAGACTTTGTGGTCGAGCAGCTGAGCGCCGCCGGTCGCTGCGAATGGCACGTCCGTCGCCAGGGATTGTGGACATATGCCACCCCGGACATCGCCCAACGGGACCAGGGATGGAAGCTTCACGTTTCGGCCACTCTGGCCAGTGCCCACGAAGTGCTGCGCCGAGCCGTCCCTGTACTGATAGACGCGCAAGCACCGTTCAAGGTGGCGTCCACGGCCGCCGACCTGGCCACGCTCAACAGCACGCACTGCCCGCGCCCCTCCTCCGGCAAGTTCATCACCGTTTACCCGCTCGATGACGATCAGGCTGTGACCCTCATGGCCTCCCTTGACCAAGCCACCGCGGGTTTACCCGGGCCGGCGGTACTCTCCGACCGTCCGTACCGGCAGGGGGGGCTCGTCCACTACCGCTACGGTGCGTTTCGGGGCCGGGCCTACATATCCAACGACGGCGACCTGGTCCACGCCATCGTCGGCCCGGACGGCGAGTTGGTCGAGGACAAGCGGACAGCTCATTTTTCTCCACCCGAATGGGTGCAGCCGCCGTTGCCCGATTCCCATGGAAATCCCGGGCGGAAGCCGGCCGATGTCCTGCTCGATAATCGCTTCGTCGTGCGACAGGCCGTCCGTTATGCCAACAAAGGCGGAGTATTTCAAGCCACCGACGGCCAGACCGGCAAGGAAGTCGTGATCAAACAGGCGCGCGCCCACGTGGGCGGCGATGAGCGCGGCCTGGACGCCCGGCACCTGTTGGCCAACGAGGCACACGTGCTCGAGCTGTTGCAGCCAACCGGCGTTACCCCCCGACTGGTCGCCTTTTTCGAACAGGGCGGGGACAGTTTTCTCGCCGAGGAGGCGGTACCGGGCGAGACGTTGCGGACCTGGAACGCGGCCAGGTGGAAGGACGAGGTCCCTTCCCTTGGCGAAATCGTTGGGGTGGCCCGAAAAGTAGCCGCGGCACTGGCTGCAGCGCACCACCGCGCCGTTGTCGTGCGCGATTTCACGCCGAACAACCTGATCGTTCAGCCGAACGCCAACGTCAGGTTGATCGACCTGGAGCTGGCCGTGCCGCTAAGTGGCCTGGACGAGTACTCCGCCCACTCCGACCCGGGCTACCGCCGTCTGACACCCGCGTACGGGAGCCCAGAACAGGCAGCCGGGCTGAAGCCGGGCTTCGCCGACGACGGCTTTGCCCTTGGCGCCGTACTGTGTTTTCTTTTCACCGGCGAGGACCCACATATTGACCCGGACAGCCCTCTGGCCCGGGCGCCGCACCCCATTGCGGCCTGGCTCGGGTCGGGGCCAAGAGGCTCGCTACTGCCCTCCGCCATCCGTCATCTTGTCCTGGCGCTGACGGCCCCCGGTGCCGCCCGGCGCCTATCGGCGGCGGCGGCCGGAATAACGTTGAAACAGCTGGAGGAAAGAGGCCCGAGCAAACCCCGGCCGGCCCGGCGCCAACTGGACGAGGCCACCCTCGAAGACTTGCGGCCTCTGGAGGACCGGACCTGTGACGGCGCCGTCCGGGACGCCCTGGCCGGGATCCGGTCGTCGGCCCGGACCGGGGACGACCGGTTCTGGCCGGCCACCGAATTCGGGATGACGACCGACCCCCGCAATATCCAGCACGGGGTGGCCGGGGTAATCGGTGCCCTGGTCCAGTATTGGCGGTGCACCGCGGACCACAGCATTTTGGAGCTCGTCCATGACGCCGCCACGTGGCTGGCCGCACGGGTCAACGCCATACCTTTCGCACCCGTGGGGGTTCATTTCGGCGCCGCCGGGCCGGCGTGGAGCCTCTGCGACGCGGGTCGCGCCCTCGGAGACGACCGATTGGTTGAAATAGCTGCGGAACTGGCGCTGCGCCTTCCGACGGAGTGGCCCAGCCCCGATGTGACCCATGGCCGGGCCGGGCTCGGCCTGGCACTGCTTCACTTATACGGCGTAATCGGTGACACCCGTTTGCTCGCCGCCGCCGGCCACTGCGCCGACTCGTTGCTTGCGAATGTCGAGCCCATTTCGAACCGCGTGGTTGGCTGGCGCACCCCGTCGGGGTTCGGTTCGACTTTCGCCGGCCGCACGTTTTACGGCTTTGCCCATGGCACGGCCGGTATTGCCACCTTCCTGCTCAATATGGCGACGGTGACCGGTCGAGATGAGCTTCACCAGGTGGCATCAGACGCCGCCGGCTCGCTTGTCCAGTCCAGCGCTCGCCGGGACGAGTTGATCGGATGGGGGGAGGGACCGGACCGCCCGCCCGCTTTCCTACCGCACTGGTGCAACGGGGCCTCCGGCATCGGGTCGTTCTTGGTCAGGTGGTGGAAAGTCAGCCACGACGAATCCCTTATCCCTGTTATCGAAGGGGCGGCGCGAACGGTAATGGCCGCGAAGTGGCGGTCCGGGGTGGCATACTGCCACGGCCTCGCCGGGAACGCAGACTTTCTCCTCGACGCGGCCGACGCGCTGGAAGACAATCGGTACCGACGCTGGGCGGCCGACCTGGCTTCGGTTATTTACGACCGGAGGGTGGTCCAGGACGGCCTGTGTACCTTCGGGGACCAGACGGGCCGGCGCACACCGGACTTCAATGTTGGGCTGTCGGGAGTGCTGTCGTTTTTCCTGCGGCTCCGCCACGGCGGCCCCCGGCTCTGGATGGTGGACTTTTGACCCGGCCCCCCGATAACCCGGGAGCGCCAGAGGGTTCCGCCCGCATTTCGTGGCGGTTCGCCTGGGACGGCCGGTCGGTGGCCTGCACCCTTGTCCCACCGAGCGGCAGACCGTTACTGGAAATTTCGAAGTTGAGCCCGGCCGGGCCGGTGAGCCGCACCGCGCTGGCGGTCCCGTCGCTCGGGCTCCACAGCCAGCTGGTACCGCTTTCGCCACGAAGGGCTCTGGTCTGCCATCACCACGACGGTGGCCAGCAGATTGAGCTGGCCGCGGTGAGAGGTGGATCGCTGTCGGTGCGCCGCCTGGCCACGACGCAACTGGCGGGCCTTCGTCTGGTCCCGTTGCCCGGCCGCGGCAACGCCGAAAAGAGGGAAGAGGCCGGAGCCACGCACACGGGCGTCCCGTCCTCGCCCGGGCCCGGGCCCATACTGGCCGTCGCCATCAGTCATGGCGAGGATGGCCGGTCCACCATCTGGCACCTGCTCGAGGACGGCGCGCTCCGTCCGGTGGCAGTTACCCCGGGGATCTTTACGGGCGGGATCTGGCTGGACTGCCGGGGACGTCGCCTCGGAGGCGAGCTGAGCGCCGATGGCCGGCCTTGCAATGGTGTTGCCATCGACCTTGGGACTGGCTCCTCAGAGACGGTCCTGTCGCTCTCCGAGACCAGCAATGACAGGCTGGTTGCGTTCAACGCCGCCACCGGAGTGTTGGTTGTGAGCACCGACTTGACGGGCGAGGTCAGGCTTGGTGTGGGCCGCCCCGAAGATGGTCCGATCGGGTTCCCGGCTGCACTCCACCGGAGCGGTCACGAAGTCAGGCTCATTGCCCTCGACCAGCACGGCCACCGGCTGCTGCTGACCCACGAGGTGGGAGCGAGTTCTCTCCTTTCGGTCTACGACTGGGGATCCAGACTGAGCCAGGTCGTGCAGGCCCCACCCGGCGTCGTGGTCGGCGGCGGCGTACTCCAGCGCTCTTCTGCTCACCTCGTGTACAGCACTCCCTCGCAGCCGGCCGCCATCCTCACCCTGCGGCGGGGGGCATCGGGCTGGTCGGCGGCGCATGATGCCACCAATTCGTCAAATGAGCAAGGGCAGGTCCCGGCTCGCCCCGTAGTGTTCCCGGGCGCCGCCGGTCCGATCGAGACAGTGACTTATGGACAGCCTTACCAGGCTGACCAGGTCGTGATCGCGCTGCACGGCGGGCCGCTCAACGCCTGGCGGCTCGGCTTCAACCCTCTTTTGCATGCACTGGCGGCTCACGGGATAGCCGTCGTCGCTCCGAACCAGCGCGGCAGTACTCATTATGGCGTGGCGCACACCATGGCCATTCGCCAGCGGTGGGGGGGACCGGATCTCGACGACGTCCTGGCCATTGCCCGGGCACTGTCCTCCGACCGGGCTGTCCCGGCTGCCCGCCCGATCGTACTCGGCACTAGTTACGGCGCTTTTTTGGCTCTGCTGGCCGCCGCCGTCGACCCCGCTCTGTTCACCGGTTGCATTGCCATGGCACCGTTCCTCTCCGGCCCCCGGCTCTACCCGGAGGCGGGCGAAGCCACCCGCGGGGTTATAGAGAGGCTGGGTGGCTTGACCGTCCCGGTCGTGGACGGCAAGGCCCGAGACGTGTTGGACCTTTGCGGGGAAATTACCGCCCCCGTGCTGATCGTTCACGGCACTGAAGACGACGTGGTCCCCGTCGGCCAATCGCGGCTCCTTCGTCGGCGGCTCATAGCCGCGGGTCACCGTAGCTGCGAATTCCTGGAGATCCCGGGGGAGGGCCATGACGCCGCCGCCGGCCGCCAGCGAGAACTGGTTATCGACCGCGTACTTCGGTTTTGCCGGCGGGCGACCCCAAACATTTTCCCTGGTCCCAATCCACCCTACGAGCTAGTCGAAAGGAGGTGAACTAACCATGATCACCACTGACATTGCTGAACTGCAGGCCCTGCCTGAGACGCAGTCGGCCGGCATCGACGAACTGACGGAGGCCGGGCTTCTCGAATGCGCCTTCACCTGTCTGTTCACCTGTGGTCGCACCTGCGCGATCACCGACATTTTGTACTGATCAACCGTGTGACCAAGTAACTCCGGACGGTGTGGGCCCTACCCGGCTCACACCGTCCGGCACCATTTCGCTGTCTACCAAATGTTACTCGACCCACTTCGTCTATTAGGCCGCACTGCCTTCATTTCGTGAGGAGTTTCTGGATGACGACATCAACGGTGGACCGGAGGGCCGGGCCACTCGCCGGCGTCTTTTGGGCCGCGCCCGGGCGAAGTGCGGTCGTCGGCGTGGCCGCCCTTGGCACGTGTGGCGCCGCCCTGCTGCAACCGGCGGCGGCCGGCGCCGCGGTCGACGCCATCTCTAGAGGGCACTCAGTGGGCCCATCCCTGACCTGGCTGGCGGTCGTGGTTGTCGTGGCCGCCGTCTCCGGGGCCGCCGGGACATTTGCCAGCGGCACCTATGTCGCCAAATCGGTCCTGTCGCTTAGGCAGCGCTTTATTACTCACATCATCGGGCTCGGCCCGTCCGCCGGTTCAATGTTCTCGGGCGGCGACCTGACCTCGAGGCTGACGTTGGACACTTCTACGCCGGCGACGATCCTGCCCACGGCGGTAACGGTGGCCGTGTCCATCACCACCTCCATAGGCGCCCTCGTGGCCCTATCGATCATCGACTGGCATCTGACTGTGACGTTCCTCCTTTCCGTGCCGGTAGTCATCGTGGTCGTACGCCGCTTCGTCGTCGATGCCGGCACCCTGACGGGGCGCTACCGGAAGCTGCAGTCCGAAATCGCCACCAGGCTGCTGGACGCCCACATCGGGATCCGGACCATTCAGGTAAGCGGCACGCAGGCCCGGGAAGTGGCCCGGGTAACGGCTCCACTGCCCGACCTGACGTCGGTGGGTGGCGGCCTCTGGTCCAGCCAACGCCGCGTGAGCTGGCAGACGGCACTGGTGCTGTCGACCGTCGAGGTATTGGTACTGGCGGTGGCCGGGCTTGCAGTTTCAGACGGCCGCATCGGGCCCGGGCAGCTTTTGGCCTCTGCCGGATATGTGGCCTTGGCCATGGCCGGTTTCGACAGTCTGGACGCCCTCACGGGCGTAGTCCAGGCCCGGGTGGGATTGGCCAGAGTGGGTGAGGTCCTCGCCGTCGAAGAGCCGCGGCCCGCAGGTAGGGCCAAAGCGACGTTGACGCCCGAGGGCAAAGGCGAGGTCCAGTTCGACCACGTAACCGTCCATCGAGAGGGCCACACCGTCCTCCACGGGGTGACGGTGACGGTACCAGCGGGCTCATCAGTAGCCGTTGTGGGCCGGTCCGGGGCCGGGAAATCAACCCTGGCCGCATTGCTTGGCGGGCTGGCGGAGGCGGACGAGGGCCAGGTGCTGATCGACGGCACGCTTGTCAGCTCCCTCAGCGCCACCGAGCTCCACGAGGCGGTGGCCTACGCATTCGACCGGCCCGCTCGCCTTGGTACTACTGTCGCCGAACTCATCACCCTGGGCGTGGCGCCCGAGGACGCGACCGTTGGCCCAATCCAGACCCGTGCGACCGAAGCGGCCCGGGCCGCTCACGCCGACGAGTTCATCCGGCGCCTTCCCAACGGGTACGAGACCCCGCTCGAACGAGCCCCGTTCTCCGGGGGGGAGTGGCAACGTCTCGGGATCGCCCAGGCAATGGCCCGCCCGGCCCGGGTCCTGGTCTTCGACGACGCCACCAGCAGCCTCGATATGGCCACTGAGCTCGAAGTCATGACCGCTGTCGAAGAAGCCAGCCGAGGCCGGACCAGGCTGATCGCCACACAACGGGCCACGACCGCGGCCCGGGCGGACCTCGTGCTGTGGTTGGAAGAAGGCCAGGTCCGAGGTTACGGTCCGCACCAAGACCTGTGCCGTGATCCGGACTACATGGCTGCTATCGCACCCGCGGTGACGGAGGAGGCAATTCGAGCATGACCACCGCTGACGGATGGCGTCTTCTCTGCCGGAACCTGGCCTTACACAAGTGCGCGCTCGCCCTGGTACTGGTCTGGTCGGCTATCGGGAGCCTGCCCGCGTTATTGTCCGGGCTGCTTATTGCCGCCGCTTTGAACCACGGTTTTGTCGTTGGGAACGCGGCGGTGGGGCTGGCTTACCTGGGCTCTCTGGTCCCATTGTTCGCCGTATCCGCTTTCGCAACGTGCCGGCTTTTCCCGTGGTGCGCCCAGGTCGTCGAAGGTACCCGCAACCACCTGGTAACAACCGTCGTCGCCGGTGCTCTAGGGCCCGAGACGGCGTTCAATGCGTCGGGTGGGCGGAGCGTGGCCCGCGGCGTCGAACAGGTTGAAATCGTCCGCAACCTTTTGGGCGCCCTGTGCCGCAGCCTCAGACAGCTCGTAATGCCCGTGGTGGCCGCGATTATCGGGCTGGCCGTGCTCTCGCCGGTCATAGCGGGCCTGGTGGCTCCGCTGGTCCTGGTGGCTATGGCGCTATACGTCAGGGTCGTGCGCCGGGTGGCGGTGCGCCAGCGTGCCGCGGCCATTGCCGATGAGCAATTGGCCGAGCAAGCGGCAGCCATTTTCACCGGGCTGAGGGACGTGACCGCACACGGGGCGGGAGAATGGGCGACGACGCGTCTCGTCTCGGCGGCCGGTTGTTCAGAGACGGCCACCTTTTCCGTAGCCGAAGCAAACACAGCCCGGTACTTTGTCGTGGCTCTGGGCGGGCAATTGCCGTTGCTCGTCGTGGTCGGGGCGGCCGCCCTTCTCGTCCCGTCCGGGCGGCTCAGCCTGGGCGCGGCCGTCGGCGCCGTAACTTATATAACAACGGCTCTTGCCCCTGCATTGCGGGCGCTGGTCCATAGTGGGGGTAGCTGGCTCGTGCAGCTCGGCGTCCTCACCAGCCGGATCGCCGAGTCGGCTGGTGAAATGCCTCCGGCGGTACCGGCCCTGCCGGACGCGCCCACCGAGCGACCGGAGGATCTCCCCGGCTTCGCGTTGGAAACGCGCCGCCTTCGGTTCCGTTACGGCGCCGCGGCCGCCGATGTCCTAAGGGGTCTGGATCTCGTCGTTCCCAGCGGCGACCATGTCGCAGTCGTGGGCCCGAGCGGCGGGGGTAAGTCGACCCTGGCCTTGCTATTGGTGGGGGCCCTGAGCCCATCTGACGGGTGCGTCTACCTCGATGGCCGTCCTCTGCCGGACTGGTCGCCCGCGGACCTGCACCGGGCCATCGCGGTCATCCCGCAACAGGCCTACGTTTTCGCCGGCACCGTCCACGAAAACCTGACCTATCTCAACCCTTCCGCTGCCGCCGGCCGGGTCGAGCAGGCGGTGGCTGCCTTTGGGCTGGCTGCCACCATCGGGCGGCTCGGGGGGCTCGAAGCCACCCTTCCCGCCGGAGGGCAGCTACTCTCCAGCGGGGAGCGCCAGTCCATCGCTTTGGCCAGGGCCTGGCTGTCGCCCGCTTCGATCGTGGTCCTCGACGAAGCCACCTGTCACCTCGACAGCATTGCAGAAGCCAGCGCCGAAGCGGCTTTCCGGGCCCGGGGCGGGAGCCTGATAGTCATTGCCCACCGGTTTGGGTCCGCCCTCCGCGCCCGGCGCATCCTGGTGGCGGACGGGTCGTCGTGGGTGGAAGGGACCCACGCCGGGTTGCTGGCGAGCAACGCCCGCTACCGCGAACTATACGGGCTCTCCTTGCGGGAGGCACCGGCCCTGCCGTCGCCTCCGGCGCCGCCCGCCCCGGTCCTGGCTGAGATTGCGCGACAGTGTTGAGATCAGGACACGGTGCGCGCCCGGTTCGACGGTCGGTACGCAGATGGACGCGCCGGCCGCCCGGCCCCGCCGGCGCCGCCGGTGGGGCCCTCGTTTCGGCCTGGTCCTTAGCACGCTCATGGCTGCTGCACCGGTCGTCCCGGCGGTGGCTGGGGCGGGGCCGGCCGGCGACAGCGGCCGGGGCGTGACGGTCGGCATCTCGAGCCTTTATAGCGTCAAGGTGGCCGAGGGCACCTGGTTGCCCATTGTCGTCACGATGGCCGACCGCGCCATCGCTGGCCTGCACGGTCAAATCGTGGTCACTGCACCAATTTCTCCGGTCGCTGACTTCAGTGTCCCGAACTGCTACACGGATGGTGCCAGCACTTTCTGCAGCAACAGCGCCAGCTTTTCCGGGGGGCGCTCGGGGAGTTTCTCGTCCGCCTACGGTTCGGCCGGCGGCATTACCTACACGTCGCCCCTGCAAATGGCCGCCGGCACTACCAAACGCGTGGAACTCTACGTCCTTGCCGGCGCTCCCCACGGTGAGGTGACGGCCGAAATCCTGGGCGCGTCGGGCCGCCCGCTAGCCAAGGCGGCATCTCATCTGCCTGTGGCCAACGGAAACGCGCCACCTGCTGTTCTGGCCGTGACCGACCAACCGGGGGCTCTGTCTTCGTTGCCCGTCGGCCTTCCCGTCGGGCCGCGGCCGCAAGTCCAGGCATTGTCACCCGCTCAACTCCCCGCGTCTGCGGCCGCGCTGGCGGCATTCTCGGCCGTGGCCATCGACGAGGCTGACACCAGCGTCTTATCCCCCGGTCAACGCCAGGCCCTCGACGGCTACGTGAAGGCAGGGGGGACGCTGGTACTGGCCGGCGGCCTGGACTGGCAGGGCGCCTTGGACGGCGTACCCGATGGGCTACTTCCGGCGACAGTCGAGGGCACCGAGCCGGTTGACGTGTCGAGGTTGGCCGGGTTGCTGGGCACTCGGTCAGCCCGGGGCCGTGTCGATCTCGACCTCCTCGAGCCACGAAAGGGCAGCGTCGCCATCATCAAAGAGGGCGACTTGCCATTGGCGGTCGAGGCCGGCCGGGGCTCCGGGACCGTCGTGCTGTCGGCCGTCGACCCGGCAGCTCCTCCTCTGGGTACGTGGGCAGGGACACGCTTCCTCATGACTCGCCTCTTGGCCTCCGCCTTCCAGGTCGATTATTCCAGCGCCGCCGGCCTATTCGTCTCCGGTACCGGCCCGTTGGACACGACACCGGCCACGGTACCCGTGTCAGTAATGGGAGACCTGGGGGTGGGTAGCGATTTCGACCCGATGAGCCCGAACGTCGCCAGCGGCGCTCTGCGCGGCTATATGAAGCAGCTGCCGGGCTCAGCCCCGTCGGCAGTTTTCTTCGGCCTCATCTTGTTGGGCTACGTCCTTGTGGCCGGCCCCCTCTGTTTTATGGCGCTGGCCCGTCTACGGCGACGGGAGCTCGCCTGGGTAATTGTCCCATCCGTAGCCCTGTTTGGTGCGTTGGCTACCTGCACCACCGGCATCGGCATACGGCATAGCCCCAGCCTGGAAGAAATACGGGTGGCGCAGTTCGCTCCCGGTGACAGAGTGGCGCAGGTGACGTCGGTGGGCGGCGCGGTTGTAGGGCCGTCCGGCTCCCGGCACATCACCCTCACGGGCCCGAGCCTCGTGACCGGCTCGGCCGCCGAAGGTAACGCCGGGCTGGTCGTGAGCCCGGGTAGTGCCCTGGGCCAAACCATCCTGACCGTCGCCGGCCGCGACGCCGCCGCCGGCGGTTGGGCGGCCAGCGCCGCCGGCCCGCTAAATGGCACCCTGGCGGCCGCCGTCTACAGCTCGGCCGGCACCGTTTTCGGCCACGTCACCAATGGCTTCAAAGTGAAACTGACGGACGTTTATCTGGTCACCGCCTCCGGCACGGCCAAGGACATGGGCAATCTTTTGCCCGGGGCCTCAGCGACGTTCCGGGTCACTGTGCCGGCTGAGGGGCCGGGGACCGGGGGGAACTCCACAGACGACGGTTTCCCGGCCACGATTTCCACGCCCTCCATCTCCATCCCCGTCCGGCCCGGCTCCCTCGCCGCCCGCCACGAGGCCGGCCTGCAAGGGCTATATGACCTGGCTGCGTTGTACTCAGCGCGGTCCGGCGGCGCGCCGGTACTCGTCGCCTTTTCCGGGCGCCCCATCTTGCCGGTCGATGCGGACGGAGGAATCCCCGCGTCCGATGTCACGGACGCCATCGTCGTTCCGCTGGCGCCCGTTCGGCCACCGGCAGCTGCCGTCGCCGGAGTGCCGCCACAAGTGGTCGGGTCGTCAGGCGTAACCGGCGTGACGACCGACGGCCTCGGCACCGACTCGTTCACGCTCAGCCAAGGTGGCTATATCGATTACGAGTTCCTCCTGGGGGGCGGCAAGGCCTGGCCACACCTGACCCTCGACCTGGGGTCGCCATCTGGCCAAGGACCAGGCGCCGTAGGGGGCCTGACGCCCGGTCTGGGTGCGGCCGGGCCAGCACGGGCAGGGGCAGGCTCGGACATCGCAACGCGCTCGGCCGTGAACATCAGCGTTTTCGACTACCGGACCGGCACCTGGGCCCGGCTCCGGGTCAACGAGCGGCGCGGCCAACTCGTGGCGGACGTGCCGGAGCCCGGGCTGTACTTCGACGGCGGAGCAGCCCTCCAGGTCCGCTTGAGCGCGTTGACCGCGGGCACCGAGGTCTTCGGACCGGTACCTGCGCTCTACGCCGACCGGTAGCTCGCCCCCGCGAGCAGGACAGCCGGGGCCCAAAAACGCCCGGCGCTCAGGGGCGTAGGAAAAGCTCGATCACCGGCACCAGCACATCTGGCTCCTGGACCGGGACATTCAGGGTCAAAGTGCCTGGCGGAAGACCACCGAGCCGGGTGTTGAACGCCTCTTGCCCCGGGCTTATGACCTCGCGCCGCACCTCGGACCCGTCATGCAAAAAGCGGGCAAACTCCACCCGGTCCGCCAGTCCCGGAAGGTGGATGTGCCGGAACGGCCAGGAAAATAGGTGTAAGTACAGCCGGTCGCCTTTCATCGTGTACCGGCAGTCCTCTGGTGGCGCGAACGGCGCCGGGCCACAACCATAGACCGAAGCACCATTGTGTCTCATCCATTTACCGATCTGGCGTAACGTGCCTATAGCCCTCTCGTCGAACTCGCCGCGGCCCGTCGGGCCGACGTTGAGCAACAGGTTGCCGTCCTTCGACACGCCGTCAACCAGCATCCGCACCAGCAGGTCGGGTGGTTTCCAGTCGAGGTTGTCACGGTCGTAGCCCCAGCTCCCGTTCAACGTCTGGCAGGCCTCCCATAAACCCGCTCCGTCCCTCACCACTACGGGGGCAAAGGGCTGGTACTGCTCAGGAGTGACAACGTCGGCCATCCCGGGAAGGTCGAGCCGGTCATTGACCACGATGCCCGGCTGGAGCCGCCGCACCAGCGCCAGCAGCTCCTCGGAACCCCAGTCCTCGCGGCCCTTATTGCCCCAGATCTGTGGGCGCTGCTCACGAGGGTACGAGAAATCGAAGAAAAGGTAGTCAATTTTCCCATAGTTGGTGAGAAGTTCGCGTACCTGGCCGTGTAGATAATCGCGGTACTTGGCTATGTCGCGGCCAGAGTTTTGCGCTTTGAACTCCTCATCGTCACGCTGAGGGTGGAGCCCGTCCACCGGGAAGTCGGGATGGTGCCAGTCGATGAGCGAATGGTAGAAACCGACGCGGAGGCCTGCGCCCCGGAACGCCTCGACCATGGGCGCCAGCAAGTCCCTTCCGGCCGGGGTCTTCGTGGCCTTGTAGTCGGTGTACTGGGAATCCCACAGGCAAAAGCCTTCGTGGTGCTTGGTCGTGATCACAAAGTAGCGCATGCCGGCGTTGCTGGCCTCGCGGGCCCACAGCTCGGGAGCGTACAGGTCGGGGTCGAAATGCTCGAAGTACTGGTCGTAGTCTTCGTCGCGAATGCTCTCGCGGTTTTTCACCCATTCATGTCGCGCTGCCACTGAGTACAGGCCCCAGTGAATGAACATCCCCAGGCGTGCCTCGTACATCCACTCCAGGTGTTCGGCCAAGCCCTCTCTTGTCACCGCTATCTTCTCCGATCTCGCCTCAGCGACCTCCGAACCCGGTGAAGGTAAGCCCCTTCACCAGGTATTTCTGCAGGACAATCACCAGGATGATCGCCGGCAGCACGGTCAAGACACAGCCCGCCATCATATAGCTCCAATAGCCTCCGTACTCGCTCTGGAACTCCGAGAGGCCGAGGTTCAGCGTAAAGAGGCTCGGGCTTTGCGTGACGATCAGCGGCCATAAGAAGTCGCCCCAAAATGCGACGAACGTGAACACAGCCAGCACCGCCGCTCCCGCCCGGACAAGGGGGAGCATGATACGGGCAAAGATCCAGAACTCGGAGGCGCCGTCCATGCGGGCTGAGTCGCGCAGCTCCTCGGGCAATGTACGGAAGAACTGGCGCATGAAAAAGGTGCCGAAGGCGCTGAAGGAGACCGGGAAGATCAACCCGAGGTATGTGTTGTAGATGTGAAGTTTGGTGGCCAGCAGGAACAGCGGGATCACCGTCACCGCCGCCGGTACGAGCAACGTCGCCACATACACGGCGAAAAGCTTTTCCCGGCCGCGGGACCGCAGCCTCGCAAATGCGTAGCCCCCGGTGGTCGAAGCCACCAGCACTACTGCGGTCACACCGAAGGAGTAGATGAGCTGTTTATCATGAACTGGCCGAACGGGAAGAAGTTCCACGCCTCGGAGAAGTTGCTCCACGTGAGGCTGTACCCGAAGAAGAAATTGTTGGTGAGGGCGTTGTCCTCGGGTTTCCAGGCGGTGGCCAGCATCCACAGGAACGGGAACATGCACATGAAGGCGACGACGTACAGCACCACGTTGAGCACGACGGCGACCACCGCCGTCTCGGTGCCAGGCTGAAAAACGGCCGCATCAGCGCTCATAGAACACGAACCTCTTCTGTAGCCAGAACATGACCGCCGTCACGACCGGAATCATGATGGCGAGCAAAACGGCAATGGCCGAGCCGTAGCCGAGCCGCAGGTACCGGAAGGCCTCATCGTAAAGGTCGAGCACCGCTCTTCGTAGCCGCCGGTACTTGCGGATGAGGCGGGGACATTTTTGGGTGGCCCCCCTGGGTTCGCGTAGCGTAAAGGACGTGCACCGGACTAAGGCTTTTTAATGGCACGGCTTGGGCCCGTGATCAGGGACGTCTACAGGCGACCAGGCGTTGACGCTTTGCCGGGCCACCTCGAGCAGCAGTACGGCATCCACGTGCTGGCTACGACCAGGCTCGACGCCGGCGTTGTCAAGGTTTCTCATGACAGCGGGCCGCCCTGGGTGGCCCGCCTGTTCGTGGCCGGCCGCACCCTCGGGCGGGCCGAGCAAGACGCCGAGGTGCTCCGTTTCCTCGAGCGCCAGGGCATGGTGGCCGAACGGGTGGCGAATGAGGAGCCCGTGTCGTCCCTTGACGGCCGGGCCGTCCTCGTGACCGAGTTTGTGGAAGGCCGGAAATTACCCGACACTGCCGGGGCCAGGCGCAAGGCCGGCGACTTGCTCGGCCGTACCCACGTACTGCCGACAGAACCCGGGCCTACGGAACGGCCTGCAGGTTCGCTGCACCACCTCCCCGATTACGAGGGCTACGCCGCCTTGGACCTCGAGGCGGCGGCGGCGTTGCTCGCCGACCTCGACGGCCGGGTGCCGCCCGAGCACCGATCAACCTATGACGCCCTGCTCGGGCTGTTGCCTAAAGGCGACGGGGGCGAGGGCCTGCCGGAATCGTTCGTACATCCCGACCCGGCACCGAGCAACCTGATCGTGAGCCCGGGCGACTTCGTACTGGTCGACTGGACCGGGGCGGGGCGGGGCCCACGCCTGGCCTCCCTGGCCGTGCTGCTCACGAGCGTGGGCCCCGGGAACGTCGCCGACGTCCTGGCCGGTTACCGTACGCATGTCAAGCTGGAAGAGGAAGAAATCGACCGGGTAGCGGGCGCATTGTGGGTACGGCCGATCTGGTTGGCATGTTGGCGATGCTGGCTCGCCTGCGTGTCCAGCAAAGTGGACAAGGCGTTCGTCCCGGACGAGGGCCGCATCAAGGCACTGGCCGCCGCCACCCGGGCCAGTCTCGAGCAGGAGTAAACGAAATGCGTGCCCTCAGACTGGAAAAGGTCGGGTCCGCCAGGTTGCAGAGACTGCCCGCCCCGGTGGCCGGAGCCGGCGAGGTCGTGGTGGAAGTGGCTGTGGCCGGTATTTGTGGGAGCGACCGTCACATAATCAACGGGGAGTACCCGGCTGCCCCTCCCGTCACCTTGGGCCATGAGTTCGAGGGCGTCGTGGTGGGAACTGGCCCTGGCACGGTCATGGCCGTCGGGACACGCGTGGCCGTCGACCCCAACATCGCCTGCCTCAAGTGCCGCTATTGCCGGATGGGGCTCGTCGCTCACTGCTCCGACCTGCACGCCATCGGGGTAGACCGGGACGGCGGGCTGGCCGAGCAGGTAACCGTCCCCGAACGCCAGGCCTACCAGCTCCCGGCCGGCTTACCGGCCGGTTTCGGCGCCATCTGCGAGCCGTTGGCGTGTTGCCTGCGGGCCATGGACCATGCCATGATCCAACCCGGCGACAAAGTGGCCGTATTGGGTGGCGGTGTCATCGGCCAACTTTTGGCCCAACTTGCCCGCGTAGCCGGAGCCCGCGTGGTCCTGGTGACGCGCCAGCAGCAACGCCGCGCCCTGGCTGAAGCCCTCGGCGCCGCTGCCACCGTCAACCCTGAAGCGGCCGACGTCGCCGAGGTCATCTCCGGGCCCGGCGGTATGGCGCCAGGTGGCGTCGACGTTGCCTTTGAAGCCGCAGGAGTCGAGGCCACGTTCCAACAGGCCATGGAAGTCGTCCGCCGGGCCGGGAAGGTCGTCGTCGTCGGCGCCGCCCCGAGCTCACTGGCCCTTTCGATAAAACCGTTCGACCTTTTCGAGCGCGAACTGCAGGTTATCGGTTCCCACCTCAACCCACTTACGCACGGACGGGCCGTTGAGATAGCCGTGGCCGGCCTGCTCGAACTCGGGCCGCTGATCACCAGGACGGTCGACTTGAGCGAGGTTGAAAGCGTGCTGGCCCGGCCGCCTGCCCCGGGTGAGGTCAAGGTCCAGGTAATTCCCGGCTAAATGGCGGCCGGCGAACGACAACAGGGCTCGGGGACCATGCGTGCGGTCTTCCTTCCCGGCGGTAGAAGAGCCGAGATCAGGGAAGTGGCGGTCCCCGACCCCGGCCCGGGCGAGGTTCAAATCGCATTGCGGGCGGCCGGTCTTTGCGGCAGTGACCTCCACATGCACTACCGGCCGGCCCCCGAGCTGAGGCACGGCCCCATATTCGGTTTGGTCACCGACCCTGACGTTGTCCCCGGCCACGAAGCCGCCGGCGTCGTGACGAAGGTGGGGACGTTCGTAACGGCCGTGAAAACGGGCGACCGGGTGGCGGTACACCACATCGGTGGCTGTGGTGACTGCATCGCCTGCCGGCGCGGGTTTGACATGGAATGCCGGAACAAATGGGGCATTTACGGCCTGGACCGCCCGGGTGCCATGCAGGATTACATGGTCGTCCGCAGCCGGGACTGCGTTATTTTGCCGGCCAACGTCGACTTCGACGAAGGGGCGTACTATACCTGCGGTGCGGGGACCGGTTACCTGGCCTTACGGAGAGCATCGCTGGGCCTCGGGGACACCGTCGCCGTCGTCGGGCTGGGGCCGGTAGGCATGGCTGCGGCCTACTTCGCCGAGCGTTCGGGGGCCAGAGCCGTCGGCCTCGACCCGGCTGAACCGAGGCGTCGTTTCGCCAAAGAGATCGGCCTTTATCCGGTTTACGACGCCTGCGCCGTCGACGTAGTCGATCAAGTCCGCGCCGCCACCGGCGGAGCAGGCGCCAATGTCGTCATCGAAGCTTCCGGTTCGGCTGGAGGCCGGCTCCTTGCTCTCGACGTCGCCGCCATCGGCGGCCGGGTCGTATTGGTAGGGTTTGGCGACGCAGAAAATGTCGTCGATTTGCAGTCCACCATAATCCAGAAACAACTGGACGTCCTGGGGGCCTGGATGTTCCCCCTTCCCGACCTGCAGGAGATGCTCCACGACGTAAGCGTGCGAGCAATTTCCATAAAACCGCTGATCTCGGGGAATTACGCCATCGAGGACGCGGCCCGGGCGTGGACGGCTTTCGACCAGGGTGGACCGGGCAAAACGGTGCTCACGTGGGGTCGTTGACGGCGGCGCGCAGATCCTCCAACTCGGCCACCAGACGTCCAAACGGATAGTAGGCCTGTATGCCGCTCGGGTTCGGGAGCACCCAAAGCTGGGCGCCGCCGGCCCAGTCGGGCTGGCGCCCGATCGAGGCCCCCTTGGAACCGAAACCGGCCCGGTAGGCCTGGAGGCCGAGCATGGCCACGGCGCGGGGGCGCCACCGCCTTACTTTCCGCTCCAGGCCGGCGGCCCCACGGCGTAATTGGGCCGGTGTGATCTCGGCCGCCGACCTGGTCGCCGTGTGCACGAGGTTGGTGATACCGATGCCGGCGTCGAGCAGCTCACGTTCGTCGTACGGGGAAAGCAGGGACTCGGTAAACCCGGACGCGGCCAGTGCCTTCCAAAACCGGTTGCCGGGCCGAGCGAAATGGTGACGGACGGCCGCCGACCACAGGCCCGGGTTTATGCCGCAGAACAAGACCCGCAACCCGGGCCCGATGAGGTCCGGGACACTGCTGCCCACCGCCGCAGCCAGCTCGTCGGGAGAAGGACGACGTTCGCCCGTCATATGTTGGCGTCACACAGAGGAGTAGCCCCCGTCCACCGGGAGCACAGCTCCGGTCACGAACGCGGCCCCGCTCGAGGCCAACCACACCACCGGCCAGACCACGTCGGCCGGCTCGCCCCACCGCCCGG
>Ga0335075_10006064_pt1 | contig 18675 bp, 12 predicted proteins | sample Lox_Sample_24_FD_206723 | JGI IMG/M metagenome (GOLD analysis project Ga0335075, IMG submission 206723) | Soil microbial communities from Loxahatchee National Wildlife Refuge, Florida, United States - Lox_Sample_2.4 | ecosystem: Environmental > Terrestrial > Soil > Wetlands | place: USA... | reverse complement strand
CCGCCCGACTTCGCCACCATGTGGACCCAGTCGCTCCAGCAGGGCTTCAAGCCCAAGCTCGCCACCGTGGCCAAGGTCCTGCTGTTCCCCACCGACGCCTACGCCATGGGCAGCAAGGTCTACAACGTGGCCACCGACGCCTGGTGGGTGCCGGAACTGCCGTGGACCTCCTCGCTCACCGGGCAGACCTGCCAGGAACTCGCGACTGCCTTTACGGCCTCTGGCCTCGGCCAGCCGAACCAGAACATCTCCAACTTCACCCTGTTCGAGATCGCCTATCAGGCGCTCACCGCGGTGGACAACCCGCACGACAAGGCCGAACTCGCCGCGGCGTTGTACAAGGTCAAGCTGCCGGAGGCGGTGGCGGGCCCGATCGACTACACCTCCACCAACACCAAGACCAACCCCGCGCCCGGCGTGGCGATCACCCCGCCGGTGGGCATCCAGTGGCAGAAGGGCACCACCTACGCCCTCGAGGCCAAGGTCGTCGACAACACGCTGCAGCCGAACGCGAAGATAACCGGCGACCTGCTGCCAACTTTCAGCTAAATCCCGAACAATCAGGAAGCATGACTAGTCCACTCCTTGAGCTCGACCACGTGACGAAGCGGTTCGGCCGCGTCGTCATCGCGGAAGATCTCAGTTTCTCGGTTGGCGCCGGGGACACCGTGGGGATCGTGGGGCCGAACGGGGCTGGCAAGACCAGCCTGTTCGGCCTCATCTCCGGTGACCTCGCCCCGGGCGCCGGCCAGGTCAGTTTCGCCGGGAGGAACATCACCCGGCTGGACTCGGCCGCCCGCTGCCGCCTCGGCATCGGCCGGACCTACCAGGTACCACGTCCCTTCGTGGACATGACCGTGTTCGAGAACGTGCTCGTCGCCGCCCAGCAGGGCGGCGGCCTGCGCCGCAAGGCCAGCTACGCGGCGGCCGCGGCGGCGCTGGGGCGGACGGGGATGGCCGACCAGGCGAACCTGCCCGCCGGCCGACTTGGCCTGCTCGCCCGCAAGCGCCTGGAGATCGCCCGCGCCCTCGCCACCGGGCCGCAACTGCTGCTGCTCGACGAGGTCGCCGGCGGCCTGACCGACCCCGAGGTCACTGAGCTCGTGGAGATCGTCCGCGGTATCAACACCGAGGGAATCGCGGTGATCTGGATCGAGCACGTCGTCCGGGCGCTGACCTCCCTGGTGGACCGGATGACCTGCCTGTACGGCGGGGAGTTCATCGGCGACGGCACGCCCGCCGCCGTCATGTCCAACCCCCGGGTCCGCGAGGTGTACCTCGGCAGCGACGTCGACGCCTCGACGATTCAGGCTGTGCTTGAAGAGGATGAGGGCCGATGAGCAGCCGTACAGCCAGCGGTGCGCCGCTGCTTGACGTGCGCGACCTCGTGGTGCACCACGGGCAGCTGCGCGCGCTGTCGGGCATCTCGCTCGCCGTCTACCCCGGCGAGGTCTACGCCCTGATCGGCGCCAACGGCGCGGGCAAGTCCACGCTGCTGCGCACGATCGCGGGCCTGCACCACCCGACCTCCGGCTCGATCAGCTACGACGGCAGGGACGTGACCGGGCTGCGCCCGGAGAAACGCGCCACCGCCGGCATCGTGATGGTTCCCGAGGGGCGCCGCCTGTTCCCCACGCTCAGCCTGGAAGAGAACCTCAAGGTCGGCGGGTCCTTCGCCCGCAAGGGGCCGTGGGACATCGAGCGCGTTTTCGAGCTGTTCCCGTGGATGAAGGAGCGGCGCGGCCAGAAGACCGCGCAGATGTCCGGCGGCGAGCAGCAATCCGTGGCGATCGGCCGGGCGCTCGTCGCAAACCCCCGGGTGCTCCTCCTCGATGAGCTGTCCCTTGGCCTCGCGCCGGTGATCGTGCAGCGGATCTACGGCATGCTGCCGCAGATCCTCGAGTCCGGCATCACCGTGCTCCTCGTCGAGCAGGACGTCAGCCAGGCGCTGCGCGTCGCGACGCACCTGCAGTGCCTGCTTGAGGGGCACACCACGCTCGAGGGCACGCCTGCCGACGTCACCAGGGAGCAGGTCGAGGCCGCCTACTTCGGCGCCGGCTCCGCTGACGCGGGAGAAGAGTATTCACAAAGTCCCACTGCCCCGCACACTCCCCCGCATATTGACGGGAGCAATCCGTTATGGAGTGGGTTAACGACATCATCCAGGGCCTGCTGACCGGCGGTCTCTACGCCCTGTTCGCCTGCGGCTTGTCCCTGATGTTCGGCGTCATGAAGGTCGTCAACCTGGCGCACGGCGACCTCGCCACCGTCGCCGGGTACATCGGCGTCGGGATCATCGCGATCAGCCACGTGCCCGTCCTGTGGTCGATCCCGATCGTCGTCGTGCTGATGGCCGTGCTCGGGTACATCCTGCAGCGGTCGCTCATCGAAGCCGCGATCAGCCGCGGCGAGCTGACCACGCTGATCGTCACCTTCGGCTTGTCGATCATCATTGAGAACGGCCTCCAGCAGTTCTTCACCGCCAACAGCCGGGGTCTCGGCGTCGGCGACTCGTTCATCACCTCGTCCTTCACCATCGGGTCGCAGATCACGATCGCCTACTTCAACCTCGCCATCTTCGTGCTCGCGGTCGTCGTGCTGCTCGGCCTGCAGCTGTTCATGACCCATACGAAGTACGGCAGGCTGATCCGGGCCGTCGCCGACGACCGTGAGGCCGCGCAGCTTTCCGGCGCGGACTACCGGCACGTGTTCGGCATCGCGGCCGCGATCGCCTTCGGCACCGTGGCGATCGCCGGCATCTGCGACGGGATGATCACCACGCTCAGCCCGACGATCGGCACCGACACCATCCTGCTCTTCGCGTTCGCGTCCGTGGTCATCGGCGGCCTCGGGTCGCTGTGGGGCACCCTGCTCGGCGGCATCGTCCTCGGGGTCGCGCAGGCGATCGGCGCGCAGATCAACCCCAACTGGGAGCCGCTGGCCGGGTACGCGGTCTTCCTCCTCGTCCTCGTTGTCCGGCCGCAGGGGCTTACCAGCCGAGGGGCGCAGTCATGACAGAGACCGCGAAGACCAGCATCCGTTCTGAAGAACAGTTTTTGAAAGTAACCCGCTCGCGCAGGAACGTCGCGTGGAGCGGCGTCGGCGCGCTCGTCGTGATCGTCGTGCTGTTCGCGTTCCCGTACTACGTGGGGCCCGGCACCACCGGCATCATGATCCAGGGTCTGATCGTGCTCACGCTGGCCTCGATGTGGAACCTGCTCGCCGGGTACGCGGGCCTCGTGTCCGTCGGGCAGCAGGCGTTCTTCGGCATCGGCGCGTACTTCGTGCTGATCCCGGCGATTCACGGGGTCACGCCGTGGGCCGGGCTGTTCATCGCCACGATCGGCGCCGCGGTCGTCGCGGTGCCGCTGTGGTGGCTGGTCGCCAGGCTGCGCCTCGGCTACTTCGCGATCGCGACCTGGGTGCTCGCCTCGGTCGTCATGCTCGTCTTCGAGCAGATCACCTCCATCGGCGGCGGCAGCGGCATGGCGCTGCCCGGGCTCACCGGCTATGACCCGGCCGTGCTCACCGCGGACACGTACTGGGCGGCGCTGACCGTCGCGGTGCTCGCCATCGGCGGCGTGTACCTGCTGCTGCGGTCGAAGGTCGGCCTGACGCTGACCGCCATCAGGGACGACGAGCGGGCGGCGCGCTCCTCCGGCGTGCGGGTCGGGCTGGCGCGGATGGGCGTCTTCATCGCCGCCGCGGCCGGCTGCGGCGCGGCCGGCGGGATCCTCGCGATCGAGCAGTTGCAGGTCGTGCCGAGCACGTCGGGCGGCGTGTTCAGCGTGCAGTGGACCGCGGAGATGGCGTTCGCCGTGATCATCGGCGGCCTGGGCACGATCGAGGGGCCGATACTCGGGACGATCGTCTACATGGTGCTGCAGCAGACGCTCCAGTCCTACAACGCCTGGTACCTGATCATCCTGGGCCTCGTGGCCATCGCGATCGCGCTGTTCGCGCGGCGCGGGCTGTGGGGGACGCTCGACGAGCGCTTCAACATCCGGCTCTTCCCGGTGGGCTACCACCTGTGGTCGCCGGGTGAGACCAGGCGCCGCCGACGCCAGGCCGTGGAGGCTGCCTCTTCCTTACCGTAAGGACTGTCTCGGCGACAATGATGAGCATGCTGCTCACTGAACTCGCTGGTGTGTCGCGGGCCGTCTCGTCCACCTCGGCCCGGCTCGCCAAGATCGCGGCGCTCGCCGACGCGTTGCGCTCTGCCACGCCCGACGAGGTTCCCGTGGTCGTGGCCTACCTGTCGGGGGAACTTCCGCAGCGGCAGATCGGGGTTGGCTGGGCGGCGCTGCGTTCCTTGCCCGCACCGGCCGAGGCGCCTTCGCTGACCGTCCTCGCCGTGGACCGGGCGTTCTCGCGGATCGGAGCGGTGGCGGGCAAGGGCTCGGCGGCCGAAAGGAAGCGGCTCGTCGGGGAGTTGTTCGGTCTGGCTACCACCGAGGAGCAGTTCTTTCTCGTGCGGCTGCTTTCCGGTGAACTGCGGCAAGGGGCGCTTGACGGGGTGATGACCGACGCGGTCGCCAAGGCGGCCGCGGTGCCGGCGGCGGAAGTAAGGCGGGCCGTCATGCTGAGCGGGTCGCTCGCGGTGACCGCGCGGGCCGCGCTCGGCGGCGGCAGCGCGGTGCTGGCCGAATTCGGGCTTCAGGTCGGGCGGCCGCTCAAGCCGATGCTGGCGAGCAGCGAGGCGTCGATCGAGGAAGCGCTCGGCCGGATCGACGGTACGGCGGCGGTCGAGTGGAAGCTGGACGGCATCCGGGTGCAGGCGCACCTCGCGGACGGCACGGTGCGGCTGTTCACCAGGTCGCTCGACGACATCACCGACCGGCTGCCTGAGGTCGTGACGGCGCTCGCCGCGCTTGCGGTGCATGACGCCGTGTTCGACGGTGAACTGATCGCGCTGCGGGCCGACGGGCGGCCGTACGCGTTCCAGGACACCGCCGCGCGCGCGGCGAGCGAAATCGACGGGCAGGGAGTGGGAACCGTGCCATTGTCGGTGTTCCTCTTCGACGCGCTGCGTCTCAACGGCACCGACCTGATCGACAAGCCAGACGCCGAACGCCACGACGCCCTGGCCTCGGTTGTCCCGGCGGCAATGCTCATGCCACGACTGGTCACTGATTCGGCGGATGAGGCGACGGCCTTCTTCCACGACGCCGTCGCCCGGGGCCACGAGGGCGTCGTGGTCAAGTCCTTGACCACGCCGTACGCCGCCGGACGGCGCGGTGCGGGCTGGATCAAGGTGAAGCCGCGGCACACGCTCGACCTCGTCGTGCTCGCGGTCGAGTGGGGCCACGGCCGCCGCCAGGGCTGGCTGTCCAACCTGCACCTGGGGGCGCGCGATCCCGCAACGGGCGGCTGGGTGATGCTCGGCAAGACGTTCAAGGGCCTGACCGACGAGTTGCTCACCTGGCAGACCGCCCGGTTCCTTGAACTCGAAGACCACCGCGACGACTGGACCGTCTATGTCCGCCCGTCGCAGGTCGTGGAGATCGCCTTCGACGGCGTGCAACGCTCCCCCCGCTACCCGGGCGGCGTCGCCCTGCGATTCGCCCGGGTGCTGCGGTACCGCGAGGACAAGCCAGCGGCGGAAGCCGACACGATAGACACGGTGCTGGCGCTGGCGCCGCCCACCGACTAAGTCCCCAATTTTGGCTATACGGGCACGAAGCTGGTCGAGCACGTGGCCCCGGTCTTGTATCCCGTCGGCGCGGCGATGACCTTACCGGAAAGGTTGACCTTGTAGCCCTTGGTCGGGTCACCGACGCCGAACCGGTCCGTGGTCTTCGTGCTCTTGGGGGTCTTGAACTTCCAGACGTGCGTCACGGTCTTGTACTTGATCGTCACCTGCACGGTGGTCTCCGCCGCCGTGCTCGTCACCGTCAGCGTCTCGGTCTGCCCCGCGACCGGGTGCGCGATGTTCACGTGCACCGAGCACTTGTCCACCTTCGCCGCGGCCGGCCGTACGGCCGCGTGTGCCTGGCCGGCGAGAACGCCGACCGCGGACACCGCGAAGAGGCCAGCGACAACCCCGTTCCTGAGCTTCATGAATTCCCCGCCCCCCACATTCCCTATTACGAGGGAAATGTTCGCAATTTAATGCGCTAACGGAACATGAGCTTACTACTTCTTCTTTTTGTCGCGCTTGCCGAATGCGGGAGGAACGACGTTGCTGCCGCGGCCGCCGCCGAAAGCCGGCGGAAGCGCGGAGGGACCGCCGAAGCCGGGGAACCCCTCGCCCTCGTCGCCGAAGCCGCCGGGGCCGCCGGCCGCCTGCGCGTCGCGCAGCATCTCGGCCAGTTCCTCCATGGACTGCGGGCCCGCCTGCGCGGCCGCCGGCTCCTGGGCCGCGTCTGGGGCCGGCTTGATCCCGGCCTTGCGCGGGTCGCCGCTCCGGCGCTTGCCCTTGGCGTTCCGCGCCGCCTTGGCCTTGGCGGCCGCCTTGCGGCCGCCCATCACGCCCGGCATCCCCGGCACGCCGGGCATGCCGCCGCCCATCACCATCTTCATCTGGCGCTGGGCCTCGTAGAAGTTCGTGACCAGCTGGGAGACATCGCCGACAGTGACGCCAGAGCCGTTGGCGATCCGCAGCCGCCGCGAGCCGTTGATGACCTTGGGGTTCTGGCGCTCGCCCGGCGTCATCGAGCGGACGATCGCCTCGGCCCGGTCCAGGTCCTTGTCGTTGACCTTTTCCAGCAGTTCCTTGTTCTTCGCCGCGCCCGGCATCATGCCGAGGATGTTCTTCAGCGGCCCGAGCTTGCGCAGCATCCCGAGTTGCTCGATGAAGTCCTCGAGGGTGATCCCCTCGCCGGTCATCATCCGGTTGGCCATGTTGGCGGCCTGGTCGGCGTCGAACGCCTTCTCCGCCTGCTCGATGAGCGTGAGGACGTCGCCCATGTCCAGGATGCGGGTGGCCATCCGGTCCGGGTGGAAGATGTCGAAGTCGGTCATCTTCTCGCCGCTTGACGCGAACATCACCGGCTTGCCGGTCAGCGCGGCGATCGACAGCGCGGCGCCGCCCCGGGCGTCACCGTCGAGCTTGGCGAGCACGACGCCGTCGTAGCCGACGCCGTCGAGGAACGCCTGGGCGGTCGCGACCGCGTCCTGGCCGATCATCGCGTCGACGACGAACAGCACCTCGTCCGGGTCGGTCGCGTCGCGGATCGCGGCGGCCTGGGCCATCATGTCCGCGTCGACGCCGGTGCGGCCGGCGGTGTCGATGATGACGATGTTGTGCTGTGTCCGCTTCGCCTCGTCGACCGACCGCCTGGCCACGTCCACCGGGTCGCCGACACCGCTGCCTGGCTCCGGCGCGAACACCGGGACGCCGACCCGTTCGCCGATCACCTGCAACTGGGTCACCGCGTTGGGCCGCTGGAGGTCGGCGGCGACGAGCATTGGCGTGTTGCCCTGCTCCTTCAGCCACAATGCCAGCTTGCCCGCGAGGGTCGTCTTGCCGGCGCCCTGGAGGCCGGCCAGCATGATCACGGTCGGCGGGTTCTTGGCGAACCGCAGCCGCCGCGCCTCGCCGCCGAGGATCGTGACGAGTTCCTCGTGCACGATCTTGATGACCTGCTGTGCGGGGTTCAGCGCCTGCGACACCTCCGCGCCGGCCGCACGTTCCTTGACCCGCCCGATGAACTGCCGCACCACGGGCAGCGCCACATCGGCCTCGAGCAGGGCAATACGAATCTCGCGGGCGGTCGCGTCAATGTCGGCCGGTGACAGCCGCCCCTTGCCCCGCAGCGAGGAGAAGACTTGGGTCAGCCGATCGGAGAGCGTCTCAAACACTCCTTAAGGCTACCGGCCCGCGCCGGCTGAAGCATTTCGTCAGCGCGACCGGTCCCCGCCGGCCGATGTTTTTAATGATTCCCAACGGTTGCCAGGTGCCCCCGGCCGCCTCCGTTGCCCCCGGGGCGCGGCGAGCGGAGCGGGCGGGGCGGGGCGGGCGGGGCAAGCGGAGCGGGGCAGCGGAGCGGGGCAAGCGGAGCCGGCAGGACGAGCGGGCGGGCTAGCGGAGCGGGGCGAGCGGAGCCGGCAGGACGAGCGGGGCGGGCGGGCGGGCGAGTCCCAGCAGTCACTCCAGGCACTCCCGCCCTCATTGTCGGTGAACTGACCATTTTCTTGGGTGGTTTGTCCGGTTATGGGGGTGCAGTTCACCGACAATGATGCGTTTCACCAACAAAGTTGGGAGCGGCCGGGGTGGGGCGGCGAGCGACGCGGCGTCTCACGTTTCACTGGGGTGACTGGCGACCCATTTCACTGGGTGGCGCGCTCGGACATTTCGTGCGGGCGGCAAGCATGGAGCTGATCTCGTCGCTGCCGCGCAGCCGGGGCGACATGGTGCCTGAGGGGTTGCTGGTGCGCGTTGCGCCTGAGGGGTTTCTGGTGCGCGCGCTGTGTTTGAGGGGTTACTGAGGTGCGCGGCGCCTGGGGGGTTACTGACGTGCGGTGGGTTCAGGCGACGCCTGGCTTGCGGGCCGTGCCGAGGATCCGCGGTGCCGGCGGGGAAAGTACCCCGGAGGGCGGGAACCGAAAACCGCGGCACTCCTCGACGGTGAAGACACGGCCGATCGCCGCCAGCGTGTCGCGCTGTACGTGGCAGCCGCCCATCAGGTGCGGCCAGACCAGGTCCGTGGCCTGCTGGAACAGGGCGAACGCGGGATCACGGCTGCGCACGTGCTCCATGAAGCGCACCTGCCCGCCCGGCCGCAGGACCCGGGAGAACTCGGTCAGCGCGGCCGGGACGTCGGCCACGGAGCACAGCACGCCGGAGATCACGACCGCGTCGAACTCACCGTCTTCCACGGGAAGCTCGGCCGCGGTTCCCGCGACCACCGTGACGGGGACCGGGGCGTCCAGGGCCGCCCGCAGGGCGCGGCCGCGCAGGTACGGCTCGGGCTCCACGGCCACGACCTCGCGCACGGAGACGGGATAGCGCGGGAAGTTCAGGCCCGTCCCTGCCCCGACCTCAACCACCCGACCGGACAGGCCCGCGAGCAACTCGACCCTGAGCTCACGGCCGCCGCGTTCCTCGAGGCGCGCGCCGCAGCGGTCGAAATATCGGGCGAACAACGGGTTTTTCACGAGCTCCATGCTCCAATAGCTACCATCAGGGCGCCTTCGCGGTCTGGCGGTCCGGCGCTCTGACGCCTATCGCGCCGCCGGATGTGCGCGTAGCGTCTGCGGTGTGGGTGAGACACCGTGGCTGGATGCCACCGCGCAAGCAGAACTGGTTCGCCGTGGCGAAGTAAGTCCCAAAGAGCTGGTAGAGGCCGCCATCGCCCGGATCGAGGCGGTCAATCCGCAACTGGATGCCGTGATCAGGACCAGGTTCGACGCGGCCAGGCTTGAGGCCGTGGGCGACCTGCCCGACGGACCGTTCCGTGGTGTCCCGATCCTGTTCAAGGACCTGGGCTGCACGCTTGAGGGCGAGGTAACGGCGTTCGGTCTCGGGCCGCTGCGGGACCTGAGGATCCCCGTCACGTCCTACCTGGCGGGACAGTTCCTTGCGGCGGGCTTCGTTCCGCTTGGCCGGACCAACGTGCCCGAGCTTGGCACCACGATCACCACCGAGCCGCGCAGCTTCCCGCCGGCGCGCAACCCATGGAACACGGATCACTCGACGGGCGGCTCGTCCGGCGGGTCGGCCGCCGCGGTGGCCGCCGGCATGGTCGCGGTGGCGCACGCCAATGACGGCGGTGGCTCCATCCGCATCCCGGCCAGCGAGTGCGGTCTCGTCGGGCTGAAGCCGACCCGCGCGCGGGTGAGCCAGGGGCCGGTCACCGGTGAGGCGTGGGCCGGCAGCACGATCGACGGTGCGCTCGCGCGCACCGTCCGCGACGCGGCGGGCGTGCTCGACGTGATCAGCAGGCCCATGCCCGGCGACCCCTACTACGCGCCACCGCTGCCAGGGCCGCTCGCGCAGGAGGTAGGCGCGCACCCCGGCCGGCTCCGGATCGGCGTGCTTGACCGCCCGGGCGCGGAAGGCTACCTCGATGACCCGGAGTGCCGGGCCGCGGTGGCCAGCGCGGCGACGCTGCTTGAGTCGCTCGGCCACCACACCGACCAGTCCGCGCCCGCGGCCATGTTCGAGCGGGAATTCCTGCGGCACTTCGTCGCGATCATCGCCGCCGACACCGAGGCCACGCTCCAGGCGTTCGAGCTGCTGCTCGGCCGCCCGATCGGCGAGGACGAGATCGAGCCGCGGAATGCCGCTCACCGGCGCGCGGGCAGGGCGCTCGGCGCGGTGGCCTACCTGCAAAGCCGGGCCTGGCTCGGGATGTGGACCCGCCGGATGGCGGAGTGGTGGACCAGGTACGACCTGCTCTTGACGCCGACCCTCGGCGCGCCGCCACCGCGGCTCGGCTGGTTTACGGAGGCCGGCCCCGAGGAGGAGGAAAACCGGATCACCAGCTTCATGCCCTACACGGCACAGTTCAACATGACCGGTCAGCCGGCCATCAGCCTCCCGCTGCACTGGACACCAGGCGGCCTGCCCGTCGGGGTGCAGCTAGTCGCCGCCTACGGGCGTGAGGACGTGCTCGTCCGCGTCGCCAGCCAGCTTGAGCAGGCCGCGCCCTGGGCCGACCGCCACCCGCCCGTGCACGCCTGACGAGCGCGGGCACGCCTGACGAGCGCGGGCACAGGCGGACGAGCGCGGGCACAGGCGGACGAGCGCGGGCACAGGCGGACGAGCGCGGGCACAGGCGGACGAGCGCGGGCACGCCTGACGAGCGCGGGCACGCCTGACGAGCGCGGGCACAGGCGGACAAGCGCGGGCACGCCTGACGAGCGCGGGCACGGGCGGACAAGCGCGGGCACGGGCGGACAAGCCGGCGCGCCCGGCAAGGCCGACCGCGCCCTCGGATAGCCGGTTACGCGGCGGGAGTCAGGACGAACTCGTTCGGGATATAAAGCGGGTGTAAGCGCGGCCAGGACCGTCTTCACCGTGCGCCTGCGCAATTCCGGATCGGTGATCAGGCCGCCGGTGGCGTCGGTGACGTAGAAGACGTCGACCGCTTCCGCGCCGAGCGTCTCCACGCGGGCGGCCTGGACGTTGAGCCCGCACTCGCCGAGGGCGCGGCCGATGCGCCACAGCAGGCCCGGCTCGTCGTGCGCCCGGACCTCGACCACCGTGGCGATATTTGAGGCGTTGTCGACGAGCGCGACCTTGGGCGGCGGCGCGTTCGTCCCGCTCGGGCGCACCGCCCTGGCCCTGCGCTCCAGCCGGTCCTCGACGTCGAGCCTGCCCTCGAGCATCCGGCGCAGGTCCGCGGTGACGAGCTGGGCGTCGGGCGGGTCCCCGTACTCGGGCACCACGCTGAAGACGGTCACCGCTGTGTCGCCGACGTTGGTCGCGTTCGCGCCCCTGACCGCGAGCCGGTGCGACGCGAGCACCCCGGCGGCCCGCCACAGCAGGCCGGGCCGGTCGAGGGCGACGACCGTGACCTCGTTGCCGTCGACGATGGCGGCGGGGCCGCCGTCGGCGACGAGCGCCAACTGGTCCTCGCGCAGCGGGACCGGCTCGGGCACGGGCTCGCCGTCGAGCGCGGCGCTGACCCGCCGGACGAGATCGGCGACCAGGCCGGCCTTCCAGTCGTTCCACGCCGCGGGACCGGTCGCGAGCCCGTCGGCCTGCGAGAGGGCGTGGAGCATCTCGAGCAGCGTCCGCGAGCCGACCGTCGTCGCGACCTGCTGCACCGTCATCGGGTCGTCAAGGTCCCGCCGCGTCGCGACGCTCGGCAGCAGCAGGTGGTGGCGGACCGCGTCGGCGACCAGTTGCACGTCCGCCTCGTTGAGCCCGAAACGCCTGCACGCGTCGCGGGCGACGACCTCGCCGGAGACGCTGTGGTCGCCCGGCCAGCCCTTGCCGATGTCGTGCAGCAGCGCGGCGAGCAGCAGCAGGTCGGGCCGCGACACGTCGCGGGCAAGGGCGGCGGCGTTGGCCGCGCACTCCACGAGGTGCCGGTCGACGGTGAAGCGGTGCAGCGGGTTGCGCTGCGGGCGGTTGCGCACCCGGTCCCAGTCCGGGATCAGCGCGGCGAGGAGTCCCTCCTGGTCGAGTGCCTCCCAGACGGCGATAGCGTTGGGCCCGGCGCCGAGCAGGGCGAGCAGGGCATTGCGGGCGTCGTTGGGCCACGGAACGGGCAGCGGCGGGCATTCGGCCAGCCGGGCAAGCGCGCGGGGCGCGAGCGGCAGGCCAACCTGAGCGGCCGCGGCGGCGGCCCGCAGCACGAGGATCGGATCGGCGGCGGGGGACGCCGCCCGGGCGAGCACCACCTCGCCCTCCTGCTCGACCACGCCGTCGGCGAGCGGCCGGCGGTCCGGCTTGCCGCGGCGCATCCGCATGCCGATGGCCCTTGGCCCGCCTGAGCGGTGTCCGCCTGCCCGGTCCGCCTGGCGGAAGGCGTGATCGACCGCGTAGGCGACGGTCCGGCCCGCGCCCGCCAGCTGGCGCAGCAGGGCGTCGCCGTCAAGCAGTTCAAGTGTGCGGGCGACCTCGTCCTGCTCCTCAAGCACGAGCCGGTCGAGGCGCCGCCCGGTGACCTCATGCAGCACGTGGCGGGCATCGAGGATCTGCTCGTAGGCGGCCCTGACCTTCGGGCCGGGCGCGGGGGCGACCCAGGCGGCGGCGATGGCCTGGATGGCGTGCACGTCCCGCTGGCCGCCCCTGCTCTCCTTGAGGTCAGGCTCGAGCAGGAAGGCGAGCTCGCCGTGCAGCCTGGCCCGTTCCTCGTGCAGCTCCTTGAGCTCGGCGAGCCTGGTGCGGGCGTTCGCCCGCCAGTCGTCGAGCGCGACCTCGCGCAGCCGGGTGGTCAGGTCGGGGTCGCCGGCGACGTGCCTGGCGTACAGGAGGCCGAGCGCGACCTTGATGTCGCTGCGTGCCACGCGGCGCGCCTGCGGGACGGTCCGCACGGCGTGATCGAGATGCGCGCCGGAATCCCAGACCGGGTACCAGACCCGGTCGGCGATCTTGGCGATGCCTTCCCTGCCGTCGTGCAGCATCAGCACGTCGAGGTCGCTGCCTGGCAGCAGTTCCTTGCGGCCGTAGCCGCCCACCGCCACCAGGGCGACGCCAGGCTCCGCGCCAAGCATGCCCGCGAGCCAACGATCGGTTTCTGTGGTCCTCCGGCTGCGATCAGCCGCGAAAGAAGTCATCACGTTCACCAGGTCCCCCGAATGTGTAAGTACGTGGCCCGCCGTAGGCGGGCCACGCTCGCGGTACTGGCCCCCCGGTGCGCGCTCCGGCCTCCGCTACAGGGCGTCGGACCCGCGCTCCCCGGTGCGCACCCGGATGACCGTGTCGACCGGGACGACCCACACCTTGCCGTCGCCGATCCGGCCCGTCTGGGACGCCTTGGCAATGACGTCGACGAGGTCGTCCACGTCCTGGTCGTCGCAAATAACCTCGACCCGCACCTTGGGAACAAGGTCAACCTGATATTCGGCGCCCCGGTATACCTCGGTATGACCGCGTTGCCTGCCGTATCCGCTCGCTTCGCTGACTGTCATGCCGTGCACGCCGAATGCCTGCAATGCCGCCTTGACGTCGTCGAGTTTGAAGGGCTTGATGACAGCCGTAATGAGCTTCATGGGACCACCCTCTCGTTCACCACATCCGACGATGCCTTAGCCGCGTTTCCTGTGTCCAGTCGGAATGTGTCAGAACGATGAAACACCGGGCCACTCTATTACGCCAGCGTTTCATGACCGGTAGCGGCGAGGTCGGCTGTTAATCGCCGAGAATGGCGTCGACGAACGTGACCGGGTCGAACGGCGCCAGGTCGTCGGGTCCCTCACCGAGCCCGACCAGCTTCACCGGGACCCCGAGTTCGCGCTGCACGGCGATCACGATGCCGCCCTTGGCGGTGCCGTCCAGCTTGGTGAGCACGATGCCGGTCACGTCCACCACCTCGGCGAACACGCGCGCCTGGCGGAGCCCGTTCTGGCCGGTGGTGGCGTCGAGCACGAGCAGCACCTCGTCGACGGCGGTCCGCTTCTCGACGACCCGCTTGACCTTGCCGAGCTCGTCCATCAGGTCGTTCTTCGTGTGCAGGCGGCCGGCGGTGTCGATGAGCACCACGTCCGCTTCCTGCTCGATGCCGACGGACACCGAGTCGAACGCGACGCTCGCGGGGTCGGCCTGGTCCTTGTCCGAGCGGACGGTCCGCGCGCCGACCCGCTCGCCCCACGTCTGGAGCTGATCGGCCGCCGCCGCGCGGAACGTGTCGGCCGCGCCGAGCACGACTGTCTCCCCGTCGCCGACGAGTGCCCGGGCGAGCTTGCCGCACGTGGTGGTCTTGCCCGTCCCGTTGACGCCGACCACGAGCACGACCGCGGGGCGGCCCTCGTGCCGCTGGGTACGCAGCGCCCTGGTGGCCTCGGTTTCCACCTGGGCGAGCAGCTCGGCGCGAAGCATGGACCGCACCTCGTCCGGCGTCCGCGTGCCCTCGACCTTGACCCTGGTCCGCAGGTCCGACGTGATCTGCCTGGCGGGTGTCACCCCGACGTCGGCGGTGATCAGGACCTCTTCGATCTCGTCCCAGGTGTCGTCGTCGAGCCGGTCACGCGAAAGCAGGCCGAGCAGCGCCGTGCCGAAGCCGCTCTGCGACCTGGCCAGCCGGGCACGGAGCCGCACCATCCGCCCGGCCGAGGGCGGCGGCTTCTCCAGGCTTGGCCGCACGGGCGCCTGCGGGCGCTCGGCCGGCGGAGCGGGCGGTGCCTTCGTGGCGGTCGCGGTACCGCCTCCCGTGGAAGTGTCGTCGTCGATCCGCGGCATCGAGCCGGTCAGATCGAGCTCGCGAGCCCGCCCGCGGCGGACCCCGTGCATGCCGCGCGGCCGAAGCAGCATCGTGCCGCCGACGCCGAGCAACAGCACGGCGACCACCACGATGATGATGATGTACGCAATCATTTAAGCCACAGTCTCCCTGAACGGCCTGTCCCCGACGCGGCCGTGGACCGTCCGTCCGCGTTCAACGCCCTTGAGCACGCTACAACATGCCCAGCCTTGCCCTCGGCATGCGCGGCATAAGTAGGCGTCTCAGCGGCGGGCCGCCGCGGTACCCGGGTGCGGCCCGGCGGCGGAAGCGCCAACTGCTCCCGGCGCCGGCAACTGAAGGGACACGTGGTGCCCGTGAGAGCCGGGCGCTTCCCCATGCCCGCCACCCGCATCCCCGTCCCAGGCCACATTGGGCGTCACCGGTGCGATGCGCCGCCGGAGGGGCCCGGTCGCCTCAGGCCGGCTCTGGCTCGCGGACGCGCTGGCTGATCACCTGGGAGACGCCGTCGCCGCGCATCGAGACGCCGTAGAGCGCGTCGGCCGCCTCCATGGTGCGGCGCTGGTGGGTGATGACGATGAGCTGCGAGCTCTCCTGGAGCTCGGTGAAGACCCCGAGCAGCCGCTGCAGGTTGGTGTCGTCGAGTGCCGCCTCGACCTCGTCGAGCACGTAGAACGGCGACGGACGCGCCTTGAAGATCGCGAACAGGTAGGCGATCGCGGTCAGCGAGCGCTCGCCGCCCGACAGCAGTGACAGCCGCTTGACCTTCTTGCCCGGCGGCCTGGCCTCGATCTCGATGCCGGTCGTGAGCATGTCGTCTGGCTCGGTCAGGATCAGCCGCCCGGAGCCGCCGGGGAACAGCCGGGCGAACAGCCCCTCGAACTCGCGCGCGGTGTCGGCGTAGGCGGAGGCGAACACCTCCTGCACCCGGTCGTCGACCTCCTTCACGACCATGAGCAGGTCGCGGCGGGTCTTGCGGAGGTCATCGAGCTGGGTCGCGAGGAACTGGTGGCGTTCCTGCAGCGCCGCGTACTCTTCAAGCGCGAGCGGGTTGACCTTGCCGAGCCTGGCGAGCTGCCGCTCGGCCTCGGCGGCCCGCGCCTCCTGCTCTTCCCGCGCGTAGGGCACGCCGACGATCTCCGGCTCGCCCGGTTCCGGCGCGGCCTTCCTGGTCTTGCGTGGCTGGACCGGCTCCTCGGTGGCCGCCTCGTTCTCGGCCCGCACCGCACGCAGCGCGTCGGCCAGCGAGAGGGGCCCGGGTTCGGCGGGAGGCTCGGGCTGCCCCGCCTCAGATGTTGAAATTTCCGGAATGTCGGGCGCGTCAGCGCCCGACATTCCGGAAATGTCCGAGGGGGCGGCGGGGCTGACCGCAGGGGCGGGCGCGGGCGAAGGGGCGGAGCCGTTCAAGGGGGCGAGCGTGCCTGAAGGGGCGGGCGGGTCCGACGGGGCGGGCCCCTGCGAGACGGCCGGGCCGGTGACCAGGGTGCCGCGCTTCCTCGCGGCCGCGGCCGCGGCGGAATCGGACGGGACCAGGATCAGCACGTCCGGGCCGTACTCAGACGTCAGGGCGTCGGGCTCGATGCCGTACTCGTCCGCCACGTGCGCGGCCAGCTGCTCGAGGCGCAGCCGGTGCTCGTTACGGGAGATCTCGGTGCCGTGCGCGGTGTTCACGACCTTGTCCAGCTCGCCGGAGACCGTGGTCAGCTGGGCGCGCACCGCCTTGAGGGCCTCGGTGCCGCTCGCGCTCGCGGCCTCGGCCTCGGCGCGGCGCTCCGCCGCTAGCGTCAGCGACGACTCGGCGGCGGACACCGTAAGGCCCGCGCCGATGGCGACCGCGTTGGCGACCGACGCCTGGGCGGCCCGCTGCCTGCGCCTGATCGCGGCCCGCTCCCTGGCGGCCCGCTCGGTGACGGCCGAGGCGGCGAGCGAGTCCGCCCGGCCGCTGATCGCGCGCAGCCGCTCCTCGACGGTGCGCACCTCAAGGCGCGCCTCCATCTCGGAGTTGCGGGCCGCCGACGCGCGCTGAGTCAGCTCCTCGCGCTCCTCATCGGCCAGGCTGTCGTCGAACTCGGGGTCCCTCGCGTGCAGTTCGTCGGCCTCCGCCTCGGCCAGCTCGGCCGCGAGCTGTGCCAGCTTCATCTGGTCCTTCTCGGCGCTGCGGCGCGCCGCCCCGACGGAGGCGTCGAGCCGCTTGGCCTCGTCGACGGCGGCCCTGGCCGCGCCGGCCAGCCGCCCGAGCCGACCGGAGATCTCGGCCGCCGCGGCGTCCACCGCGTGCATCCGGCCGCGGATCTCCTCAAGCTCCTGGCGGGCGCCTTCCTGTGCCTCGGTCGCCGCGGCGAGCGCCTCGGCCGCGGCCTCGGCCGCGAGCTCGGCGGCGTCCAGCCTGGCCGCGGCCTCGTCGGCCGCCGCGCGCACGTCGAGCAGCGACTGCCCGCCGGCCGACCCGCCGCGCGCCCAGTGCGTCCCGACCAGGTCGCCGTCGGCGGTCACCGCGCGAAAATCAGAATGATCCCGAACGAATTCGGCCGCCTCTTCCGTGTCACGCACCACCGCGACGTCGCCAAGCAGTCCGGCGACCGCGGCGGAGAGGTCGGCCGGGGCCGTCACGAGGTCGGTCACCCAGCGCGCGCTTCCGGCCAGTACGGGGCGCGCGGGCGCGGCCGCGCCGCCGGGCCCGGCGATGACGAGGCCGACGGTCCCGGCGTTCGCCGCGCGGATGCCGGTCAGCACCTCGACCGCGGCGTCCAGGCCGTTGACCGTGAGGGCCTCGGCCGCCGCCCCGAGCGCCGCGGCGACCGCCTTCTGGTAGCCGTCGGCGACCGAGAGCTGCGCCGCGAACGAGCCCAGCACGCCGCCGAAGCGGTCCGGGTCCGCGAGGACCGCGGCGGTCGCGTCGACCCCCTGGCGCAGGGTTTCCTTGAGCGCCTCCACCCGTGCCCGCAGGGCCGCGACCTCGCTGTTGGCGGCGCGTTCGGACTTGCGCGCGGCCGCCACCCGTTCCGACCGCTGTCCGTGCTCTTGCTGCGCCTTCTCCAGCTCGGCCGCGAGGCCGCTGCGGTCGGAGTCACCGTCCTCGGCGACGTCCTGCACCTCGCTGTACTCCAGGCGGGCGCGCTCGGCCCTGGCCCGGGCCTGCTCGGCGGCCGTGGCCAGCCGGTCGATCTCCTCGGCGGTCGCGGCGCTGCGGCTCTCGGCGGCTTCCACCATGCCGCGCAGCCGAGCGAGGCGCTCGGCGCGGCCGGCGGCGGCCCTGGCGGCGTCGGCGAGCCTGCGCTCGGCGGCGGCGAGCGTGTCCTCGGCCATGGTCCGCTCGGCGACGGATTCCGCCAGCGCCTCGCGGCCCTCGGCGAGCCGCTCGGTCAGCCCCGACTCTTCCGCCCGCAGCTCGGCGGCCTGCCGCTCAAGCTCGTCGGGGTCACGGCCCGGCCGCTCCGGCTCGGAATCCGCGGCGAGCAGCCGGACCCGCTCGGCCGCGAGCCCCTGCACCGAGCGAAGCCGCTCGGTCAGCGACGAGAGCGCGAACCAGGTCTCCTGGGCCCGTGCGAGCTCGGCCGACTGTGCCTGGACCGCGACGTCAAACGCGACCTCCCGGCGCCGCGCGTCGGCGATCGCGGACTCAAGCTCGGCGCGACGGGCGCGGATCGCGGCCTCGTCGGCCTCCTCGGCTTCGAGCTTCTCGCGCAGCCGCAGGTAGTCGTCGGCGAGCAGCCTGAGCTTGGCATCCCGCAGGTCAGCCTGGATCGTGGCGGCCCTGCGGGCGACCTCGGCCTGCCGGCCGAGCGGCTTGAGCCGCCGGCTGAGCTCGCCGGTGAGGTCGACGAGCCTGGTCAGGTTGAGCTGCATCGCGTCAAGCTTGCGCAGCGCCTTCTCTTTGCGC
>Ga0335075_10006063_pt1 | contig 18677 bp, 18 predicted proteins | sample Lox_Sample_24_FD_206723 | JGI IMG/M metagenome (GOLD analysis project Ga0335075, IMG submission 206723) | Soil microbial communities from Loxahatchee National Wildlife Refuge, Florida, United States - Lox_Sample_2.4 | ecosystem: Environmental > Terrestrial > Soil > Wetlands | place: USA... | reverse complement strand
TGGCCAGCTTCGCGGACGCGATCGAGAAGACCGAGACCCGTGGGTTCCGGGTCAGCCCTCAGCTGGCCGGCCGCGCCACTCCCAGCCAGGCCCCGGCCTATCACGGCGCGGTGCACCACGCGATCACCGTCTCCGGGTTCGAACGCCTGGGTGAGCTGATGGCCCGGCTCGCCGAGCGGGACCAGACAGAGGTAGGCGGCCCCTGGTGGGGACTCCGGGAGGACAGCCCGGTCTATGCCCGGGTCCGCGTCGCGGCCGTGAAGGATGCCGTCCGCCGGGCCAGAGACTACGCAGCGGCGCTCGGCAGCGAGCTGGCCGGCCTGCTCGAGCTCGCCGATGCCCGGCTGCTGTCGGACTCGCGCGGCCAGGTCGAGGTGCTTGGCCAGCCATCCGGCCGGCTGCCGCACCGGATGCGTGCCGTGCCCGAGGAGGTCAGCATCGACCTCGTCCCCGCGAAGCAGGTCGTGCGGGCCACCGTCGAGGCCAGGCTCACGATCGGCGAGCCCGACCTGGCCGCCGTCGACGCCGGGTAAGCCCAGGCACGCTGGCACGGGTCAGTGCGACCCCCGCTGCCCCGCCCGGTCCAGGCGCCGGCGGGTCTTACGGCCGGCCGGCCGGCAGCCCGAGGCGGTCGATGATCTCGGCCTCCATCTGGCCGGGGGGCTCTGCTGCGTCGAGCACGATAACCTGCGGTGATTCTTCCGGCGGCTCGAGCTCGGCGAACTGGCTGTCCAGCAGCGCCGCGGTGAAGAAATGCCCGTGCCTGGCCTCCAGCCTGGCATGCGCGACCGCGCGGCTGATCTCCAGAAAGGCAAGCCGGGCTGCCGGGCGCCCGATGAGCAGCTCGTCCCGGTAACTCTGTTTCAGCGCAGAGCAGCCGACGACGGCGGACTCGCCCGCGGATATGCGTTCATCCATCCAGGCGGTGATCGCCTTCAGCCACGGCTGGCGGTCCGCATCGGTGAGTGGCACCCCCGCGCGCATCTTGGCGATGTTCGCCGGCGAATGGAACGCGTCGGCGTCGGCAAACCGCCAGTGCAGCCTCTCAGCGAGCAGGGCGCCAACCGTCGTCTTGCCGCTGCCCGCCACACCGCCGATCAGCACGATCATGTCCGCGACAGCATAGCGGGGCCGGTCATCGCGGGATGGCGGCGCCCGCCGCGGGGCTCAGCGGATGTGCGCGGCAGCGCGCCGCGCCCAGCGGAGGTGACGCAGCCGGGTGGTGCTGGCCAGCCCAAGCAGCAGCCCGGTACCCGCCAGCACCAGCCACGTAATCGGCGCGCGGCTGGTCTGCGGCGCGGGCCGGCCGGGGCCCGCTGCGGCGCGGGCGGCCGGCGGCACGGCGGCGCTGGTGGCCGCCAGCTTCCCCGCATCGGTGCGGACTTGCCATGCACTGACCGCGAGGCGTCCACGTCCATCGGCCACCACCAGAGTCGTGCTGCTGCCCGGCACCAGCGTTATCCGCATCGCCACGCGCTGCCTGGCGCCCGGGGCGACACCCACGACCCGGACGGTCCAGATGCCCGGGCGCACCGGCCGGTACGGCGTGACGCTGGCGAAGGGCTGATCGGACGCCAGGGACTGTCGGCCGAGCGTCACGTCAACCCGGCGTGCTCGCCGCGACACCTGGATCACCCTGACCATGGCGCTCTCCGGCCGGAGGGGCGGGCGGTCCGGCACAGACCCCGGTGCGCTGCCGGACCGGGCGCTGGTGCGCGCGTGACCGGACCCGGCAGGTCCGCGGGCCAGCCCAGGGGACGCGGCAGATATGCGGGACAGCCCGGGGCGGGCCGGGGTGCCGGATGCTGTCGACGCCGACGTCGCCGTCACGGCGGGCGGTGTCGAGAATGCGGCGGGGATGACGTATCCCAGCAGGCCTGCCCAGACCGCGACCACGGCGAGCGGCTGGGCCATGCGTAACGCCCTGCTGGACTTCTTCATTTGTCCTCTTCCTTGCCTGGCACTGACATCGGCCCGGCCATGTCGTCACGCTGTGGGGGAGTGGCGCGGTGAGGCTTGCCGTGCCGGGGACGTCAGCGAGGCCGGCGCGCGGCGCACCGCCGGCGGCCGGCCCGCAATTCCCGGCTTTCCATTCCTCGCCGGGGCAGGCAGCGCGGCAACCGGTCACGCCTACGCAATCCACCACGCGTTGTCGGTAATACGTACATGAATCTCTTTGGCCGACACATTGCTCCCTCGCGGCATAGCAGGCAGCGGATACGAGGGATTTATAACACGTGGCCGAGCTTGGCAGCGCCGTTTCTACAACTGCAATGTGCAGGTAGCACGCAAAATTTGAAGCAAACGTGAATGGGCAGCTGATAATACCCTCTGGACGTTGCGCTTCTTTTGGGCGCTATAGAGGGCTTGGCCAGGTTGGTATCTGGCCGGCGGCGTCCGGCCCGCCCGGCGTTCGCGGCCGGGCGGCACTGAGGCGGCACTGAGGCACCCGCAGGCCGCCCGCGGGCATCGTCGCGGCGGAATGGCCACGACCCGGCTCACCACCCGGGCGGCGGCAAATAGCGATGTCAAACAGGCAGAACGCGGGGCGGCTCATGGCGGAGCCGCCCCGCGTGGAAGGCCGGAGGGTCAGAGCGGGCGGACCTGCTCAGCTTGCGGGCCCTTGGCGCCCTGGCCGGCGGTGAACTCGACCCGCTGGTTCTCCTGGAGCGTGCGGAAGCCATCGGCCTGTATTGCGGTGTGGTGCACGAAGACGTCGGCCGTGCCGTCGTCGGGGGCGATAAATCCGTAACCTTTGTCGGCGTTGAACCACTTCACGGTGCCCTGAGGCATGTACTTTCTCCTACGATACGAGCTGCGAGGCCCACGTATGAGGACCCGGGTTGCCGCGGCTGCGGGCGAACTTCCCGGGCCCGAAGGCCCGGAAGGCTGCCGCATCCGCTCTGGGATATCACAGGTGCATGCCGCAGGGTGAATCACCGAATGCAACCAGAGCCCATCAAACACCATCTCGGCTTACGACGTTCCCCGGTCTCGGCAGTTCGCCGTTTTGTTATGCAGTGCCCGGCAGCGGCTGCGCTGCCACCGCTCGCGGCGGTTTGGCCATTTCACGGCCAGCCGAACAATGGCCAGCCCCGCGATGGCATGCCGTTCCGCTTCGGTAACGGGCACCCGGTCGGCGCCCTTCAGCGCATGCGCGCGGTCGTCTCAGCCGCCGGGCCCGGGCCCGGCGCGCGCCGCGGGGCCCGCGTTACCGCGAGTTCCCGGCGGAGAGCGCCGCGACCTTGGCCGCGATGCCGTCGATGACGCAGTCCAGGCCGAACTCGAACCGCGCGTCCCTGGTCTCCGCGGCGTCCGGGTCGATGCCCGCGTCGAGGAACCTGACCACGCGGGTGAAGCGGCCGTCGGCGGCGAGCCGGTTCCGCCAGGCATCCTGCATGGGCTCCCATGCTTCCTCGGTTATGCCGGCCCGCTCCTCGTCGCGCTGAACGCGCGCCTCCTGCATCTCGCGCAGCACCGAGCCCATGACGTAGGTCCGCACGGTGCCCAGGATGTTCATGGCCGCCGCGGTGTCGAGGCCGAGGCCGTCCAGCGCGCCCAGAACACGGTCCATCTGCAGCAGCGTGTTCGGCCCGAGCGGCGGCCGGCCGCCGATGAAGTCCATGACCCACGCGTGGCGCAGCAGCATCGCGCGCTCGTTGCGCGCCTGCGTCCGCAGGTCGGCTCGCCAGTCGCCGCTCGGCTCGGGCACGTTGATCTCTCCGAACAGTGCGTCGAGCATCAGGTCGAGCAGTTGCTCCTTGTTCGCCACGTGCCAGTACAGGGACATCGTGCCTGCCCTGAGCACCTGGGCGATCCGCCGCATGCTGATCGCGCCGGAGCCCTCGGCGTCGGCGATCGCGATCGCCGCGTCCACGATCTCGGCGCGTGACAGGGCGGGCGCCATGCGGTTCCTGCCGGGGCCACGCTGATCACGCCCGGCGCTGTCGTGCAGCATCCGGTGCATCCGGGTGCCGCGGTCGCGCCATCCCGGGCCCATGAGCGGGGGCCAGAGCTCGTCCGGGTCGCCCCCGGGATCCCCGCGCTCCTGGCCCGGATTCCCGCGCTGCGGTCGCGCCCGCTTGCTCAGCTGCTCCGCCCGCTTGCGTTCCATCTCCGCCTGCTGGCGCCGCATCTCCGCGCGCTTGCGGTCGCGCTCGGCCTGTCTGCGCTCCTGCTGAGCCCGCATGCGCTCCTGCCGCTGTGCCCCGAGCTCGCGGCCCGCCTGCCTGGGCTGCCGCTCGGCTTGCCCGTGCAGCCCGGCTTCTGCCCGCTCGGGGTCAGCCGCTGCGCGATCTCGGTCTGTCACTTTGCGTTCCGTTCAAGTTAGTCGGGTTGACTCTCGTACATCGTACTGTATAGTACGGCGTACTACTGAAGTCTCGTACGCCGTACCAGAGGAGATCACGGATGAGCGAGAGCTACGCGATCGAGGCCGAGGGCCTGGTGAAGGTGTTCGGCCGGACCCGGGCGCTGGACGGCATCGACCTCCAGGTCGGGACCGGGGCCATCCTGGGCATGCTCGGGCCCAACGGCGCGGGCAAGACCACCACCGTCCGGGTGCTGACCACGCTGCTGCGCCCCGACCTCGGCACGGCCCGGGTGGCCGGCTTCGACGTCCGCACCGAGGCGGCCCAGGTGCGCCGCGAGATCGGCCTCACCGGCCAGTACGCGGCGCTCGACGAGTCGCTCACCGGCCGGGCGAACCTGATCATGGTGGGCCAGCTGTGCCGCCTGTCAAAGAAGCAGGCGCGGCGGCGGGCCGCCGAGCTGCTGGAGGAGTTCGACCTGGCCGGCGCGGCGGACCGCGGGGTCAAGACCTACTCGGGCGGCATGCGGCGGCGCCTGGACCTGGCCGCGAGCCTGGTGGCCAGGCCGAGCATCCTGTTCCTTGACGAGCCGACGACCGGCCTCGACCCGCGCAGCCGCGTGGTCACCTGGGATGCGGTCCGCGCGCTCACCGCGACCGGGACGACCGTGCTGCTGACCACCCAGCACCTGGACGAGGCCGACCAGCTCGCGGACTCGATCGTGGTCGTCGACCACGGACGGGTCATCGCCGAGGGCACCTCGGCCGAGCTGAAGGCCAAGATGGGCGGCGAGCGGGTGCTGCTCACCGTTGCTCCGGAGTCCGACCTGGGCGCCGCCCGCGATGTCCTGGCGCGGATCGCCGACGGACCGCCGCAGCTGGACCCGGCGGCGCGCACGGTCGAGGCGCCCGTGGACGGCGGGGCCAGGCGGATGCCGGAGATCGTGCGCGAGCTCGACGCCGCCGGCGTGCTCCTCGACGACCTCGGGATCCGGCGGCCCTCCCTTGACGACGTGTTCCTGACCCTGACCGGGCGTGCCGCCGACGACGCGGCCGAGAGCGAGAAGGAGGTCGCATGACCACCATGTCCCTTCCCACCCCCGCAGCGGCGGCCGAGCCGATGCTGCTGCGCGCCTGGTGGGCACTGAAGAACAGCTGGGTGCTGGCCCGGCGCAGCGTGGCGCGGATCGCCCGCGAGCCCGAGCAGCTGAGCGACGTGACGATCCAGCCGGTCATCTTCGTGCTGCTGTTCACCTACGTGTTCGGCTCGGCGATCCACCTGGCCGGCGGCGGCAGCTATCACCAGTTCCTGATCAGCGGGATGTTCGGGATGACGATGGCGGGCACTGCCCCGGGCACCGCGGTCGGGCTGACCACCGACATGTCAACCGGCCTGATCGACAGGTTCCGGTCGCTGCCGATTTCGCGCGCGGCGGTGCTGGTCGGGCGCACCATGTCCGACCTCGCCACCCAGGTGCTCGGCCTCGTGGTCCTGGTCGGCGCCGGCCTGGCCGTGGGCTGGCGGATGGAGCACGGGATCGGCGATGCGCTGCTCGCGGCCGGGCTTTCGCTGCTGATCGCGTTCGCGATGACGTGGGTGGGCGCCTGCGCGGGCATGCTGCTGCGCAGCCCCGAGACCGCGCAGGCCTTGGGGTTCATCTTCTTCCTGCCGCTGTCGTTCGTGTCCAACGCGTTCGTGCCGACCCAGGGCATGCCGGCCTGGCTCCGCGACTTCGCGAACTGGAACCCGTTGAGCGCGGTCGCCGCCGCGTGCCGGAACCTGTTCGGCGGCGCGGTGGCGACCCCGGACGCCTGGCCCATGCAGCACCCGGAGCTCGCCGTGCTGATCTGGTCGGTCGGCCTGATAGCCGTGTTCGCCCCCACCGCGGTCTACCTGTACCGCCGCAAGGTCCTGCGCTGAGTCTCGCGCCGCGCAACCACGCCGCGCCCGGCCACCGCCCACGGTGACCGGGCGTCCGGCACGCTCCCTTGCGCTAGGCCGGGCGGGAGATGGGGGCAGCCGTGGCGTTCGCGGCGCGGATCAGGTCCGCGGGGGCGAGCTCGATCTCCAGGCCGCGGCGCCCGCCGCTGCAGTAGACCGTGGGGAACTCCAGCGCCGACGCGTCGACGATCACGGGCAGCCGCCTGCGCTGGCCGAGCGGCGAGATGCCGCCGACCACGTAGCCGGTCGCCCGCTCGGCCGCCGCGGGGTCGGCCATCGCGGCCTTCTTGCCGCCGGCCGCGGCGGCCAGCGCCTTGAGGTCAAGCTGGGCCGAGACCGGCACCACGCCTACCGTGAGCCTGCCGTCAACGTCGGCGACCAGCGTCTTCAGCACCCGGCGTGCCGGAACGCCCAGGACCTCGCTGGCCTCGGCGCCGTACGACTCGTGGCGCGGGTCATGCGCATAGGTGTGCACCGTGTGCGGGATGCCCTGCCGCTCCAGCAGGGCCGTCGCCGCGGTGCCGCGTCCGGCCACGGTGCGCAGCTTAGCCGGGCTTAGAGGCCTGTCAGCCGGTCAGGCCGCGCTGCATCAGCACGGTGTCGATCCAGCGGCCGTGCTTGCGGCCCACGCCGGTGAGCCTGCCCACGTGGGCGAAGCCGAGCGAGCGGTGCAGCGCGATCGAGGCCTCACTGGCCGGGCCCGCGTCCGCGATCACGGCGATCACCTGCCGTGCTCCCGACTGCCCGCAGCGGGCCAGCAGCTCGCCGAGCAGGGCACGGCCGATCCCGCGGCCGGTCCGGCCGGGGTCGAGGTACACCGTGTCCTCGACCGTGTGCCGGTAGGCCGGCTTCGCCCGCCACGGGGTGGCGTGGGCGTACCCCGCGACCTCGTCGTGTTCCCTCGCCACCACGAACGGCAGGCCCGAGGCCGCGAGGTCGTCCAGCCTGCGCTGCCAGGCGGCAACCGAGGGAGGCTGCGTCTCGAAGGTGATCACGCTGCTCAGCACGTAATGCGCGAAGATCTCGGCCACGCGCGGCAGGTCGGCGGGGGCCGCCGGGCCGATCACCAGGCCTTCGCTCACCCGGCGGGCCTGCCGCCCGGGCCGCCGGCCCGCCACGTCCGGTAGAGCGCGATGAACGCGTCCTGCATCTGCGGGGTCAGGTCGGCCGGGGTGAGCCTGCCGGCGAGCTCGGTGATCGCGCGCATCTGGGCAAGGTACTCGGTGCAGTGCGGGCAGCCGGCCAGGCGGCGGACCAGGGTCACGAAGGCCCGCTCGTCGCCTGCGCGCAGGCGGACGAGCAGTTCAGCGTCTGTTTCCTGATCCACCGCCGCCAGCCTAGGCCTCCTTCTCAGGGAGCCACGATCCCTTCGCCGCCCACCGCCCCGGCAACGGTGACGCGCCCGACCTCGGTGAGCGAGCCGCGGCTGCCCACGGCGAACTCGTCGACGATCCCGTTTCCGCCGGCTCCCTGGTCGTAGCCCAGCGACCCTTGCGAGGCCAGGTGGTCGACCACCGACCCGCTGAGCTGCCCGCCAAGCCCGCCGGTGGCGTACGTGCCGCCCAGTGCCGCGCCACGGCGGGCGAGTTTGGTCCCGATCATGCGTTCTCCTCCCATTGGCTGAATGGCGTGCGCCATTCAGTCCCTGGGGAAGCTCTCGCGTTACATCAGGGAGCGCGGGCGGTGGCGAAGCCGGCCGGGCCGGTGCTCCGGTAGAAGTTGACCGCCGTGACTTCGAACTCGTACGTCAGCCCGCTGACCAGCCCGCTCACTGTGACCTGCGGCGCCGAGACCGTGCGCACCCGGGTCCATGCCCCGGGCCCGTCATCGACGTAGACCCGGTACCGGAGGTTGAGCCCTGCCGACGGCCAGGTCAGCCGGATGCTCCCGGCCGCGCTGCCTGGCTGCGCCCGGACCGAGGGCACGGCCGGCACCGGCGGGCAGCCGCCGGCGAACGACCATGCGTCGTACCACTGCCCGGGGTCCCGCTGGGTGATGGCGGGGTAGTCGGTGGGCCCGGCCTCGGCGACGCCGCTGCGGTGGCCAGCCAGCCGGAACGCCGACCTGGGCACCGCGATGAACCGCGGCTGGCTCATCGCGTTGGTGTAGCGCGCCATCAAGACACACCCGCCGGTGACCGCCTCGGAGTTCACGTTGTAGCTGATCACCAGCGTCTTGCCGGTGGACAGGGCGGGCTCCGCGCGGGCCTCGTACAGGATCCGGTAGTCGTCGGCCATCGTGAGCCCGATGCCCGGCGCGCGGTACAGCACGATGCCGTGGCTCCAGTCGAACGGCCCCCACGGCGCCGGAGCCGGGTAGGCGTCGATGTCCGGATCCCCGGCTCCGGCGGCCTGGATCAGCCAGTACCGGCCGCCGATCGCCGCGACGCTGAAGCCCGAAGGGACGTCGAGTCCCTCGCCGCTCTGGCTCGGCGGCTGGATCGGGGCCGCCTGGTCCTGGCCGGGCAGCCACTGGCCCTGGTCGTAGAACTGCCAGGCGCCGAAGTCCGGGAGCAGGCCCGCGCTCACCCTGGCCAGGTACAGGTCGCGGACCGGGCTGGACGGGTCGGGGCTCTGCCAGCCGTACACGTACACGGTCCGGCCGCCCGGCCCCGCGGACAGCAGCGCCGATCCCCACACGATGGGCGTGCCGCCGCCGGGCGGGGTGTAGGCCGGGATCTGGGCGAGCTCCGGGTGGATCACGCCGCCATAGGCCGGGCCGTGCCCGTCGGCGCTGAGCTCGGCGGCCGGGAAGCTGGCGATCGTCGTGCCCACCGGGACGAACGGGATCGGGCCGGGCTGGTACGCGTTGTAGAACTTCACCACGGTGCTGCCGATCAGGATCCCGTCGGCGTCCCAGTCCCGCTGCCCCGATGCCGCGCCCGGCGGCTGCACGACCGACTGTGCCCCGGCCCCGGGGTCGGCCGGGCCGGAACAGGCACCGCCACCGGTCAGCGTCACCAGCCGCGAGCCGTGGCCGGCCGTGGTCTGCACCACGACCGAGTTGTGCAGGAACCCGCTGAGCTTCGAGAAGCCGATGGTCGGCCCGGCGGGGCCGAGGTACGTGTCGGCGAAGAACCAGGCGATCTGCGAGGAGCTGAGCCGGACGGCCGACACCCCGTCGCCGCCCGCCCAGTCCGCGCATGTGGAGCGGTCGGAGTAGGCAAGCCACTGGGCGTCGAGGGCGCCCGGCGACGGCTGGCTTCCCTTGGTCCCGCCGGCCTTGGCGGCGGACGGCAGCACGACTGCGCCCGTGTTGCGGGTTTCGGTGGCGGGCCGACTGCGCACGACGCCCAGCACGACGAGCGTGACGCAGAACCCCGCGACAAGGGCACAGACGGCGATTGCCACGTTGACCTTGCGCGCCGGTGACATTCCGGGGTGATCTCCTTGCCCGCCCCGGCGGCTCAGGGCCGCGGTACCTTCGCGCCAGCGACCTTATCAGGCGTATTGGTTTGCTATGGCTAACTTACCCTCATTCGTCACGTTGGTTTTGTTGCCCTGGGGTGTTGACGCGCGGCGCGGGTCAGATGACCCCGAGGCCGAGCAGGAGGCCGTCGTCGGCCACGGCGGGGGAGCTGGTGATGAAGATCGGCACGCCGTCCGCTGGCGCGGTGATGGTCTCCAGCACTTCGGAGCCATCCAGCGTGGAGATCGTCCCGATCACCTGTCCCTCGCTGACCTGCTCGCCGGTGCGCACGGTCGGCGCCCACCATCCGCCTCGCGCCGAGCGCAGCCAGAGGAAGCGGCTCAGGTACACCGGTGACGGCTCGGCCGCGCCCTCCGGGCGGTCGGTGATGCCCAGCAGCGCGAGCACGTTGTCCAGCCCGCGGACGTGCTTGGCCACGGCCTCTTCCTGCACCAGGCCGCACTCGCCGGACTCCGCGGTGATCCCGGGGATGCCGGCCGCGGCGGCTGCCGAGCTGCTGGTGCCGCTGACGGCCCGGCCCGGGCCCGGCGCCTGCCGGATGACGTAGCCCAGCCCGTAGGCGGCGGCCATCTCGCGGGCCCGGTCCTCGCTCGGCCCCGCCTCGTAGAGCGCGAACGCCTCCAGGGCCTCGACCATGTCGCCGCAGTGCGCGTCGATGTACGCGTCGGAGCCGGTGATGAGCTGGGTGAACGCCGCGTACGCCAGCCGGTCGGACAGGGTGCCGTCGGGGTTGCCGGGGAAGCACCGGTTGAGGTTCTTGCCGTCGTCGGGGACGAGGAAGGGCGTGCGGTCGCGGAAGGCGTGCAGGTTCAGCACGGGCACAGCCCGGACGCGGCCGCGCAGTTCCCGGTCCTCCAGCGTGCGCGTCCACCGGCGCACGCCCTCCATCGAGGCGTACTCACAGCCGTGCACGCCGGCGATCACCGTCAGCAGCGGGCCGTCTTCGCTGCCCGTGGCCTCGACGAGCGGGACGTCGAGCCCTGCGAGGTCGATCGTGCGGCGGGTCACCTTGGTTGCCATGCTTCTCCTTACGCTGTGCGAGGCGTGATCACTTGCTCGGCTGCTTCGGCCACCCGGAGCAGGGCGAGGTCCTGGCCGCGCCGGCCGGCGAGCTGAAGGCCGGCCGGCAGGCCCGAGGCCGGCACCGGGATCGAGATCGCCGGGTGGCCGGTGAGATTGTAGGGGCCGGTAAACCGGCCTTCCGCGCTGTCATCCCCGGCCCCGAAGGGCGGGTCCTGCTCCGGGGCCTGGTAGCCGACCGTCGGCCCGGCGATGACGTCCACGCCGTCCAGGCTCGCCTCGATCGCGTCGGCCAGCGTCTCCCGCTGCCCGATCGCGGCCGTGTAGGTGCCCTCGCCGATCGACGCGCCATAGTCCAGCAGCGCCCGGGTGCCTTCCGCGTACCGGCTCTGGTCGCGGCCGGAGTGCGCGAGCGACGCCTCCCTGGCCACGATCACCGCCAGCGTCTCTTCCCAGGCGGCGAGGTCGTCCAGCCAGGGCGCGGTGAGCTCGCGGATCTGGAAGCCGGCCTCCGCCAGCCGGGACAGCGCGGCGGTGACCGCGTCGCGGACCTCCGGGGTCACCGACGGGTCGGTGAGCTGTGCGGCCAGCACGCCGACCGTGTAGGTGGCCGGCCCGCTGCCCGGCTCCGGCCGGGGTACCGCAGCGCGGTCGGCGGCGCGGGGTCGCCGGGGCCGGCCAGGTCGGCGAGGTCGGCCGGGTCCGCCAGGCTGACGAAGTCGGCGAGGTCGGTGACGTCAGCCGGGCCGACCAGGTCCGCCGGGTGCGCCAGGCCGGCCAGGTCGGCGCGGTCGGCCAGCACCGCGAGCAGTTCCCGGGCGCCGGCCACGGTGGCGGTCAGCGTGCCCACGTGGTCGCAGGTGAACGAGAGCGGGAACACGCCGCCGACCGGCAGCAGCCCGTAGGTGGGCTTGAGCCCCACCACGCCGCAGTAGGCGGCCGGGATCCGGATCGACCCGCCGGTGTCGGTGCCGACGGCCAGGTCGCACACGCCGGCGGCCACCAGCGCCGCGGAGCCGCCCGATGACCCGCCCGAGGTCCGGGACGGGTCGTGCGGGTTGCGGGTGCTGCCGATCTCCGGGTGCGCGGAGCCGGCGGCGTACTCCAGGCACTGGGTGGTGGCGAACACCTCGGCGCCGGCCGCGCGCAGCCGGCGCACAAGCTCGGCGTCGCTGGCGGCGGGCTCGGGGTCGGCCGCGGGGCTGCCGCACCCGGTCGGCACGCCGGCCACGGCGATGATGTCCTTGATGCCCACCGGGCGGCCGGCCAGCGGCCCGTCAGCCGCCCGCCGCGGGGCCCCGATCACGGTGGCGACCGCGTTCAGCGGCCGGCCGTAACGTTCAAGCCGTTCATAGGCCGCCAGAAGGTCGAGATTGGCCCGCTCGCAGGTCCGTCGGCCCTGCTCGATCTCGGCGATCAGCTCTTCCACCCGCCGCAGCATCGGCCCCTTCAGGTCGCCGAGGTGCGCGTGGACCTCGGTCGGGCGGTGGCGCACCATCAGGTCGCGGTAGATTCCCGAGTGGGTCTTGGCCGAGCGCCGGTTGAACGCGACCAGGGGCGCGATCGATCCCTCCAGGTCGTCCGGATCGAAGCAGCCGTCGAACGGCATCGGGGTGACCGGCGCCTGGTCCAGCACCTCCCTGGCCACCTCGATCAGCAGCGGGGTGTAGGCCGGGTCCTCGAGCCCGTCGGCGATCGACAGGTCGCTGACCGCGATCGCCGCCAGCATCGCGCCGTAAGCTTCCTTGGCCCACAGGTAGCCCATGATGTGCTCGGTGACCTCGGCGTCAGCGATGTCCGCCGCCAGCGCCTTGACGCGTTCGCTGATCGTGCCGTCGATCTCGCCGATCATGAAGGTCTCCCTGCTGCCGCGCAGCACGACCCCGGGCGCGGTCACGTCGGCGCCGAAGTTGACGAACGCCTCCACCACGCGTGACGGGCCGACGGCCGCCGCCAGCTGCTCGGCGTTCAGGCCGTTCTGCAGCGAGACCACGAACCCGTCCGCGTGCATCCGGCCGGCCAGCGTCGCCGCCGCGGCCGCGGTGTGCTGCGACTTGCACGCCACCAGCACCGGCCCGTCCAGGCGTTCGGGCAGGTCGGCGGGCAGCACCGCGGGGACGCGGGCCGTGAAGTTCTCGATCGGGCCCTCGATCCGCAGGCCGCGTTCGTTGATGGCCGCCACCACGGCCGGGTCCGCGTCGCTGACCAGCACGTCGTGGCCGTCGCGGGCCAGCCCTGCCGCCACGGTCCCGCCGATCGCGCCACAGCCAAGCACTACATACCGCATGTCGCGCAACGTTACCGGCTCACTGTCGCTTAAGCTAGGACAAGAACAAAGGTTTGTTTCGTCGGCAATCAGCGTTTGCTCTCGCGGCCAGCCGGGGCCTGTCCCTAGGCTGACCCATAGCATCCCGAGCCTGATCAGGGAGGATCGACATCACGCCTGTGATGATTGCCAGCGAACGGGGCGAGGCCGGCCTGGCGGCGGGCGTCGAACTGCTCCGCGCCGGTGCGAGCGCCATGGACGCGGTCGAGGCCGCCGTTCGCGTCGTCGAGTCCAACGAGGCCGACCACTACGTCGGCGTCGGCGGCCTGCCGAACCTGCTCGGCGAGGTGGAACTCGACGCGTCGATCATGGACGGGGCGACCCGGCGCGCGGGGGCCGTGGCCGGGGTCTCCGGGTTCCCCCACCCGATCTCGATCGCGCGGGCCGTCTGCGAGCGGCTGCCGCAGCACCTGCTGCTGGTCGGCGCCGGCGCCGAGCGCTTCGCCGACGAGGCCGGCATCGAGCGCGGGGCGACCCTGACCGACGAGGCGTTGCGGATGTGGCGGGATGGCCTGTCCGCCGCGGAGATCGACTCCGCGGAGGCGAGGCACGGCCCTGGCGAGCGCGCCTACCGCGAGGGGGTGCTGGAACGGCTCAGGGCGATGCCGGTACCCGGCGGCCCCTGGGGCACCGTCAACGTGCTCGCGCTGGACGCCGCGGGCAACCTCGCGGTCGGCGTCAGCACCAGCGGGTACCCGTGGAAGTACCCGGGCAGGGTCGGCGACTCGGCGGTCATCGGAGCCGGCAACTACTGCGACAACGCGGTCGGCGGCGCCGCCTGCACCGGCCGGGGTGAGCTGGCGATCCGCGGCACCACCGCGAGGTCGGTGCTGCGCGCCCTCGCGAGCGGTGCCAGCCCCGAGGACGCCTGCGCGGCCGGGCTCGCCGAGACGCTGGACCTGCCGGACGAGTTCCGCAGCCCGCTGCAGGCGCTCTGCCTGACCCCGGACGGCCGCCACGGCGGTGCCTCCACGAGGGCCGGGGCCAGCTATGCCGTGATGACCGCCGATGATGAGACCTTCGACGTCCGGAAGCGGAGGCAGATTTGAAGATCTTCGTGTCCAGCGACATGGAGGGGACCGCCGGGGTCGTCGACTGGGAGCAGTGCGTCGGCGACGGCCCGCAGGCGGCGGCCGGGCGCAAGCTGCTGCTCGACGAGGTCAACGCGGCGATCGACGGTGCGCTGGCCGGCGGCGCCACCGAGATCGTGGTCAACGACTCCCACTCCACGATGCGCAACCTGCCGCCGGGCGCGCTGGCCGGCGAGGCGTCCTACATCTCCGGCAGCCACAAGCCGCTGTACATGATGCAGGGCCTGGACGGCAGCTTCGACGCGGTGCTGTTCGTGTCGTATCACGGCTCGGTCGGCGCACCCGCCGGGCTGTCGCACACCTACAGCCCGCGGGTGGTCGTGGAGGCCAGGCTCGACGGCGTGGTGTGCGGCGAGGCCGGGATCAACGCGCTGGTGGCCGCGCACTACGGCGTTCCGGTCGTGCTGGTGACCGGGGACAGGTGCGCCTGCGAGGAGACGGCCGCGCTGATCCCCGGGGTGCACGCGGCCGTGGTCAAGGAGGCGGTCAGCCGCACCGCGGCGCACAGCCTGCACCCGTCCCGGGCGTGCGCGCTAATCAGGGACACCGCCGAGAAGGCCGTGGCCGGCGCGGGCGCCGCGGAGCCGCCGCCGCTGGCCTCGGCCACGCTGGAGGTGTCCGTGCGCAACACCGACATCGCCGAGGCCGCCAGCTGGGTCCGTGGCGTGGACCGGACCGGTCCGCGCGAGCTGCGCTTCAGCGGCGAGAATGCGCTGGCCACCTACCGCTCCTTCTGCGCGGCGATCCTGCTCACCCGGACGGTCGCTGACGTCGTATGAGCCGGGTGGGGATCGCGGGCGGAACCGGCGCCGAGAGCGGGGTCGGCGGTGCCGCTGGCGTGCCCGGCGACGCTGCGCGGGCCGGGCAGCGCCGTGCCTCGCGGCTGATCGACATCGCCGAGGCGGTCGGGGTTCACGTGTCGACCGTGTCCAGGGTGCTGAACGGCGACCCGGCGCAGTCGATCAGGCCCGAGGTCCTCGAGCGGATCCTGCTCACCGCGCGCCAGCAGGGCTACCGGCCGAACGCGCTGGCCAGGGCGCTGAAGCGGCAGCGCACCGGGGCGCTTGCGATGGTCGTCCCGCTGCTGCGCAACCCGAGCTGGGCTCGGCTGCAGGGCGGGGCGCTGCGGCGGGCCAGGGAGCGCGGCTACGTTGTCATGATCATGGAGGAGCCGACCGAGGACCCCAGGCCCCCTGGCGAGCATAACTACCTGGTGGAGGAGAGCCGGGCCGACGGGCTGCTGCTGGCCACCGCGCTGCGGATACCCGAGCACGCCAGAGAAGTGAGCGGCGCACCGCACGTGTACGTCAACCGCCGCGGGCCGGACCGCGGTCACGACGTGGTCATGGACGAGCCGGGCGCGATCCGGATGTTCGTCGACTACGCCGCCGGGCTCGGCCACCGAAGTTTCGCGCTGCTGGACGGGTTGCCGCAGGTGGACACCGTGTACCGGCGGGTGGGCGCGGCGCGGCGGATCTGCGCGGCCGCGGGGCTGCGGCTGGCCGTCCGGCACGCCGAGACGACCGAGGAAGGCGGCTGGCAGGCTGCCACGAAGCTGCTGCGCAACGGGCCGCTGCCGACCGTGTGCGGCGTGGGCAGTCTCAACCAGCTGTTCGGGGTCCTCGCGGCGTTGCGGGCGGCGGGGGTCCAGGTGCCCCGCGACATGTCGGTGGTGAGCTTCGACGAGGACGAGTGCCTGGCCTTCCTCGAGGTCCCGGTGACCAGCATCAGCATGCCGCTGCCCGAGCTCGGCGCGGCCGCGGTGGACGCGCTCATCGCCCGCATCGAGGGAACCGGTGCGCGCGACGTGATGGTCCGTGAGCCGATGAGCCTGCGCAAGCGCGCCTCCGTGGCGCCACCCCCGGCCCGGCCTGGTCCCGCTGGTGCCTAAGGACCGGCCGGCGCCTAAGGCGGGTGGCGGCGCGGAGCGGGGCCGAAGATAGGGAAGTTGCCCGATGCCCGTATCGGGGCCTTACGGCGAACCTCGATAGTGCCGGGCCAGGACGGCCCGGTTATCGAGGAGGACAAGATGTACTCGATCATTCAGGCCGCGGGCGAGGCCCGGCTGAGGGAGATGCACGAGCAGGCGGCCCGGGACCAGCTCATCCGCACCGCGCGCCGGGCCAGGCGCGAGGCGGCCGCGGCCGGAGCCGGGCCGCGGCGCCGGCCCGGACTTAGGTGGTGGCCCAGGCGCGCGACGGCTGCCGCGGCCGCCCCGCGGGTCCCGGCCGACGCCACGCCGGACCAGTGGGCTGCGGCGCTGTCCGCGCCCGACGACGAGCTGGTCGGCGCCGCCTGCCGCGAGCCGGCCGGCGGCCGGGTCGCATGACATGAACGCCGCAGCGCGCGGGCAGAGCCGGGCGGTTGCCCCGGGCGGCGCACCCTCGCCGGCCCGGGGCAGCGCCGCGGCCTGGCATCCTGGGGACATGGCCCCGCGCGCAACCAGCCCCGTCCTTGTCGGGCGGGCGGAAGAGCTCGCGGTGCTCGAGGCGGCCCTCGGCCCGTCCGGGCCCGGCGGCCCGTCGGTCGTCTTGATCGGCGGCGAGGCGGGCGTGGGAAAGTCGCGCCTGGTGGGCGAGTTCGCGGCGCGGGCCAGGGCGGCCGGGGCGCGGGTGCTGACGGGCGGGTGCGTGGAGCTCGGCACCGACGGGCTGCCGTTCGCGCCGTTCACCGCGGTGCTCCGGGATCTGGTCCGCGACCTGGGCGCCGAGGGCGTGGCCGCGCTGCTCCCTGGCGGGGTCACCCGTGACTTTGCCCGGCTGCTGCCCGAGTTCGGCCCGGCGGACAGCGAGGCTGATGACATCGTCGCGCGGGCCCGGCTGTTCGAGCAGATGCTGGCGCTGCTCGAGCGCATGGCCGACCACGGGCCGGTGGTCCTGCTGATCGAGGACGCGCACTGGGCGGACCGCTCCACGAGGGACCTGCTCGCGTTCCTGGTCGGCCGCCAGCAGGTGCTGGACGGGGTTCTGATCGTCGTCACCTACCGTTCCGACGAGCTGCACCGCATCCATCCGCTCCGGCCGCTGCTGGCCGAGCTCGGCAGGCTCGGCTGGGTGGAGCGCATAGACCTGCCCAGGCTGGACCGGCTGCACGCCGACGAGCTCGTCACCCGCATCCTCGGCCGCGAACCCGGGCCGGCGCTCGCCGACCGGGTGTACCTCCGCGCGGACGGCAACCCGCTGTTCGTCGAAGAACTGCTGTGCGACTGCGCCGACGGCGTCCTCGCGGTGCTGCCCGAGTCGCTGCGCGAGCTGCTGATGATCACGGTGCGGCGGCTGCCCGAGGAGACCCAGGAGGTGCTCGGCGCGGCCAGCGCGGGCGGGCAGCGCATCGGCCACTCTCTGCTCGCGGCGGTCACCGGGCTGGCCGACGACGCGCTGTCCCGCGCGCTCCGGCCCGCGGTCGCGGCGAACGTGCTCACCGCCGACGCGGACGGGTACGCGTTCCGGCACGGCCTGATCAGGGAGGCGATCCTCGACGACCTGCTGCCAGGCGACCACACCCGCCTGCACACCAGGTTCGGCGAGGCGCTGCGTGACGATGCCAGCCTGGTCCCCCCGGGCCGGGCGGTGATCGAGCAGGCGCATCACTGGTACGCGGCGCACGACACCGTCGGGGCGCTGGTCAGCAGCTGGCGCGCTGCCGAGCAGGCGGGCCGCACGCTCGCCCACGCCGAGCAGCTCACGCTGCTGGGCCGGGTCCTCGAACTGTGGGACAAGGTGCCGGATGCCGAGCAGCGGACCGGCGCCAGCCACCTCAGCGTGCTTGAGCTCTCCGCTCGGGTCGCGGGGACGGCCGGGGAGAACGACCGGAGCGCGGCGTTCGCCTCGGCCGCGCTGGACGAGGTGGATCCGGCCGCCGAGCCGGCCCGCGCGGCGCTGCTGCTCGAGGCCCGGGCGATGGCGCGGCGGTACGGCTCCAGCAGGGCCAGCCTGCTGGCCGACCTGCGGGCGGCGCTTGACCTCGTGCCGCCGTGGGTGGCCGGCGCCGCGCGTGCGCAGGTGCTGATCACCATGGCCGCGCACGTCCTGCCGCCCTACGGGCCGGAGTCGGCCGCGGCCCTCGATGAAGCGCTGCGGCTGGCGCGGCGGGCCGGGGACCGCGCCAAGGAGGCGAGGGCGCTGCTTGAGCTCGCGGTGCTCCGGTCCCGGGACGGCGACGACCCGGCTGCCCTGGAGATGCTCGGCCGGGCGCGCGCGACCGCCGACCGCGCCGGCGCTTATGAGCCGCTGCTCTTCGCGGTGATCAACGAATCCCACGTGCTCGAGGGAATGGGCGAGCACGAGCGCGCCGCGGACGTGGCACGGGCCGGGATCGCCAGCGCCGAGGACTACGGCCTCGCGCGGTCGTCGGGCACGTTCCTAGCGATCAACGTGGCCGAGCCGCTGATCGCGCTCGGCCGGTGGGACGAGGCCGCTGAGGCGCTCGAGCACGCGCTGGCGCTGTCCCCCACGCGGCCCTCCAACCGGGCCGCGCTGCGGCAGCTGGCCGGCGAGCTCGCGCTGCGGCGCGGGGACCTGGCGGCCGCCGCCGACTCCGCGGCGACCGCCAGGGCGATGG
>Ga0335075_10006061_pt1 | contig 18683 bp, 18 predicted proteins | sample Lox_Sample_24_FD_206723 | JGI IMG/M metagenome (GOLD analysis project Ga0335075, IMG submission 206723) | Soil microbial communities from Loxahatchee National Wildlife Refuge, Florida, United States - Lox_Sample_2.4 | ecosystem: Environmental > Terrestrial > Soil > Wetlands | place: USA... | reverse complement strand
AGCAGCCGCCACGCAGGCCGCCAAAGAAGAAGAGGCTGCCAAAGATGCCGAAGAAGAAGAAGCTTTCCCAGCTACTGGGCTGATGGCGGCCATGAAGAAGAACCGCAATAAGAGAAAGAATAAAGGCAAACCTGTTGACGACTTCGGCGGTGACGAAGACCAGCCAGCCGCAGAAGTACCGGATCTAGCCATTAAGGCACCCGAAGAGGCTACAATGGAGGATGAGTTTGTTCTACCAGAGAAGAAAGGCAAGGCTAGGGGTGCAGGAAATGGCGCCGGGAAGCCTGCGAAGGAGGAAAAGGACGAAGATGAGGAAGAGGAGCGCGGTGCGGATGGAAAATTATTGAGCAAAAAGGAGAAAGAGAAGCTCAAGAAGGAACGAGAAAAGCAGCGGAAAAAGGAGCAGGTGAGAGCTTGGCGTAAGTTATATGGCTTGGTAGCTTGCTGATCGACCCTTCCCAGGCCGCAAAGAAGAAGACAGCCGCTCCAGCCGCCAAAGCGGAAGCTGCAAAGCCCGTTGCCGAAAAGAAAGCAGAACCTCAAACAGAAGCTACAGTAGCAGCAGAGCCAGCTAGTGGCAAAGGCAAAAAGATTCCAGCGGCATTAGCAGCTTTGCGAAAACAACAAGAGGAACTTAAGCGACGAGAAGAGGAGAAGGCTAGGGCTGAAGCCGAGGAGCGCGCGCGGATTGAGGAGATTGAGAGGCGGGAAGCTGAGGAGGAGCGACGGCGGGAAGAGGCAAAAGCACTTAAAAAGCAAAAAGAGAAGGAGAAGATCGAGCAGCTGAAAAAGGAGGGTAAATTCCTTACAAAAGCGCAGAAAGAGGAAAAAGCCCGGAATGAGCGAAAACTTCAGCAAATGATTGCAGCAGGAGTCAGTATTGGTGGCTTGAAGGCCGGAGAAGAGGAAAAGAAAAAAGTTGTATATGATAACAAGAGCAAGAAGAAGGGCGGAAGAAAGAATCCGGAGGAAGTCAAGGTATCTACATATTTACAAATAAGATCTACGATTTTGATAGTTCTAACATATCTATAGGCAGAGGAGGAACGAGCATTGGCTGAAGCAGCGGAACGAGCACAAAAGGAAGCGGAACGACAAGCAGCTGAGGCTGCAGCAAAGGCAGAGAAAGAGGCGGCTGAGGCTGCAGCAGCCAAAGATGCAGAAAGTAGTGAGCTGGAAGAAGACTGGGAAGCAGCCGCTGATGAAGACGAGGTTGTCGTTAAAGATAGCTGGGATGCCGATTCAGAAGAGGAGCGTGAGAAAGCTGCAGCACGTAAAGCAGCGAACGGCAAGTTACCAAAATCTGGTAGTGAAGGCAATCCGCTGCCTACTCCAAAGGTGTCTACAAAGGCACCAGTACTAAATCCAACAGTTCCAAAACCGTCTCAAAGTCTACCAAGCAGGGACAAGCCATCACTAAAAGCTGCGGATACCGACTCCGAGACAGAGGAGTCCGAGGATGAAGAAGCTACTGCTGCAGAAGCCGCTGCGGCACTGAAAAAGAAGGAGGCAGCGGAACGCCGGGAAAAAGCTCACCAGGAGGCTCTGGCTGCGCGATCAAAAGACAACCTCCGTTCACCAATCTGTTGCATTCTCGGTCATGTCGATACTGGCAAGACAAAACTACTAGACAAGATTAGGCAAACCAATGTACAAGAGGGTGAAGCTGGAGGTATCACACAGCAGATTGGCGCGACCTATTTTCCGGTGGATGCAATCAAGCAAAAGACTCAAGTTGTCAATAAGGACGGAAAATTCGAGTTTAAAGTCCCGGGCTTGTTAGTCATTGATACTCCTGGTCACGAATCCTTTTCAAATCTACGATCACGAGGGTCATCCCTATGTAATATTGCCATTCTTGTCGTTGATATCATGCACGGACTGGAGCCACAGACGTTAGAGTCCATGAAGCTCCTCCGCGATAGGAAAACTCCGTTCATTGTTGCCCTCAACAAAATCGATCGTCTTTACGGCTGGAAGAAAGTTGATAATAACGGTTTCCAAGAATCCCTAGCACTTCAGAATAACGCAGTTAAAAGCGAGTTCAAGAAGCGTGTGGACGATACGAAAGTTGCATTTGCCTCGGAGGGCTTCAATTCTGAACTCTACTACGATAACAAATCGATGGCAAAGTACGTCTCGTTAGTACCGACATCGGCCCACACCGGTGAGGGTATACCAGACATGTTGAAGCTTCTTGTCCAACTTACGCAAGAAAGGATGGTTGGCAGTCTTATGTATCTTGCGGAGGTGCAGTGCACAGTGCTTGAAGTTAAGGCGATTGAAGGTTTTGGCATGACCATTGACGTCATCTTGTCAAATGGCATCCTCCGTGAAGGTGACCGGATAGTGCTCTGTGGCATTAACGGGCCAATAGTAACGAATATTCGAGCACTGTTAACGCCGGCACCGCTCAAGGAACTGCGTCTTAAATCAGCCTACGTTCACAACAAAGAAGTGAAAGCTGCTCTTGGAGTGAAGATCAGTGCGCCAGATCTCGAAGGAGCCATTGCGGGTTCCCGATTGATGGTGGTCGGCCCTGATGATGATGAATCCGATCTCGAGGAAGAAGTCTGGTCTGATGTTAGTACCTTAATGAAGAGAATCGAAAAGACCGGCCGTGGAGTAAGTGTGCAAGCGTCTACTCTCGGATCCCTTGAAGCTCTTCTTGACTTCCTTCGAGTTTCGAAGATTCCAGTTGCTAATGTCGGTATCGGTCCGGTCTTCAAGCGTGATGTTATGCAATGCGGTACGATGCTGGAGAAAAATAAGGAATATGCTGTGATGCTGTGTTTCGATGTCAAAATTGACAAGGAAGCTCAACAGTACGCTGATGAGCAAGGGATCAAGATTTTCACTGCAGACATCATTTACCATCTATTTGACGCTTTCACAAAGCACATGACCGAGCTCGCAGAGAAGAAAAAAGAAGAGTCGAAGCTTTTGGCCGTTTTCCCTTGTGTACTTACACCGGTTGCTGTCTTCAACAAAACTGGTCCCATTCTTGTGGGTGTTGATGTTGTAGAAGGGAGCTTGAGACTACACACACCCATTGCAGCAGTGAAACAAAACAGCGTCACAGGTGTTAAAGAAATAGTCAGCCTTGGTAGAGTGTAAGTTATTCAAGCCTTGTTTCGTAAGGAATACAGAATTCAGATATACTAACTCGGAACCTCGACCAGGACCGGAATAGAGCGGGACCATAAACAGCTCACGAAATGCAAGAAAGGCGAGCCGTCAGTAGCGATCAAGATTGAAATGGGGGCTCATCAACCGACGTATGGACGTCATCTTGAAGAGAAAGACACATTATACTCGCTCATTTCGCGGAAATCGATTGATACTCTTAAGGAATTCTATCGCGCAGATGTTAGCAATGATGAATGGCTGCTAATCAAGAAGCTGAAGCCCTTGTTCGACATTCCTTGAGTATACATTGGAACAATCGGAATATGGGGGAAGGTTCGTGCATATCTAAGCTCGAAGGCGAGAAATGAAGTGTGAATATATACTGATCGGAGTTTGCTCGGCATAGCTTGATGTGGCATTCAGAAGGCGTTCGCATGGCTTTGGTCGCTCATGAAATAGATAAATGATGAATGATAAAAGAGATGGTGTTCGAGCATCATATAGTTACCTCGATTGAATGATCCATTTGGGTTAGCCTTTGTTAACGTCTACAGAGAGCCAGCGCTAGTCTTTAATAATCCGCAGCCCTTTGTTGCCTGCAGCTCAAAATTTGGTGTAAAATAATTTCTAAGTGTAACCGGGGCTATGACTTTCACTTGAAGCCGGGGCTATGATGAACATCGTCTTCGGTTCAGTGATCGGATTCCAGCTCGGAACCTTGCAGAGCATAGATAAGCGCTAAACCTCAGCGAGTTACAGCCATCACGAGACTCTCGTGACATACTCGATTTCGCGACGCGTTAAATGATTGTCCAGACGCGTTAAGTGATTTTGCCATCCGCAAAAGCCATTGCTGCTGCGCTGGTGAGCCCAGAGCAGTTGGCCATAGGCATGCGTTTGATTTCTTAAGTTGATTCGGTTCAGTGTCAATATATTATGCTCTGAGCAACAATCTTGCATCTTTTGAGCGTCTCCAAACTGTGCCTCATTTACTTTTTTGCTGTTGCTGTCAAGATGAGTTACAGATCTACCCCAGATGAAGACTCCCAAGCTCCAACAACAGCTCCCTCATCACCCCCAGACCTTGCACCAATGGACACGGATGATGCGGGCCTCAACGATGATGAGATTCGGAAGATCAAAGAAGAGGATCGAAAAGCTCGGGCCGACAACCAGAGGGATGAGCTGAGGCGTCAAAAGACATTGGCGATAAGAAGGAAAAGAGCCCTGCAGGAGACTGCAGCAGATCGAGAGGCTAAAGCAAAACAGCTGGAATCGTTGCTGGCCAAGAGCGCCGTATGTTCAATTACTCATTGCGTTTGCTACCTGGGGTGATGCTAATATGAATGACAAGGCTTTCTCCGACATATTGACAAAGAAAACTCAAGTCCTTGGTCGAGTGGGGAGCGGATTTGATGGAAAAGTGCTCGGCGAGCATGATCTTGAAATGGCCGAGCAGCCGAAGATCATGACCGGAGGAACGATGAGGGACTACCAGCTAGAAGGTCTCACATGGATGTACGAGATCTGCCAACAAGGTATGAGTGGGATTCTGGCAGATGAGATGGGCTTGGGAAAGACAATCCAGATAATATCTTTAATTGCTCTCCTCCGTGAGAAGTATGACTATCTCGGACCTCATCTCATAATTGCACCGCTCAGCACCCTGTCCAATTGGATTCAAGAATTCCGGAAATGGACTCCTAGTGTGCCTGTCATTCTGTACCATGGAAATCCTCAGGAGAGGGAAAAGCTCAGGAATACTAAGATGATGAAGTTTATGGATCGGGGAAAGCCGACGGCAAAGTTTCCAGTCGTTTGCACATCTTACGATATCATTCTGAGAGACAAAGCTTCTTTGTCCAAAATCAACTGGGAGCTCATCATCATTGTGAGTCTTACATTCAACCTTGGCACTGACTTTCGCGCTCTTGATGCCTAATAAATCATCTGATTGATCATATTCGAATGTCATTTTTGATTATCTGCATGCTGACTTAGTAATATAGGATGAAGGGCATCGTATGAAGAATTCTAACAGTAAACTATTTAGAGAACTGTTGACTTTCAGATCGGCAACTCGACTCCTAATCACGGGTACTCCACTTCAAAACAACTTGAAGGAGCTTTGGTCTTTGCTACACTTCTTACTACCGACCGTCTTTACGGATTGGGAAGCATTCGAAAGCTGGTTTGACTTTTCGGACTTGCAAGACGAGGAAGGCACCGAGGAGTTCATCGCTGATCAGAAGAAGCATGACCTTATCAAGAAAATTCATCTCGTTCTACAACCATTGCTCCTACGACGGATCAAAGCTGATGTGGAGCACATGCTTCCCAAGAAGCGCGAGTATGTTCTTTATGCACCAATGACAAAACAGCAGACAGAACTATATAACATAATCAGCGACAAGAATGCCGACGCGAGAAAGTATCTTGAGAGTAAAGTTGTGGAAAGATTGGCTAGAGGGACCAACACAGCTGCTACATCTCGGAAGTCAAGTCCGCGTGCTGTTAAAGGAGGGCAAGCAAAAGACGAGGAATCTGAGAGCGAGGCAGACGTCCCTCTAATGACACGGAGGGGGAGGAAACGTAAGGCGGAGGAAACTGTAGAGGAAGAACCAGCACCGCCCCCAAATGCTTTCGATAGACTGATGAGAAAGAGCCAAGCTGCAACTGGAAAGCAAAATCGAGCAAGCCTGAAGCGAAAATCCAACGAGAGCCTATCGACTGCCAATAAAAGTGCAAAGTCTAGCAGACAGTCAACGCCCGCTGGGTCTATCCGTAGACGAGATGGTAGGCGGAAGTCGTACAAAGAAGCAGATACTTCAGAGGAAGACAAGCTGAGCGACGACGAATTTGAGAGTCGTCTGGCTCAGCAGCTGGCAATTACGGACTCAGATGATGAAGAGAGCGATATTGACCCGGAAGAGCGCCAACGAGTGAAGACTCTGGAGTTGGCTAGTAAGTATATGCGGTCCTACCTACGTTGCTCACACTAAATTATATTAGAGAAAGAGATTGCAACAAAGAAGCTCGGAAATCCTCTCATGCAGCTTCGGTTGGTATGTAATTCACCGCACAACTTTTACAATCCGTGGTCAAGTGATAGCAACCTGCCGGTCGACGAGACGCTCATAACATCCTCGGGAAAAATGCTGCTACTCGACCGCCTTCTCCCATCCCTCTTTAAGCGTGGTCATAAAGTTCTCATCTTCAGTCAATTCAATACTCAACTTGACATATTAGAGGACTACGCTCGTGATCTACGTGGCTGGAATGTCTGCCGCATCGATGGGTCCGTTCCGCAAGACAGTCGGCGTCAGCAGATCCATGATTTTAATAATGATCCCGACCACAGATTATTCCTTCTATCAACGCGTGCTGGTGGTCAAGGTATTAATCTTGCAAGTGCAGACACTGTAATCTTGTTCGATAGTGACTGGAACCCCCAACAAGATCTCCAAGCCATAGATCGCGCACATAGAATTGGACAAACTCGTCCGGTAGTGGTCTATCGGCTCGCTACAAAGGGCACGGTAGAGGAGAGCTTACTCATGAGTGCAGATGCGAAGCGCAGGCTTGAAAAGTTGGTTATCAAGAAGGGTGGCTTCAGGACTATGGGCCAGAAAATGGATACGAAAGAAGAGTTGGATGAAAAGGACTTGAGAGCTTTGCTACTCAAAGAAGGACAGGTCTTCGAATACACGGGCAAAGAAGAGGTTCTTAGTGATAAGGATCTCGATGTCTTGTGTGACAGAAGTGATGAGGCATACTCTAGAGCCGAGAAGGGTCTTGGCAACGCTGCTGCGTTTACCATTGTGGAAACAAAAGCGGAGGGACTGATGTCAGGAATGAGTAAGAAATAACCTGGTATGTGAATCTTGTGGTATTGCTATATATGTCAAGTATAGATGATTCCTCCCAAGGCTATCAGGTAGATGAATGCTCATGTTGAGATATTTATGAGCAGAGTCATTCAATGAATGTACATATCAGAAGATTCTGAATCATTGAAGGGTGTGAATCATGAAAGAGATTCTTATGAGTATCTCTTGACTTATATAAGAAAGTCAATTCTCCCTTATCCATAATCTCTTGGTTACACACATACACACGAATACTCTCAAAACTTCTACGAATCCGCAAATCATAGCTAGATCACTCTACTTCAATCAAGGAGGTTAAAGCACCACACGTTTACTTAAGCATCCCTGTTACTGCAAAGACAATAGCCAACATGCTCTCTGCCATGAGGCTCCTTGCCGGGCTCGCCATATTTAGCGCCACCTTGGCTTCTCCAGTGGATTTTGCTTCCATATCATGCACAACATTTCCCCCTCCAAGAAGCACACCAAACTTTACTGCAGCATCGAAAAGCGAATTATTTCTTGCCAATGGAACAATCAACACTACAAGAGACGGTAGGCTCGTAGGCCCAGGATGGGCCTTCATTGCATGCTTCACAGACGAAATTAATGCACGTGCTCTCCGGAACCAAGTGCAAATTGCAGGAGGTCCAGGAGCCATGAGCGTCGAGAATTGCAATGATAGGTGCGAAGTCGAAAATTATCTACTTTCTGGAGTCGAGTTCGGCCACGAGTGTTGGTGCGACCACGCCCTTAACGGTGAATATCATGTCAAGGTTGATGATTCTGAATGCAACATGGCGTGTTCTGGAAACAGTACGGAGTCATGCGGTGGAGCTAACAGAATTGCTATTTACAAGAACAATTTCACACAGGTGGTTGATACGGCCCAGAGGTCAGATCCAAAATCTGGGGCTCTCGGTGCAAGGACCGCTGGTGGCCAACCGCAATTTATCTCTATGGGCTGCTACCCTGATTCAACAACTAACCGAACTCTCAGATATTACATGTCATCGATTTCAGAAGACGATGGAAATGCCATGACACAAAATGCGTGCAATATGGCATGTTACACGGTAGGTTATATATATGCAGGGGTCGAATATGGTCAGGAATGTTTCTGTGACAACAGCATACAATGGGGTTCTTCAGTGGACCAGTCTGAGTGCAATATGGCTTGCCCTGGATTGGCCGGGACAACGTGTGGGGGAAATCTGACGATCAATATCTTCTGGTACATCGGGATGGAATCAGCAACTACACCAAACAACTTGACAATTACCGCGCCTGGTGTATGGAAATACCGAGGTTGCTATACCGATTCTAGATCTAACCGTACGCTTGGATTTGTTGGAGATTTTCCAGGGGCAAAAGAAGGAGGTATGGCCGTCGAGCCGTGTCAAGGTGCCTGCCAGAATGCAGGTTATGTCTATGCAGGAGTGGAGTTCGGCAGTGAATGTTGGTGTGATAGCCTTTCACGAGCAGGGAGAGGCCCTGGCGTTCAAGTATCTGACCCTGAATGCAACATGACTTGCAGTGGAAATGCGTCAGAATTTTGCGGTGGAAGCAATAGACTCAACACCTATGAATTTATACCAGCGATGTCCACAATTTCTACGACTGCATTGTCCTTTATCTATATTGGTTGCTATACCGACTTAACATCTAACCGTACGCTGGGATTCGTTGGAGATTTTCCAGGAGCACATGGAAATATGACTATAGATCCATGCCAGGGCGCATGCCAGAATGCAGGTTATATGTTTGCAGGAGTCGAATTTGGTGACGAGTGTTGGTGTGACAATGTCATACGAGGTATTGGTGCTCCAACATCCAGCTCAGATTGCAACATGCCTTGCAGTGGAAATGCTTCAGAAATTTGTGATGGAAGCAACAGAATCAATATCTATCAGTTGACACCAGCCACGACGACAAATGCTACTATATCCGTAACCTCAACCTCAACATCCGCTATGCCTGCCTCTGCTACAACTCCTCTTAGTTCGACAATCTGCAATATGTACTACACGGTTGCTGAGAACGATTACTGCTACGACATCTGGACTAGCTTCGGCATTTCACAAGACCAGTTTACGTCCTGGAACCCTACTCTGGTTTTCCCAGCATGCCAAATTATCCCTGGCGACATCCTTTGTGTCCAGGAGGGAACAGGCTCTACAACCACGGTAACGATCTTGCCTACGCTCTCAGCTCCAATAAGAAGCAGCAGCAGCATTTCTTTGACTACAACAATGACCGCAACTCTTACCAGTACCGTTACAGTCAGCGCCTCGAAGCCGTCGTCAATGAGCAGTGGTAGCTCTTTAACTGTAACGTCTTTCACTTTCAGCACCACATCAGCCTCAACAGTTACACCTCCCAGCTCGATTTCTGGATACTGAAAGCCTTGCTCGTTACTGTGTGTCTCATCTGGAATGGAAATTTGGATGCTGCTAGCGACTCCGTCCCTGAGGTTTACTCCTCTTCTATAAAAATATATATTTATCTATAAGATAGCTGTATGTATATCTTTAGAGGCATTTTAGAGACGAGACATATCTTTGGGGGATCGGAGATAGATAAAAGTGCCCTGGAATTCCGGTTAGAGAGTGCTTGCTTTCACCTGCGATGAGCATCAATTGAAAATTTCTATGAATTTCTTGGTTCGCAAGTTTTCACTTCGTAGTGACATTTCAACGCTGTAACCATTTAGATCCCAAGACTACCACATGCGAAGAAGTTACGCGGAAACATACTTGAACGCCAAATGCTGAAACAATGCACCCAAAAAGAAAGGAAAATGGAACAAAATATCAAAAGACACCAGATCTTCCGATGGGAGATCTGGCCAGAAACCCCCTCCAAAATGGGAGTTTACTTTCGCTCAATTCGTATCCTGAAACCACTATCGCGCGTTAGCGTTTGGTCAGGTGATTTTGTGTTGTATTACATCTGATATTGTTCGTACCCAACCTCCACTCTGCTGCTGTATTTTAATTTTTATACCAGAAATGCTTAATTTTAACCAAATACTTAAGACTGGAGAAGTACTGTGGTGAGGTGTAGTAGAAAGACCGAGGCTTGTGTGGCTATCCGGGAAATCCCATTTTCAGAGCGTTCTATAGTAGTAGACTGTGAGGTTTTGTTCCAACGGTAATTTTAATGCCATTACTTTACGAGTCGTTCCTGCAGGCAATATAGAGCTGGAAAATAGGTTATCCAAGAGCAGAATATTGGCTAAACATCGACGTGCGTAGGATATTGAGTCTAATTTCGCCCAAAACTTTTCTAAGTCCATAATACGACCACAAGAAGACTCCTTTTAGAATTCTCCGAGAAGAACCGGAAAGGTTTGTATCACAGCTCCAGGATTTTCTCTTGACGCCGAGACGTTCCACAGCAATACGGGATGGAATATCCTTTATCCACTAGCGCATCTTTTGTCCAGGGGAGCTCCAACCGAGGCAGCAGCCTTGCAGGCGATTATCATGATCTACAGCCTTTCTTTTTTCATCTCAAACAATTGACCTCCTCTTCGCTTACCGCCCGACGAATTAAAAGTGTCTGGTTAGATAAGAGTTGCCATTCACTCTTTTAGCGATTAGGGACTTGTGAAGCTGATTTGGGGGGATTTTGAAGCATATCAGATGTCTTGAGGATCACCTTACAAGCAAACGGGCCGCCCAATCTGAAGGCATGCAATGACATCTTTTGGCTACCACACACCAAAATGAAGGATGATGATTTTCTCCCGGGACTCCCCCATGCGGTCATTGTTCCAGCAGAGTTGGCGCCACGGACGGCATATTACAGCCTTGCCCCACCATCACCACCTTCAATACACGTCCCGCATGCTCCTGATTCAGAGGGAATTGTGTTACCAGCCTACGAGGGCGTCGGTGGAGAGGACCTAACCCAAGAAGATCTCAGAAAAATCACACAAGTCGCTCATACAGCAGTAGATCAGACCAGGAACTGGAAATATGAAAACCGTCGAGAAGCACAATTGATCATTCCTTTCTTGTACCTAGGTCCATCTCTTGCCGCTAAAGATATAAAATTTCTTCAAGCTGAAGGCATTACGATGCTATTGGTCATCAGGGATACGATGTCCGCTCAAGCACGCATGCTAAGTGGTGACAAAGTCGCAAGTCAACTCGGAATAGCTTCAGCAGCTGTAGATGTTTCGGGTAGTCAGGAACTCATAGCCGCCTTCCCCAGAGCTATCAAGATCGTCAATGACCATCTGTTGTCTATCTACCGCCAACAAGCTCTGACGGGTACTGGTCATAGCGATGGCAACATCATCATCGACCAAAGCACTTTCAAGCGAGGCAAAGTTCTTGTCTTCTGCGAGTCAGGCAATGAGCGTTCGGCATGTGTTGTCGCGGCATACATGATGGCGATTTATGGAATGGACCTCGTCGCGGCCATTCAGTTCATACAGTCGCAGCGCTTCTGCATTGCTCTCGATGATCAGATGAAAGGCTTGCTCTTATCGTTTCAGGATATCCTAGAGGCCCAACGATTCGTTCAGAAGGCGAAGTCAACGGGTCTCACGCCAGTATCAGACGTCCCTGACCCGGGGCTATTTAATTCAGATAGACGCAATAGCAAGAGACATATCGATGATACCATGGACGAGGACATGGAGGTTGATGCGTCGGGAGAGATGGACGATGGAAGGTTTGAGGGCCGAACATCCTTCAAACCTTTCATGGACCGCGACGAATAATGAATGATTCCTATTGATTCACTCCTTGTCTGTGTATTTGCGAGGGCGTTAGGTTACTAAGGTCGTTGGAGTTGGTTCCGCAAAGGTAGACACATCGGTTGCTGGGGAACGCTTGCCTCAAATAATATCCTAAAGGTGCGAGACTTCTATCTGTCAACTGCCTTCATACAAAGAGGTCTACTCTAAAAGAGCTCAGTGGCTCAGAAGTGTTCAGCTGAATACGACAAAACATTAAAGACTACTTGGCATGAAACCGTGATCTTGCTTTTGACTTCCTCCGAAATTAATTGCGAGGTGCTCTGGAAATGCTTGGATATGCTCTTTACCAGACAAGCATTGCTAGACCAGTTTAAGTACTCTGTCCTAAAATTAAAAGTGAAATGAAAGATTCCAAATAGAGTTAATAAAGGCGACGCGTATCTCTTTAGTTCAAGTCGTACGTTTACGAAGTAAACACAAACACCGCCCAGCTAAACTTTTACAAGATCCAAACTTGCTTGCTTTTCAAATATTATTCTCAACGTCTCTATTGCCTTCTATGATGTATCGAAATGTCTAGAATGAGCTAAATCCCTGCAATAAAGGATTTCTCAGATTTCGTGTGACGCGAAAGGCGAATGTGCTCGCCTCGCGATGCAGCTCCGCTCGACCACCCGCCATCCAGGGCGGTATAGAGAGAACGATATTCCAGAACTTCCAGGCATAGCTTCATTCGTTCATCCTACTGTTCCGTACAATCAAAACTTTCCACCAGCAGTATTTCCCACTCTCGACTATCCACGCCGTGGAGACTCCCGACTTGCAGAAATGATGGTGGTATCAAGCCATCCTAAGTCTCCGGATTCTGACCCAGAGCAAGAGATACTAGCCAAACGAGCAACTGTGTTTCACGGCAAGAATCAATCGCCTGATCAATGGCTACGGAAAAGGTTGTCGCCAGATGCGCAGTATGAAGAACTGGAAGTTTCAGAACCGAAGACTAGGAGACTCCAGGAATGGGATATATCAAATGGCAATGGTATTGAACCTGGTGAGTACGACGGCTGGAGAGTCATGGCAAATGATGGCGTTGATGATGGGAGCCCCCGAATTGGATTGCGTGTGAGTTCTTTTAGTTTCCGCTCCTGCTTCCTACTTTACTTTCTCACCACTGTGGCAGGAAGTGAAGTTCCAAACACATACACAGCTAGCAGAACTAACCATACTCTAGGTTTATGAACTCGTCGAGAGTTGGGTTCGAGTCGCTGATGGCCTGAAACTCATTATCATAATGGAGCTCACGGCTGTTTACTCTTTCGCAGACGCCATAAAGAAGTTGATGCTGACGGACGAAGAACACAATGAGGTGATGGATCTATTTGAGCAAGAAATTGCGCGTCAAGCGGAAGAAGACGCGAAGATTGCCCGGAGCCAGGCTCGCCAGCTCGAATTGTTGATGAATGGTGGACCTGCGATAAGCCGAGAGGCATTCCTTGCGTCACTTGAGGATCTCTATGCGGACGCTGTTGATTCCCCAATGTTCATAGTTAACAAGACAGATATTGGAGAGGCTCAACGATTTCTCAGATCAGTGAAGCTTAGAGAGTACGCTGACCGTCTGTGGCGTTATGAAGGCGTTGCATCGCCTCCTATCATATGGAATGTGTCAGGTCCGGAGAGCAACGAACCATCAAACGCACTCAAGAGCAGTCTCCTCGAGAACGAGCAACAAGGCTTACAGACCCTCAAAACAGAAATTGGCTTCGAGGATGGAGAAAAGAGAAATGGCAAGACATTAATTCGAAAGATGGAGAAGTTGCTGCCTAGGGCGAAGCTCGTTAAGCGCCGCCTTGTGGACCCCTCATTGAAACTTCCAAGCGGACTTCGCAATTCTATCTCAAGTGGCGACGTTGAGAACACGACAGGAGGCTCTTCAGTACTGCAAGTTGCATCCTCGCCAGATAAGCAACCAGCACCGCCGCCTCCACATCGATCACTGAAGGAGAAGAAGCCCGCAGTACAACATGTCAGATTTGTAAAGAGTTCTCCAGCAAAATCTCCCAGACAAGTTTACAACCCGCTCGAGCATACCCCTGATTCGGCTACAAGAAGACAGACGCAAAGCTGGCTAACAGATCAAGTGGGCCCTTACACTCCGCTGCCTCCATCCGAAAAGACACATTCTCCACTTAGGACGCCTTCTCGAACGCCAAAGTTATGGCTGACTCCTTCTCAGGCAAGATTGGCGCAGATAGAGAACATTCTTGGCACGAAGACAGACGCTGTAACTAAGCCTGTTATAACAGACAGAGGATATGCTGTCCCAATAGCATCACCCATGGAAGCTCCTTCTAAGCTACTGTCTGAAAAGGCTAGATATGCTTCAAAGCATGTAGATGCTGAGCTGAATCCAGTGAGTGGCCGTATTGAGAGCGGAGACCGAGATGCTACTGCCTCAACTCATAAACCGGGCAGCGAGGCGAAGAAACAGCTCATACTAACAGTTAATGCAAAGGAAAAGAGCATTGCAATAGCACCTCCGCCAAAGAAAAGAAAGGTTCATAGACAAGTTGATGCTGCATATAGAACATCTGGTCAAAGGAAACCAAAGACTCGGGGGCAAGATAAGAGTTCTCACAAAGCATCGGGTCAGAAGAGACAGAAGATTGAGGTTAGATAGACATAATAAAACTAGGAGAAACATGACTAAAGATTTAAATAGGGCCGTGAAAAGGGAAATGAACATCCTTTGCCGGGGAAGGAGAATAAGGGCAAGGACATGGCGGTAATGACTCTATCCGGAGCTGCAGCAACCTAGTCGGTAGCCACAAAAATCAGTGTTCCAGAGGCTTCAGCTGCAAAATTCAAAGGCGTCAAGCTTTTGGAGGAGGTGGTGAATGTTCCTGCCGCCAAGACGAACAATTCCAGCGTAGCTACGGAAGAGGATGTGGGGATGATAGAAGATGGAAAGCAGAGAGTAGCTCAAAAGCACACGGAGGTGCATGATCCCGAAGATGACCCAGATATCTAGGAGATAAGCACTCTTCTTAATCTAGGATGAGGTATAATGTTGGGGATGTTTACTGAGGACACGATCCGCTCCGAAGCTAAGACAACGGCACAGCAACTTTGACAATTGTACGACTTTTCAACTGAAGTGAGTCGTACCTTAGCTTTTGCATCCTCGAGTGAATTCAATGTTTTATTACAAGTAATCCAAATGCGTGGGCACGAGAAGACCGTGAAACCATGCTAGCCTTAGGCATAAACAGCCACAATTGCACCGCCGCAAGTTGATAGCTTTGCGTCAGCTGTGTACGAACAAGCTCTCCAACGCAAACACCGAATGACTCTGTACACGCCGAGTCACTCTGCGCTTTCCGATTTACAATTTGGAGCAAGTCCCTACAGGTCCGCATGATTCTCTGACCTGACCGGGATATCCAGGAGCTTAGAATAAGATGTCCACCAAGCGCATTGAGCAGAGCGAGATCGAGAAGTACTGGGAGATCTTCGCATCTCTTTCAAATGGCGGCAAATACCTCACTGGCTCACAAGCAGCACCTGTACTAAAGAATAGTCGACTGCCTGACGACCAGCTGGAACGGATATGGGACCTGGCAGATGTTGACAACGACGGGAATCTCGACTTCGAGGAGTTCTGCGTCGCTATGAGGTTGATCTTTGACCTTGTGAATGGGGTGAGGTGGAATGTAATGAGGATTTTATGGATGGTATACTGATTGCTATGCTAGGAATCTATGGACGTACCACGCACGTTGCCGGATTGGCTGGTGCCGGAATCAAAGGCTCATCTTGTTCAAGCAAATCGCGCTCTTACCGGTAGACAGGTCCAATTCGAAAGAGTAGAAGATGATGATGACTCCCCGGGGCTTAAAGATGGTTTTGATTGGTATATGAGCCCACAAGACAAGTCGAAGTACGAGGAGATATACTCAGCGAACCGGGATGGCCGGGGAGAGATTTCATGTAAGCTTTGGTTGCGAATTGTGATCTCTGGAGCATTTCTGATACTGCACGTCTAGTTGAGTCTTTAGAACCCCTGTACAGTTCTCTGGACGTACCCGATACCGACATTCGCTCTGCATGGAACCTCATCAACCCTTCAGCGTCTTCCACGATCTCCAAAGATGCGACCCTCGCCTTCCTTCACATCCTGAACAATCGGCATGAAGGCTATCGGATCCCACGCACTGTACCTCCTTCTTTACGCGCATCATTCGAGCGGAACCAAATAGACTACCAAATTGATAATCAAAGAACCCCATCGCCGGCACAGCGATGGGGATCAACGGGTGGCGAGGAGACAAGCACAGGGCGGAAAGCCAAGTTTGGAGATACATACTTAAGTCGTCTCGGTGTTGGCGGCAAGAGCAGCTACCGTCCCGCTGGGACAGACTTCTCTACAACCAAAACGACTGAAGACTGGGAAGAAGTCCGTCTAAAGAAAGAACTCGCGGAGCTCGAGGCCAAGATTGACAAGGTGGAAAATGCGCAAGCCGGTCGGACCGCGGCAAAACGAGAAACCAAGCCAGCTTTGGTGAAGAGGGAATTGGAGCAGCTGCTGGATTACAAACGGAGAGAATTGCGGGATCTAGAGCAAGGCGAAGGTAAAAACAAGGTTGGGGCTAGTTTGAAGGGTATTGAGGATGAGATTGGAACTGTGAGGGAGCAGATTGAAGGGTTGGAAGCCCATTTACGGTCAAGAGAAAGCGTTTTAGAAGCGCTGAGGCAAGAGATTGAGAATGAAAAGGCAAGTAGGTAATGGTTGAGTATATACATACATGCATACCAAACACCGATAATTATATTGAGCTAGCTTTGTAATGTCTTATTCTATGTGTGAACTGCTGAAAGCTGGCAATTCGATGGATTGACCCAAATGCTGCTTACTTGGAGTTATCTAAATATAGCCTTAAATTTGTATGCCAGGGCTGAAAGTAACTCTTCACCTGAGCCATGAAAATCGACTTGGATATTCATAGATAAGGGATACGTTCTGGTATATTTAGGAGCCAGCCTTCATCATCTTTAGGGTTTGAGTTGTTTCAAGATATAGGAGTACGTAAAAGCTCGACCAGGTAATTGGAAATCCGGCAGGGAGGTGGGGCGTTAATCTTCACGTGGTAAATGCAGGGATGGGCGATAGGGCGATTGGAGCTCAACGCGATTGGAAATAATGCGCTGGCAACCGTCGCGCACCTAGGAGGCGGTCAAGTCTCTAGGTCTACGCCTTCGAGTCGAAAGCCTATCCTTACGTGAGCCGTGGAGAAGTTTATATCAGGTTCTTCGTTCACCGACTTTCACTTTTATTGTCTGCGCAGCCTTCCTAGATTCCTGCCCAACTCCCCCCACATTGTACAGGACTTGACGTCTTGCGCCAGACCAGACCCAATTTCAATCCTTATGGTCGAACCCTCAACAAGATGACGATTGCCGACAGTGGCTTTGCGCCCCTGGTGACGGTCGTGGGCTTTCACCATGCCAGGTCACTTCAATATTCCAAATTATCCTGCTCATAGCTGACAATACTCCAGAGGTCCCGAAGTCGAGTCCTGGTTTGGAGCGGAGGAAGGGACTGACCCTGCCATTGAGAACGAATGGCTACTGCTCCCCTTCATGGCACTCTCAGATGGTGCCCATGTGTATGCAGACCTTGGACTTGCGCGCGAGCTCCCTCCATATCCGATCCCAACTGACTACTTTGTGTTCTATATATAGGTCCACGGAAGACTTCTCCTACTTCACACTTCTTCGCCCCGCTACCAGCAAGGCCCCGGCGATGTCATTGTTTGGTATATCTTGTACACGACAGATGGATGCGTCATCCCTTGTCAACCGACCTGCCGACGTCACACGAAGTACTGTCCAAAAAGCCGTTGTTGTAATCGCCGATTCTCCACAATTCTTTGGAATGCTTAGGGAAAGGCTGAGCGTCGTTACGAGCGCATGGTTCGCGCAGAAAGACTTTAGCGAGACGGAAATCCTCAAGAAGTTTCAGGAGAGTTTAAAGGCGGAGTCTGACAGAGGGAAGCTTGGCGACGGGGATGAAGACAGGGACCAATACTTAGGCATGAGTCTACGACAATTGGTCCGAGAGTTCAAATGGCAGACTCTGGTGCTCTTTAAATGCTGCCTCCTGCAACCAAAGGTTAGTTGGCTAGCCAATTGCTACCTTGATTGCTGGTATCAGGTGCTAAAAAGGATGCCTAGATGTTGTTCTTCGGGTCGAGATGCGAGCGATTGTGCATGATGCAATTCTCTCTCATATCGTTAATACCGGGATTAATTCGTAATTTACAAGATTGCGCAGATCCGGAATTGGATAGCTACGAACGTAATTTGGTCAAGCCCACCAGTTTGAAGACGAGCGACAGGAGTTCTTTACTTTCTTATATGGGTCTACCTTTACAGATCTTTGGCAAGGTCTGCCTCCATCTAAGCACTTATTAGGCTACAATCATTAACTATTTCACTCAGGGAAGCTTATTTGGTCCCTATACCCCATTGCAACAACTTGATATATTGGCGGACTATGGAACAAAGTCTTACATAGTTGGCTCTACCAATTCGCTTCTGCTGCAGCAGAAAGATCGATATAGTGATATACTAATAAACTTGGACGAAACAAATATTAATATTACCTCGAGCTCGCTGCGGGCGGCGCTTGCTTTATCTGTCTCCGATCGCCGCTGGATTGACTTCATCACTCAGTCTGTCAATGACACCTGGGATGAGGCAAATCCTGGCAGACCGAAGACCATGGGTTACGTCGGAAGTGAGGAGTTCATTCGCCTACAATTCGAAGAGTATCTGCTTTCTTTGTTATCGTCTGTCAAATGCCACAATTATTTGCTTGCACATTCGAACAATCCCAGAATAATGCTGCCTCAGGTCGACGGCGATCCCAGCCATGACTTTGGACAAGATTGGGTTGAGGCGTGGTCCAG
>Ga0335075_10006059_pt1 | contig 18685 bp, 15 predicted proteins | sample Lox_Sample_24_FD_206723 | JGI IMG/M metagenome (GOLD analysis project Ga0335075, IMG submission 206723) | Soil microbial communities from Loxahatchee National Wildlife Refuge, Florida, United States - Lox_Sample_2.4 | ecosystem: Environmental > Terrestrial > Soil > Wetlands | place: USA... | reverse complement strand
CATGTATCACGCGGACCCCGACGGACTTGCCGGCAACGAAGACTGCGGGCAAATGTCTGCGTGGTATGTGATCAGCGCGCTGGGCCTTTATGCCGTCGATCCGGTGAGCGGAAATTTTGTGTTTGGAACTCCGCTCTTCGAGCGTGCCGTCGTCGATATAGGCGGCGGCCGCAAGCTTGTCATCGAGGCGAAGCGGAAATCGCCGGATGAGAAGTACATCAAGGCGGTGACGGTCAACGGTAAGGCGTACGACAAATTGTGGATTCCGTATGCGACTCTTGCCCAGGGTGCGAAGATCGTTTTCACCATGAGTGATCAGCCGAATCTCGAGCTGGGAACCGCGGAGGATGTTGCGCCGCCATCGCTGGTGGTTTAGAGGTGAAGACGGCCATGAATCCATCGGGAATAACCAGGAGAGAGTTGTTACGCGGAGGTCTTGCCGTGAGCGCGGCGAGCCTGACAGATCGCGGAGTACTGGCGGAGTTCGATCAGCCTGCGGCGGTGCTGCATGAGCGCCCGGCAATCGCGGATCGGCGTTTTCGCAGCCCGGCGATAGAAGATACCATCGCCCAGGTGAAGGCTCAGATCGCGGATCCGCAACTGGGCATCATGTTCGAGAACTGCCTTCCGAACACGCTCGACACCACCGTGTCTCCGGATATCTTCGATGGTAAGCCGGATACATTTGTGATCACCGGCGACATTGACGCGATGTGGCTTCGCGATTCTTCCGCGCAGGTCTGGCCGTATCTTCCCTTCTGCAAGCAGGACCCTCGGCTTGCGGATCTGATCGAGGGAGTGATTCGCCGGCAGACGCGCTGCATCGCGCTCGATCCGTATGCGAACGCATTTCTGCGCGGCCCGGGCGATCCGCCGCTTTCATGGAGTGTGCACGACAGCACCGACATGAAGCCGGGCGTGGGCGAACGAAAGTGGGAGGTCGATTCTCTCTGCTACACCATCCGGCTTGCCCATGGCTACTGGCAGGCGACGGGAAATGAGAAGCCGTTCGATGCGCCCTGGAAGCAATCCGCACAGCTGATTGTGAAGACCTTTCGCGAGCAACAGCGAAAGAGCGGCCACGGTCCCTATCACTTCCAGCGCGCTTCAGAGGTCCCGACCGATACGCTGATGCTGAGCGGCTATGGCAATCCGGCGGTTCCCGTGGGCATGATCTATTCCATGTTCCGGCCTTCCGACGATGCGTGTATCTATCCGCTCTTTGTGCCGGCAAACCTGTTTGCGGTTCTGAGCCTGCATCGACTGGCTTCGATGGCTGACCAGATCTATCACGATGCGGCATTCGCACAGGAGTGCCATGAGCTGGCTGCCGAGGTCTCGGCTGCGATCGAGCGTTACGGAAAGACATCGCACCCTGAGCATGGTTTGATGTGGGCCTATGAAGTGGACGGATACGGCGGGCTCGCGCTGATGGATGACGCCAACGCACCGGGCCTCGCATCGCTTGCCTACCTTGAATGCGTAGACAAGGACGACCCGCTCTACAAGGCCTCGCGGCGATTTGCTCTGAGCAAGGCGAACCCGTATTTCTTTCAGGGAAGCGCCGCTGAAGGGATCGGCGGTCCGCATGTCGGGTTGGACTATATTTGGCCGATGTCCATCATGTTCCGCGCATTTTCTTCAACCAGCGATGCGGAAACGCTGCAGTGCCTGCGCTGGCTGCGCAACACGACCGCCGGAACCAATTTCATGCATGAATCCTTTTATAAGGATGACCCGACGAAGTTCACGCGCCCATGGTTTGCGTGGGCCAACGGGCTTTTCGGGGAGCTGATTCTGCATGTCTATAAGACTGCTCCCTCGCTGCTGCGCGAGAGCTTTGCCTAGCGCAATTTGAACGACGCAGCCGGGCGAGCACGAGTTTGTTCGCGCGGGACGCGGCGAAGGATCCCGGACGGGCTTCCACTCGTGGACGGCTGAGATTCTTCGCTGTGTTCGGGATGCCGTTCACGGCGTGAGTTTGAACCGGCAGCCGTTTCCTCAGTTGGTCCAGTCGAGAATGACCTTACCGGAGTTGCCGGTGCGCATGACCTCGAAGCCTTCCCGGAAGTCTTTCCATGAGAAGCGATGCGTGATGACCTTGCCGATGTCGAGGCCGGACTGAAGCATGACCGTCATCTTGTACCAGGTTTCGTACATCTCGCGGCCGTAAATACCGCGAATCGTGAGCTGGTTAAAAATGACCTTGTGCCAGTCGATGGCCATCTCCGACGGCGAGGGAATTCCGAGCATTGCCACCTTCGCACCATGGCTGAGATTCAAAAGCATATCCGCGAATGCCTTCGCGTTGCCTGACATTTCCAGGCCGACGTCGAAGCCTTCCTGCATTCCGAGATCGTGCTGCACCTGTTGCAGAGAGGTCTCGCGGGGATCGATGGCCCTGGTCACGCGCGCGGCTTCGACAGCCAACTCGCGGCGATAGGGATTGAGGTCGGTGATGACCACGTTGCGAGCGCCGGCATGGCGGGCGACGGCGGCGGCCATGATGCCGATGGGTCCGGCACCGGTAACCAGCACATCTTCTCCCAGCACCGGAAAGGCGAGCGCGGTGTGGACCGCGTTGCCGAAGGGATCGAAGATGGCGGCTACCTCGAGCGGGATTTCCGGGGCATGCCGCCATATATTTGTCATGGGAAGCACGATGTATTCGGCAAAGGCGCCGGGGCGGTTCACACCGACTCCCTGGGTGTGCGCGCAGAGATGGCGGCGCCCAGCGAGGCAATTGCGGCAGCGGCCGCACACCACATGCCCTTCGCCGCTGACACGGTCGCCGGGGCGGAAGTCGGTGACGTTCGAGCCGACTTCGACGATCTCTCCGACAAACTCGTGCCCGATCACCAGGGGGACGGGGATGGTCTTCTGCGACCATTCATCCCAGGAGTAGATGTGGAGGTCAGTTCCACAAATTCCGGCGGCAAGCACACGAATTTTGACATCATTGATGCCGATCTCGGGTTCAGGAACATCTTCGATCCAAAGACCCGGTTCGGCGTGAGACTTAACCAGAGCTTTCATTCAGTTTGCCTTTAAGAACTCAATCTGCAGCGTGCTGAATGAAGCGAGCGATCAACACACCACCGACTATCTTATACAGTTCGATCGCACTTCGCTTTCACCGGCGAGGGCGGGCGGCGATGAAAATCACTCGCAGCTCCGGCGGGAGCGGGTGGATTCATGCCGCTTTCCGTATCATCTTTGACCGGTCACGGAAGCGTGGCAATGAAGGCGTTCATTTCTCGAAGCACTTCTGCTTCATTGGAACGGAAGACGGCATGATTTGCATTCGCTATTCGAACCACGTGTGCAGATGGATTACCGGCCTGGAAGGCATCAGCCTGTGCGGAGGTGCGGGCGAAATCCTCGGCGAGCATTGCGGCTCGCGCGGCGGGGTCGTTCGGGGCTTGGGGCGGCAGTGTGTGGGGATCGGCGAAGATGGCCAGCACCGGGCACCTGACACCTTTGTAGATCTGCATTCCTTTGATGATGGCGACGTTCATTTGCACCGCGAGGGTGTTGGGCGGTCCGGGAGCAGTGTCGGGAAGCGGCTGCAACTGCCGTTGGTATTCCTGGATATCGCGTTCAAATCGCGGAAGGCTGACTTCGAGCAGGTGTTTTGCCTGAGCTTTCTTTTCGACCGGCGGGGCCGGAGTGCTGAATTGCTCGAGCTCTCTGCGCAATGCACTGGCGTCGAATGTCCAGACTCCCTGTGCCGCGCAGTCGTTGTAGTAGGCGTAAACATATCCGGCGTCAAGGTAGACGAGCCCGGAAACTTTTTCGGGGTAGCGGCTCCCGATGGAGCTGAGTTCCTCGCCGGCAATGGAGTGCCCGACCAGGACCGGCCGATCGATCTTAAGGGCATTCATTACCGCGAGAACATCATCTCCAAGGCGGTCGGAGGAATAATTCTCGCAGTTTGGCGCCGGGGCGCTCGAAGCGCCATATCCGCGGCGCGTGATTGCATAGACGTGATAGCTGGCGACCAGCCTGGGCGCGAAGGAATCAAACTCGTGTGCGTCGTCGCCGAGCTCTGCCAGCAAGATAAGCGCGCGTCCCGTCCCACCCCAATCGAGCACCTCGAGCTTGACGTCTTTCTCTACGGTGACAAATTGTATGGAGTACGGAGAGGTGCCGGCTGTTTTCGCGGCTCCCCCTGAAGTTCTTTGCTGGCCGCACAGCAATGTTGTGGATGCGGCGCAAAAAGCCAGTTCCAGCAGCAGCATTTTTTTCATATGTGGTCTCCGAAGGTTGATCACGTGTCTTCCTATGTAGATTTCGGCATTATGGCTTGTCAAGTAGATTTCTACATAGATAGAATGAGCCATGCCCACGGAGACGAAGCTCAGGCATTCGACGGCCATGATCCTTCAGGCGATCGACGCCGGTTATGTCTACGGCTTCAGCATTATGGCGATGACTGGTCTGCCGAGCGGGACTGTTTATCCGGCGATGCGACGGCTGGAGGAAGACGAGCTTGTTCGTTCGCGGTGGGAGCGGCAGTCGATCGCCGACCGGGAGCAGCGACCGCCAAGAAAATATTTCGAGCTGACTGCGGCCGGGCTAGCTACGCTTCAATCATCCCGGAGGCGCTATCCGTTGCTGGAACGACTGATTCCGGCGAAGGAGCGGAAGCCGGTATGACTGATCTGCTGGCGTCGATTCTTCGGGCAGTCCATGTGGGCCTGTTGCGCGGGGCGTCATTCCTAGCGCCGGACGAATTGCGTGCTGAGTGGATGCAAGACTGGCAGTCGGAGCTTTGGTACGTGCAGCGGGAATGCAGGTCGATGGGCAGCAGGCGCCTGGGCGGAGAGGTGAAGGTCGCGGCGTTCTGTCTCGGGGCATACCAGGATGCGCTCTATCTGCGGCGGAAGGAGTGGCGGGAGCGGCCTCTTCTAAACCAGATGCGTGGATCGGCCTCTGCATGTCTTTTCTCGTTGGCAGCTATATTGGCGGGAAGCTACGGCGCCGGGTTTCTCTTGCCCGGAGTGCGGGCGGAACGCCATCTGTCAGGGTACCGCCTCTATTCTGTGCCCTTGGCGCGTTCCGCGATGTTGGACGAGAAGATGCCAGGTTACAAAGCGGGATACGTGGATGGCGTCGCCACCTATCGGATCAGCAGGGAGCGGATATGGGCTGCGCAGAATGCCCGCAATGAATGGATGGTAGCCCACGCTACTCCGAACCTATTCACTCTCCTTGATCTTCCGGTGCGTTTTCTACCTCCAGCGCGCGGACTTCCGCGCGATCTGCCGAACCTTATTCTGAGTGACGAAGTTTGGAGGAGAGACTTTGGCGGAGACCGGGAGATCGCCGGCAGGGTCGTGCGTGTAGGGCTCCGCACGGCAAGGATCGCGGGAGTGGCCGGATCGTGGAGGCTGCCGGGGAAGGTCGATGCGTGGCTGCTGGAGTCCGATTTCGACAGCGGTGCCGATGGGGCAGGCCATGCCATTGCGCATCTCACACCATCCGGCGATTTCAAGACGGGACCGCGATGGGCTATCTCATTGTTTGCAATCTTACTGGCTCTTCTCTCGCTCCCTGCTCTTACATCTATACGTAAGGGAGAATACGCAGCGGGCTATCAAGCACCTTCGCGAAAGAGCCGCTTATCCAGATGGGCGTTCCTGCTCGCGAAGATCGCGATGCTGATACCGATTGTGTACTTCACATCGATCGATATCGCCTACTCCTGTGTCTCTCTCTTTTCGCCTGTCTCCGGATATCTCCATTTCGCCTGCTCCTTTGCGATCTGCCTGTCTGGCATAGATTGGATCTTTCGCGACCAGAGGCAGCGGTGCCCGATCTGTCTCAGGCGAGTTACTCATCCGGCGAAGGTAGGGCAGCCGTCGATGATCTTCGAGCTGATCTGTGCGAGTGGCCATACCTTGCTGTATCTTCCGGATTTGCCGAGCGACTGGTTCAGCGCGCAGCGATGGCTATACCTCGACGCCTCATGGCGGTTTATGCTGGCGGCTCCGGCTACCGGGATGAATGAGCGATGACCGCGGAGCTCTGATCGTGTGAAGTAAGAGTCAACCGCGTTGAGCAATTCCGGGTTGCCAGCGGGCTGGTGCGGCTTCAATCAGGCTCTCGGCAGTCTGGCGGTCGGTGATCAGGATGTTGAGATGCTGGCCCAGCAAGGCGCCGAGAATTGCGGAGATCTTTCCTGGTCCTCCCGCGATGCCGACTACCCGATCGATACGCTTCAATGCCTCGAGCTCGATCCCAATGACGCGATTTTGCAGCGCCGACTTGATGGGCTTGCCCGCATGGTCGTAGAAGCGCAGGCAGATGTCGCCGACTGCGCCCTGCTCGCGAAGCTCGATCCTCTCCTGCGGCGAGAATGCGTTGCCGCTGCTGACCAGCAGTTTTGACGGCTCCATCGAACCTATCCCGACCAGCGCGAGGTCGACCTGATCGAAGAGATCAGCCGCCTGGCGGACGGAGACATCGCGCACGAGAACGCGTTTAGCCTCCGCCGAGCCGACGACACCGGGCGCCTGCAGCAAGACCGGGGTTGCCCCGATGAGACTGGCGAGTCTTTGTGCGAGCTGGGTGGCGTGATATTGGGTCATCGCGGCGCCGACTCCGCCGAGTATCTGCACGACCTTGCCACCGCGGCCGGAATCAGTAGAGCGCAAGGTTTCGACCATTGCCAGCAGGCCGCGGCTCCAGGATGAGATGCCGATGATGGAGCCCGGCTTCACGGTGGTTTCGAGAAAGAAAGCTGCAGCCGCGCCCAGGTCACGAACCAGGTGATCTTCATCGGTGCGGGAATCGATGACGACGGCTTCCTTCAATCCGAATTTTTTTTCGAGCGCGTCTTCGAGCTCCGCGAAGATACCAGGCGGCGTGGTGATGCTGATGCGAACGATGTTGGCCTCGCGCGCCCGCCGCAGCAGCCGAGAGACTGTGGATTGGTGAATGCTGAGCCGCTCGGTGATTTCCTTCTGTCGAATGCCCTGGTCGTAGTACATGCGGGCGACTTTGGCCATTAGCCGGACTTCATCAACGCGAGACATAAGTGAAATTCTGTCACACTCCCCGAAGGGCTATGGAGCAAATTCGTCGCGACGGGCACTTTATGTGTCCATTCCCAGATCGTTGTGGTGGTAGACATCCCAGCCGAGGTAGTTCTCGAGGGCCTCAGCCGTTGCCGCGGCGACATGCGCGCCATTCATTGCGGCGTGGTGTTCGAAACCACTTCTGCAGATGGCGCGCATCAGCTTTTGCAACTGCGGCACATGGACGACGGCGCGGGTTCCAAACGTGTCGAGCGGATCGTCGGTGAAGCTGCCTTCGCCGACGTAGGCCCGGATTTTCCCGGTGAGATCGTCGGTGCTGACACGGCCAAAGGTTACGGGGCCCGCCGGTGTGCGGCCTTCGAGAGCCCCGACGGTATTTTCTTCACCCAGCACCGTGCCCAGGATGGGGGCGGTGCCGATGCGTATATCGGGGAGAAAGTCCTTGGCCCAGTTGCCGCAATGAAAGAAGACGCACTTGTCACGGTCGCTGCCATAATTGTTGTTCCAGTCGACCAGGGCGCTGGGCTTTCCCGAAGCCAGCTGCAGCGCGTACATGGAGACGACGCCGGCCACGTCGACTTCGCAGGCTGACGGCAGCCCCTGCTCCGACATCATGCTCATGACGGTGCAAACATTCACACCGTAATTTTTCTGCATGGAACTCCAACACTGGATGGCAGTAGCGGTGAGCCCGAGGGATTGCATCCAGTCATCGACGACGATCGCGAACTTTGCCATCCTGCGCATCGAGTCTCCGGGCGCAGCGGAGGAGTCCGCATAGGCGCGAATCTGCTCGATGCGGTCGAGCACGCGCGGGTCGCTGTCGGCGATGGCGTGAGCGGCTCCGAAGATTTCGGAGAGATCGATGGTATTCACGGAGATGCCGGCGGCCTCGAAGAGCTTTTCGCTGAAGCGGGTGGTGTTAAATGCGTTCGGTCTGGCGCCGACCGCTCCGAGGCGTACGCGCCGCATGCCGCGCACAACCTTGCAGGTGGAGAGGAATCGTAGCAGGTCTTCGCGGAAATCCGGGGACGAGATGGGCGTCGTGTGATCGCGCGTCAGCGTGAAGGGAAGGCCGTACTGGCGGAGGTTGTTGCATACGGAGATCTTTCCGCAAAAGGCATCGCGCCGCCGCTGCAAACCGAAGGCGTCGAGGTCGTCGGGGCATGCCTGTACCAGGACCGGCACGCGCAGGTCGGAGAGGCGAATGGAGTCGGCGATGCCTTTCTCATCGCCGAAGTTGGGCAGGCAAACGAGAATGCCGGCGATGCGGCTTCGATTGCGATGAAACAGCTCACCGCACCTTACCGCATCGGCCCAGGTCTCGATGGCGCCCAACTTCGAGTCGCCCTCGGCGAGCCAGACAGGCTCGACGGCGAGTTCTTCGAAGAGCTTGATAAGCTCGCGGCGCGCCTCTGAGATGAGGGCGTCGGGAAAGAAATCGCGGTTGCCCAGGATAACTCCTAATGTGATCGGCATGGTGTTCACCTGACCTTTTCAAAGTCTGCGAAGTCTTCGACGTTCGCTTTGGTCACGAGGTCGCATGGGATGACCTGGCGCTCCGGCCGGCCGGTACTTCCAGTCTTGAGGAAGCGGTTAGCCTCGTCCACGGCAAGCCGTGCGATGAGCAGCGCAGGCTGCAGCGCGGTGGCACGGAGTTCGCCGGACCGGATGGCAGAGAGCGCATCCGGAGAGCCGTCAAATCCGGTGACGACCATGTTGGGCAGGCCGGCCGAACGAACGGCGGCGATGGCTCCGAGGGCCATCGTATCGTTTCCAGCGATGATGCCGATGATCTCGGGATGAGCCTGGAGGATGGTTTCTGTTTTTTGAAAAGCCTCGGCCTGCGACCAGTTGGCGGATTGTGCGGAAACCAGCTTGAGGTTTGAATATTTATCCAGAACCGCGTGAAAACCCGTGGTCCGCACCTGCGCATTTGTATCGGACTCGATGCCGAGCAGCTCGGCATAGTCGCCGCCGCGGGGTTCGAGGCTGCGTGCAAATTCCTGGGCGACGATATGCGCGCCCTGATCGTTGTCGGCGATGATCTGTGCTTTGGCGACGCCGGTGACGGCGATATCGCGATCGATGAGGAAGCAGGGAATTCCGGCTTTCGTGGCTCGCCGGACCGCGGAGATGGAGGCATCGGTTCCGGCGTTGTCGAGGATGATGGCCCTGGCATTCGAGGCGATGGCGGCGTCGATGAGGTTGTCCTGCCGGTACGCGTCGTCGTCGTGCGAATCCACACGCACGCGATAGCCGAGACTGCGCGCGCGGCTGGCTGCGGCGTCGCCCTCGGCCTTGAAGAATGGATTGTCCTGCGAGGGGACGATGATGGCGATGAGGGGCTTGCGCAGTTCGCGCCGCTGGCATCCCGCGGTGAGCAGGAGTATAGCCGCCGCTACAGCGAGGGCGAGAGCACGGCGCACTATGCTACCTCCGGCCGCGAGCGGCGAAGGTAGGGAAGAAACTTTACCTGGAGGCGCGATTGAAGCTGATCGACGGCGACGGCGAGCAGGATGACGACGCCTTTGATGACGATCTGCCAAAACTCCGAGACGCCGAGCATCACGAGGCCGTCGGCAAGCACTCCGATGACGCAGGCTCCGATAAGCGAGCCGGTGACGGAGCCGCGGCCGCCCATGAGCGATGTGCCGCCGAGCACGACGGCGGCGATGGCATTGAGCTCGAAACTCTCTCCGGTGGCTGGATGCGCGGCTTCAAGCTGCGCGGCGATGATGAGGCCGACGACGCCGGCACAAAGAGCGGAGAAGAGGTAGGAAATGAACTTCACGCGCGGCACTCGAATGCCGGATAGGACCGAGGCGCGCTCATTGCCGCCAACAGCGTAGACGTGGCGTCCGAATGGAGTCTTCGCCGCGACCAGGGCGGCGAAGACGAAGAGCAGCAACATGATCCACACCGGCGTGGGCAGGTGAAGAAAAAAGCTTTGGCCAAGAGCCGGGAAGCCAGTGTTGCCTCGCGATGCTTGTCCGGCGAGGTCAGGAAATGTTTTTCCCTGCGAGAGCAGGAGCGCTGCGCCGCGCGCGATGTAGAGCGTACCCAGTGTGGCGATGAAGGGAGCGACACCGGCTTTCGCTACGAGCCACCCATTTAGCGCGCCGACCAGAAGGCTGACGGCGAGGCAGGCGAGGACCGCGGCAAATGCATTGGGATAATGAACGGCGCCGGCGAACGACACTCCCTGGGTGATGACGTAGCCGGCGACCATTCCTCCGAGTCCTGCGACGGAGCCGACCGAGAGGTCGATGCCTCCGGTGAGGACAACGAAGGTCATGCCGACGGCGAGAATGGCAAAAATAGCGACATGCTTGGAAAGAATGGAGAGGTTGTTGGGAGTCAGGAAGTCCGGTGTGAGAACGGTGAAGAGAATGATGAGCAGCGCTAATACGAGAATGGCCCGGGCGCGGAGGAGAAGCAGGACCAGGCGAACCGAGGAATCACCAATGCGGTCGGCGCGCGAGAGTGATGCGGCGACAGAGCTCATGCCGTGGCACGTCCTTCAATGCGCCCGGGAGCGGAGGCAACAACCGGGCTTGCGGCGCTGAAAAGAGCCGCGTCGGTGATTCCCGTGCCGGCCAATTCGGCCGCGATGCGTCCCTGGCAGAGCACCAACACGCGGTCGGCGAGCAGCTCGGTCTCTTCTATCTCGGACGAAGTGAAGATGATGCTGAGTCCCTCATCGGTGAGCCCGCGAAGAATGCGGTATATGTCCAATTTTGCCGCGGCATCGACTCCACGGGTGGGCTCATCGAGCAGCAGCACAACGGGTGAGCGCATGAGGCAGCGGGCCAGGAGCACCTTCTGCTGATTGCCTCCCGAGAGAGCCGTCACCGGCAGCTCCAGATCGCGCGCCGCAATCCTTAGTTTGTTGGCGAGCTGCCGCACGCATGCACATTCTTTTTCGTGCGAGAGCCATGCCCCGCGCAGCGACGCGAGCGCAATATTTTCGCGAATGCTTAGCTCAGGGACGAGGCCGTCGCGCTGCCTATCTTCGGGAACCAGCGCTATGCCGGCGGCAATCGCGTCTGAAACCGAGCCGATGCGGAGCTTCTTTCCATGCAGGACGATGTCGCCTGAAGTTGCGCGGCGACAGCCTGCCAGCGCCTCCAATAGCTCCGTGCGGCCAGCACCGAGCAGCCCATAGACGCCGAGAATCTCCCCCTTGCCGAGGGTGAAGGAAATATCGTGGAGGGCCGTTGCCGCGGTTTCGCCGTCCGCAACCGGTGCGATAGAAACTCCGCTTGCGGCGAGGACGGCATGCTTTTCACCGCCTGGAGAGCGTTTTGCGTAGCTCATGTCGGTACGACCAGACATTGTTTCGACGATCCAATTGCGGGTCACGTAGGCGCGGACGGCCTCTCCTACGATGCAGCCCGAGCGCAGTACGGTGAAGTGTTCGCCCAAGTGCAGCAGCTCGTGCAGCCGATGCGAGATGTAAATGATGGTGACACCGAGCTGCTTGATTTCGCCAATGACCTGAAACAATGACTCCGCCTCGACGGCAGATAAAGCCGATGTTGGCTCGTCGAGAATGAGAATCTTCGAGCCGTGGGCCAGCGCGCGGGCCACCTCTACGATCTGGCGGCACCCAAGGGAGAGCTCAGCCGCCGGCGTATGGACATGAAGCGACTTACGCAGGCGGGAAAGCACGGACACCGCCTGCTTGTCCTCCTGGACGCGGTTCACGATCATGCCCGAGCGGGTGAGTTCGCGGCCTGCAAAAATGTTTTCGCTGATGTCGAGATTCGCGAGAATGGCCAGCTCCTGATGCACGATGGAGATTCCTCGAGCCGCTGCGTCGCGCGGTGACTCCATGTGCAACGGCTGACCTTCCAGAAAAATTTCTCCATCATCCGCTGTCTCGATGCCGGCGAGAATTCGCATCAGCGTGGATTTGCCCGCGCCATTTTCGCCGATGAGCACGTTGATGCGGTTGCGATAGACGCGAAACGTCACGTGGTTGAGAGCGACATTCCCTGGGTATCGCTTCACGATGTCCCGCGCTTCGAGAATCAGCTCCGGCGGCGCTGCGTTCATGCCGACACCTGCGCCAAAGATCGCCGCACCGCGGTCTTCCATCCTGCATAGAGCCGGGTCCGCTCCCCTTCAGGCATGGCGGGGCGAATTCTCTCGGCGTGTGCGACCCGGTCGCGCGGTTCGGCAAGCGTCCTCCACCAGCCCAGTGTCAGGCCGCCAAGCCACGCCGCACCGATGCAGGAGAGCTCTTCGATGTTCGAGCGAAGCACATCGCGGCCGAGGATGTCAGCCTGAAATTGCATCAGGCTCTTGTTCCTTGTCGCGCCGCCATCCGCGTACAGTGCGGGCAACGTCGACTGTGTGGCCTCCTCCATCGCGTGAAAGACATCGGCTACCTGGTAGGCGATCGCCTCGACCGCTGCTCGCGCCAGATGCGCGGCCCGGTGAGACTTGCACAGTCCGGAGATCAAGCCGCGGGCATTCGCATCCCAATGGGGCGCGCCCAGACCAGCCATCGCCGGAACAAAGAAGAGGCCGGCTGCATCGTCGACTCCCTCTGCCAATGCAGTCGTGTCATCAACGGGATGTTCGAGGCCGAGGAACTCGCCTACCCACTGAATCGCCGATCCTGTCATGGCTATATTGCCTTCGAGCGCATAAAGGGTCTCGTTGGCAGTGGACCAGGCAACCGTGTGGGCCAGAGATGAGGCCTCTTCGCGAAGCGCACCGCTGAGCATCATCAGCGATGAGCCCGTTCCATAGGTTGCTTTGACGGCTCCGGCGGTTTCACATCCACGAGCAGCCAGCGCAGCATGCGAGTCGCCAACCGCCGCGACAATCGGAACTCCGCGCAACTCGGGGATCGCGGTACACGCGCCGAAATTTCCGGACGAGGGAAGAATCTGCGGCAACGCGGAGCCGGGAATGTCGAAGAGTGCAAGCAATGCATCGTCCCACTGCAGAGAGCGGAGATTGAGCAGGGCGGTTCGCGATGCGTTGGAGTGATCGGTCGCATGCACGCGGCCTTGCGTCAGCTTGTAGATCAGCCATGAATCGACAGTGCCGAGGCAGAGATTATCCGCATCCGCCAATTCGCGATAAGGTCTGTCCCGATCTTCGACCAGCATCCAACGCCACTTGCTGGCGGTTACCAGGGGATCCAATGGCAGACCGGTTCGGCGCTGGATGGCGTGGCTGTGCTGCAGCAGAGTGCGGCAGATTTCCGCGGAGCGGCGACACTGCCAGCTCACCGCGTTGCCCAGCGGCTCTCCGCTTGCTCGATGCCACGCGACGGCGGTTTCTCTCTGGTTCGAGATGGCAATGCCGCCGACACGGCAGCTAGCCTGCGCAGCATAGCTGAGGCACTTTGCAGACACACTCAAGAGGGATTCCCAGATGGCCCGCGGCGATTGTTCGATGCGGTCCGCATGCGACTGGAGCAAGGGGACTGCCGTAGCCGTGCAGAAAACAGGATTGCCTGAGCGCGAAACCAGCATGGCCTTGGTGTTGGTTGTGCCTTGATCGATCGATAGAATGACTTCGCTATCGCGCTCGGGTGAAGGAGTCATGGGATCAACGACCGCTCCTGAGCAGACTGAGAGCGGCCTTCTCGATGCCTCTGGCGGTCAGACCGAAGTGCTCGAGCAGAAATTCTGCAGAGCCGGTCGGTGCAAAAACGTCGGGCACGCCGAGGATGCGCATGGGAGCAGGGTAGTTCAGCGCGAGGAGTTCTGCCACAGCCCCGCCCAGGCCTCCTGCCTTGAGCCCCTCTTCCGCAGTTACGATTCCGTGCGTGTTTCGGGCCGCGTCGAGAACAGCTTCTTCGTCGATTGGCTTCACGGAACTCATGTTGAGAACCCGGGCCTGCACGCCTTGCGCGGAGAGGAGTGCGGCGGCCTCGAGCGCTTGCGAGACCATGACACCGTTCGCGAGCAGCGCGACATCGTTTCCGTTGCGGAGCAATGCGGCTTTTCCCAGTTCAAAGCGATAATCCTTCACGCTGATTTTACTCACCGGCATACGGCTGATGCGCAGGAACATGGGGCCATCATGGGCGAGAGCATAACGCACAGCGGACTCGGTCTCGATGGGGTCCGCAGGCACGATGACGCTGAGATTGGGCAGGACACGGGTCCAGGCGACGTCTTCAATGGAGTGATGCGTCGGGCCGAGCTGCCCATACGCCATTCCTGAGGACATGCCGCAGAGCTTCACATTGAATTTCGAGTAGGCGAGATCGACCTTGAGCTGCTCCATCGAGCGCGCGGTGAGAAAACACGACGCGCCGCAGACAAAAGGAATCATTCCTCCGTTCGCCAAGCCGGCGCCTACCCCGAGCATGTTCTGCTCGGCGATTCCGACGTTCACGAAACGCCGGGGAAAGCTGGACCTGAAATTCTTCAGCTTGGTGGAAGAAACAGAATCATTCACCACAGCACATACACGCGCGTCTTGCCGGGCCAGCTCGAGGAGAGTATGAGAAAACGCATCGCGGCAATCAAAGAGCGGCACTTCCGCCCGCGGTGTATTCGGCGATGAAGAGAGAGCGCGATTCACCAGCTTATCTCCACTTGCAGCTCCTCGGCCGCCTGCTCTAACTGCCGCGCCGTAGGCACGCCGTGATGCCACGCGGGCTCGTTTTCCGCGAAGGAGACGCCCTTTCCCTTCACGGTGTTCGCGATGATGCATGAGGGCCGGCCGCTGGCGAGCGGGAGTCTTGCAAATACATCGAGAAGGGCCGCATGGTCGTGGCCGTCCACTTCTTCCACGGCGAAGCCAAAGGCCTGCCATTTGGCCGCAAGGGGGTTCATGCGAATGGTGTTTTCCGTGAAGTCGCCTTGCTGGATTCCATTTCGATCGACGATCACGGTCAGATTTTCAAGTTCATAGTGATGCGCGCTCATGGCGGCTTCCCAGTTTGAGCCCTCCTGCAGTTCTCCATCCCCGGTGAGGACAAAGGTGCGCCAGCTTTCATCGCGCATCCGCCCTGCCAGGGCACAGCCTACGGCGATGGGCAGGCCGTGGCCAAGCGGGCCGGTGTTGGCTTCAACACCGGGCACTTTATTGCGGTCGGGGTGTCCATTCAGCGCAGAAGCTGAGTCCATAAACGTCTTGAGCTGGGCTGGCGGAAAAAAGCCTCGAAACGAAAGCGACGAGTAAAAAGCGCCTGAGCAATGCCCCTTCGACATGATGAAGCGGTCGCGCTGCGGCCACAGCGGGTTGCCGGAGTCGACTTTGAGCACCCCGCCGCCATAGAGCACGGCAAGAATGTCCGCGGAGGACAGGTCGCCGCCGGTGTGCCCAAGTCCGGAGTGGTGGGTCATCATCATGGCGCTAAGGCGGATCTTGTTTGCAAGCGTTTTCAAGGCTTCCGGCGTTGCTTCCGCAGCCGCACGCGTCGCGTGGCGGCGGTCCTCTCCATTCTCTGCTTGCCCATGGATCGCATTTTTATGCATATCTGTATTTAATTGCTGACCTAGACAGCATACCGCAGAACTCGCTTTATAGCAGAGAAAGTTCACAGCCTCCATGGGAAAGTGGCTGGCACCGATGCGGGCCGAAATTTCACCGAGTGGGCAGGTGGAGCTGACGCGTGAAGTGCCGCGTATTGCGGGGCGTGGATATCTTTGGATTCGCGCGACTGGCTGCGCTTTGCTGTGTGGCGGGCGGTCGACTTAGCCTTAAGCCTTTCTCTCATGGCAGCCGCGGCAAAGGTCGAGCGCCAGCACAGTTCCCATTCCACGTTGCGGAAAGTCCAGCACCGGTTTATGTGGCAGCGCCGCTACGATTTCGCCAGCGAGGTCGCGCTCTCATCCTTCTTTGCATCGAGCCACGCTGCCGAATCGGCATCGGAGAAGCGCAGTTCTCCGGCCTTGACGATCTCAGAGTCGGGGACCTTTGTCAGTTTGGTGTAGCGGGGATGATGGGCTTCCTTATAAGGGTCATTGTGCCGGGCGTTGTAGCAGCAGATCATCGACCACCGCGGGTGATCGGAGCGGTTCTGGTCGGAGCGATGAAGCAAGTTGGAGTGGAAGAAGAGGACATCGCCGGGCACCATCTCAACGTAAACCAACTCCAGCCGCTTGAGGATCTCGTCGACCCGCGCCTGGTCCGCACCGGCCTGATCGCCGGTCAGTGTATGTTCGATTCTGCCCAGCTCGTGGGAGCCCTTGATGACCTGCAGGCAGCCATTTTCCCTGGTTGCTCGATCAACGGCGATGCAGGCGCTGGTGAGATGGGGAAAGAGCACGCCGTTCTGATACCAGTACCCGTAATCCTGATGCCACGTCCATGCGCCGCCAACCTTGGCGTCCTTCATGATCATCTTCGAGTGGTAATGGTAGACCTCGTCGCCGAGGAGCTTCTCTGCTGAGCCTACGATCGATTCGCAGCGGGCGACCATGCCGTAGATGGTGTCCGTGGGATGGTTCCAAAGCGAGAGCCTGACCGTGCCGCCCTCTCCGTCGGCTTTACCGAATGAATGCTGGTCGAGAACGCGGTCTTCGCGCGCCGCGCGGCCCAGCAGGTCAATCTCCGCGCCGTGGAGCATGGCGCGTACCAGAACATAGCCGTCCTTGTGGTAGCGCTGGACGTCATCATCGGTGATTACACCCTTGGCCATGGCTACTCCCGCTGCGGATTCTGGTGTGGAGCAGACGAGCGATTCCCGTTGTGTAGAAAAGTATATGCAATAATATGCAGGCATGCAAATTTACCTAGAGCGTGGACCTCTGGTTCGATGGGAAAGGCTGGATGGTTCCCACGCCGTAGCGTTTCCACTCGGTGCGGATGAGGTGATGGTCGACGACAGGAGGAGCATCGCATTCGAGCTCGAGCACGCTCACCAGCTTGTCCGGCGGAGCCTCGGGCAAGCCGGCGAGACGCAGCGTGGTCCCGTCCTGGGTGAAGTCAATCTTCTGACCCGTTCTCAGAACCTTCGCCGAGAGCACCTTCACGCGGACCCCGCCCACGGATACGACTGTTTGCGGTTGATAGAAAGTGAGCCATTGCGCGGCCGGCGTCTGCGACGGCCAGAAATACACATGGACAAAGAGCGTGTTGCCGCGGCGCGTGAAGTTGTCGTAGTTGCCAAAGCTGATGGATGCACCGCCATCGGTCCCGTAGATGGCCCGGCCGTTCGCATCAAGCCACGCGCCCACTGCCTGCAGCGTGCTGACAGACGCCGGCGGCACGGTTCCATCCGCATCCGGACCGATGTTGAGCAGGTAGTTTCCGCCTTGCTGTGCGCACGTGGTGAGGTCGTTGACGATATGCTTGGCCGTCTTCCACTCAGTATCATTGCGCTGGTAACCCCAGCCGAGATTCATGGTGTCGCATGTCTCCCAGGCGCGGTCTGCGGCCTGTATTTTGTGCTCCGGCGTGGAGAAGTCTCCGGGCAGGCCGTTGCGATTGTTGACGATGATCTCCGGCTGCAGCTCAAAGACCATGCGATTCATCTCTTCGGCACGCCACTGTTCGGGCGTGAGCGGCCAGTCGACGTCGTACCAGAGAATGTCGATTTTGCCGTAGTTGGTGAGCAGCTCGCGGATGAGACCGTGTGTGTAGGCGACGAATCTTTCGCGCGCCGCGGCGTCGGTCTTGCAGATGGCACCGTCGGGATGATGCCAGTCCATGAGGGAGTAATAAAGGCCGACACGCAGCCCCTCGGCACGCGCGGCTTCGATAAATTCCTTCACGAGATCGCGGGCCGGCCCCTGCCGCATGGCGTTGTAGTCGGTGAGCTTTGTATCCCACATGCAAAAGCCCTCATGGTGCTTCGCTGTCATCACCATGTACTTCTGACCGGCGAGCTTGGCGAGTCGCGCCCATTCGCGCGCAGCTTCCGGCCTGGGCTTGAAGTGTTGTGCCAGCAGTTCGTACTGCGGAATGGGTATGCCTTCCGATTCCATGACCCATTCCTGATGACCGATGACGCTATAAAGGCCCCAGTGGATGAACATTCCGAATTTCGCCTTGTGCCACCAGCGCATTCTCTCCGCGCGGGTGTCTTCCTGCACCTTGAGTGTTCCGGCCTGCCCTTCGGTCTGCGTTGCGCCTTTCTCCTGAGCCATTGCGGGACGGCCCGGAGCCAGTGCCAGAGATCCCGCCGCCGCGCCCATGCTCTTTACAAACGTTCGCCTCGAAACAGATTCACTCATCGCTATTGCAGCCCCCTGGAAAAGATCGCGTGACCGTCGTTTGCGCCACAGTCAAGTATGCTAACTCGTAATTACAGATCGGGAATTGTTTCTAATGAAAAAGATCCGATTCGACGTTGTTGAATTATCGCCAGCGCGAGGGATTTCCCATTGGTCCGCGGATTGAATTTTTTCGCTTACCCGCTGCTGGCTGCATGTCTCTCGTGCACTTGCCTGGCGCAGCAAGCGGTCGAGCTTCCCGGTGCGCCGCGCGCGACGAAGGCGGCGGCGCAGCGATTTCGTTTCGTCTCCGATGGTCCGGCCGGACCGGGTTGGTCACGTCCCGACGAGATTGCCCGGACTTACTTTCATGAGCAGCTACCGGCCTTCTTCTCGCGAACCATAACTCTCGACGAGCCGATTCCGGAGGGCGCGCATTTGGACTGGATCTTTACCGGACCGCATGCCGGGTTCACGGTGGAGTTGAGCTCAACCAAGGTACGG
>Ga0335075_10006058_pt1 | contig 18687 bp, 13 predicted proteins | sample Lox_Sample_24_FD_206723 | JGI IMG/M metagenome (GOLD analysis project Ga0335075, IMG submission 206723) | Soil microbial communities from Loxahatchee National Wildlife Refuge, Florida, United States - Lox_Sample_2.4 | ecosystem: Environmental > Terrestrial > Soil > Wetlands | place: USA... | reverse complement strand
AAACGCTTCCTCGCGTCTGCCGGTTGTTCCCGACGGCCGTTCTTGCCGTTGTGAAATCGTCCCCAGTTTCATGCGTTTGGAGTGCCGGGAGTATAGCACCAGAGCGGCGCTATTTCGCGAAAACGTATTTACTGCCGCAAGGGGACGATCTGACCGGTCAGGAGCTGTAAATAATCGAGCTCCTGCTCCATTTCCGGCTCGGGGATCCTGTCGAGAAATTGGCGGACGCGCGGGTGCATGCTGGCTTTCATTTCCGCGGGCGTGCCGATCGCCACGATATTTCCTTTGTCCACCAGAATCATGCGATCGGCGATCAGAAAGGCGCTCGCGAGTTCGTGAGTGACAACGACGATCGTGATCTTGAACGCCTGCTTCAGCTTCAGCAGCAATTCGTCGATTCCTGCGGCAATAATTGGATCGAGTCCGGCGGAAGGCTCATCGAAGAACAGTATTTCCGGATCCATCGCCATCGCGCGCGCTACTGCGGCGCGCTTTTTCATCCCGCCGCTCAACTGCGCCGGATAATAGTTTTCGTACCCGCTCAGCCCCACTTCCTCCAGCTTCAGCCGCACCATGATGTCGATCGTTGACCCATCCAGTTTGGTGTGCTCTCGCAACGGCAGCGCTACATTCTCGCCAACGGACATCGAGCCGAATAACGCGCCACTCTGAAAGGAAATGCCCATGCGCGTGCGCAATTCGTGCCAGCCCTCGGGCGAGAGCGTCTGCAGATTCTTTCCGCACATGTGAACTTCGCCGCCGCTCGGTTGCTCCAGCCCCGCCAGCGTTCGCAGCAGGGTGCTCTTGCCTGATCCGGAGCCTCCCAGGATCACCATCGTTTCGCCGGCGCGCACGTCGAAGGTGATTCCGTGAAGAATCTCGCGTTCACCATACGCGACGCGCAGGTTGCGTACTTCGATCGCGAGAGGCCGCTCGTCCTGGGACTTGGTTTCGTCAGGCATCGTTATCCCATCGCCCCAAAATAGAATAATGCCGTGAAAACCAGATCGACCAAAATTACCAGGAAAATCGAGGTGACCACGGCGGACGTCGTCGATTTGCCGACTTCTTCCGAGCCAACGCCCGTCTTAAAGCCTTCCTGGCACCCAACCATCGTGATGACCAGTCCGAACATTATGCTCTTGATCAGGCCCGTAACGATGTCACGCAGTACCAGCGCATTCATCGTCGCGTGAATATAAGTCCCAAAAGTGAACCCGGCGGCTGAGATGCCAAAGAGCGCGCCGCCAAAGACTCCCATCGCGTCGGCCCAGATCGTCAGGCACGGCATCATGATCAGCATGGCGATGAATTTGGGAACGACCAGGAATCGCACCGGATCGACCGCCATCGTTTCCAGTGCGTCGATCTCTTCGTTCACTTTCATCGTTCCCAATTCCGCCGCGAACGCCGATCCCGATCGACCGATCACCAGAATTGCGGTCATCAGCGGGCCCAGTTCACGCGTCACCGTAATGGCCACGCCGTCCGCCACATACTGGAGCGCGCCGAGATTTTTCAGCTCGTAAGCTGCCTGAAGTGCGAGGATCAATCCGACGAAAAACGAAATCAGGGAGAGGATCGGCAGCGCATCGACACCTACCGCCATTGCTTGATGAATCGCACGCCGGAAGGGAAGTCGCCGCTCGCGGAAGAGCTCGCCGAACATCGCGCGCGTGGTCCCGCCCGCGAGCCGCGTCAACCCGCCGAGGTAGGCCAGACCGTCAACCGTTGCCGCGCCGATATTTCGCGTCATTCCCATCCGATGATGAACTCAAAGTCCTTTTAGATTTGCGGCGGCCAGCTCCGCTCCCAGACTAGCGGCGCAAACGGCGAGGCGCGGTGGCCTTCGCACCGCTCCCACACTGGACCACCAGGTCTTGCGACTTTAGCAACGAAGCTTCGCCACTCTGTGCCAGTTCGCGTGCCGTTGATCGAAGCTCAAATGGAGGCCGCAAACAAAAAGCGTCCGGAAATGCCGCGTGCACGAAACGTGGGTTATCCATCGACCCGTCACTGCCCGTGATTACCCGCTCCTCGCACCACATCTGGTTTCGCCGGATTTCCGGCGAGAGCCTGTTGCTCCGTCTCATGCACTTCGAAGACGCGCATCAGCCGCGTCAACTCGAGCACCTCGCGGGCCGTCCTCGTCAGGCCGTAGAGTGCGAATCGGCTTCCCAAGTCTCGCGACGCCTTGAGCCCCTCAACCAGCGAGGCTACGCCCGAGCTATCGATGTATCGCACCGCGCGCATGTCCACCAGCAATTGCGCCACGCGCTTTTCTTTCAGCAAACCGAGAATCGCCTTGCGCACTTCGGGCGTGTTGTAGAGCGTGATGTCGCCGCTCAATGCGAGGATCGTCGCCTCGCCTTCGTGCCTGGTGACTATATCCATGGGGAAAGCTCCCTTGGGGAACGTGCACACCCTTTTGCCAGACTTTTCCGCCCCGCGCAACGTATCTTTTCGCCGTTTCGCATGACTTTGGGAGGACGCCAAGACACATCTGCGGCCGCTTGTCTACTTTGAACTCGGAGCGTTTGCAGGAAATTTGTCGCGCGCTCGGGTTCGCTCTCGGCTGTTCCTGAGTCACGGCGGCCTTTCCGCGGATGCGGCAAACTTCCTCGGATACCTTGCATCATTCGTACTCCCACCGCGCGGTAGCGTTGTGCGACGTAATCAACCGTGTTCTAATTCACTGAACCTGGCAACTTTCACGATCATGGATCCGATGGATTTTTTTGTCGTCGCCGCCGCGCTCTTTCTTTTGGTTGTCGTTCCCATTCTCGCCATTGTCGTGATTGTGCGTCTCTCTAGCCTCAGCAACGCGGTGAGCGAAATTCCAAAACTGATTGGCGGGATATATGAGCTCCAGCGCCGCCTTGAATCCCTCGACCGCAAAATCAGCGCGCTGACTCACCCAACACAGGCTCAGGCAGCAAGTCCTGCCGTTACACACGCACAGCCGGCACAGCGACAGCCCGTCGTCGAGACTTCAACGCCCGCTGGCCAGCCGGCAACCAGGGAAGCTGCACCTTTGCAAGTGCCCGTCGATGCTGCGCGCGAACCCGCAACTCCGCATGTGCCGCTAAGGCCTCCATCGCAGGGGTCGGTGTCCTCGACGCCCGTCCTGCCGGCGCACTCACCTGCACCGCTACAATCCGGCCCGCCACCTCGTCCGCCTCTGGCGCCAATCGCCGCTTCCGCGTATCACCAGCATTCCGAAGCTCGTGACGTGGAAAGCGCGATTGCCGGCCGCTGGTTCAACTATCTCGGGATTCTCGCGGTTGCGCTCGCTGTCTCATTTTTCCTGAAATATGCCTTCGACAACAACTGGGTCGGCCCGCTCGGCCGCGTCGCCATTGGGCTGCTCCTGGGAGGCGCGTTATACCCGCTGAGCCACTGGATCTTTAAACGCGGATACAACTACTACGCAGAAGGTATCACCGGTCTGGGTGCGGCCATTCTGTACCTGTCCGTCTGGGCGGGCTGGCACTACTATCGTGTTTTCTCGCAGTCGCTCGCTTTCCCGCTGATGATTGCGGTCACCTGCGTCACCGTTGCCGTCGCGCTGCACCGCAATTCGGAGCGGATCGCGTTGCTCGCTCTGGCCGGCGGGCTGCTCACGCCGATTCTGGTCAGCACGGGACAGAACGCGGAAATGGCGCTGTTCAGTTACCTGCTTGTTCTCGGAGCGGGAATGCTTGCGGTTTCGTGGATGCGGGAATGGAAGTGGATCGCGCCGATCACGTTCGCCGCGACGCTGATCTATTTTTGGGCCTGGTATGCGGATTTTTACAGCTCGTCGGAATTAGGCCTCACCCTGGCCTTTGCTGGGCTCTTCTTTGTCCTGTACGACGCGCTTCCCGCGATTCGAAGCACGCGTGAAGGCAAACTCTCCGAGTTGGAAATCGTAACTGTGGTTACCAACGCGCTCCAGTACTTGATTGCCCTGCGATTGATTCTCTGGCCGGAATACAAGTGGGTGCTGACGATCGCCGTCCTGGCGCTCGCCGCGGCTCACCTGATGGCCGAACGCCTGCTTCCGCGGATCGATTCGGCAGGAAACAAGTTGGCCCGCGCGCTGTACCTCGGCATGGCGCTGTCCTTCGCCACGCTCGCTATTCCGATTCGCCTCGAAGGCCAATGGATAACGATTGCATTCGCAGCGGAAGGCCTGGCGCTCATCTGGAGCGGCCTCCGCGAGCGTTCATTGGCTCTTCGCGCCGCAGGACTAGCGCTGTTCGCAATCGTAGCAATCCGGCTGGCGTTTCTCGTGCTTTCCGGCACAACGCCGGAAACGTTTCTGTTGAACGAGCGCTTCCTGACGCTTGCGATTTGCGCCGCGTGCTGGGTTGCTGCGTTCTTCCTCGCACGGAATTCCGATTGCGATCTGGGTGTTGAAGAAACGCAACTTTACTTTGCCGTCGCAGTCGCGGCGAATTTCTGTTTCGTGCTTGCCCTGTCCATGGACGTTTGGGACTGGTTTGGCCGCATGCCTTCGCTCGGCATTGACCGCGAACGGGGCCAGGAGATGGCGCTCTCTGTCCTGTGGGTGATATACGCCTTGGGACTGATCGTAGCCGGCGTTATACGCAAATCGGCAGCCGTCCGCTGGCAGGGGTTAGCGCTCCTGGGACTGGCAATCGTCAAGGTATTCTTCTTCGATCTCTCTTTCCTTACGCGCTTCTACCGGATCATTTCATTCTTTGTGCTGGGACTTGTCCTCCTCGCCGTCTCATTCTTCTACCAGAAACGGCCGAAAGCCGACCTGAAACCGCAGTCGTAATTCGCAACAGCAGTCGTAATCTCTGCTTGCACGGCGAGCCGTCTATTTTTCCTTTTCCAGCTCCACCACGATCACCTCGATGGGTGCCGAACCGGCGTTCACGTCGGTATGCAGGGTATTCGGTGGATTCGCCGGGAGCCAATAGGCGTTTCCTGTCTTCCAGATGTGCCGTTCGGTCGGTCCATTCTGCTGCGCGATGTTCATGGTGCCGCCTTTCAAGGCAATGATCACGCGAGGATGATCGTGACGATGGAGGGCAAGCGGCTGGTTCGGCAGAATCAGCGACTTCCACACCTTCACGTCTTCGTTTTGGAATTGCGGATAGCGCTGCGTCTGGGCCCGATTCTGCGCCGAATGTAAGAAGCCGGCGAGCCCGAACAGCAAAGCTCCTACAGTGACCACGTTGCGCTTGAAGAGTTCTTTCACGGCGCCTCCAGTGTCGGGGGACTATAGAAGGAGGAATGGGCCGGTCCAAGCCACACGCCTCGCGCGCGGAGCGAAGATTCTCTATAGCCAGCGACGAACGCGTTTCTTGTACTCGATCCAGTCCTCGCCGAAGGTTTTCGCCAGCTGGCGCTCTTCGCGCCGTATAAACAGATCAACCAGAGGCAGATGTGCCGCCGTGATCAGCAGCGCGCCGGGCGATCCGAACAGCAGGCCTGCGCCGGAAAAAATAAAGACGTGAGCGCCAAGGTAGAGTGGATTTCTCGTGAAGCGATACGGGCCCGTCGTGACCAGCTTGCGCTGCGGCACGAGCGAGATAACCTTCATCTTGCGCTCGTAAAAATCGAACGCCGCCCACGTGCGCAACAGAAAGCCCGCATCGAGGAGCACCCATCCTGCCGCCGTTGCGACGGCCGCGTGAAACTGGCGCCAGCCAAGCAGCAAATCAAGCCGCGTGCCTACGTAAGCCACGCCAAAGCCCACCAGCACCACGCCGATGTTGTGCACCACGCTCTTGAGCAGACTTGTAGTCGCGGTCGAGGAAAGCGGTTTGCTTTCCGGTGCGGCATCCACGCCGGAACCGCCGGACGCTCTACGGTCTCGCTTAGCCGGGTTCATCGACGCGGTCGAGTATAGACCAGACGTAGTAAGAACGGGCCGGGGGCACCTAACACTTGCGAAATCACGAAGCGAGTGCTGAGTCAGTAATTGCCTGATACAGTATCACGGATTAAATTAGGGCACCGGCTGGCGTAATCTGCGGCCAGGCACGCCACAGAGCAAGGCCGGACATTTCGATAGGAGACACACGATGAAGCTCGCCCTGATAGTCGGTGTCATTTTCACGGCCGGACTCTCGGCATCGGCGCAGAAACTCCAAGTCAAGGTAATCAACCGCCAAGACAACCAGACGGATTACACGTACGTTGTTCCGGCGGAATCCTTTTCAAATTCCAACGGCAATGTAGACTGCAACGGCGACAATGATTACACAAACTGTAGCGGGTCAAGTAGGACCACCACCACAACGACGCCCGCACAAGAGGTCTCATACCGTGTCAGCGGCGCGACATTTTCATTGCTCTTGCCGGACGGGCGCGTGGCAGTAGTTAATTGCGAGAGCAAGTTCGTAGAGCGCTTCGCGGCTCCTGCTGGCAATCACCGAAGCTGCCGAGTCCCTTTGGTGGACAATCTCGAGGCCGATTTCCACGCTGACAAAGCGAAACTCATTTGGGTCGTAAGTCTGGACGGTAAAAAGAAGGCGTCGGAGACGTACAAAGTGCTCGCGATCCTAGGCCAGCCCAAGGGCGGTGGGAAATAAAAAACGGGCCGCCCAACACCGTTCGAGGCGCGGCTACGCGCGGTATCTGCATGGACTGAACAATCTTCGGAAAACGTGCGAGTCCAGTTCTCCGAAACAGATTCGAGATTAACCTCTTTTCGAGCCACGCTTCCGATGACGTTTTTCGGCTTGCCTCAAAACCTCGCCCGACAAGCTGCGGGTTAGTTTGCTTCTTGAATGCATGCTACGTCCAGCCTCGCTCTTCACCCGTCTGCTTTCTCTTGCCATCTTGTCCTCCTACTTCCCTGAATTAGTTTACGAAGCCCACCAAGCCAAGAACGCGACCGCTCTTGCCGAGGCGGAGAAGATTAAGCCACACCGTTTCCATCCGAGGTCCGCGCTCCCAGTATTCCCTAGATTGGACCGAAGCCTCGGAGCCGAGGGCAAGGTCGAGGGAGCTTTCGTCCGGCTCGGCTCTTTCCCATCGGCGGTAGCCGACGAACCAGTCAGTCTTGACCTTGGGGTGTCGCTGCCAGCAACCGATGAAGCATTTCCAGAGGCCGAGGTCCCGGTGAACCCGAAACGCGGCTGCTTGTAAGGAGACATCGAAGCGCGAAGCTATGGCCCTGAGCTTTTCAGGCGACGGTTTGCCCAGGCTCTCAATGAACGGGATGGCCTCGTCGCTCGGCATCAACAGCTCGGATGCGATCGCGTCGCATTTTTTCTCCAATTCTTGATCGCGGCCACATGAGCTGCGAAGGCCAGGTTTTCCCAGAAGGAGATGCCCGATTTCGTGTGCTAGAGTGAAACGCCTGCGCACGGGCGGACTATCCGTGTTCAGCTTGATGATTAGCTCGCCGCTGGGGAGCTGGAAGACGCCACCTTCGAACGACAGGTTTTCTCGGACGATCCTGCTGACCCCAAGCCTAAACGCCATCGCCTCCAAGGATTCATTTAGGCATTGGCGTCCCTTCACCAAAGCTGCTATTTCGGCGATTGTAGTCTTATTCACCCTCACCACGCTTTTGCCTCGCCGCCTCCAGCAGTCTCTGAAAGTCCTCCACCGAGCATGGGACACGCGCAGCTAGGCGATCCGGCGTGCCGCTAGCCTTATCGAGGTACGCGAACCAAGCGTCGCAACGAACGCCTGCGGAATCAGTCGAACGAGCAGCCATGAGTAGGTTCTTAAAGGAGTTATCTCCGAGGTTTTGAACCCGTAGATGCTCGTAAAGCAGGCGTTCCTCAGCCAAGACCCCAGAATCGGAAACGACTGAGAGGCATAGGGCGCTCCTCCGGGCCAGGAGGTAGCAGTGCTTCGCCCCGGCTATATCTCCTTGCTGTTCAAGGAACCGTGCGCGGAATTCGTAGAATTGCGCCTGGATTGCGAAGCTTTCGGACCCTACGATGAGAGGCTCAGTCTTCTTGAAGCCCAATTCCACTCCGGGATCCTTACAGCGGGCGAGCTCAAGAAGTGAACGCAATGATTGCTCGGCCTGAGTTGTAAGGTCGCCGGAACTCCGGCCGTTGGCCTCCGTGGTCGATGGTTGAGTCGGTAGGTTGACACTACTCGCTTCTGACAGCCGCTGCTGGGGTTCGGAGGGCACCGGTTGACCGTCGGAGTCCAAGATCAACGGTTGACCGAAGTGAAATGAGTGTTGATTCGCTGGCTCGTTCTCGCTCATTCAACACCAACCTCCGTCAGCTGCAGCCGGAAGTCGAACCGCAGTTCGAGCACTTGTAGCAGCTGCCGTTTGGCGTCATGAGCATGCCGCACTCGGAGCAGTACGGCGCGCCCTCGGCGGCCGAACGCGCACGGGAAGCGCGATCGTCTTCCGGCGGTCTCGCCGCAACAGCTGGGGCCTTCGCCGCCAGAACGGGAACGGAAGCAGCGGAGTCCTGCTCGGCCATCGAATCGGCGTCGAGGTAATCGCGCGTGATGAATTTCCCGCCGAGCCACCGGCCGATGTAGTCCACGATGGATTTCGCGTAGCGAATTTCTGGATTCGGCGTGTAGCCGGAAGGCTCGAAACGCGAGTTGCAGAATTTGTCGACCAGCGCGCGCAACGGCACGCCGTACTGCAACGCAATCGAAACGGACAAAGCGAAAGCGTCCATGATGCCCGAAAGCGTGGAGCCTTCCTTGGCCATCTTGATGAAGATCTCGCCGGGCTGGCCGTCCTTGTACATGCCCACCGTGAGATAGCCTTCGTGGCCGCCGATCGAGAACTTGTGTGTAATGGAACTGCGCTCGTCGGGCAGCTTGCGGCGCTTCGTCCCCAGGAACAGTTCTTGTTGTGCTGGAGCAGTGACGTCCATAGGTGCCGAGGCGGCCGTGACTGGAGCCGGTGCGACCGCCGCGGAAGCGGGTTTCGACTCTTCTTTCTTGCCCGCAGCGGAAAGCGGTTGCGAGCGCTTCGAGTTGTCGCGATAGATGGCCACGGCTTTCAGTCCCAATTTCCAGGATTCGATGTACGCGTTTGCGATGTCTTCCACCGTCGATTCTTCCGGCATGTTGATTGTCTTGCTGATCGCGCCGGAAAGGAACGGCTGCGCAGCGGCCATCATCTTAAGATGTCCGCGCCAGGCGATCGATCGTCCACCGGCCAGAGCGAGCGAGCAATCGAAAACGGGCAGATGCTCGGGTTTGAACCCCGGTGCGCCTTCGATGGTGCCATTCGCGTCGATGAAATCGACGATCTTGGCGACGTCCTCCGGCGAATAACCGAGATTGTTCAGCGCTTGCGGTACGGTGTTGTTGACGATCTTGATTACGCCGCCGCCGACGAGCCGCTTCTGCTTCACCAGCGCGAGATCGGGCTCGATGCCGGTCGTGTCGCAGTCCATCATGAAGCCGATCGTGCCGGTGGGAGCGAGCACGCTGACCTGTGAATTCTTGTAGCCGAATTTTTCACCCAGCGCGAGAGCGTCGTCCCACGATTGCCGTGCAGCCCGCAGCAACGCAGGCTGAACGTTCTCTTCCTTGATTGGCCGCAGCGAATCGCGATGCATGCGAATCACATCGAGCATAGGCTCGCGATTCTTCGCATAACCGGGGAACGGTCCCATGCGTTCGGCAATACGCGCCGATTGCGCGTACGCTTCGCCGGTCATGAGCGCGGTGATCGCGCCGCAGAAGTCGCGCCCGCCGTCGGAATCGTACGGCAGTGCGAGCGACATCAGCAGCGCGCCCAGATTCGCATAGCCGAGGCCGAGCGGCCGGAAATCGTGCGAGTTGCGCGCGATGCGCTCGGTCGGGTACCCGGCGTTATCGACGAGGATTTCCTGCGCCGTGATCGTAATGTCCACAGCGTGGCTGAATGCGGCGGCGTCAAACTGGCCGTTTGAGCCGAGGAATTTGAGCAAATTCAGCGATGCCAAATTGCAGGCGGTGTCGTCGAGGAACATATACTCCGAGCACGGATTCGACGCGTTGATGCGATCCGTCGCCTTCGAGGTGTGCCAGCGATTTACGGTCGAGTCGTATTGCATGCCAGGGTCGCCGCAGTGCCAGGCCGACTCGGCCATTTCTTTCATCAGGTCGCGCGCGCGATACTTCTCCACCGGCGTGCCGTCGGTCACGTTACGCGTCCACCAATCACGGTCCTCTTCGACCGCTCGCATGAAATCGTCGGTTACGCGCACGGAGTGGTTCGCGTTCTGGAAGAAAACGGACGAATACGCTTCGCCGTCGATCGAAGGATCGTAGCCCTGTTCGATCAGGACGTGCGCCTTGCGCTCTTCCTTGAACTTGCTGCGGATGAACTCGAGGATGTCCGGATGATCGACGTTCAAAATCACCATTTTTGCCGCGCGCCGCGTCTTGCCGCCGCTCTTGATCACGCCCGCGAAAGCGTCAAAGCCCTTCATAAAGCTGACCGGCCCTGAAGCGATGCCGCCGCCGGACAGAGACTCGCGGCTGCCGCGCAGGCTCGAGAAATTGGTCCCGGTTCCGGAGCCCCATTTGAAGAGCATACCTTCGGTCTTGGCCAGGTTCATGATGGATTCCATGCTGTCCTGGACCGAATTGATGAAGCACGCGGAGCACTGTGGCTTCGCTTGCACGCCGACGTTGAACCACACTGGCGAATTGAACGCCATCTTCTGCTCGACCAGAAGATGAGCCAGCTCGTCGTGGAACGCATCGCGCGATTCTGCAGACGCGAAATAGCCGCCCTTCTCGCCCCAGCCGACGATCGTATCCACGACTCTGCCAATCAGCTGGCGCAGCGACGTCTCGCGCTCGGGTGTGTTCGGCTTGCCGTGGAAATATTTGGAAGCGACGATGTTCGTGGCCGTCTGCGACCACGATTTCGGCACTTCGACGTTCTCCTGCCGAAAAATCACCTGGCCCTTATCATTGCCGATGAGTGCGGTACGTTTCTCCCATTCAACCTTGTCGAATGGAGCCACTTTGCCGTCCGTAAAACGGCGCTCGAATTCCAATCCCTGCCGAGTTGCCTGATCCGTTGCCATTCCGTTCAATGCCATACGAGTTTCCGCCATCGTCTGCCTCCGCGCGACAGTCGAGCCGTCGAGATTGAGCCGTTGTGCCGGGTCAGCGGAGGAGTCTTTCTTAATTTTACTCCCAACCGCTTACCCCGGCGTTAGTGTGTGCCGCGAAGAAACCTAAACCGCCGCTTCGGAACAACGTACCGGAGTGGCACCCGTAATCGATCGCTCGGCTCTGTTGCGCGCCGAAAACAAATAATTGGAAAAGCCCAGCCCCAGCGCGCTCTCTCGAGTCACGCAAGCAACCAAGCCACCCGCCATGACGGGCAGAACTCCACCAAATTGTCGATTGAACCCGGTAAGTTGTCCCGTTCGCTCGCCGGCGCTGCTGGGAATGCCAGTGAACGTGTCCCCGAGTCTGGGAGCGAAGTATCGGAGCATGATCAAAAGTTGTCAAGCGAAAATGCGACCGCTAACCACAAAATATTAGGCCACAGATGCCCAATGCGTCTATCTGTAGTGGTGTCTGTTCCAAACAGGCGCTAGAGCCTCCCACCACGTCCTCCGCTGCTTACGAAATCCTTACGCCTCGCTTATGACTTCCTGATGGGAGCGCAGCTAATCTTTCCAAGTTCTCGCGCCCGAAGTTCTCGGCGAATGCGGATGGAAAGTCTCGAATGGTTTTTGTCTTCGCGTTCGTGATCGTTGCAACCGGCTTCCTCATTTACGTGCTTGTTCAAATGAATGGTGAAGTAGGGTCCCGGCGCAATCGCCCGCGTCGCTAAAAGAAAGGCTTGGGTTCGAATATGAACGCATCCAAATGGCGTATGTCGTCCCGGGCCGGCGGCTTCGGGGCAGTCCTGATTTGCTTGCTGTGCCTAAGCTATCCAAAGCCCTCGTTGGCGCAGAGTACCTCCGGCCATTCCGCCACCACGGCCGCACAGCCGGATTCTCCCGCACGAACAAGCACGAAGGCGAAGACGCCTGCCGAATCGAACGCGGCAATTCTCGAAGAACTCGAGCAGATGCGCCAGCGAATCGCGGAGCTCGAAGCCCAGCTTAGGGCTCAGCAGGACGACGAGGGCAACAGCGCTGGAGATGCCGCCAGCTCTCCGCAAATGGCAGCAAAAGAATCTTCAGGCGCGACGGCTGGAGACAAGGCTGCGCTCGTTCCCTCTGCGGCGTCAACGGCGGCTCAACCGGTGCGAACGCCCTTAACTCCGGCTTCGGCGGCGGCGCCGGCTTCCGCACCCGCGGCAATTTCATCCGTGCCGCCGCTTGCCTCTGCTGTGCTTTCACCAGCTGCGCCGCCGCAGCCTCCTATTCAGGAGTCGGCCCAAGTACAGAAGGCTTCGGCGCCGAAAGAGGCGAAAGCCGAACCCTTCGCGTTCGCCGATTTCACATGGCTGAACGGCAACGTTGGCCCGAAGGACATTCCGTTCGATACCAAATTCTTCACGCCGCAGGTTCTCGCGGACGTGGACTACATCTACGACTTCAATCATCCAGCCGACGACACGATCGGCGGATCGAGCGAAGTTTTCCGCGCGCAGGAATTCCAGGTCACGCAACTGGGCATCGGCGGCGACTTTCACTGGGACAACGTCCAGGCCCGCGTGATGACGCAGTTCGGGATGTACTCCGAAACCACGCCGCGAAATGACGCGAGTCCCGCGCGGGGCGCATGGGACCTGGATACGGCCTATAGATATATTTCCGAGGCATACGGCGGCTACCACTTCAACTGGCTGCATGGAGTGAATGTCCAGGCGGGGATTTTCATGTCGTACATCGGTCTCTTCAGCTACTACAACGCGCAGAACTGGGCCTATCAGCCTTCGTATGTTTCTTCCAACACGCCATGGTTCTTCAATGGAATGCGAGTTCAAATATTTCCGTCGGCCAAACTGAAGATCGAGCCCTGGCTCATCAACGGATGGCAATCCTATGGCCGCTTCAACAATCGACCGGGCTTCGGAGGCCAAATTCTCTGGCGGCCGACCGGTTGGCTGGAAGTCTTGGGAAATCAGTACGCGTTTGGAGAGGATGCGCTCGGTTTCCCCGGTCGCGTGCGCTATCACACAGACGACAGCATCGAGATCAAGTATTACGACCAGCCGGACAACTTCCTCGACAAGATGGCGTTTTCGCTGACCGGCGATGCCGGCTGCGAACATGGCGGCGGCGTGAGCTGCGACACGGATTCGGCCAAGGGCCCGAAACAGGACTTTCTCGGATTCATGCTTTACAACCGGTGGTGGCTACATAAAGATCTCTTCGGCTTTACCTTAGGCGGCGGGAAGATCAACAATCCCGGGCGTTATCTCGTTCTGCTTCCGCCAATCGACGGCGCGACGGCAATTACCGGTTCGCCTTACTTCACGGAAAATCCGGGCCAGCCATACAAGGCCTGGGACGCATCGGCGACCTTCGATTACATGCCCAGCCAGTACGTGACCTTTCGATTCGAGTTCGATCATCGAGCCGCGAACGTACCTTACTTTACGGGCTCCGGGGGAATCACGCCTCCTGGCGGCGACAATGGCGCTCCAGGTTCCTTCGTTTGCCTGTCGGGCTTTACTTTTTGCAATGGTTCGCCGACGAACACGTGGTATCCCGACTTGGTCAGAGACGAGAACCGGCTCGACATGGCGTTGCTCGTGCAGTTCTGATTCGGAAGCGTAAGCGGAGAATATCCCAATATTGGGCGCCTGGTTTTGGGAGGTTTGCATGCAGGATTTGATGTGGGTGCTTGTGATGATTGCTTTCATCATCGTGTCGATCGGCTATGTCTTCTTTTGCGACCGGCTGAAGTGAGGCGCCCCAGGTGAGGTCAATGACATGGAATCGATGATCATGCTGGCGGTGAGCGTCGCGACGGCTGTGTATCTGGTCTACGCGCTTCTTCGTCCGGAGAAATTCTGAAATGACGGCGAATGGATGGCTCCAGATCCTGCTGTTCCTTCTGATCATTTTTCTGATCACGAAGCCAGTCGGAGTTTACATGGCGCGCGTGTTCACCGGCGAGCGCACGTTCATGGACCCCGTGATGCGCCCCCTCGAGCGGGTGCTCTACCGGCTCACCGGGGTCGACGAAAAGCACGAGATGCGCTGGACCGAGTATGCCGTCTCGATGCTGCTGTTCAGCCTGGTATCGATGCTCTTGCTTTACACGATAGAACGCCTTCAGCAATTCCTGCCTTTCAACCCGCAGCACCTCGGTCCAGTCTCACCCGCCCATCTCGCTTTCAACACGGCCGTGTCGTTCACCACGAACACGAACTGGCAGGCATACTCCGGCGAGACCACCATGAGTTACTTCACCCAGATGGCAGGGCTCGCATACCACAACTTTATGTCCGCGGCGGTCGGTATCGCGCTTGCGATTGCTTTCATCCGTGGCATCGCACGCCGGCAGGTCGAGACCATCGGTAATTTCTGGGTCGACATCGTCCGTTGTTGCCTCTGGATTCTTCTTCCGGTCTGCTTTGTTGGCGCATTCGTCTTGATTTCGCAAGGAGTGGTCCAGAACCTGAACCGCTACACCACGGTGAAGCTGGTTCAGCCCATGCAAGTGCCCAAGCTCGACGCAACCGGTAACGCCGTCCTTGGCCCCGGCGGTAAGCCGGTGATGGAAACGGTCACCACGCAGACGATCGCGCAGGGCCCTGTCGCATCGCAGGAAATGATCAAGGAATTCGGCACCAACGGCGGCGGTTTCTTCAACGCGAACAGCTCTCATCCGTACGAAAACCCTACGCCGCTTTCGAACTATCTCGAGTTGATCCTGATTTTCGCGATCGGCAGCGGATTGACGTACACGCTGGGGCGCATGACCGGTTCCCAGCGGCACGGCTGGGCTGTGTGGGCGGCTATGGCTTGTTTGTTCCTGGCCGGCGCGACCGTTGCCTACTGGGCCGAAGCGCGGGGTAATCCGCTGCTGAAAGGTGCCGATCAGCACGCGACACTGATGCAGCCGGGCGGAAACATGGAAGGCAAAGAAGTCCGTTTCGGCATCGCCGACAGCGCTCTGTTTGCGACCGTCACAACGGACGCTAGCTGCGGCGCGATCAACAGTTGGCACGATTCGTTCACACCTCTCGGAGGAATGGTGCCGCTCGTCAACATCATGCTCAGCGAAGTGATCTTCGGCGGAGTGGGCGCGGGCATGTACGGGATGTTGACCTATATCGTCGTCGCCGTGTTCATCGCCGGCCTCATGGTCGGCCGCACGCCGGAGTATTTGGGCAAGAAAATCGAATCGTACGACGTAAAGATGGCCATGCTCGTCGTCCTCATTTTCCCCATGCTGATCCTGGGCTTCGCTGCAATCTCGGCGGTCAGGCCGTACGGCACCGCGGGTATTCTGAATCCGGGCCCTCATGGCTTGAGTGAAATTCTCTACGCATTCACATCCGCCGCCGGAAATAACGGTTCGGCGTTTGCCGGCCTGACGGTCAACACGCCGTGGTACGACACATCGCTCGCCCTGACGATGCTGGGCGGCCGTTTCATGATGATCATCCCTATGCTGGCGATCGCGGGAAGTCTCGGCCGGAAGAAGTACGTCCCGCCGTCGTTGGGAACTTTTCCGGTCGATGGCCCGCTGTTCACGGTCCTTCTGGTTGGCGTGATTGTCATCGTCGGCGCGCTCACTTTCTTTCCTGCGCTGAGCCTTGGCCCCATCCTGGAGCATTTGCTGATGCATGTCGGAAGGACCTTCTGAGGAAAAATCATGGCTTCTGACAGAAAGCGCGCAATTTGGGAATGGAAGATCGTACGCCGGGCGATATTGGACGCCTTCGTGAAGCTGAATCCCCGAAACATGATGGGCAACCCGGTCATGTTCGTGGTGGAAATCGGCAGTGTGATTACCACTGTCCTGCTGATCAAGGGCGGAGCGCATTTCAAATTCAACCTGCAGATCACGCTTTGGCTGTGGTTCACCGTCCTGTTCGCCAATTTCGCCGAAGCTATGGCAGAAGGGCGCGGCAAGGCTCAGGCAGACTCGCTGCGCAAAGCACGGATGGAGACGCTCGCGAATCGCATCGTTGGCGACGAGGACGAAACCGAGCAGTGCCCCAGCTCGAAACTCAGGGCCGGAGATTGCGTCATTGTCTCCGCCGGTGAGTTCGTTCCGTCCGACGGCGAAATCCTGGAGGGTGTCGCGTCGGTGGACGAGTCGGCGATCACCGGCGAGTCCGCCCCCGTAATCCGCGAAGCAGGCGGCGACCGGTCCGCCGTGACCGGCGGCACGCGCGTGCTCTCCGATCAGATCAAAGTGAAGATCACCTCGAATCCGGGCGAAACTTTTCTCGACCGCATGATCGGACTGGTCGAAGGCGCGGAGCGCCAAAAGACGCCGAACGAAATCGCGCTCAACATTTTGCTCGCCGGGTTGACCATCATATTCCTGCTGGCCGTCGTCACCCTGCAGCCGTTCGCTATTTACTCGGGCGCTCGGCAGTCGGTGTTCGTGCTCGTCTCTCTGCTTGTCTGCCTGATTCCCACGACCATCGGCGCGCTGCTTTCCGCCATCGGAATCGCCGGCATGGACCGGCTGGTGCAACACAACGTTCTCGCCATGTCAGGCCGTGCCGTCGAAGCAGCGGGTGACGTCAACACTTTGCTGCTCGACAAGACCGGAACGATCACGCTCGGCAATCGGCAGGCCTCGCGTTTTGTTCCCGCGCCGGGCGTCACCGAACAGGAACTGGCGGACGCTGCCCAGCTTTCTTCACTTGCCGACGAAACGCCCGAAGGCCGCTCCATTGTGATACTGGCGAAAGAACGATACGGCTTGCGCGGCCGTGAAATGGGCTCGCACGAAGCGCGGTTCATTCCCTTCAGCGCGCAGACGCGTATGTCCGGTGTGGATTTGAATGGATACGAGATTCGGAAAGGCGCGGCAGAGGCCATTGCGGCTTACCTCAATAAAAATGGCAGCAGCTTGCCTGCGGAGGTAAAAGCGATCGTCGAGGAGATCGCGCGCTCCGGGGGCACGCCGCTCGTCGTCGCCGAGAAGGGCCGGGGAGCGCTTGGCGTGATTGAACTGAAAGACGTGATCAAAGGCGGCATCAAAGAGCGCTTCAACCACCTCCGCGCGATCGGAATTCGCACCGTGATGATCACAGGCGACAATCCGCTCACGGCCGCGGCAATCGCCCGCGAAGCCGGCGTTGACGACTTCCTCGCGCAGGCCACACCCAAAGACAAAATGGATTTGATCAAAAGGGAGCAGGCCGGAGGCAAGCTGGTCGCCATGACCGGCGACGGCACGAACGATGCTCCCGCGCTCGCACAGGCGGACGTCGGGGTCGCGATGAACACCGGCACTCAGACGGCGAAAGAAGCCGGAAACATGGTCGACCTCGATTCGAATCCGACGAAGTTGATCGAGATCGTCCAAATCGGCAAGCAGTTGTTGATGACGCGCGGCTCGCTGACCACCTTCTCCATTGCCAACGACGTCGCCAAATATTTCGCGATTATACCGGCGATGTTTGCGGGAGCGTTTCCCGTGCTGAACGCGCTGAACATCATGCACCTGCGGACGCCCCAGTCCGCGATCTTGTCGGCTGTAATTTTCAACGCGATCATCATCATTGTCCTGATCCCGCTGGCGTTGCGCGGCGTGAAGTATCGGCCGATGTCGGCCGCTGCCTTGCTGCGCAGGAATCTTTGGATCTACGGCGCAGGCGGCATCATCGTGCCGTTTATCGGGATCAAGTTGATCGATCTGCTGATCACGTACGTGCGGTTGGCTTAACGCGCTGCGGGAAGGCGAATGTTTGGTGGAAGCGCGGGGCTTCAGCGGCGACAAGGTCTGCAGTCCGCCGGGTCGGAGTCCCCGACTTCACAGTCTGCGGAACAAGGCGGTTTTTAGGGGGTCGGAGCCTGTCTGCCGCAGGCAAGGCTTCGGCTCCGACATGACGATTGCATTCTGTCAGGGTTTTTACCCCTGAGGTGCCGGCGGAGCTTTCCGGTCCCATAGGAGTTTCAATGAAGAAGAACCTGATCACCGCAATTCTGATGACGATCGTCACCACGATCCTGTTGGGCATCATTTATCCCCTGGTCGTGACAGGCGTCGCGCAACTCCTGTTTCCAAGGCAGGCAAACGGAGAGTTGATCCGCCGCAACGGCGTCGTGATCGGTTCAAAACTGATCGGGCAAGAGTTTTCCGGCGCCGGATATTTCGACTCCAGACCTTCAGCGGCGGGAAACGGCTATGATGCGGCAAACTCCAACGGCTCGCAGCTCGGACCCACGAACCGCAAGCTGATCGACTCTGTCGAAGAACGCGTGGCTGACGCCCACAAGGAAAATCCGAACTCGCCGGTGCCTGTTGATTTGGTCACAGCTTCTGCATCCGGTCTGGACCCCGATATCACGCCTGCCGCGGCGCAATTCCAGGTCGCGCGCGTTGCTCGTGAGCGTGGCATGAGTCAGCAGGCGGTCCAAGCCCTCGTACGCAAATACACACAAGAGCGCCAATGGAGCTTTCTCGGCGAACCTCGCGTGAACGTCCTGGAACTCAATCTGGCACTGGACCAAACTCACCCGATGGGAAGGGCACAGGGATCGAATTCCCCTGTCGCTAGCTGTCATGTATCAACACGTTGTTCCAATCGAGACCGGAACGAGAAATGGGTGGAGCGCCGCCGAGACTGGCATGAGGGCGGTGCCAGTTGTAGTCATGGAGCCAGCGCGGCAGATGTGAGGT
>Ga0335075_10006056_pt1 | contig 18694 bp, 18 predicted proteins | sample Lox_Sample_24_FD_206723 | JGI IMG/M metagenome (GOLD analysis project Ga0335075, IMG submission 206723) | Soil microbial communities from Loxahatchee National Wildlife Refuge, Florida, United States - Lox_Sample_2.4 | ecosystem: Environmental > Terrestrial > Soil > Wetlands | place: USA... | reverse complement strand
GGTCCACCCCCATCCCCCGCCAATCGAACCCTGCCCCCATGGCAAAACCACCCATGGGGCAAAGCCACACCCCCGAAGCGAAGCGAGTCCCGCCGCACGCCCGCGCCGCAGGCGCGCCGGCTGCGCAACCGGGTCGGTGACCCGGAGCGCAGCACGAAGTAGAAGCGTGGAGAGCCGCGGGAGCCCGCGGCGGGGGTTTGGGGGGCGCCGCCCCCCATATCGAAGGAGAAAACGTTCGTGAAAATCGTTGTGACCGTCAAACTCGTTCCCGATACGAGCGCCGACAAGCGCATCGATCCGGGCACCAAGCGTCTCGTGCGCAGCGGCGTCGAGACCGTCTTGAATCCGTTTGACGAGTATGCGATCGAGGCGGCGCTGCAGCTCAAGGAGCAGCTGGGGAGTGAGACGACCGTCACCGTCTGCTCGATGGCGCCCGAGAGCGGAAAAGAAGTCGTGCGCAAAGCGCTGGCGATGGGTGCCGACGACGCGCTGCTCATCAGCGATATGGCGCTCGCCGGAAGCGACGTCCCGACTACGGCCGCAGTGCTTGCAGCGGCGCTGCGCAAGCACGGCTTCGACCTGGTCCTCTGCGGCACACAATCGACCGACGCCATCACCGGTGAGCTCCCCGGCATGCTCGCGGAGATGCTAGGCATTCCGGGGCTCACCTACGTTCGCAAGCTCGAAATCGACGGAACGACGGTGCGCGCGCTGCGTGAAACCGAGACGGGCTATCAGCGCGTGAGCGTCTCTTTGCCGGCACTGGTGAGCGTGACGAAGTCGATCAATCAGCCGCGCTATCCCGCGCTCAAAGGCATCATGGCCGCCAAGAAAAAGACGATCGCCGTGCAGACGCTCGCGGAGATCGGGTTCGACCAGCCCGTCGGCACCGACGGTGCGAAGATCGAGGTCATCGCGCTCGCGGCGCCCGCGCCGCGCGGTAAAGGCCGCGTCGTCAAGAGTGCTGACGCAGACGAGGGAGCGCACGTGATCGTCGAATTTCTCAAAGAGAAGAAGTTGCTCTGATGCGCGACGTTGTGGTCTTCATAGAACACCAAGGCGGGACGCCGCGGCGCGTCTCCCTCGAGCTGGCAACCCATGCCCATGAGCTGGCGCGTGCGCTTGGCGGCAAGGCCTGCGCCGTCGTGGTCGGCGCGCAGGCCGCGCAAGCCGCCGAGGTGGTACGGCGCTATCCGCTCGACCGTCTCTACGTCGCTGCCGATGAAGAGGCGCAGGCGTTTGCGATCGAGCCGGAAGTCGCCTATCTCGAGTCCGTCGCACGAACTCTCGGGCCCGCGCTCATCCTGGTGCCCAACACGATGCTTGGCCGCGACGTCGGCAGCCGGATCGCGGCGCGGCTCGGCGCCGCGATCGCCTCCGACGCCACCGAGATCACGATCGAGGGCGGCCGGGTCGCCGTCGTCTCGCCGAAGCTCGGTGGCCTCACCGTGACGACCTGCGCCTTCAAGAACACCGATTACGGAGTCGTCTCGGTGCGTCCCAACGTCTTTGCGGCCCGCGAAGGTGAGGCTGCCGCCGACGTCGTCCCGCTTGCCAAGCTTCCCGGGACAGTCTATCGGATGAAGATCGAAGAAGAGGTCGTTGAAGAGGCGACGGAGCTCGGTGTGGAAGAGGCGTCGGTCGTCGTCAGCGGCGGTCGCGGCCTGGGAGGCCCGGAGCCCTTCACGACGATCCTGCACGATCTGGCGCAGGCACTCGGCGGGGCGGTCGGCGCCTCACGAGCCGCCGTCGACGCGGGATGGATCCCGCACTCCCATCAGGTCGGCCAGACCGGAAAGACCATCAGCCCAAAACTCTACATTGCCGTCGGTATCTCGGGCGCAATTCAGCACAAAGTTGGAATGCGAACGGCGGGGACGATCGTTGCCATCAACAAGGATCCCAATGTGCCCATCGGTGAGTTTGCCGACTTGCTCGTCGTCGGTGACCTCTTCCAAATCGTCCCACAGCTCACAAAGAAAGTGCGCGAGGCGCAGGCCGTTCTCGCGTAATCGGGTTCATCTCTCTTGACCACGTACTCCCGTCTGGGTTGGGCCGCCGCGCTGGCGCTGCTCTTCGTCACCGCAAGCGCCGGCGACGCGCTGGCGAAAAAAGACGCCGGCACGCCGGCCCCTTCACCCGCCGCCTCGGCGACGGATACGGCCTCGCCGGAACCGACCGCCGAGCCGCCGAGTTCTGCGATCCCGCGTCTCGAGTCGCATCTCAAAATGGACCCCAACGACACCGACGCGATGACGGAGCTGGCGGGCTATTATCTCGAGGTCAACCGTCCCGATCTCGCGCTTGCGCTGACGCAAAAGCTCATCAACGGCGGGACGAAGACGGGGCAAGTCTACTATCTCGACGGCAGCGCCGAACTGCAACTGGGTCAAGTTGCGCCGGCGATCTCTTCACTGGAATCGGCGAGCGATCTCGAGCCCACCAGCTCCGAGATCCTCTTCACCTTGACCGATCTCTATCTGCGCACGAACCGTCCGCAAGACGCCGAGCGCATCGCCAAGCGCGCGACCACGTTCAACCCCACCGACAAGCGCGCATTTTCGAACTACGGCCTCGTCTTGATGCAGGAGGGGAAGTTCGACGACGCGCGGGCGCAGTTCGAGCTGGCGGCGAAGCTCGATCCAACCGACGCTGCACCGATCGTGCTCGAAGGGCGCTCCTACGAGAGCCAGAACGCGCCGGCGCTTGCGCTGCAGACGTTCAATCGTGCGCTCACCATCGATCCCAAGAACTTCGACGCGCTTGTCGCCAAGGCGCACGTGCAGGCGAGCCAAGGCAGCACCGCCGATGCAATCGCCACCTATGAGCAGGCCATTCCCTTTGCCGACAACGACGAAGAACGCGTCGCGATCTTGGATCAAGAAGCCGGCGTCTACCTGAATCAAAAAGACCCGGTCGATGCCGAAGCCGTGCTCAAGCGTTCGATCTCCACCTATCCCGCGGTCTACGGTGCCCACCTGGCCTATGGCGACTTCTACGCGTCGCAGAACAAATATTCGCAAGCAGAAGCCGAGTGGAAGCTCGCGCTCGGTCCGAACAACGATATGCACGATGCGCTGCTGCGCCTGGGCGACTACTATTTCCAGGTGAACCGCATGGGAGAGGCAGTTGCCGAGTACAAGCGTGCCGCCGACCTCGACCCCAACGATCCGCAACTCCTCGCGCAACTCGGGCAAGCCTACGGGATGAATCATCAGTTCGATATGGCACGAGAGTCGTACCAGCGTTCGTTCGCGCTCGCCCGCACGCCGCAAGCGCTCGCGGGGATCGCCGCCTCCGACTATCAACTGCACAGCTACCGCGAAGGAGCTGCCGCCTTCGACGCCATTCAAAGCGGCGCGCCCGACTTTCTCAAAGCCAATCCGCAGCTGTTCTACGTGATGGGGCGCGTCTACACGGGGAATAACGAGAAATCCAAGGCGAAGACGGCGTACAAAGCCTTCCTGGCGTATGTGAAACCGGGTTCACCCGTGCAGTCGCAGGTCAAGAAGCTGATCGCCGCCCTCAACCAGAACTCCAGCTCCAAACCTGCCCCAAGCGCGAGCGCGAAGCCGAAGACGTAACGATGCTCGTCGTGTACGATGACCTGTACACGGAACATCTTCGTGGGACGGCGCACCCGGAGTCGCCCGATCGCGTCGAGGCGGTCGCGCGCCATCTCGATGCGTGCGGTCTCTTCGAGCAGCGCACTGCGGCACGCGACGCGAGCGATGCGGAGTTGCGGTTGATCCATCCGCAGAGCTATCTCGATCGCGTGCACCGTGACGTCGACCAAGCGCAGAGCATCAGTTGCCTCTCCACCGGCGACACCGCGATCGACTCGTCCTCGCTCGCCGTCGCCAAGCGCGCGGCGGGTGGGGCGCTCGCGGCGATGGAGGAGGCGGTGACGGGGGAGTGCGCCGCCTTCGCGCTGATTCGGCCGCCCGGCCATCACGCCGAGCCGGCGCGCGGGATGGGGTTTTGTATCTTCAACAACGCAGCGCTCGCGGCGCACCTCTTCGCGCAGGAGACGGGCGGCCGTGTGCTCGTCGTCGACTTCGATTACCATCACCCCAACGGGACGCAAGCCGTCTGCACCGGGACGGTGTCACTCGTCTCCACGCACGCCTACCCGGCCTATCCCGGGACCGGCGGCGCGGACGAAAACGTGCTACGCGAACGTGGTGCGATCGTGAACGTGCCGCTGCCGGCGCATGCCTACGGCACCGAACCGTTTTTGGCCACCTGGCAACAGTTGCTGCCTGCCGTCGCCGCGCAGATCAAACCCGATCTGGTCGTCGTGAGCGCCGGCTATGATTTCGCTGCGGGCGATCCCGTCGGCGATCTCGGGGTCGATGGGCCGGCCGCAGCGGCTGCCTTGAGCACGCTGATCGCCGAAGTCGCGCAGACGTACGCACGTGGCCGAGTCGTCTATTGTCTGGAGGGTGGCTACGACGTCCCAACGCTCGCGCGCTGCGTCGAAGCGACGATCCGTGCCGCCGATGAAACTCGTGCCGCTCCGGAGCGTTACGAAGAACGGGCGATTCCGCCGCGCCAGCGCGCTATCGTCGAGGAGGTAACGGCGTGGGCATCTTGATCTTCGTGCTGCGCGTGGCGATCGGCGCATTGCTGTTGGTCGCCGGTATTCTCAAGGCGCACGACGGGTTTCGCGTGACGGCCGAAGCGATCGTCGGCTATCGGCTCTTGCCCTCGTTTGCGATCATTCCGCTCGCCGTCTTCCTGCCGTACTTCGAAATAGGCCTCGGTTGTTATCTCCTGCTCGGTCTCTTCACGCGCGCCGTCGCTTCGATCGCGGCCGTGCAATTTGTGATCTTCACCTTTGCCGTCGGCACCGTGGTAGCGCGTCATATTCCTATTTCGTGCGGCTGCTTCGGCTCGGGCGACACGGCCCCGGCAACCTGGCTCGACGTGGTGCGCGACGGTGCGCTCGTGCTAGTTGCAGCGCTCGTCGCTTGGAAAGCGCCGGGCAGCCTCGCTATTGATAACCGTCTGCGCACAGGCAGTCATCTCGCCGTCCCGGAAGGAAGCTCGCCATCATGAACCGCGCCGAACGCCGCAGAACCGCCCCTACGACCAAAGCGAAAGCCAAAGGGAAGAGCCGCGGATGGATGATCTACGGCAGCATCGCCCTCGTCGTCATCGGCCTCATCGTTGCCGTCGCCGTCGCTTCGTACGTACCGCCGCCGCCCGCACCACCCGACGCCGTTACGCTGACGCCGGGCCAAGTGGCACCGGAGTTTCAGGTATCCACCACGGCGGGACCCTTCGATCTAGCACAAGAGAAGGGTAAGCCGGTCTTCTTGGAAGTCTTCGCGACCTGGTGCCCGCACTGCCAGCGCGAGACGGCGATTCTCAACAAGCTCTATGCGGCGTACAACGGCCGCGTCGCGTTCGTTGCGGTCACCGGGAACCCGCTCGGCATGGATCGCACGAGCCCCGAGTCACAGGGTGACGTGAACAACTTCGTCGCGCAGTTCAACGTGCAATATCCCGTTGCGTACGACGCGAATCTCGACGTCGCGCGCAAGTACTTCCAGGGCGGTTACCCGACGCTCGTCGTCATCGGAAAGACCGGCCTCATTCAGACCGTGGGCACGGGCGAACTGACGCAGGCCAAACTCAGCGGTTACCTCGACAAGGCGCTCACGGCTCCCGGCTAACCGCGAGCGCCGCAAAGGCCTGACTGACCGGCATGAGCGAGATCGTGTTGATGTTGACGTGCGGCGGCCGGTTCGCTACCCAGTGAACGGTTTCGGCGATATCCTCGGGCGTGAGCGGATTTGCTTTCTCGTAGAAGGCCGTCGCCTTCGCCGCATCGCCGCGGAGCCGCACCTGGGTGAACTCGGTGCCGCCGACCATCCCGGGCTCGATCACGCTCACGCGGACGTTGGTTCCCAGCAAGTCGGCGCGTAAGTTCAGCGAGAATTGGTGTACGAAGGCCTTGGTGCCGCCGTACACGTTGCCGCCCGGGTAGGGAAACTCCCCGGCGACCGAGCCGAGATTGACGACGTGACCGCGATTGCGCTGCACCATTCCCGCCAGCACGGCGTGGGTGGTGTAGAGCAGGCCCTTGACGTTCGTGTCGACCATCGTCTCCCACTCGTCCACAGAGGCTTTGTAGGCGGGATCGAGGCCGAGGGCAAGCCCGGCGTTGTTGACCAAGAGGTCGATCTCCGCGAATTCCGGCGGGAGCTCCGCGACGGTGCGCTCAACTGCGGCGCGATCGCGGACATCGAGCGCGCGCGCAAGGAGGCGCGCGCCGAACCGCGCCTGCAGTGGCTCCAAACGTTCGGAGCGCCGGCCGACGGCGATCACCCGCGCGCCGTCGCTCAGGAATCGCTCCGCGATTGCGTACCCGAATCCCGCCGTCGCTCCGGTCACCAAGACGATCATGGCAAGCACTTGGACATCGGCGCCCCGACACTTGCCGCTTTACGGGACGACGCTTATCGCAACTTGGACCAGGGCGGTGAGTTCGAGATCGCCGACGAGGGCGAAGTGCAGACCGTGTTCCTCCCAGGTGAGCAGCGTCGTCGGACCGTCCTCGATATACTGCGCGCCGTGGCCTTCAAAGGTCGTCTCTTTGGGAGTAAATTCCCCGAAATTTGCCGCGGCGCCGCGATCGTTTTCGAAAAGCGAGATCGTGCGCAAGCCATCGGAATACATGAGATGGAGACTCTTGATGCCTTCGACGGTCGAGACGTTGCCGCCGACCAAGTTGAACCCTTGCGGGAGATCTTTGGGAACGTACGGCGTGAAGCCGGCCTCGCGAATCACCTCGGCAATATCCGACGAGGGGAGACCGATATTGCGGCCTTGGACCGTCGTGAAGCCCGGCGGGACATCGGTCGAGAAGATATCGCTGGGAATCTGGTTCGTGAAGCGGATCTCCTCGAAACGCGTCTGTGAGGCGACGGCGCCGTTGCTGTGGTATTCTTCTTTCTGCAAGACCAGATGCGTCTGATCGTCGATCCAGACGCGCATCGCTCGCTCGCCCGTGTATTTGTTGAGCAGCAGGATCGAGGTGGTCTTGCGATCGGCGATCGTTTCGTCATCGTCGAGTACGGCGTGATAGTTGGCGATCACCATACTCAGATCGTTCTCGGTCATCGTGTCGTCGTCCAACGCCGCGTTCTTCGAAACCAGCACGCGCGAACTGCGGGTATCGAACTCGTAGGTATCGATACCGCGTGTAATCGTGTAGTCGCCGTAGAGTGCCTCGGGCGCCAAATACCAGCGCCGCGTTAGCGAAGGCGCCTTGTGCTCCACGCGCACGAGCGTCGCCGTTGCGCCGTTGGTGGAGAAACGGACCGTCTGCACTTGGCCGACATAGGAGACGGCTCTCGGAGCGCTGATGCTGTCGCGAAGTAAGTCGAGGGCTTGAGCGTCGCCGTCGGCGCGTGCGGGGCCACCGAGAGCAACCAGCGCGCCGCAGAGGAGAAGGAGCAGCCTAATGCACGACATCGATCCCCCCGGAGGTGGCGACGGCTTCCTGCGCCGCCACATCGGGGATGTCGCTAGCGCTCTGGTCGTACCCCGTCTCGAGCGGCTGCAATGGGGTCGTGCGCTCGGCTAACGGGTTGGGTGCCTGCTGCGCGTCGTGTTCATCGAGATAGAAGCTTGCATCGATCGTCGGCACGGGACCGCGCGCCAAATGCCCGACCGGACCCAAGATGAGCGCGCCAACGAGGAGGGCGGTAGCGACGGGGACGGCAATCGCCGGCCGCAAGAACGCTTTCAGCCGCGCGAGCGGCGTCGGCTTTGCATCACGGATCGTCTGCCAAACGGCCGCCTTGATCAGCGACGGGAACTCGCGCTCCTCGCGGGCTGCGTCCTCGCGCAGCAGATCCGTAAGGGCGCGCTCAAGTTCTACCTCGGCACGGCACGAGCCGCAGACGTGAATGTGAGCGTAGGCCAGCGCATCCTGCGCGGGAGGGAGTGCGCCGTGGACGTAGTCGGTGATGGCTTGGGGCTGAAGGTGGGGAGTCATCTCTGCTGCTGTTGGCGTTGCTGGTGAAGGAGGCGACGCAGAAGCGCACGGGCACGGTGCAGGCGCGACCGGACCGTTCCGATCGAGCACCCCATGATCTCCGCGATCTCCTGGTAGCTGAACTCCTCGATATCTGCCAGGACCACAACCTGCCGTTGTTCGGGGGCGAGTAAGGCGAGGGAGCGAGAGAGCGGTTCGCTGAGCTGCCGTTCGACGTAGTCGTCGATGGGCGTTACGGCGAGCGGACGCTCTCCCCCGAACTCCTGCGGGGCGTTGTCCTCGGGTATCTCCTCCTCGTAACGTCCTTTTCGGCGCCGAAGTTCGTCCCGGTACAGGTTTGTGACTATCCGATAAATCCAAGAGAGAAAGCTGGTCCCCGGCACAAAGGAACGCCATGCCCGGTAGACTCGCACGAAGGCGTCCTGCGTCAGGTCGCGTGCGTCCGCTTCGTTGCCGGTCAGCCGGTAGGCGAAGTTGTACGTCGCCTTTCCGTACTGTTCCATCGCCCGTTCGAGAAACGCGGTCCGTTCCGGAGAGGGCGGCTCGATCGGGCCTCGCGAGGCTCCCATTACCATGGCCTTCTACCCCGGCGGGAGCCTTCTTCCCCGGCGTCGCCACCGGCGACAGCAGTCTTAGGGGGACGCTGCCCTCGGGCGTAGCTTCAAGGGTATGGATCAGGTCGTCGCCGCTCGAGCGCAGATGGGGACGTCACTCGCGTTTCACATCGTCTTCGCGGCGCTCGGTGTCGGACTGCCGGTGCTGGCGCTGGTGGCCGAGGGTTTGTGGCTGCGCACCAAAGACCGGACCTACTACGACTTAGCGCGGACCTGGGCGAAGGCGATGGCGATTCTCTTTGCGGTCGGGGCCGTCTCCGGTACGAACCTTTCATTTGAACTCGGCCTCCTCTGGCCGCAGTTCATGCGCTACGCGGGCGGCATCATCGGTCTGCCGTTCTCGCTGGAAGGCTTCGCGTTCTTCATCGAGGCGATCTTCATCGGTCTCTATCTCTATGGGTGGGAGCGGCTCTCTCCGGTTGGTCATTGGCTCACCATCGTGCCGGTCGCCGTCAGTGGAGCCGTCTCGGCGGCATTCGTGACGTGCGCCAATGCATGGATGAACCTTCCCACCGGCTTCTCGCTTGCCGGCGGGCGCATCGTCGATGTCCACCCGTTCGTGGCGATGTTCGCGCCGCCGTGGCAGACCGAGGTGTTGCACACGACGCTGGCAGCGTACGTCTTTACGGGGTTCGGTGTCGCCTCGGTCTACGCACTTGCGTTCTTGCGCGGAAAGCGTACGGCCAAGGTCCTCGCCGGGCTGCGCATCGCCATGCTCTTGGGTGCCGTCGCGATTCCGCTGCAGATCGTCGCCGGCGACCTCTCGGCGCGTTTCGATGCGCAGCGCGAACCGGTGAAGTTCGCGGCGATGGAAGCGCTGTTTCACACGCAAGCGTGGGCCCCGCTCACCGTTGGCGGTATCGTGGATGCCGCGCACCGCCGCACCCTTGGGGCGCTCGAGATCCCCGGAGGCTTGAGTTTTCTCGCTAGTGGGAATCCGCAAGCGACGGTACGCGGGCTCGACGCCGCAGCACCTGATGACCTTCCGCCCGTGGCGCCGGTGCATCTGGCCTTCGACCTCATGGTCGGCAGTGGGACGCTGCTGCTCTTGGTTGCGCTCTGGTGGTTTGCCGCCACGCGCGGTCGTGCACGACCGATCGGTAAGTGGCTTGTGGTTGCGCTTGGGTGCAGCGGTCTTCTCGCGCTCGTTGCACTCGAAGCCGGGTGGGTCGTGACGGAGATGGGACGTCAGCCGTGGATCGCCCGCGGCTTGCTGCGCACCACCGACGCGGTAACGATTGCGCCCGGCGTCGGCGCCGCCTTCGCCGTCTTCTCGTGTATCTATCTCTTGCTCGGCGCGACGTGCTGGTGGCTCGTGGCGCGTCTGGGCTCCGCGTGACGCCGCTCGTCGCCTGTGTGCTCACGGTGGCGCTGATCGCGCTATGCCTTTACGCCGTCTTTGGCGGGGCGGACTTCGGCGGCGGCGTCTGGGACTTGCTCGCCACCGGTAGGCGGGCGCGGGCCCAGCGCGAGGCGATTACGCTTGCGATCGGCCCCGTCTGGGAGGCGAACCACGTCTGGTTGATCTTCACGATCGTCCTGCTCTTCACGTGCTTTCCGCCGGCCTTTGCCGATCTCTCCATCGGGCTCTTCGTTCCGTTGACGATTGCGCTGGTGGGGATCGTCTTGCGCGGCGCGGCCTTCGTCTTTCGCAACTATGCCGCGGGGGCGCAGGGGATTTCGCTCGTCTGGGGCGCGATCTTTGGAGGTGCCAGCGTCCTTGCGCCGCTGGCGTTCGGTCTGTGCGTCGGTGGGATGGCGACCGGACGCTACGCGTGGAGCAGTCCGTTTGCGTGGTGCATCGCCGCCTTTGCGCTGACGCTCTGCGCGCAAGTGGCGGCAGTCTTCCTGACGATGGAGGTTGCGGACGCAGAGCTCGTCGGGGACTTTCGCCGGCGTGCGCTGCTGGCGACGCTCGCCGTTGCGGCCGTCGGTGCGGTCGCGCTGATCGTCGCGCACGCGACCGAGCCCGCACTCTTCGCTCGCCTCGCGGCGCCACGTGCGCTCGTGATCGTCGCGGTTGCGATGCTTTTGGGCGCGGCTCTGGGCGCCGCGTTGATTGGCGCGCGTTACGCCGTTGCGCGCATCTTGGTCGCGGGTGAAGTGGTCGCGATCCTCGGCGCGTGGTTCGGCGCCCAGACGCCGTACTTGATTGCCGACCGTTTCACGTACATGCAGGCCGCCTCGGGGGAGCGCGTCTTGACGGCCTTTCTCATCGCAACCGGAGTCGGCGCCATCGTCTTGTTTCCATCGCTGTGGCTGCTGTTCTCGGTCTTCAAACGGGCCCCGGCCCCCAAGACCTGAACGCCGTACGCTCACTCCGCGAGCGTACGGCGTATCGATCGTATGACGGGCCGGCTTAGAACGGAACGGTGAGCTTGAGCAGCACCGTCCGGCTATTGGCGATCTGCGTCGTGTTGAAGCCGTTGGCTACCTTGATGACATACTGGTGGTTCAGCAAGTTGTTCACCAGCAGTTGCACGCCCAATCCGTGAAACTGCGGGCCCTTGCCGGGAATCAGATTTCGGCCGCCTGCGAAATCGAAGGTGAGATGCGTGGGAAGCCGCCCATTCAAGTTGACGTTGGCGTCCTGGAACTGTACGGGAAATCCGCTGCCGTAATTGGCTTGTAAGGTCGCAAAGTCCATCTGCTGCGGTCCGAACGGATGCGTGTAGATGCCGGTAGCGACGACGGTCTCGTCGTGATCTTCAACCGAAAGCTGCGCCGGTGACGTGAGCGGAATATTCCCGTTGATGTTTGGTGGGAAGAGGAACGTCGAGCCTGAGATACCGCCGGCGTACGAACCGGAGACCGTACCGCTGACCGACCACTGGTCTCCCGTCAGCGGATGATGCTGCAAGCGCAGCTCGAGGCCGTGGTTGATGCCGATGGCATTGTTGTAGACGGCGAAGAGCGGCGTGTTGAGAAACTGCGTGGTATCCAAGACGTTCACGACGCTCTTCTGGAAGATGTTCACCGAGCCCGTGAGCGCCGGGTTGTATTGGTGCGCATATCCAATCTCGTAGTACGCGTCTCGTTCGGGCTGCAGGTCATACACCGGCGTCGTGCTCGGGCAGGCCTGCTGCGCGGCGAAGACGACGCAGGCGGAGCGCACGTCCTCGAGTTGCGGGGCGGCGTAGAAGCGGCCGTAGTAGACGTGCAGCACGTTTCTCCCGCTGTCGTCCGCGACGTTCATGCCGAGTCTGGGGCTGAGCTGCCAGCCGCCGACATAGCCGGTCGAGTGGTCGTAGCGCAGGCCGCCGCTGAAGACGAAGTTTTGGTTCGGTGACCACTTGTCTTCGCCGTAGATACCGGTGTTGGTCCCCGCCTGTGCTTGTGCCGGCGGCATCGAGGCGTAGTAGGGACTCGCGACCACCGGGGTGCTTCCGTCGCCCTGAGGGCCGGGGACATTGCAGTCGACGTAGTAGCAAGCGAAGACCTGATTTGCCGTCGCGTTCTCGCGATCGGTCTGGATGCCGACCTTCCACGCGTGGTGCGGGGTGGCGCGGAAGTCCGAGATGTTGATTCCGACGTAGTCGGCGTTCGTGTGTTGCTCCAAGCCGACCGAATTGAGTGTCTGCGGGTATGGCGCTTGGCATGTGGGGAAGGTTGGGCACCCGAAATTCGGCTGCATGCCGAGCACGTCGTCGGCGAGGTCGCCGTCGTAATCGATACGCGCGGAGCGCCACCACGGGCTGACCTGTACGATTCCATCTCCGTCTTTTGAGGTCTGCGTGAAGCTCAAATTCGAGAAGCGGCTGTACTCGAGCTGGGTATCGAGCGTTCCCGGTATGCTCGTGATCGGGTCGTTGGGATTATTGGGGTCCGTGTTGATCGGGATCTGGAACTGCGAGAACCCGCTCGTGTAATCGAAAGACAGCGTGGCGCGCGAATTCACCTGCGTGATGAGGCGCAGGAACTGATCGTTCGAAGAGGTCGCGTCGTTGATCGGCGTAAACGTCGGCGCATCGAGCCCGCGGTTGGTGCTCTGCGTGTTGAGGTTCAAAAACGCGTCGGTCGATCCGAAACGCGAGGAGATATCGAGGCTGCCGAGGCCTTGCGCTTGGTTTCCGATGCCTCCACTGAGCAAGCCGTAGAAGCCCTCGGGGATATCGGTCGGACGATCGCTGATGATGTTCACGACCGCGCCCATGCGATCGCCGCCAAACTCCGCCGGGATCGCTCCGGTGAAGACCTCGAGCGAGTCGATGTCTCGGGGATCCATGATCTCGGCGAAGTTCGACGAAGTCGCCAGCGGCAGCGGCGAACCGTCGAGTTCGTAGAGGATACCGTGAAAGCCGTTGGCGACCGGTTCGTTGTAGGAAAACTGAACGATCCCCGGGAGCGTCTCGATCGTTCGATTGAGGCTGTTCTGCACCGGCGAATCTTGGATCTGGGTCTTGTCGATCACGTTGACGGCGACGGGGTTGCCGCTCGCACCGGCGCTTGCGACAACACCGGTCTTCCCGATTTGTTTGAGACCCGGCGGACTCAAGGCGACGTCGACGGCGGTCACCGTGTCGCTCGAGACGGTCACGATCGTTTGATAGGGTGCCGTGCCGGCGGCACTCACACGAAGGCGGTAGGTGCCGAACGGTACCGCGGAGAGGACGTAGTTGCCCTTGGCATCCGAGCTCGCGGTGAAGGACGAGCCTTCGCCTTGGAGCGTGACGGTTGCGCCGGCAACGGCCGCTCCGTTGAGGGTGATGGCGCCACGAACGAGTCCGACGGTGGCGGCAGAGGCCGCAGTGGCGATGGCAAACGATAAGAATACGGCGAGAGTCGCCGCGATGAGACGCGACATTGCTGTCCTCTTCTAAAAGTAGAGTGGAAGGTGGTGCGCGAGAGGCGCGCGGGTTACGCGCGAGGCGCCGCCACCGGTGGAGGACGAGCGAAACGTCGGTAAGAGAAGGCGACGGCACGTGCTGCGCGCGGCTCGTACGCAATGACCGCACCGAAGGTGGGGCGCCGGCCACAGGTGCGCCGTTCGCGCACGGCGAGCACGATCGCGGCTAAGAGGCGCAACACCGCCTCGGCTGCCGTCCGGATGAGAAGACTTGCAAGCGCGACGGCGGCCGCCATGAGCAGCACGTTGCCGGGCGCGTGTGCGGGCTCCGAGCGTTCGATCAGCCACAGCCAGGCCCCAGCCGAGCACGCTAGGAGAGGGAGGCCCGGAAGCCGTTCGCGCAGCGAGGCTGCAACGACGCTGCCGGTACGCGTATGCTCCGCCGACATCCAGGCGAAGCTGGTGAACAGGCTGACGAATGCGCCGCCGACGATGAGCGCGAGGTTCTCGAAGAGCTCGTGATAGGAGCCTCCCATCTCGTGGGAGTCGCCGAAGCTCAATGTGTGCGCGACGATGGACGCGAGGAGACCGAGGGCGAACGCACCGGGGAGCTGGCGGACCTTCATTCCCGAACCGACGTTCTCTGCCGGCTCTCTCTGGCCTTGAACGGCGAGGCGAACGGGTGCGTGATAGGTCCTACGCGCGAGCCAAGGGCGGCGGCATAGGAATTTTGGCCCTCTCCCTTGCCGCGGCTCGTGGCCGGCCACAGAGGTGCCACCGCAGGGCCGGAGCCCAACTGAAACCGGCCCACGCGCGGGCGTCATTATGAGGATCGGGGTTTCCACGCCGCGGCTTGCTTTTGGAGACGGCCGCCTCCCTCGGCGAGCCAATCCGCGGCCCCCGAGCCTGCGACTTTTTCCACCAAGGGGTCAGCACCGGGGGTGCGAACACACCCGGCCCCAACCCCAAGCGCCATCACGAGGATCCCATGCCGCCCGCCAACACCCGAGCCCTGAGCGAGTCGTCCGACGCCGTCGGCCTCATTGTCGCGCTCTTGGTGCGGTTTCCGGAGATCGCGACCGTCCTCGCGCATCCCGTGGAAGGGACGCTGGATTTTTCGTTCGTCGTCAACGCGAAGATCGACACCGAGGGGAAGCGCCTCGTCCGCAACCTGGTGACCGAGCACGTGCACGCGCTGCTCGACCTCGCCGGCGAACCGCACGACGTTCTCGAGGTGACCGCCGAGACCGCCGAGCGGGTGACGTTCATTCACGTGCTGCGCGACGCCCGTACCATGACGCGTGAGGAGCTCGTCCTGCTCACCGCACTCCTCGCCGAGCACTTCGGACCGAAGCTCATGAAGAGCCCGTCCCCCGACGAATCGATCGACGAGGACCCCGCCGCGCAAGACGAGCTCGTCGACTATGCCCTCGAGGCGTTGCGCGACCCCTCTCAGCAGAAGAGCCTCGTTGGATTCCGCGAAGAGAAGCGCGTGTTGGTGTACTTCCTGACCGCACGCAAGAATAAGAAAGCAAAGGCTCGAGCTCGCTCGTAGACTTCCATAGCCACACCCTCGAAAGCGACGGGACGCTTTCGCCGCGCGAGCTCGCCGCGATGATGCGAGAGCGCGGCGTCAGCGTGTTTTCCGTTACCGATCATGATTCGCTCGGGGCATACCCCTGGCTTCGCGACGCGATCGCGCCGGGGTCGCGTCTGGTCGTCGGCATCGAGATCAACACGACGTACGAAGGCAACGAGGTCCACGTGCTCGGCTACGGTCTTCCGCTCGATGATCCGGCATTCAATGCCGTTATCGAGGAGAACCGGCAAGCACGAGACGTCCGCGCGCGCAAGATGGTGGACCGCTTACGTTCCGGCGGTTACCCGATCACCTTTGAGGATGTGCTCGAGCAGGCGATCCCCGGAGCGCCGCTAGGCCGTCCGCACGTGGCGAAGGCGCTCATCAAAGCCGGCATCGCTACCAGCGTCGCCGACGCGTTCGAATCGTTCTTGGCTCCGCAGCGGCTGGGCTATGTCCCCTCTCTTTATATAACCCCGCATCGCGCGGTCGAGGTCATCTCGCGCGCCGGGGGCGTCTCGGCGCTCGCGCATCCGGGCCGCTTGAAAGACTTGAAGCTCATCGATGAGCTGGCGGAGGCGGGCATGGTCGGGCTCGAGGTCTTCTATCCACGGCACGACCCGGCGCAGGTGGCCCTTTTTCGAACGAAGGCACGCGACCATGGGCTGGTGATGACCGCGGGTGCCGATTTTCACGACCCGCGCTACAATCTCCACGGTGTGGGGATGGACGTGGACGAGGCGGACATCCGGCCGTTTCTCGACCTGGTTTTGTAGGAAAGCCGTTCAGCCGGGCCGTCTTCGTTCTAACCCTCCTCTCAGCACCTTGCAGCACGACAGCACGTAGAGTGGGCGTATGAACACCATCCGCATCGCCGCGCTGCTTCTCTGCGCGGCAGCGATCGGTACGCCTCTCGCGCTTCGCGCGCAGACGCAGCCCGGCGCTCAAACCCTCCCCGCCGCCGCGCCCGAACATCACCACGGCAATCCTTTTACCAAGGCGCTCAAGACGCTCACCTTGACACCGGACCAGCAACAGCAGATCAGCGGTTTCCTGGCCGCCGACAAACAAGCGAACGCAGGCGCAACGCCCGACCAACGGCGAGCGAACCGTAAGAAGCTGCGTGAAGAGATCATGGGTGTGCTCACGCCGGCACAGCAAGCGCAGCTCAAAGCCACGATCCAGCAAGAGCGTCAGGCGCAGGCCCAGGCGCAGTCCTCAGGCACCTAGCCGCGCGTTATCGTGCCGCGACCGGCTCGCTCTCGAAGAGTGGGATGCGCGCCAAGTCGCGGCAGACGTCGGCGAAATCCTCGAAGGTCATCGCCTGCTCTTTATCGCTGAGCGCTTCGGGTGGATTGGGATGGACTTCGACGATGATGCCATGTGCGCCGACGGCTTTGGCCGCGCGGCACATCGGACGAATCCAGCGCCGAACACCTACACCGTGCGAAGGATCGACCAGGATCGGCAAGTGCGTCCGCTCGCGCAGCACCGGGACGGCGGAGAGATCGACCGTGTTGCGAGTCGCGGTCTCGAAGGTGCGAATCCCACGCTCGCAGAGCATGACGTTGGGATTTCCTTCGGCCAGAATATATTCGGCGGCGGCGAGCAACTCCTCGATCGTCGCCGACATGCCGCGCTTGAGCAAGACCGGCTTTCCGGCACGTCCCACGGCGCGCAGGAGGTCGAAGTTTTGCATGTTGCGCGTCCCGATTTGTAAGACGTCGATGCTGCGAGCCATCCCCTCGACCTGATCGATGCTCATCACCTCACTGACCGTCGGCATCCCGCTGACGCGGCCCGCTTCGGCGATGAGGTCGACCGCGTCCCAGCCCATCCCCTGAAAGGAGTACGGGTTGGTGCGCGGTTTGAAGGCTCCGCCACGCAGCATGTTGCCGCCCGCGTCACGGACGGCGCACGCCGTCGCGACGATCTGCTCGCGCGACTCGATCGAACAGGGGCCACCGATGATCGTGAAGGTGTCGTCGCTGATCTCCACGTTGCCGACGCGGATGCGCGTGCCTTCGGGTCGTGCATCGCGCATGACGCGCGGCGTTGACGAACCGTTCTGGAGCGGCGGCGGTGGTGGCGGCGGCCGGCGATCGCGCACGACGGTCGTCGAGAAGACGGGCAGACTCGCAGTCTGCGCTGCAACCGGCGCGTCGGCTCGATAGCTTCCGAGGACGCGCACTTCGAGGGCATTGTCGCGCAAGCGTGCCAAGGTCTGCGCTTGCTCCGGCGCGAGGAGATCGCCTAGAACGTCGAGGTGAAACTCGGCGCGGTCGGTCACCCGCGGCTGCGGGCGCGACTCGAGTTTGGTAACGCTCATCTGACCTTGGGCCAGCGGCTCCAGACAGCGCACCATCGCTCCCGAGATGTTCTTGGTGGCCAAGAAGAGCGACGTCTTACGTGGTCCCCCGCTATCGAGTGCGAACACCTCGGGCTTGGCGTGGCGAGCGCGGAAGATGAGGAAGCGGGTGAGGTTGTCGGGATGGTTGGCGATGTTGGGCGAGAGTTCGGCGAGGCCGTACTTCGCGGCCGCGCTCGGCGGCGCGATCGCGGCGAGTTGCGCCTCACCGCGGCGCGCGACCTCGCGCGCGGCGACGCCGGTATCTTCGCATGGAATGGCCCGCGCGCTGGTGAGCGAGGTGATGAACTTGCCGCACTCGGCGAGCACCATTGGGTGAGCGAGGATCTCGCGCACGTCGCGCAACGCCGCACCGGCGACCCCTAGGAGCCGATGCTCCATCCGCCACGATATCTCGGCGACCGGAACGAGGTCGAATTCGAAGAGGAGGTCGTAGCCGTCCTGAACGGTGCCTGTCGTCGTGTTGTCGATGGGCACGATGCCCAGCTCCGCGCGGCCACTGGAGACCGCCATCGCCGCGTCGCGAAAGGTGCGCGTCCCCAACGTCTGGCCCGGCAGCTCGCGCGCGCGGAAGTACGCGTCGAGCACGAGCTGCGAATGTGCTCCGTCGATACCTTCGAATGCTCCGATCATACCTCAACGCACCTCTGCTAAAGAAAGAACCCCCCGCCGGACCGGCGAGGGGCTCACGTTTTTCGGTTCACCGATTTACGCGAACGAACTCGACCGATGCGGCTGCGCCGTCGGGCTAAAGTAGAAGAAGTACCAGTTCGCGTGCTGCTCGGTCATACCGCTCCCAAGTGTTCCATGCCGCCCCCCAGGTGTCAAGCCCCCGAGCTCACGACGGCTCCCCAACACACTAGTCGGCCGCTCGGCGTCGTCGAGGCCTTGGGCATGGGTGCGCACGAGGACTTGGCCTGCGTGCATGAGGGAGGGGACGGATGGGGCGCAAGCGCCGCCACGCATCTGTGATCGGCAATGCGAATCGCCGGCGAATAGCCTTACGATGGGTGACGCGATCGTAACGAGCCGCTTCTATGAGAAGCGGCTCGCGGGTTCGATGGGGTGAGAGCGAGACGGTCTACGAGGTGGCTACGCGGTGGGATCAGTTCGCTGCGAGCAGCCGGTTGAAGAAGGCGCGGTAGCGTTGCAGCGCCACGCGGAGGGCTTCGGTGTCGGCCTCTTCGCCGCGATTCCACTGGCCTTCCAAATTCGTGCGTTCCTGGGTGAAAAGCTGGGTCAACTCGTCGACGATCTGTGCGACCAGATCGTTGGCTTGTTGGACCGCCGAACGGGGGTCGTCGACGAAGCTCGCCTGGACGTCACTCCATCGATG
>Ga0335075_10006055_pt1 | contig 18695 bp, 18 predicted proteins | sample Lox_Sample_24_FD_206723 | JGI IMG/M metagenome (GOLD analysis project Ga0335075, IMG submission 206723) | Soil microbial communities from Loxahatchee National Wildlife Refuge, Florida, United States - Lox_Sample_2.4 | ecosystem: Environmental > Terrestrial > Soil > Wetlands | place: USA... | reverse complement strand
TGAAATGCTGGCCGTGCTCTCCGGGAGGCAATGCGAAGACGCTGTAGCCGAACAGCTTCTGGTAGAATGCCGCATCCGTGGCGGGATCACGGGTGATCAGAGAACTCCAGATCCATTGGCCCGGATCAACCAAGATGTCGGGCGGATCGCCGCTCGCGGAAGCGAGCAGTGCGAAGACGGCACCTTGCGGATCCGCGAGCACTGCCTCCCGTCCGCGATCGGGGAAGCTGTGCGGAGAGAACAACAGCTTCGCCCCGTTGTGCAGCGCCGTCTCCGTCGCCGCATCCACGTCCTGCACGGAGAAGTAGGTCAGCCACGCCGACTGCCGGTGCTCGCCCGCCGGCGCACTTCTCTGAAACAGGCCGGCGACCGGCCGGCCGGCGAGCATCGCCTCCGCATAGGCCGTTCCGCCTGCATCGATGTCGCGGAAGGTCCAGCCGAACAAGCCGCCATAGAACCGCTTCGCGGCGGCGAGATCCGGTGTCACCAGCTCGACAAAGATGACCTTGCCGACGTGATGCTCGTGGCTCGCAGGCGCGACGATGGCGGGAAGTTGCAGTGGTGCGGCAGCGGCCGGGGCTGCCACCGCACCGAGGATGACGAGGGCGAGCAGCACCGGCCGAAGAAGGGTCCGGATTCGATCGGGCGGACGCATGCTCACCTCCTATTGCCGCAGGACGTTACTCGATACCTTTCTTGATCAGCGGCACGAGCTTTTTGATCAGTGCGCCGTTTACCGTTCCGGAAGCGGTGTTGATATTCAATCCGGGCATGAAGTAGCGCTTGCTCATCACGCACTGCACGACGGGAAGGAATCCCTGCAGGTAGAGCTGCTGGTTCAGCACCGTGGTGATGTATCCGCTTTCGAGCCCTGAGACGGTTGCCGGGGCGAGGTCGATGCCGCCGACGATGATATCACCCGGCTTCTTGCCGGCTTCCTTCAGCGCCTGCGGAATGAAGGAGGTGACGAGGCCGTGCTGAGTGCCGATCGCCTTGAGATTCGGATGGCGCTCGATGTAGGCGACGAGAATCGGTACAGCGAGCGCGGAATCAGCGTCGACCTGCGGTGAGATCGTCAGCTCGGTGACCTTGAGCCCGGCCTTCTTCAGACCGGCCGCCAGGCCGCGGTCGGATTCACCACGCGGGCCCTCGGAGAAGAGGCCGTATTCCAGCGCCTCGTCACCGGGCTTGAGGTGGCCCTCGGCGACCATGGCGGCGGCGGTTTCCTCGCCGCCCTCGAAGAGGTAGGTGCCGGCGTAGCCGAATCCGTTCTGGCGGAATTTCGCCTCGATCTCATCAAGCGGCACGTTGCCGGCGGTGACCATGATGCCGGCCTTTTCGGCCTGATCGACGAGAGGGAAGAAGGCGGCGTTGCCGGGATGGCCCATGATCTCGATGCAGTCGGGGCTGGCGGCCATCGCCTGACGGAACTGGTTGATCATTTTCTCGGGTGCCCAGCCCGAGAACTGCTCGACGATCTTGACACCATAGAGGTCGGCGGCGGCCTTGGCGCCGATTTCGCGCGGCAGAGTGGCGCCGTCGCCGGGATTGCCGCCCATCTGGAAATACATCGTCAGGCCGGCGCCGAGCTTGGGTGCCGCCTGTGCGCGGGCCGGTGTGGCCGGCACGGCAAGAGAGATCGTGGCGAGGGCGGTGGTCGCGACGAGGATCGAGCGCAGGATTTTCATTGGATTTCCTCCTTGATGGCTTGGTCGGGCTGTGGTGCGCGGAAGGCCAGGCGGCGGCGGAACTGCTCGAGGCGGGCCGGGTTCTCGATGGCGATATGCAGCACGACGGCGATGATGAAGACAAGGCCGACGATGACCTCGACCCAGAAGCCGGCGACGCCGGTGGCGACGATTCCGGCCTCCAGCATGCCGATGATGAGGGCGCCGAACACGCTGCCGACCATGGTGGCCGAACCGCCGAAAACCGAAGAGCCGCCGATGAAAACGCCGGCCAGGGCCGAAAGCAGCATGCCCTGGCCCTGGGTTGCGAAGTAGTTGAGGTTCTGGATCGTCAGCATGAAACTCGCGAAGCCGGCGATCACGCCCATCAGGGTGAAAAGCCTGATGCGTTCGCGCTGGACGTTGATGCCGAGCACCTCGGCAACGGCCCGCGAATCGCCGATGAAGAGCAGGTGCTCGCCGAAGCGATGGCGATTGAGGACGAACCAGCCGAGCACGGCCGTGCCGAGCGCCCAGAAGGCTTCGGCAGGAATGCCGAGCAATGTGCCGGCGAAGATGTTGGCGATGGGCGTGTTCTCGAGGCCGGGGAGCGCGTACGAGATGCCGCCGCAGAGCACGGTCGCGATGCCTGACCAGAAGAATGACGTGCCGATGGTGATGATGATCGAGGGCACGCCGACGATGGCGACGAGGATGCCGTTGACGAATCCGACCAGCGCGCCGCCGGCCAGCGCGGCGATCAGGCCGAGCCAGGGGAGGCCGAGCTGGAGCGAGCAGAAGGCGAAGAGGAAGCCCGAGAACTGGATGACGGCGGGGAAGGAAAGGTCGATCTCACCGGCGGCGATGACGAGCGTGAGGCCGAGCGAAAGGATGAGGAGCGGGGGAATGGTGACGAGGAAGGAATCGTAGATCGGCCAGCGGAGAAAAACGTGCGGGGAGAGCGCTGTGAAGACCGCGATCAGGGCGATGAAGACGATGATGATCGGCAGCCCTTCGAACTTTTTCCCGGCCAGGAGCGGTGCAAGCGGACGCACCGGAGGGGCCACGAGGTTGCCGCGCGCGTTGCTCACGCTGCGATTCCTGCTTTCGGCTGCTGGAGATCGATCAGGAAGCGGGTGAGTTCGTCGAGCGTGAGATCGGCCGGGCGAAGCGAGGCGGCGATGCGGCCGCGATCGAGGACGACGAGGCGATCCGCCAGTGCGTGGACGTGGGCGAGGTTGTGCTCGATATAGATGGCCGCGCGGCCGGATTCCTTGATCCAGCGCACGAAATCGAGGACCTTCTGGACTTCCTTGATGGCGAGCGCGGTGGTCGGCTCGTCGAGGATGATCAGGTCGGCATCGAAATGCATCGCGCGCCCGATGGCGATGCCCTGGCGCTCCCCGCCGGAGAGATTGGCAACGGTGGAATTGGCGTCGATGCCGATGCCGCGGAAGCCGAGATGGCTCTGCAGGATTTCGTTGGCGATCCGCCTCTGCTCGCGGACATTGATGAAGCCGAAGCGGTTGACGATCTGGCGGCCGGCGAAGAAATTGCGCCAGAGCGGCTGCTTTTCGCCGAGGGATTTTTCCTGATAGACGGTCTCGAAGCGGAGCGCGTGCGCCTTGCGCACGGAATAGCGTCCGAGATCGACCGGCTGGTCGCGGATATAGAGCCGCCCGGAACTCGGCCGGACGACGCCGGTGAGGGCCTTGATGAGCGTCGATTTGCCGGCCCCGTTGTCGCCGATCAGACCGACGATGTCGTTCCTGCCGATGGCGAGGTCGATATCAGTGAGAGCCTTGACCTTGCCGAAGCAGACAGAGAGATTCTCGGCCCTGACGATGTTCGTGTAAGCCGGCTGGGGCAAGGCATGGCCGCTCGACATCGACAGAGTTCCCCCTCGAGCGGCGCAGTCTACATTCCGACGGCGGGGCCGCAACCCGTCCCGCCCGGCCGACGGCGGCGTGGCATGCGGGGGCGGGGCAGGGGAAAGCGGCCGAGCCGCCTTGGTTTTTCAGGCGACGCCGGCGACGTAAGCCCTGAGGCTGTCCACCTCATGGTCCTGCTGCATGATGCGCTGCTTCACCACGTCGCCGATGCTGACCATGCCGAGCAGCACGTCGTGGTCGACGACCGGCAGGTGGCGGATGCGCCCGGCGGTCATCGTGGTCATCGCTTCGATCACGGTGGTACGCGGGGTGACCGTGCGGACCACCCGGGTCATGAGCTGGCCGGCGGTCATCTCGAGGGTGCGCGCACCGTTGGCGGCCAAGCTATGGACGATGTCGCGTTCGCTGACGATGCCGAGAATCTGCTGTTCGGAGTCGAGCACGAGGACGGCCCCGATGCGCCTGTCGGTCAGCAGCCGGGCAAGCTCGGCGACGCTTGCCGTCGGACCGACGGAGATCACCTCGTGGCCCTTGTGCTTGAGGATGGCGGCGACTGTCATGGACGTACTCCTTGGGTTGGGCTCGCGGACAGCGTCGCGCCGCGGCAAGCGCACCGGGCGGAGGCTGCCTTGCGCCGGACCGAACCAGGAAGTAGCGGGTCCGGCACATTCTTACTCCATCATGCGCCCGGGCGAGGGGGTTCCGCAAAAATCAGCCGTGCGGCGCACAAAGGCTTGCAGCCGCAGGCGGTTGACCGTTCCGGGGACGAGGTGGGGTTGCGTCGGGCCGGCGTGACGGCCTATCTCCCTGCCCCTGGGCGTAGAGGTGGGGCCGACAGCCGGTCATGATGTTCTTCAGCCGCGCGAAGATGGCGCTGATCCTCGGCATCTGCGCCCTCGGCGTACTCCTGTCCCTCCCCAACCTGATCGCGGCGCCGGCGGCGTGGCTGCCGTGGCGGCACGTGCGGCTGGGGCTCGACCTCAAGGGCGGGAGCTATCTGCTGCTGCAGGTTGACATGGGTTCGGTGATCCGCGAGCAGTTGACGAACACGCTGGACGGCGTGCGGACGACGCTACTCAAGGACGGGATCGGCTACCACAGCCTGGCAGTGGACCGGGCGCATAACAGGGTGCTGGTCACGCCGCGGGAGCCCGGCGAGCAGGCCGGGCTTGCCGGCTCGCTCAGAACCATGGTGGCGGGGCAGGTCGCCCCGGGCGGGAGGCCGGAGCTGGCCGTGGAGGAGCTTCCGGACGGGCAGGTGGCGGTGACGCTGTCCACCGTGGCGCTGACCGCGCGCGCCAATTCCGCGATGCAGCAATCGATCGAGATCGTGCGCCGGCGGATCGACGGCACCGGCGTGGTCGATCCCGAAATCGCGCGCCAGGGCGCCAATCAGATCATGGTGCAGCTTCCGGGCATCAGCGATCCGAACCGGATCAAGAGCCTGCTCGGGCGCACGGCGCACCTGACCTTTCACCTGATCGATCAGACGGCCAACCCGGCCGCGGGCGGCCCACCCCCGCCGGGTGACCAATTCCTCCCCATGCAGGACCAGCCGAACGCCAAGCTCGCCGTCCGCCAGTATGTGGCGGTGGACGGGGCGAACCTGACGGACGCCGAAGCCGGGCAGGATCCGCAGACCGGACAGTGGGTGGTGAACTTCACCTTCGATTCGGTCGGGGCGCGGGAATTCGGCGACGTGACGCGGCAGAATGTGGGCCGGCCGTTCGCGATCGTGCTCGACAACCAGGTGATCAGCGCGCCGGTGATCCGTGAGCCGATCCTGGGTGGGCGCGGACAGATCAGCGGGAATTTCAGCGCGCAGAGCGCAACCGATCTGGCGCTTCTGCTGCGCGCGGGGGCGTTGCCGGCGCCCCTCAATGTGGTGGAGCAGCAGAGCGTGGGGCCGGAGCTTGGGGCGGACGCGATCCGCGCCGGCACGATCTCGCTCGCGGTCGGCTTCGTGCTGGTGATCCTGTTCATGGGCCTCTTCTACGGGCTGTTCGGCTGGCTCGCGGACATTGCGCTCGTCTTGAACCTGATCATCCTGATGGCGATTCTCTCGCTGCTGCAGGCGACGCTCACGCTTCCCGGAATGGCGGGAATCCTGCTGACGCTGGGGATGGCGGTGGATGCGAATATCCTGATCAACGAGCGCATCCGGGAGGAAACGAGGCTCGGGCAGCGGCCACTCGCGGCGATGGAGGCCGGATTCCGCCGCGCCTACGGCACGATCATCGACAGCAACGCAACGACGCTTCTGGCGCACGTCATGCTGTTCATCTTCGGCAGCGGACCGGTGCGCGGCTTCGCGATCACGATCACGCTCGGCATCATCTCGACGCTGTTCACGGCGACGCTCGTGGCGCGGCTGCTCATGGCGCGCTGGTACGTGGCGATCCGCCCCGCCGCATTGCCGGTCTGAACGCGATGTTTCTGCACCCGACCCTCCGGCTGGTTCCCGACAACACGAAGATCCGCTTCATGCGGGGCCGGTTCCTCGGCATCCTGGTTTCGGCGGTGCTGTCGACGGCCTCGATCGTTCTTTTCTTCTATCCGGGGCTCAATCTCGGGATCGACTTCAAGGGCGGGATCGTGATCCAGGCGCGCACGCCGAAGCCGGTGGATTTCGCCTCCCTCAGGGCGGCGTTCGGGGCGGCCGGGCTCGGGCAGGCAGGCTTGCAGCGGGTGGGGGCGGCGAACGAGGTGATGATCAGCCTGGAAAGCCAGGCAACGGACAAGGCGACGGATGCGGCCGTGCAGAGGATCGGCACGGCGCTCGAGAAAGCCGCGCCGGGGAGCAAGATACTCGGCACGAGCGCTGTCGGGCCGACGGTTTCCGCCGAGCTGCTGCGCAAGGGCCTGCTCGCCCTCGGGCTCAGCCTGCTGATGATCCTGGTCTATATCTGGTTCCGCTTCGAGTGGGAGTTCGCGGTCGGCGCGGTGGCGACGCTCGTCCTCGACATGACGAAGACGATCGGTTTTCTGGTGATCACGCGGCTGCCGTTCGATCTCGTGATGGTGGCGGCGATCCTCACGATCCTCGGCTATTCCACCAACGACAAAGTGGTCGTGTACGACCGGATGCGCGAGAATTTGCGCAAGTACAAATCGATGCCGCTGCGTGAACTGATCGATCTTTCGATCAACGAAACGCTGAGCCGGACCGTGGGCACGTCCTCGACCGTGTTCCTCGCGGCGCTGCCGCTGGCCCTGTTCGGCGGTGCGACGCTTTCCGCCTTTGCCTGGACGATGCTGTTCGGCATCATCGTCGGCACGTCTTCATCGATCTTCATTGCCGCCCCGATCCTGCTGTTCCTGGGCGAGCAGCGACTGCGCCAGGATGCCCGCGTGGCGCGCCCGGCGAAGACGGAAAAGAGAGCGACCTGACCTTAGGAAGGTTGCTTCGGGACGGGCGGCAGCTCTCATCCACGCTGCAGCTCAGCGTGCCTTTGAGTGTCCTTGACCAGGCGGGCGATGTCTTCGTCGGTCAGTCCGGCGGCCACCGCCCGTGCGCGCGATGCGTGGTGCCGGGGGATGCGTTTCTGCTCCGGCTCGATCGTGACGATCACGCGCCATCTCGGTGATCTGATCGGGTTGCCGGGCTGCTTTGTCGTGGTTTGTTTAGAGCGGGATGATTTTTGATCATCCCGCTCTTCGTTTATTTTCTCGATCAATTTCATGGCTTTGGCGGTCAGCGAAGCGATTCCACCAGAAGCCATATTGATCTAGTTGGGCGTGAATGCGGGCGTGATACCGTAAGCTTTTCGATAGGCCTTGCTCAAATGCGGCGCGTCGGCAAAACCGCAATGAACGGCGACGGTTTGGGCCCGCGCACCGGCCTGGGACAGCAAGGACCGCGCGCGTTCGAGCCTGCGATGCAGGACGTAACGGTGCAGAGGGATGCCGGTCGCGTTGCGGAACGACCGCGCCAAATGAGCTCGGCTGAGAGCGGCGGCAGCAGCCAGATCGTCCAATCGGAGCGGTGACGACAGATTCTGGTTGATGAACGCGACCAGCGTGCGCAACTTCGCCGGTGTCAGAATTTCACGGTAGGGCATCCGGCCGGACGTCACCGTCGCGTGCCGGATGATGATCCGCGTCAGCATCGCCTCGAGCAAGACCTCGCAATAAAGTTCGTCGCCGGACAAGCGGTGCCCCAGCGCATCGGCAAGCCGGGATCCTATGTCGAGCAGCCCGGGATCCTGCCTTGCCGGCAGATTGCGCAACTCGGCCCGATGGCCCGACAAGCCAAGGCTCTCGAATCGCGCGGCGACATAGCACGGCTCCAGGAGAAAGAGCAGCATATCAACCTGACCGCGCATCTCACCGTCGAACACGTCACCGGGCTGGCCAAGCAAATTCGTACCCGGGGCGAAACTTCCCGCGACGGTGACGCGCTTGCCAACGGCCAACCACGCCTGGTTCTGCCCCAGCGAAAGGGCTGCGCGATAACCGGGAAGGCTGCGGGGAATCGGCACGACGCCGCGATTCCGCACCAGCCGACGGATCGAGAAACTGCCTTCGCATTCCCAAACATGCGTGACGTCATAGCCGCAGGCCGGAACGTGATGTGTATCAGGTAACATGAGAATTCTCAGCCGCGTAACCGAACCGAGCAACGACCCTGCTGGCTAAAAAATCGCACGATTTGACAAGTTTTGCAATGTTTGCGGTCTTACCGAAAGAGCACCGGCCACCATAGACTGTCGCCAATGACCGCCGCGCGGTTTCTCGCCGCGCAAGGAGGCGTCGGATGGAACCCGAGGATGCCGAACAATAGAGAGAATGAAGTGCCATGGCTGTGAAGCGTGTGATCAAAGATGTGCACATCGTCCCTATGGGGATGGCCAACGCCTTTCTGATCGAGGGCAACGACGGATTGACACTCATTGACGCCGGGTTCCCGGGTAAGGGGGCAGCCGTCTTTGTGGCGATCCGCGGGCTCGGCCGTTCGCCAGACCAGCTCAAGCACCTGATTTTCACTCACGGCCATCCTGATCATATCGGCAGCGCCGCTGCAATCGTGCGGGAAACCCGTGCGAGAACCTACATGCACCCGCTTGATATCCCCATGGCCGAGAGTGGAGGTCCGTTTCGGCCCATGAAGCCGGCTCCTGGTCTGTTGGGGCAAGTGCTGTGCAGGCTGTTCTTCAATCCCGAGGAGCGGCTGGAACCGGTCGCCATCGACCAGCCCTTGACCGCCGGGGACACACTGCCCATCGCCGGCGGCATCGAAGTTATTCACACTCCCGGGCATTGTGCGGGACACGTGGCACTTCTGTGGCACCCGGGACGAATGCTGTTCGCAGGCGATGTCGGCACGAACCTCATGGGCCTCGGTGATCCTGTCGGCTTCGAGAATTTGCAGGAAGGCCGTGCGAGCCAGCAGAAACTTGCCGGTCTTTCGTTCGAGGCTGCTGGATTCGGCCATGGCGGGCCTATCGCCCGCGATGCGTCGACGCGTTTCCGCAACAAGTGGGGCAAGAAGCCGCGTGCTTGAATCAATCGTTAGACCCGTGTCGGGCTGCAAGTCAGCCCGACACGGGTCTAACGTGTCGGGCGCGGGGGGGTCTGCGAATAATCGTAGAAGCCGCGGCCGGTCTTGCGGCCGAGCCAGCCGGCTTCGACATATTTCACGAGCAGCGGGCAGGGGCGGTATTTGCTGTCCGCCAGCCCCTCGTGCAGCACCTGCATCACTGAAAGGCAGGTGTCGAGGCCGACGAGATCGGCAAGCTCGAGCGGGCCCATCGGATGGTTCGCACCGAGGCGCATGGCGGTATCGATGGCGGCGACCGAGCCCACGCCTTCATAGATGGCGTAAACCGCTTCGTTGATCATCGGAACCAGGATGCGATTGACGATGAAGGCCGGATAGTCCTCGGCGACGGCCGTCGTCTTGCCGAGGCGCATCGCCAGCGCCTGGACCGCCTGGAAGGTCGGTTCGTCGGTCGCGATGCCGCGGATGATCTCGACCAGCTTCATGACCGGCACCGGATTCATGAAGTGCATGCCGATGAACTTTTCCGGCCGATCGGTGGTGGCGGCGAGCCGGGTGATGGAGATCGAGGAGGTGTTGGAGGCGATCAGGCAGCCCGGCTTGAGATGGGGGGTGACTCCCTTGAAGATGCTGCGCTTGATCTCTTCCTTCTCGGTTGCCGCCTCGATGACGAGGTCGCATGCGTGCAAGGCGTCGTAGCTGGTCGCGGTATGCAGATGCGCGAGCGCCGTCTCCTTGTCGGCTTCGGTGACGGTCTTGCGGGCGATCTGGCGGTCCATGTTGTGGCGGATCGTCGCCATCGCCTTCTCGATCGCGGCGGGATCGATGTCGAGCATCGTCACATCGAGCCCGGCGAGGGAGGCGACGTGGGCGATGCCGTTGCCCATCTGCCCGGCGCCGATCACGCCGATGGAGGCGATCTCCGGTGTCTCGAGCGCGATTCCGGCGCTGGCGGCAGCAGTGTCGGGGGCGGCCGCAGCCTTGCGTTCGACGTTCATGGGCTTTTCTCCAGTTCGTGCGCGAGTTCTGGCAGGGCGGTGAAGAGGTCGGCAACCAGGCCGTAATCGGCGACCTGGAAGATCGGCGCCTCGCTGTCCTTGTTGATGGCAACGATGACCTTGCTGTCCTTCATCCCGGCCAGATGCTGGATGGCGCCGGAGATTCCGACCGCGACGTAGAGGTCGGGGGCGACGACCTTGCCGGTCTGGCCGACCTGGAAATCGTTCGGCACGAACCCGGCATCCACGGCGGCGCGGGAAGCGCCGATGGCGGCGCCGAGGCGGTCCGCGATCGGCTCGAGCAGCTTGAAATTCTCTCCGCTCTGCATGCCGCGGCCGCCGGAAATGACGACACGGGCGGCGGTGAGTTCGGGGCGCTCGCTCTTCGAAAGCTCCGCCGAGACGAAGCGCGAGCGCACATCCGGGGCGGGCACGGCGACGGGTTCGATCGGCGCCGATCCACCCTCTGGCGGCACCGGATCGAAGCTTGCCGCGCGCACCGTGATGACCCGCGTGGTATCGGCCGAGCGGACCGTGGCGAGCGCGTTGCCGGCATAGATCGGGCGAATGAAGGTTGCCGCATCGACGATGCCGGAGATGTCGCTGATCGGCTGCACATCGATGAGCGCGGCGGCGCGCGGCATCACGTTCTTGCCGGTCGCGGTCGCCGCCGCGAGCAGATGCGTGTAGCCGGGAGCGAGACCGGCGAGCAGTTCGGCGAGCGGCTCGGCGAGCGGGTGGGCAAGCGAAGCGTCCTCGGCGGTCAGGACCTTGGCGATCCCGGGGAGCTTCGCGGCGGCAGCGGCGGCTGGCCCGACCGCCGCGCCGACGACCAGCGCGTGCACCTCGCCCAGTTTCTGCGCCGCGGCCACTGCGCTCCGCGAGGGCTGCTTGATCGCCCCATCGGCATGTTCAAGGAGAACCAGAGCCGCCATCAGATCACCTTGGCTTCCGTGCGCAGCTTTTCGACCAGCTCGGCGGCCGAGGCGACCTTCCTGCCCGCCTGGCGGCGGGGCGGCTCGGCAACCGAAACGAGCGTGAGGCGCGGTGCCGGATCGACGCCGAGGGAGGCGGGGGTGAGTGTCTCGATCGGCTTGCGGCGGGCCTTCATGATATTGGGCAGGCTCGCGTAGCGGGGCTCGTTCAGCCTGAGATCGGTGGTGACGACGGCGGGCAGGGCAAGCGAGACGGTCTCGAGGCCGCCATCGACCTCGCGGGTCACGACGGCGCTCTCTCCTTCGATCACCAGGCGCGAGGCGAAGGTTCCCTGCGGCCAGCCGAGCAGGGCGGCCAGCATCTGGCCGGTGGCGTTCATGTCGTCGTCGATCGCCTGCTTGCCGAGGATGACCAGGCGCGGGGCTTCCCGCTCGGCCACAGCCTTGAGCAGCTTGGCGACCGCGAGGGGCTGCAACTCGACATCGGTTTCGACCAGGACGCCGCGATCGGCGCCCATGGCAAGAGCCGTGCGCAGCGTTTCGGAACAGGCGGCGGTGCCGAGCGAGACGGTGACGATCTCGGCAACAAGGCCCTTCTCCTTGAGCCGGATCGCCTCTTCGACGGCGATCTCGTCGAACGGGTTCATCGACATCTTGAGCCCGGTCGTCTCGACCCCGGAACCGTCCGTCTTCACCCGAACCTTTACGTTGAAGTCAACCACCCGCTTGACGGGCACCAGGACCTTCATTGTCATGCCATGCCGTTCGGGGAAGCTCTGGCCTTCTGCTCCGGAAAGAGCCGCGGCAGCCTTCTTCGCACCTGCAAAATGGAAGCGGCGGACCTTAGAGACGCCGCCCCATGGCTGTCAAATGCCGGGCTGCAATAGAGACCGGCGCGCGCTTCACCTTCCCGAGGCCGGCATTGTAAAAACCCCGTGTCATGCCGCGCGGCGATCTTTTCCCCGAAATCGGACCCTACGAAACCGGCTATCTGCCGCTGATCGGCGGGCATGTGATGTACTGGGAGCAGGTTGGCAATCCGCGTGGGACGCCGGCGCTTTTCCTGCATGGCGGGCCGGGTGCCGGGGCAGGGGCGGTGCACCGGCGCTTCTTCGATCCTGGATTCTGGCGGACCGTGATCTTCGATCAGCGTGGCGCGGGGCGTTCGCGCCCGCTGGGCAGCCTGGTGCAGAACACGACCGCCGATTTGGTGAACGACATTGAGACGCTGCGGCGGCATCTGGGGATCGATCGGTGGCTGCTGTTCGGCGGCTCCTGGGGATCGACGCTGGCGCTGGCTTATGCCCAGGCGTACCCGGCGCGCGTCACGGGCTGTGTTCTGCGCGGGGTGTTTCTCGGCCGGCGGGAGGAGGTGGAGTGGTTCCTGTCGGGGATCGCGCAGATCTTCCCGGATGCGCACGCGAATTTCGCCGGTTTCCTGCCGGAGGCGGAGCGCGGTGACCTGCTGGGGGCGTATCTGGCGCGACTGACGCATCCCGATCCGGCGGTGCATCTGCCGGCGGCCCGGGCCTGGTCCATCTACGAGGGCTCATGCAGCACGCTGCTGCCAAGCCCGGAGACGGTGGCCTCCTTCTCGCAGGACCGCACCGCCCTGGGACTGGCGCGGATCGAGGCCCACTATTTCGCGCATGGGCTGTTCCTGCCGCCGGAGGGGCTGCTGGGACGGATGGGGCGGATTGCGGAGATTCCCGGCGAGATCGTGCAGGGGCGCTACGACATGATCTGCCCGGCCCGCTCGGCCTTCGAGTTGGCGGCGGGCTGGCCGGCGGCGCGGCTGACGCTCATCCCCGATGCCGGGCATTCGGCGCTCGAGCCTGGCATCCGCCGGGCGCTGGTTTCCGCCGTGGAGCGCCTGCGCAGCGCGCGGTGATGCGGGGTGCTTCGTGCGACGAGCGACGAAGGCCATTCTTTCTTGAAAGAAAGAACCAAAGAACTTTTCCATTTCCCGGACCCGGCGCCATCTCAGATGAAAAACGGGGAAAGTCTTTTTGCTTCTTTTTCTTCAGAAAAAGAAGGCTCTTTATCGGCTTCGCCAGAAACGTAAACGATCATTCTGACTGCGAAGGCCTCGCGCCTGCGCAGCGCTCGCTGAACTGTGATCGGAGCGAGTGCAACCATCCGGGGATGAATTGCCGGTTCACCTCTTCCGGTTGGTTTACTTTCGTACGCGACTTGTTATTGTTCGTTAAAGAGCCGCAGCGATTCGCGATCGCGCGGCGCGCCGTTCATCAGTCCGTAAGGCTCGAAGAGCGCCCTTGCGGGGTCCGAAATCAATGGATGGGAGGCAAGACGACGATGCGGGTTCGGATCGCCATTGCGACTGGATGCCTGGCACTCGCCGTGGTTTCCGGCGCCGAGGCCGCCACGGTGACCACCACGATGCCGGTGAGCGCGACCGTCGTTGCGACCTGCACGGTCGGGGCCAATCCGTTGGCGTTCGGCAACTATTCGGGTCTCGCGGTCAGCCAGACGACGACCCTCACACTCGAGTGCACGAACGGCACGGCGTATAATGTGGGCCTGAATGCCGGAACCGGGAGCGGGGCAACGACGACGACCCGCATCATGACCGGGGGGACGGGAAGCCTCGATTACCAGATTTTCCAGAACGCCACGCATACCACGAACTGGGGCGACACGATCGGCACCGACACCAAGCTCGGCACCGGGACCGGGACCATTCAGACCCTGACGGTGTATGGGCAGGTTCCCGCCGGCCAGTTCCCGCCGGTCGGCAGCTACGCGGATACCATTACGGTCACCGTCACCTACTGACACCGAATCAAGCCATGGCGCCGATGCGCCGGCGCGCCCTGCTCGCGGGCCTCGCGACGGCGGCCGCATGGCCGCGGCCGGCGCGTGCGGCGCTTTCCTTTCTGCCGGTGCAAATCCAGGTGCCGCCGGGGCCGACGGCGAGCACTCTCTCGATCTCCAACAGCGGCAATCGGGTTTCGTTGCAGGCGCGCGCATTCGCGTGGTCGCAGCCGGACAGCGCGCGCGATGTGCTGACGCGCACACAGGACCTCGAGCTTTCGCCACCATTCTTTCCTCTGGCGCAGGGTGATGTGCAGGTCCTGCGCCTGATCTTCCCGACCGGGACGACTCCCGACGGACGCTATTTCCGCATCCTGCTCGATGAGCTCCCCTCGCCGAGGCCGATCGGCGGGGTGGCGATGAGGCTGCGCATTTCCTTGCCGGTCTTCATGGCGCCGGGCAGCCCCGAGGCGGCGGCAAAGCTGAACTGGCGGGTCGGGACGGACGGAGCCATCGAGGCCCGCAACAGCGGGGACGACTGGGACGAGGTGACGAGACTTTCCCTCGTTCTGCCCGGCGGCGGGCGTGCGATGCCACAGCTCAACGCGGTATCTCCCTATCTTCTGCCGGGCGCGGCGCGGCGCTGGACGGCGGGGTTTGCGCTTCGTCCAGGAAGCCGGGTGACGATTACCGGGTTCACTCGCGGCGGAAACTTCGAGCACGCTCTCAGCGTTGCCGCATGAAGGAGGCGCCGGCGGCAGAAAGGCCGCCTGGCAGGCCGACCAGCCGGCAGTGGGCGGGCTTTGTGTTGCTTGCGGCGGCACTGCTGCCGGCGAGCCGGCCATGTTTTGCGGCGGACCAGATGCTGCTGCTGGAGGTCTTCCTCAACGGGGCGGATACGAATCAGATCGTCCGTTTCGAGGATCGCGACGGCGCGCTCTACGCGAGCCCCGGGGATCTGGCGCAAATCGGGCTCAAGGTGCCGGGCGGATTGCGCCCGGGCCCGAATGGGATGGTGCCGCTCGCGGGCCTGCCGGGGGTGCAGGCGGAGCTGCATTTTGCGGCCCAGAGTGTGGCGATCGAGGCCGGGCCATCGGCGCTCGGCACGACCGTGATCGAAGCCGTCCCGACGCCGCCGGCAGTTCAGGGCGAGGTCACGCCCGGCGTGCTGCTTGATTACGATCTGCTCGGCACGCTCGCCGGACCAGAAACCTCGGCGAGCGGCCTCTTCGACTTCCGGGCATTCGACCAGATCGGGGTTCTGGAATCGACCGGCGTCGCGTACGCGCATTACGGGCCCGGTGTGCCCGACTTCGTGCGGCTGGATACCAACTTCACGCATGACGATCCGGTTGATCTGAGGCGCGCCATTGCCGGCGATTTCGTCAGCGGCGCATTGACATGGACCCGCGCGGTGCGCATGGGCGGCCTGCAGGTCGCGACCGATTTCGCGCTTCGGCCGGACCTCGTCACGTTTCCGGTTCCGGTATTGAGCGGCCAGGCCGCGGTGCCATCCACCGCGCAGGTGCTGGTGAATGGCGTGCAGAGCTTCAACGGTTCGGTGAATGCCGGGCCGTTCGCGATCCGCGCCCTGCCGGTGGTGAGCGGGGCTGGAGACATCACGCTGGTGACGCGGAACGCGCTCGGCCAGCAGGTGACGACGACGCTTCCCTTCTATGCCGCGACGACCCTGCTGCGGCCGGGACTTTCCCAGTACTCGCTCGAGGCCGGCGCGGTGCGCCGCAATTACGGGCTGGTGAGCGACGATTATGGAACGGGCGCCGCTTCGGGTTCGTTCCGGCGCGGAATCACCGACTGGTTGACCATCGAGGCCCACGCCGAAGGCACGAGCGGGGCGGGCGGCGGGGGAATCGGTGCCGTGATCGGGGTGGGCACGTTCGGGGTGCTGAACCTTGCCGTGGCGGCGAGCGCGGGCGGAAGCGGCGGGGCGCTTGGCACGGTCGGGTTCCAGCGCCAGGGGCAAATCTTCAATCTCGCCTTCTCGCTGACGGAAGCGACCTCCGGCTATCGCGATATCGCGGCCGTCAATGGCACGCCGGTGCCACAGAGGCTGCTGCTGGCGAGTTTCGGCGCTTCGCTTGGACGGGCCGGCAGTGTCGGCATCGCCTATGCGGACCAGCGCGCCGGCTCGACCGCGACGGCCCTTCCTGCCTTGACGGTGAACGGAGTCACATTGCCGGCCGTCGCGGCGAGCTTCCAGATCGTGACCGCGAGCTATACGGTGCCGCTCTCCCAGCGCATCACCTTCTATATCAACGCATTCAAGAACTTCGGCACGGACGAGAGCGGCGGCGCGATCGCCGGGATCGCGGTGGCGTTCGGCAACCGGACGACGGCGTCGGCGTCCGGCGGATATTATTCCCCGACCGGGTTGACGGGCATTACGCGCTTGGATGTCAGCGCCATCACGCCGGGCCAGTTCGGATTGCACCTTTATGATCAGCAAGGACCCATGCAGCGGCTGGCCCAGGCCGACTATCTCGGCACCTGGGGGCAGGCGAGCGTCGGTGTGGCGGAGGTGCCGGGTGAGACGGCCGGGCAGGGAGAGCTGACCGGGGCACTCGGCGTGCTGGCGGGCGGCGGGCCGTTTCTTTCCAGGACCGTGCCGGACAGTTTTGCGCTTGTCTCCACGTCGCCGACGGGTGGGATTGGGGTGCTATCGGAGAACCGCCCGGAGGGGCGGACCAACGGGCAGGGGGCACTCGCGGTGCCCGATCTCAATGGCTACGAGCCGACAGAGATCGGGCTCTCGCCCCAGGATGTGCCGGCCGACGTGACGACGCGCATGATGGGGACGACCGTGACGCCGGCGAGCCATGTCGGGGTGCTGGTCAATTTCGGGGTGAAGCGAAGCCATTCCGCATTGCTTCGACTGGTGGATGCGGCGGGGCGGGATCTGCCGGTCGGCTCGGAGGTGCGGCTGCAGGCAACCGGGGAGATGGCGGAAGTCGGCTACGGGGGAGAGACCTATCTGACCGGATTGAGCGAGCTGAACCGGATCACCGTGCGGCTGCCGGACGGCCGGACGTGCCGAGTGGACTTTGGCTTCAAGCCGATACCCGGGCGGCAGGTCGAGATCGGTCCGCTGCCATGCCGGTGAGCGATCGCGCGAGGAGAGCGACGTTGCTCGGGGCGAGCCTCGCGCTGTTCGCGGCAGCGGTGTCGGCGCGCGCCCAGGTGGCCTGCAGCGTGTCGAGCACCGGCGTCGATTTCGGCCGCTATGATGGGACCTCCCGCGTGCCGGACGACGCAACGGGCAGTATCACCGTTGTCTGCACCGCCCATGGTCCGTCGGCGCTTGCCTACTCGATCGGGCTCATCGGCACACAGGGATCGGCCGCGGAGCGGGTGATGAATTTTGCCGCCCGCCGGCTGATCTATCAGCTTTATCGGGACCCGGCGCGGACCGAGCTTTGGGCCGATGCGGCGGGGCAGACGGTGTCGTTTGCCGGGAGCCTCGCCGCGGGGCACGCGAGCGTGCAGCATTTCACGGTTTATGGGCGGATTCCGGCCAGGCAGATCGTGGCACCGGGCACCTATCAGGATCAGGTGGTCGTCGCGCTGACGTACTGAAGGCGGGCTCGTTCAGTCAGTATGTGACGACGAGAAATGTGGCTCCGTCCCGGCCATGGGTGACGGCAAGCTCAGGAGGCGGAGGAGCGAGCGAGAGGGCCGGGACGCGGGAGACACGAGCCTGTTCGCCGCGCGTGCATGCGGTGCGGACCCGGGGCGTGCGGGTACTCTGATCGAGGGCGATGGTACAGGAAGAGACGACCATGGCGCTGACGTCCATCATGGCGGAGCGGGAGCCGGCAAGGGCGGGGGAGACGCCGAGCCCGAGCGCCATCATGATTGGGCAGATTTGCGGCAGGAATCGAGAAGAAAATTTGAAAATACGCATCTGTCTCTCTCCATGAGACGATGCGCACGTTGCGGAGAAAAAAGTTAAGGCTTCGTTGGCGGCCCGGAAAGGGCAGGAGAAAGGTCCCTGGTTACGGGACCGCTTCGCCAAGCCTGAGTTCGAAAGCCTTGCCGAGCGCCATTTCGCCGCTCCGGGTCAGGGTCACGGCGCGGCTCTCTTCGAGGCGGCGGAGCCAGCCCTGGGCGAACCAGGTCCGGCTCATGGCGGCGCCGACGGCGCCTGCGATGTGCGGGCGACGCTCGCTCCAATCGAGGCAGGGGCGGCAGAAGATGCGGGCCCCGCCGCGGCGAAGGACATCGGCGCGCGCCGCCGCGAGATCAACGCCGAGGCCGGAGAGGAACATTGCACCCCGCTCGCTGAGCGCGCCGCCATCCGCCGACAGCTCGATCTCGCCGCGCGCGATCATGCGATCCGCCATGGCAACGGCCAACTGGCCGGCGAGATGATCGTAGCAGGTGCGGGCCCGACGGAGCGCTGCATCGCGCGGGCCGGTCACCGTGCGACGTGGCCGGGCTGGGGTCACCTGGCGGACGGCGGTGACCGACATGATGCTTTCCAGCATCCGCGCCACGTCCGCCGAGGCGAGGCGGTGATAGTGGTGCCGCCCCTGACGGGTCATTGCCAGCAATCCGGCCCCGGTCAGATGCGCGAGATGGCCGCTTGCCGTCTGCGGCGTGATCCCGGCGACGCGCGCGAGCTCGGTTGCCGTCAGAGCGCGGCCGTCGAGCAGGGCGATCAGCATATTGGCGCGTGCCGGGTCGCCGATCAGGGCGGCCGTTTCCGCGAATTCCGCTGTGCTCGGCATGATCAATGGGTCCTTCGCGCGATGATCGAGGGAGTTCGATGAACCCTGATGAAGTATTGAAAAGAAAGCTCCTTCTTTTTCTGAAGAAAAAGAAGCAAAAAGACTTTTCCCGTTTTCCGGACCCGGCGCCGCCCTCGGGACAACAGAGAACAGTCTTCACGCCTCATCGCTCCAGTGTCC
>Ga0335075_10006054_pt1 | contig 18698 bp, 15 predicted proteins | sample Lox_Sample_24_FD_206723 | JGI IMG/M metagenome (GOLD analysis project Ga0335075, IMG submission 206723) | Soil microbial communities from Loxahatchee National Wildlife Refuge, Florida, United States - Lox_Sample_2.4 | ecosystem: Environmental > Terrestrial > Soil > Wetlands | place: USA... | reverse complement strand
CGAAGCGTCGCTGGTCTGGTGGTACCTGTTCTGCCTCAGTCTCGGACGTGAAGGTGATGTCGGTGCCGCGCTGGTGCGGCTTGACCGGCAGCTCGCGGCGCTGGGGCCGGTGCCGGCGGCTCACCTCGATGGCCTGGCTGACTTGCTTGGGCTGTCGCGGGAGTCGGTGGTCGTCACCGATGACGAGCTCTGCGATGTCGATGCGCTGGCGAGCGCGGTCAGGCGCGGTGCGGCGCTGGTGTGGACCGACGACCTTGCGGCGGCTGCCGCGGCCACTAAGGCCGAGCTGGTGCCTCAGGTGGAGAGCGCTAAGGGCCCCTCCTGGTGGCTCGGCCCGCCGGCGGACTTGACCGAGTCTGAGAGCAGGGTTCGCGCCCGCTGGTCTGAGTTGGCGGGCACGGAGCGGGACGAGTTGCTCGCCATGCTCGGGCAGAAGGTGACCTCGATCGAGCGGATGAGGTTCAGGCTCGGCGCTTCGATCACCGAGAACAAGGAATCGGCCCGGATCCTGGGTGAATGTCGGGAGACGGCCCCGGGCGACTGGCCGCACTCGCACCTGGTCCTCGCCACGACATTGTGGTGCTGGTACCTGGGCGGGTTCACTTTGCAGGAACTGAACCAGTCGTGGCTCTCGCTGTCTTCACTCACTCACTTCCTGGTGCGGCGCATCAGGGAGTACGGGCTGATTTCCGGTGCGGCCCCGAACGGTATCGAGCGTCTCGATGCGGTCGCGCTGGCGGGGGAATACGCGAAGGCCCGGACCCAGCTCGAGCAGACCCGCGTCCGGTGCATGCACTTCGACGGCAGTAACTGGGAGCGGCGCGAGTTCCTCTTGCCCAGGACGGGCATGGAGCGGCAGCATGAGATTCCTGATAGCCTCCGGCAGCTTCTCGGTGAGTGGATCGGGGTCGACTTCCCTGGTCCGATCGGCACGCTCGAAGCCTGGGACCGGTATCTTGAGCTGGCTCTCGAAGTCGGCCACACGCCGACTCGGGTTATGCAGGCGCTGACGCAGGATGCCGCCAACGCCCGTGACCTCCCGCTCGACATGGCGGTATTCACCGTGCCGATGGGCAATAAGCTGCTCGAACCGTGGACTCTCGTTTACGCCGACATCTTTTGCTACACCGCGTTCCGCGACGGGTTCCAGCCTGCTGAGCACGGGATACCGGGCGATCTTGTCAGCATCCAGAACATCCAGGGGCAGCGCCAGCGGTTCAACGCCGTCAAGAAGTCGCAGAACTACGCCCCCGTGCGCAAACTCGCGCCGCAGGGATTCAATCTCCCAGACATTTCGATTGCGGAGGACGCGCATCATGCGGGCCATTTCGCGGCCGGCGTCCGGCTCGCCTGCCGCGTTCCGATCACGATTTTCTACCGTGACAAGCAGTGGAACGGTATTTCCGACGTTCGCCTCAACCGGGTCGAATACCAGCGTGACAATCGCTTCACTCCCCGGGACGTGTTGCTGGCGAGCAGGTACGCGCAATGGGTCAAGGGCGTGGCCGATGCCACCTATCGCCGCGACCTGATGTTCAACGCGAAGTGGGGTTCCCGGGTACAAGACCTCGAGTTGTGACGGCTGCCACGACAAGGTGTGAATATATGCGTTCTAGTGATATCGAACGTGCGCTGCGCGATCAGGCGGAGATCGAGCCGGATGGGCAGGATTACGTCGCGATTCGGCTTCCGCAGCTGCATGTCAGGATTCCGGCGTCCTGCCCGCACAAGGGGGCACCGCTGGCGCGGGGAACCATCATCGGCACCTTCCTCGAGTGCCCGTGGCACGGCGCGCTCTTTGACCTGCGGACCGGGCATCGCTTGCGCGGGCCCGACTGCGGCGACTTGGAGGTGACCTTCGTGAGTCCCCCTCCGGACGGACCGCCACCGGCAACAGACCAGACGAAAAGGCCAAGCCAGTGAAGCAGCTCAGGACGACGCTCAAAGCGCCCCAAGATGACCTGCTCATCGCCCGGTGGGCACTGGCCGATTTCGCCGATGACAAGACTTCCCTGGCCGTCAGCCACGAGAAGCGGCCGGTCAGGATGCACGGAGCGGAGGCGACAGGCCTAGGCCTGGTCACGAACCAGCTGATCGGGGCCGACGTTATTCGTCTGCCGACAGGCGCGGGCTTCCCCCCGCACACTCATCCCGGGCACCACGTCCTCGTCATTGTCGGCGGCCGGGGCACGATTACCTATGCCGGGCGGGTCTACCCGACCGAGGCCGGCGAGATTTACCTGGTAGAAGGCTCGGTCGCGCATGCTGTCGGCGCCATCAGCGACCATGTGATCCTCGCGGTCGGGGCGCCGCACATGCCGGTCGACTCGCACGAGCGGATGGCGGTCGTCCCCTATCAGGAGGTGCTGAGCGAAGTCGGCGACCTGCACTGCCTGATTTGCGACTGCCGGACAAGGCCGCCGTACATGCTCCACGACACCGACTGCTCGCACTGCCCGTGCCAGCAGTGCACGCTGGAGAAGGTCTGCACCGGCGAGGACGTAGCAGCGAGCCTGCTCGATGACTGACCCGCTTCCCGGTTCCGGCTGGGAAACCCTCGACGGCCTGCCGGGAACCGCACGGGTCGTCGTCTGCGGCCCGTCAGGGCCGGACTTTGCCCGGGTGATTTCCGGGTGCTTGGACCGGGAGCTGGCTACCGTCCCTGTGGACCCGCATAGCGGGGAAGCGCGGCTGGCTGAGATTACGAACCGGGTCGCGGCTTCGGCTATCGTTGACGGCCGAGGCGGCGACTGGTCAGTTCGGATCGGGCCGGGCGCGGGTTCCTCTGATTCCGGGCAGATGGCTGGGCTCCGGTTCGTGATCTTCACCTCTGGCTCCACTGGCGTGCCCAAGGGGGTCATGCTCGGCTGGGACAGCGTGCGCGCCAACGCCGGGAAGATTGCCGGTGTCGTCGGCATCAGCCCGGACCGCCCGCACGCGACTTGCCTTCCTTTCTTCCACGTGAACGCGCTGATGATGTCGCTCGTCGGCACCAAGATCACGGGGACGCCGCTGGCGATCTGCGACAAGTTCTCCCCGCGTGAGTATTTCCGGCAGATCGGGCAAGCCTCCGCCGTGACGGCGTCCGTTGTTCCGGCCCTTCTGCACAGGCTTGTGGACGCCAAGCCGCCCTGGCCCGATTCGCTTGAGTTCCTTGTCACCGCGGCGGCCCCGCTGGAGCGGGAACTGGCCAACCGGTTTTACCAGGCCTATGGCCCCCGCCTGCGGCAGGGTTACGGTCAGAGCGAGGCAGTGAACTTCAGCTTCATGATGCCGCTGCTCGACGCGTCCGACTTTCGCGATCACTACTTGCGGCGGCACCCGCCGGTCGGGATAGCGCTCCCGGAAACCGAGCTGGTCATCGACGACGGCGAAGTGGTCCTGCGCACGCCCGACCTCATGAACGGCTACTGGGCTGACGCGGCGGCGACCGCTCGGGCACTGACGCCGGACGGGTGGCTGAGAACCGGCGACATGGGCGAGCTGCGCGACGGTTTCCTTGTCCTGCGGGGACGACGCGACGAGGTGATCAACCGGGGCGGAGAGAAGCTGTATCCGCTCGACATCGAGAGCCAGTGGCGGACGGCCGACCTGGCCGGTCGGGGCGTAGCCGTTCCGGTGTCCGCCGGCCCTGAGGGGCAAGACATCGGGCTGGTGCTGGCGAGCGGATCGCTGCTGGGGACGCGCGGGCTTAGTGGCTCGGTCAGGACCACGCCGCTGGCGGCCGAGGCCAGAGGATTGCTCACGACCTCGACTGGAAAGCTGAAGCGAAGGGAAATGGGCCGGCGGCTGGCTGGCCGCCGGGAAGACCCGGCTCGCTATGAGGAACTCCTGGTCTACGCCGCTCGGGTCGCGGCCGCGCTTACGGCTAGCCCGGCCCGGCCGCAGGGAGCGCAAGCCATGCGGTTGTGGGCTCAGGCCGCCTGGCTGGCCCGGTACGAGGTGCCGACCGGGGCCGCGGCGGTCAGGAGCGTCGCTCACGATGCTCTTGACTTGCTGGCTGAGTACTGGCCTGTTATCGCTTCCGGCGCCGGCGACGGGTCGGAGATGATGCGCCAGCGGCCGGGTTTGTGGCGGCGGCTCATGACCGAGTGGCCCATGGCCAGCTACGCCCAGCTGGCGTGCGAGGTGCTGTCAGTCCGGGGGCTGCTGCGCGGCCCTGTGCTTGAGCTCGGGTCCGGAGTCGGCAACACCACCGAGCTGATCGCCCCGCTGGTTGGGGACGGCCTCACCTGGTCGGATGGCAGTCCCGAACTGGTGGCCCGAGGGAAGTGGCCGGGGCGGGGCGTGGTCTTCGACTTCGACCGGCCGCCGCCGGCGGACATCGGGCCGTTCGCGGCCATTGTGGCGACCAACGCACTGCATTGCGCGGCGAACAAGGCCGCGAGCCTGGGCTGGCTGCGTTCGCTGCTTGTGCCGGGCGGGACGCTCGTTCTCGCCGAGGGCTCGAATCCGACTACGCCCGAGGGGATGCCGTGGGCGCTGGACTTCTTGTTCTGTGCTTTCGGCGGATGGTGGGACCGTACCGGGTTCCTGACCCGCTGGGAGTGGCTGCGCTTGCTTGAGGAAGCCGGGTTCTCGCAGTGCGGGTACAGCGTTCTGCGGGCCGGGCGGCATGATCTGGGCGGCGTGGTCTGGGCCAGCAATGACGGCTGAGTCTCCCGGGTTCATGCCTCATTACCCGAAGTTCAATGGCTGCTTCGGGTGCGCGCCTGATCTCTCTGCTCATTCCGCGAGTCTGGGGGTTCGGGCTGTTGGTGCCGGCGAATTCGAGCTCCTACTTTCCCTCGGTCATCAGGGCGCTCCCGGCCAGGTGCACGGCGGTGTGCTCGCGGCCGCGCTGGACGAGGCCATGGGGATAGTGGCCTGGTCCCTCGGCCGTCCGTGCGCGACCGCGCACCTTGAGGTCGATTACCTCGCGCCGGTCCCGCTTGGCGGCACCGTTCACATCACGGCCAGGTGCGCCGACCAGGACGGACGCAAGTTGTACCTTGAGGCGGAGGCGCGGCTGGAAGGGGGGTCAGAGCCGGTTGCGGCCCGGGCCAGCGCCCTGTATGTCCAGGCCCGCAACTGGACCGCTCAACTGTCAAGCGACTGGAACACCCAAGCGGGCCAGTCCGCCCTACCTTGATCAGATGCATACGACTGGGCGCGCGGCGCAGGCACCTCCACCGCAGGCGCCCCGATGGGCTCGATTCATTATTCCAGCCGACTACACCCTGTTCCACGTGGGGTATCTCGGCGCGCTTCCGTTGATGCCCGTCATTTTGCGGTCGCTGCTCGGGCCGCACCACTCGCTGGCAGTCGGTGCCGTACTGCTTGTCTACAACGCGGCTATCGGGATCGCCTGCCTATTCGCGGCGCCAGTAACCGCCCGGGTGGACGCGAGGAAGGCCATGGCGGCCGGGCTCGGATGCTCCGCTGCTGGCATTGGCCTGCTTCCATTTGCTCACTCTGCTCCCGCCGCCGGGGCGGCCCTCGCCCTCGCCGGCGCTGGCATGAGCGTTCATGGGGTCATGGCCCGGTCGATGGTCGCCAAGGCCGTGCCTGATGACGCCCGCCGGCACCGCATCTTCTCCTCGATCCAGATCGGCGTGAACGTCGCCGCCGCGATCGGTCCGCTGATCGCGACCAGCGTGTATGCGGTCTCAGGCGACAAGGCGGTCTTGTGGGGTGCCTGCGCTTTTTACCTGGCGGGGATGACCTTGGTCCTCGCCCGGGTCCCGGCCGGGGTTCACGTGGTCCAGGCGGCCAGTCGCTGGCCTCTGACCAGCGGCATGCTCCGGCAGTTGCTCAGTCCGGCCAACGCGCAGATCTGCATCGCGACCGGTGCCGGATACTTCCTTTACGCTCAGTTTTTTTCCGCCATCGCCTTGTTGATCACGCTGTTCGTCGCGAAAGGGCCGATCCAGGGCGTCCTGTTCGTTGAGAACGCAGTACTGATTGTCGGCGCTCAGGCACCGGTGTCGTCCGTCGTCCAGCGCTTGCTCAACCGGGGCACGCACCCGTCGGCGGTGATGCTGACCGGCATGGCAATGTTCGCTTTCGCGCTGCTCGTGCTCGGCGTCATGCTGGCCCTGCATATGCCGGTCTTCTCCTCAGCGGCCGCTGCCATCGCCTTGTTCTCGCTCGCGGAAACCGTCTACGCCCCGACGGTGAACACGGCCTTCGCGCAGATCCCGGCGTCCACTCCAGTGGAGTCCTTCAACGTGCAGCAAACCCTCCAGACCTTCGGCCAGTCGGCGGGAACCTTGGTCGGGACCAGCGTCTTCCTTGCCGTCGCCGGTACCGGCACAGGGTCGCGGTACTGGCTCGTGCTCGCGATCGCGGGCCTCATGGTCGCTGGCGGCACTGCCGCCGTCGGCGCGTCAGTGTTCCGGCTATTTCGCCCTTCGAGCGTTCGGAGAACATTATGACCGACCTAAGGCCCGTGCTCATGATGGGCTGGAATCAGCACTGGCTGACCGCGCTCGACGACCTGCTGCCAGCGGCGAGCGTCGTGGTTGTCGAGGAGCCCGACGTCTACGAGGGCAAGCGCATCGCCGCGCGCTGGACCGGGCACCCGGTGGTAAGGGACGTCCTGTTCGCGGAGTACCAGCAGTCCGACCGGTTCCTCGACGTGGTAGCCAGGCAGCAGGCCCGCGAGCCGGTCAGGTGCGTGCTGCCCGCGCTCGAGTACTCTGTGGAAGCGGCCGCGAAGGCGGCCGAAATGGCCGGGCTGCCCGGGGCGGGTGTCGCCGCCGCCCGGGTCTTCCGAGACAAGATCACGCAAGTCACCATATGTCAGAGCGTCGGCATCGCCGTTCCGCGTTTCGCCGAGGTCGCCGACGCTGGCGACGTCGCGGCCTTCGGGGGGGCAGAGCCTTTTGTTGTCAAGCCCGCCAACCGGCAGGCCAGTCTCGGTGTCGTGATCGTGTATCCGGGCGATGACCCGGAGCTGGCCTGGAAGGAATGCACGAACGCGGACGAGGGCCCGCAGCTCGCGCATCGCGAGCTGCGCTGGCGGTACCTAGCCGAGGAGTTCGTGTCCGGGCCTGAGTACAGCGTTGAAGCCTTGGTCACGGACGGCGAGATCGTGTTCAGCAACGTGACAAGGAAACGGGTCAAGACCGGCCGCTATCCGGTCGAGGCCGGGCACGTCGTCCCCGCGCCGGCCGAGCCGGGAGTCGCCGGTCTGCCCGCCTTGATGCAGAAGCTGGCCAGCGCGGCCGGCTTCGGCACTGGTCTGCTGCACGGCGAGTGGATCATCCGCGACGAGACACCGGTCTTCGTGGAGTGCGCCGCCCGCCCGGCTGGAGACTGGATCTTCGACTTGATCGACCTGGTGACCGGCGTTAACTTGTACGACGCCTCGGTTCGCGCGTTCTCCGGCGAAGATCCCCTGGCAGGACGGCGGACCAGCGGCCGGATGCCAGCGGCGGCGGTCATGTTCGGGTTCCCTGACGCACCAGGAACCGTCGCGTCCGTGTCTGGCGTCGAGGCCGCCCGTACCGCGCCCGGTGTGGTCCGGGTACCGCACGCACCCGCGCCCGGCGACGAGATCCGGTCGCTCGGATCGTCCTGGGGCCGGCTGGGAGCAGTGATCGCGACCGGCCAGGACTGGGGCGGCGCCGAGGCGGCGGCGGCTGGGGGACTGGACCAGATCTTGGTGACCATGCGGCCGTATCAGTGAGGTGCCTGGTTAAGGCCCGTGCAGGCAGGCCAGGTTCGTTCGGCCGCACGCTTCCGCGATGACCGCCGCCAATTCGCTGACGCAGGACCGGAACGCATTGGCAGGCGGGCGGCCGTAGCCAACCACGACTGCGGGCTGATGGCCCGCGCCGGGTTCGTGCCAGTAGTCGGTCAGTGTGTGCAACTGGAGCTCGTGCCGCTTGGCGGCGGTGAGCAGTGCCCGGTCGCCGGTCTCGCCCGGCAGCGTCACCAGCGCTTGCATTCCGGCCGCGATCCCGGTTACCGCGACCTGTGGCACGTCCCGGGCCAGCGCCCTGACCAGGTAGTCCCGGCGCTCCCTGTACTCGCCTCGCATCCGCCTTACGTGCCGGTCAAGGGCGCCTGATCCGATGAACTCGGCCAGGACCAGTTGTTCGAACCCGGCGTTGCCCCTATCCAGCCGGTCCCTGATCTCGACGGCCAGCGGCTGGATCGCCGCCGGGAGGGCGATCCAGCCCAGCCGCAGGGCCGGCGCCAGGGTCTTACTGGCCGTGCCGACGTAAATGACCCGGTCGGCCGCCATTTGCTGGAGCGATCCGACCGGCCTCCGGTCGAACCTGAACTCGCCGTCGTAGTCGTCCTCGACGATGAGCGCGTTGCGCTGGCGGGCCCAGTCGGTGAGGGCGTTCCGCCGGGCTGGTGACAGCGTCACGCCGAGCGGGTACTGGTGGGCCGGCGTCACGATCACCGCCTGCACATCGAGCCCGCGCAACGCGGCGACCCCGATGCCCTCCTCGTCGCACGGGACGCCTTCTATCCGCAGACCCGAGCTGGCGACCATGTCGCGGTAACGGGGCGCGCACGGGTCCTCCATGGCGACCGCTTTGGCGCCGCTGCGTCGCAGCACCTCGCAGATCAAGATAAGAGCCTGCGTGAACCCCGAGCAGATCATGAGCCGGTCTGGACTGGTCAGGACGCCGCGCGCGCGACCGAGGTAGCCGGTCAGCGCCTGGCGGAGTTCGCTGGTTCCCTGGCTGCTGCCGTAGCCGAAGGCATCGGGGGGCAGCCGCTGGAACACGGCGCGGGTGGTCCGCACCCACGCCTGCCTAGGGAAACCGGAACTGTCCGGCGATCCTGGCCGCAAGTCCCAGGTCGGTATCCCGTCGAGTTCGGGAACCGATGGCGGTTCTATAGCGGGCGGCACCCAGATCACTTCGCTCACGGCCCCTGGCCGCAGCATGATATAGCCTTCCGCCGCTAGTTGCGCGTAAGCGCCCGAGACGGTGCCGCGGGCGACGCCGAGATCGTGAGCCAGCGCCCGGGTCGAGGGCAGCCGGGCTCCGATGGCGAGCCGGCCGTCACAGATTGCCTGCCGGACGGCCCGCTCGACATCGCGGCCGAGTGAGCCCCGATTGCTCAGCTGAACGCAGAGATCTAGCGAACTGGACCAATCATCTGCCATCGATCTGGAGCATACATTGGTCCTCCTGTGCTCGTAGCATCACCGTCATGGCCGATACCACGCTGCTCATCGCCGGAAGTACCGTCATCACTACGTGGGGCCGGGACCAGATCCGGCAGCTCAGCCGTCAGGCGAGACGGCGCGGGGTCAAGCTCATCGGGGCCGACTCTCCGCAAAATCTGGAACACGCCAGCCTCGAAGAGCTGGGCCAGGTCGACGAGATCCTGCCCCTGGACGTCAACGACCCGCAGGCAGCCTTGGACTGGGCCAGGACCTCCGCCCCGCGCGGCCTGAGCGCGGTCCTGACGATCCGTGAGCTCGCGGTTTACTCGACCGCCCTGATGGCCGAGCAGCTTGGCCTTGCCGGGAACTCTCCGGAAGCCGTGCTGCGGATCAGGAACAAGGATCTGTGCCGGGCCCGGTTGCGAGACGCCGGCTTCACCCAGCCGGTCACGGCTCTGGGCCGGACGGCTGAGGATGCCCGCCTATTCATGAAGGAGCACGGTCCTGGTCCATGGATCATTAAGCCAAGGGACGGCCTAGCTAGCCTGGGGGTTTCGCTGATCGAAGCGGAGAGCGACGTCGAGCCGGCCCTGACCCGGCTCCAGATGACGCCACCGGGCGCGTTCGGCTCGCTGTCCTCGGACGCGCCGTTCCTGATCGAGACGTTCGTTTCCGGCGAGGAGTACTCCGCCGAAGGAGTCATGGTCAGTGGCGCTGCCCGCGTGCTGGCGCTGACGCAAAAGGAAACCGGGACCGGATTCATCGAGACCGGACACCGGGTGCCGGCCTCGCTCAGCCCGGCCCACCAGCAGGCGGCCGAGGAAGCGGTGTCTTCAGCGCTGCGTGACGCTGGCATTACCAGGGGCATCTTCCACGTCGAGTTCTGGGTGAACGACGACGGCATCGTCATCGGCGAACTCCACGACCGGCCCGGCGGTGACTACATTCACATGCTGGTCGAGTACTCCCGTCCGGGTCTCGAACTATATGGAACGCTGGTCGATGACCTGCTCGGTCACGACCCCCGGTCGGCGCCGGCAATGAGCCGATCTGCGGCCGCCGTGTTCGTGATCTGCCCGCCCGGCGAGCTCAAGGCCGTGTCCGGCTGGGACGAACTGGCGGGCCACCCGGCAGTGCTCACCTCGGACCTGTCGATCGCGCCCGGCGACAACGTCCCTCCGGTGACCGACTCCTGGGGGCGGCACGGGCTGTTCGTGGTTGGCGGCGACAGCCCGGACGAGGTGGATGCCCTCACCACCCGCCTGCGCGCTGGCGTCACCTTCGCGGTTGCCTAGCTGGTCCCCGTATCCAGGGGATAACTACTTTGTCCGATGCCCTGCAGGGGCGGTGCGACAACCGTGGGATAAATGCCGAATATGGCGCTCTGAGACGATTAGCGAGTAGCGTGTATCAGACCCCAAGGAGGCGCGGTGCTCCCAAAGCTGATCGTCGGCAAGGTCGGATACGGGGTGGCCTGCCTGGTCGCGGCGGTGACGCTCGTCGTATCGGGTTACGCCCACAAGGCGATCGGGTACATCAACGACACAGGCAAAGGGATCGCGATCAGCGGCGGTTCCCTGACCAGCGCGATGAACATCCTGGTGATGGGCCTGGAGAGCCGGACCGACTTCTATGGACAGCCACTGACGTCCCAGCAGCTCACGGAGACGCACTCGGGCAACGAGCAGTCCGTCTCGGACGGGGAAGTCGGCGGTCAGGACACGGACACGCTGATCCTCATTCACATCTTCGCCGGAGGACAGAAGGCGGTCGGCTTCTCGATCCCGCGCGATGACCTGGTCACCTATCCGCATGCCACCTTCGACGGGATCACCCAGGGGAAGATCGACCAAGCCTACGACTACGCCTATAACGAGTACCTGAGCCAGACCGCTGACTCGTCCATGAACCAGAAAGAGCGCTACCTCAAGGCCAACCAGGCGGGCCAGGCGTTCGAGATCGCCACGGTGGAGGCGGTCACCGGCGTGCACGTCGACCACTTCGTCGAGGAGAACCTGATCGGGTTCTACAACCTGGCGAACGCGTTCGGCGGCATCGAGGTATGCGTTAAGCCAGCGCCTGCCCAGGGCGGCTTCACGTCCGGAGCGAACCTGGCCGACTCGAACTCCGGGTGGAATGCGGTCGCTGACGGCTACAACGTGCACAAGGGGGGAGCCCAGTACCTGCATCTCGCGGCAGACCAGGCGCTTGCGTTCGTCCGTGCCCGCGACACGATCCCCGGGGTCGACCTGGGCCGCACGAAACGGCAGCAGGCGGTTATCGACTACGTGGTCTGGGAGCTGAAGCACGAGGGCGCGCTCACCGACCTCACCCGGCTCACCAATCTGCTCTCGACGGCGAGCCAGTACATCATCACGGACTCGACCTTCGACCTGCTTGACTTCGCCAGCGACATGCGCGCGCTCAGCGGCAAGAACATCACGTTCCAGACCCTGCCGATCTCCGGCCAGGTGAACGACATGTCGCTCAACGGCTCGGAGCAGGACGTCAACACCATCAACGTGGCCTATGTCCAGCAGTACGTGAAGAACGCCTTCTACCCGCAGCCCGCCACCAAGAAGAAGACGGGCAGCACCAAGAAGACCATCCCGATCCCGGCGCCTTCGACGGTCACGGTGGACGTCTACAACAGCAGCGGCGTGAACGGGCTGGCCGGCGACGTCTCGCAGGCGCTCACCACCTTGGGCTACAAGGCCGGCATCGTGGCCGACGCGTCATCGCAGTCGCAGACCCCCGAGCAGGGCACGCAGGTGTTCTACGGAGACGGGGCGTCGGCGAACGCGGCGAAAATCGCGGGCAAGTTCGACACGAAGGCAACGGCGCTGACGTCGCTGCCCGCCGGTCACGTCGAGGTGCTGCTCGGCTCGACCGTGACCGCGGTGCCCTCAAGCCTCACGTCGCCCACGCCGTCGCCCACGCCGTCGCCCTCGTCAACGGCGGGCGGGAACAACGGCCAGACGGGCGGCACTGTCACGGTCGCGCCGAACGCGAAGTTCGGCATTCCCTGCGTGTACTAAGAAAAGCGACCTAGGCGGCGGGAGCGGCCTGCATCGCCTCGCTCAGCAGCGTGACCGAGCGCAGCCGTGCGTCAAGGTTCGGCGCCTGGTGAACGGTGATGAGCTCGTCCGCCTTCGTCTGGTCGAGGAACTTGTCGAGGTAGTTGCTTACCTCGCACGGTGTGCCGACCGCGGCGTAGGTGAGCATCTCATCCACCCGCACCGCGGCACCGGCGGCTAGCAGTTCGTCGGCACGGGCGTCGGTCAGGTCCGGCTCGTCCGCGTGCTGCCCGCCGGCTGGACCGCTGGCGCGGAGGCTGCGGCCGAAGAGGCTGATGGCCCGTGCCCGGCGGATGGCCTGCAGACTCCGCTGGGCCGCTTCGGTGGTGTCGGCGGCGACCACGTTGATCCCGGCGATCACGTACGGCTGCTCCAGCCGGTCGCTTGGCTGGAATTCGTCGCGGTAGACGGCGAGCGCGGCGTCAAGCGCCGCCGGGGCGAAGTGGGAAGCGAACGCGTACGGCAGGCCGAGCGCCGCGGCCAGCTTCGCGCCGAACAGCGACGATCCCAGGATGTACAGGGGGACGTTCGAGCCCTTGCCCGGGACCGCGTTGACGCCAGGCACGCGGGTGTTGCCGGTCAGGTAGCCCTGCAGCTCCACCACGTCCTGGGGAAAGGCATCGGCCGATTGCGGGTCACGGCGCAGCGCGTACATCGTGTTCCGGTCCGAGCCCGGCGCCCGCCCCAGGCCGAGGTCGATCCGGTCAGGGTACATCGCCGCCAGCGTTCCGAACTGCTCGGCGATCGTCAGCGGCGCGTGGTTGGGCAGCATCACCCCGCCGGCGCCGAGCCGGATGGTCGTCGTCCGCGCGCCGATGTGCGCGATCAGCACGCTTGTCGCCGACGAGGCGATGCCGGGGATGTTGTGATGTTCGGCGTACCAGACCCGCTCGTACCCGAGCTGTTCCGCGCGCCGCGCGAGCGCCACGCTGTTCGCGAAGCTGTCGCTAGCGGTCTCGCCCCGCGCGATCGGCGCGAGATCCAGGATCGACAATCGCGCCCGCATCAATCACTCACCTCCGAAACCCACTGCCGTTCCGCTGGTTAAAGGTAGTTCTCCAGGTCGGCCTCGATGTCAGCGGGCGGCACCGGAGGCTCGTAACGCTTGATCACCCTGCCGTCCCTGCCGATGAGGAACTTGGTGAAGTTCCACTTGATCTCGTCGGTGCCGTCCGCTCCCGGCCTGATCTTCGAGATGGCCTGGTAGAAGCCGCCGTAGGCCGGGCCGAAGTCGCCTGGCGCCTCGGCGCGCAGGTACTGGTAGAGCGGGTCGGCGCCGGGACCGTTGACCTCGATCTTGCTGAGCACCGGGAACGTGACGTCGTAGGTGGCCTTGCAGAAGTCCTGGATCTCGGCATCGGTGCCCGGCTCCTGCTCCTTGAACTGGTTGCAGGGGAAGCCGAGGATCTCCAGGCCCCGGTCCTTGTCGGCGCGGTACAGCGACTCCAGGCCCTCGTACTGCGGCGTAAGCCCGCACTTGCTTGCCACGTTCACGATAAGAAGCAGCTTGCCCGCGTAGTCGCGCAGCGACACCTGGCCGCCATCGGCCGCGGCGGCGGTGAAGTCATACGTGCTGGTCATGTGACACTCCTCGATGGTCACTTGCGCCCAATGATGGGTACCGTGCCTAAAAGCAGCTCAACACCGATATGAGCTGTCTGCAGGTGACAATCTATTCCGGGCGGCCAGCGCAGGCTCAGGCGAGCCTGGCTTCCACGGACGAGCGTCAGGCCTGGCTGAAGCGGACGTGCAGGCCGGAACTGCGCAGCACCCGGATGAACCACAGGACGCATACGAATGTGCCCGCGACCACGCCACCTACCGTGACGGCCGTGGTGAGCAGGAGAAAGACCGTGGTCGGCTCGATGACCATACCCGCCGCCAGGCCCATGGCCGATATCGCGAAGATCCCGGCCCACAGCCAGGTCGCCCCTTGGAAAAACCTATCAAGCCCGGGGTCATGGGCTGACGGCCGGCGCAACGCCACCACCTCGGCCGCCAGCTGGGCCACCAGCGGCTTGCGGGTCGGCGCGGTTCGCGCGAACAAGACGCACAAAACCAGGTTGGCCATCGGGAACTGGAGCAAGAACAACAGCACGCTCCCGGTAGCGACCACCAGGGCTGCCTGCAGGGTGAGCACCAGCGCCGAGATTATCAGCAGGCCAGGAACGCCCCCACGCGTCGCCACCTTGCGCACCGCCACGGTCAGCCAGACCACGGCCGTCGCCGCCACCATTCCGATTCCCTGCCCGCCCAGCTTCGCGCCGGCGAAGTACGCCACAAGGGGCAGGCCGAACGACTCGGCCAGGTTCCATCCCACGGTCAGCATCAGCCGCCAGGGACGGGGCAGCTCCAGGTCCTCAGGTCGCCCTGACTGGCCGACTGCCCGGGAACCTGAGGGCAGCCTCGGCCGGAAACCCGTTCGCAAGCTCATATCCCCCAGTGCACAACCTCAACCTGAACGCCCGCTGGAACAAGTCCGCGAGCGGGCTCAGGGCACCCGGGGCATAAGCCGAAAAATCGTATCAATCCGGCATCCGGCGGCGTCACATGCCCGCGGCCTTGAGCCTCGCGTCGAGGCGCGGGTACACGCGGCGGGCGTTGAGCTCGAAGACCTCCCGGCGCTCCTGCTCGGACAGGCTGGCCTTGTCCACGTAGCGCTTCGTGTCGTCCCACGAGAAGCCGCCGTCAGGGTTGTTACCGCGGACCGCGCCGAGCATCTCGGAGGCGAACAGGATGTTGCCGGGATCGATGACGCTCGTCAGCAGGTCGATCCCCGGCTGGTGGTAGACGCAGGTGTCGAAGAACACGTTGTTCATGACGTGGCCGTCGACCGGCGGCCGGTTCATCCGGGTGGCCAGGCCGTGGAAGCGGCCCCAGTGATAGGGCACCGCGCCGCCGCCGTGCGGGATGACGAACCGCAGCGCGGGGAACCTGCCGAACAGGTCACCCTCGACGAGCTGCATGAACACGGTGGTGTCCGCGTTCAGGTAGTGCGCGCCGAGCGTGTGAACCGCCGGGTTGCACGAGGTTGAGACATGGATCATGGCCGGGACATCGAGTTCGGTCATCTTCTCGTACAGCGGGTACCAGTACTCGTCGGTCATCGGCGGGGAGGTCCAGTACCCGCCGGACGGGTCCGGGTTCACGTTGCAGCCGACGAACCCGAGCTCGGTCACGCACCGGTCCAGCTCAGCCACGCAGTCGTCGAGCGGCTGGCCGGCCACCTGCGGGAGCTGGCACACGCCGGCGAAGTGGGCCGGGAACAGGGTGGTCACCCGGTACACGAGGTCGTTGCAGGCCCGCGCCCAGGCCAGCGACGTGGCCCGGTCGCCGACGTGGTGGCCCATGCTGGAGGCACGGGGCGAGAAGATCGTCAGGTTGGTGCCGCGCTCGCGCGCGATCCTGAGCTGGTTCGCCTCGATGCTTTCCCTGATCTGGTCATCGCTGATCCGCGCGGGAAGAGGTTCCGGCAGTGCCGGGTCGGCCAGCCTGGCGAGCTGCGCGTCACGAAACTCCTGCAGCGCCCCGGGCGCCGTCGTGTAGTGACCGTGGCAATCAATGATCATCTGCGTCTCCCGGACCATCATAGGGACCAAAGTCCGCGCCGCACCCGGCAGATGGTCATATACATCACGGCCGGGCGCACTCGCCATGGGACTTTGGTCCCGGAACCTGGGGGACCCACAGCACTACGGGCATCTGCCCGCGGCGGTGCAGGCTTGGGCAGTCAGCTTTTCGCCGCGCGACCGGAGTCTCGCGGTCCGATCCAGGAGGCTAAAGTTGAGCACCCTCGCGGTGGCGGGACTTGGTCCCGAAGCCATCAACCTGAACCAGCCGGGCAGTTACCTGCACTGGTCGATATTCACGGTTTCAGTGGCGAACCTTGTGCTGATCGCGGTCATGGTCGCCATCTTCGGAGCGGCGCTGCTGCTGCCCTTCCCGCGGGGCCGCCGCGTCAAGGACGACGCCGCACAGACCCGCGCCGGGGCAGAGGGGGGCCCCGGCGCGGCGACCGCACAACCCGGAGCGCCGGCGCCGGACGTGCCGGCCGTCTACGCCGGATCCGACGAGGATGCCCGCATGTGGACGTCCCGGGTGCGCCGGCTCGGGCTTCGCCTGCTTCCGCCCGGCAAGCTGCTGCCCGACCGCCAGCCGGCATACGTCGCCTCCTGGATCTACGTGTTCGGAGTCGCCACGCTCGCCGCGCTCGGCATGGCGATCGTCAGCGGCTTCGTCATCGCGCTCGGCGGCACCGACTGGTGGCACACCAACCCGGTCGGCCACTTCTTCAACAGCCTGCACTTGTGGAGCGTCGAGCTGTTCATGGCGTTCATGGTCATCCACCTGTGGGGCAAGTTCTGGATGGCCGCCTGGCGCGGACGCCGGGCACTGACCTGGATCACCGGCGTTATCGCGTTCCTCGCCGCGGTCGTGGAGTGCTTCACCGGGTACCTGTCGCAGCAGAACTTCGACTCCCAGTGGATCTCGACCAACGGCAAGGACGCGTTCAACGCGGTCGGCGTGGGGGCGTTCTTCAACCTGATGAACTTCGGCCAGATGCTGCTCTGGCACGTGGTCCTCATTCCGATCATCTTGATCGCGCTAGTCGGCGCGCACGTGCTGATGGTGCGGGTCCGCGGGGTGAGCCATCCCCTTCCGGCCGCGATGCCGCGGGCCAGCCTGTCGCCGCGCGCGTGGCTCTCGGGTGCCCGCGAGCGGCGCGCTGTCCGCGCCGCGGAGGCCGCCCCGTGGCGCGGTCCCACCAGGCGCTACGACATCCTGAAAGAAGGCGCTATCGCCTCGCTGGTGGTGCTGGTTCTCACGTTTGGCCTGGCCAGCCTGCTGTCCTCGCCCGATGTGCCGCCGGTCACCGTGCAGAGCTGGGTGCAGGTAGCGCCGGACGACTTCCTCGCCACGGCGGCGAGCGAACTGAACGGGACCAGTGAGACCGCCACCTACGGTCCGCCTTACAACACGAACGGCAGCCCGCAAAGCGAAGGGTTCGCCCCGGCGAACTGGTTCGGGGTGACGCAGCCGATCAATGCGGCGCAGACGTTCGTGCTGTCCCCGCTGTCGAAGGCAGCCCCGTCCGATCCCGCGCTCGCCAGCGCGCTCGCCACCTATAACGGCGCATCCCCGTCCCTGCAACTGAAGTGGGCGACGAACTACGCGAACGTAGTCACCAAGGTGCGCTTCGTTAACGGCGCCCCGGTAGTCCCCGCGGCTGACGACGGGCCGGTCCCTGTGATGCTGGCCAGCGAGCTCACGCTGGCCCGTAGCGGCGCGATCGATGCGGATCTGCTCGCCCAGCAGCCGTTCTACGGCACCGACTTCACCAAGCCGCTGCTGTTCCTTGAAGACGGCAGCTACTTCGGAAACCTCGCGACCGCCATGCACCTGCAGGGGACGCAGTGGGGCGTCATGAACGAGACCGGCAGCTATCCCGGGCAGCCCTGGCTGTGGCTGTACCAGCTGTGGTACCAGCTCCCCGGCTGGCGCAACTCCACCAACCTCGACCTGATCGCCATCTACATGACCGGCCTAGCGACCCTGCTCCTGCTCTTTGTCCCGTTCATCCCTGGCCTGCGTGACATCCCGCGCTTGATACCGGTGCACCGCCTCATCTGGCGGGACTCAAACAAGCAGACGGCCGAGCGGCCCGAGCCCACGCCGGAGCCCGCCGGGCAGAAGTGACGTAACAGCCATCATCGCACCATGCTGGGCGGTAACCCGCCCAGCATGGTGCGGTAGACCGCGATCAGGGCCGCCTTCTGGTCGTCGCTCAGGCGCTCGTCCGCGCGGATCGCGTCCTCGGTCTGCGCCTTCTGGCCTGTGGCGCCCCCGGCCTGCGCATGCTGTGTGGCCTGATCGGCGTCCGCCACCTCGCCGACCACCGCGTCGACCAGGCCCGCCTGGGCGAGCAGCGTCTCGGCGGACAGGTTGAGCGCGTCGGAGATGGCCTTGAGCACGCGCACCGACGGCTGGTGCAGCCCGCGCTCGACCTGGCTGAGGTAGGGGTTCGACAGGCTGGTCAGCTCCGCGAGCTGGCGCAGCGACAGGTTAGCCATCTTGCGCTGGGACCGGATGAAGGCACCGAGTGCCTCCCGCTGTGCCTGCCATGGGTCCGTCACGGCCACCTCCTTAGTTCGCAAACTATGGTACGCGGCAGCCCCGGCGATGCCGGCGCTGCCGCGTACCATTGACTGAGCAGGAGTTTGGCCGCAGCGCGGGTTTCACAGGTTGCAGCCCGAATGCCTCACTTGGCGGCGCCCCTTTCCTTCTGCGTGCTGGTGACGTTGCCGTTGCCGTTGCCGTTGCCTGACAGCAGCGAGGTCGTCGCCTTGAGCAGTTCCTCGGCGAACTGGCGCTGGCTGGCGAGCAGCTTCTCGGCGAAGTCGTAGGCGCTGGCCACAACGTCCTCGGGCTTGGGCAGCTTGCCGGCGAGCGGCACCTGCACCGATGGCACCTTGGGGGTCACCGCTTGGACGGTCTCGGCCCAGGTC
>Ga0335075_10006053_pt1 | contig 18700 bp, 17 predicted proteins | sample Lox_Sample_24_FD_206723 | JGI IMG/M metagenome (GOLD analysis project Ga0335075, IMG submission 206723) | Soil microbial communities from Loxahatchee National Wildlife Refuge, Florida, United States - Lox_Sample_2.4 | ecosystem: Environmental > Terrestrial > Soil > Wetlands | place: USA... | reverse complement strand
CCACGCCATTCATGCAATAGCGCAGCCCCGTCGGCTTCGGCCCGTCGGGGAAGACATGGCCGAGATGGCCGCCGCAGCGGTGGCATGACACCGCCGTGCGATCCATGCCGAACGAGTGGTCGTCGCCCTCGTCGACGGCGTTGGGCAGTGGCGCCCAAAAGCTCGGCCAGCCGGTGCCGCTGTCGAATTTTGTCTTCGAGGAGAACAACGGCAGGTCGCAGCCGGCGCAGGCGAAGGTGCCGCTGCGATGTTCGTTCAAGAGCGCGCTGGTCCATGGCAGCTCGGTGCCGGCTTCGCGCAGCACATTGTACTGCGCGGGCGTGAGCATCTTGCGCCACTCGGCCTCGGTGTGGGTCACCTCGTAGGGGTGGGGCGGGGTGTCGGCCTTAACGGAATTCGGCCGCGCCAACCGGCCGATGCCGACCACCGCCAATCCGGCTGCGCCAGCGTAGACAATGCCTCTGCGTGTGAGCATGTTTGCCCCCTTCTCGATCGTTGCGAGCAGCGTGCTCGCGCGAAGCGCTACCAACGTTCTACACCAACTTCACCAACCTCGTCCGTAAAGCTACGGGGCCGAGCGCTATTTGATCCAAAGCCGGACAAAACTCACACAGAGTTGATAGCCGCTCGATTGCACGCGCGGTCGGCTCGCGCGTCCGACCGGGGCTGGACTATCGTCATGTCCGGGGGCATGGAAGCATCCGCTGCAATTCCGGGGAGATCGTGCCGTGAGCGAAGTCAAAGTGCTGGCGACAACCGCAATGAAGACGGTGTTCGAGGAGCTTGCGCCGCAGTTCGCGCGCGCGACCGGCAACCACGTAGTTATCGAACTCGGACCCTCGTTGCGGCTCGAGAAAGAGCTGGCGGAGGGAAAGGCGGCTGATGTCGCGATCGTCAGCCGCAACGGAATGGCGGATCTGGAGGTCCGCGGCAGGATAGCAGCCGGCAGCGCCGTGCACATTGCCGATTCCACCATCGGTGTCGCCGTGGCCAAGGGCGCGCCGAAGCCGGACATTTCCACGCCCGAGAGTTTCAAGCGCGCCATGCTGGCGGCGAAGTCGATTGCCTGCAGCAAGCCGGTCGGCGGCGGCCAGAGCGGCGTGCATCTTGCCAAGGTGTTCGAACAACTCGGGATCACGGGCGAGATGCAGACCAAATCGAAGTACGGCGCCGGCGGCGCCGCAGGCCTCGCCGGGCTCGTCGTACTGCGCGGCGAAGCCGAAATAGGGATTCAGCAGATGGCCGAGCTGATGGCGGTCGCCGGCATCGACGTCGTCGGACCGCTGCCGCGCGAACTACAGAGCGTCACGCCGTTTGTCGCCGGGGTCACCGCCGATGCGAGTGCGCCCGACGCCGCTCGGGCCCTGATCCAATTCCTCGCCACGCCGGCGGCAAAGCGCGTCATCGCCGCGAAGGGGTTGGAGCCCGCCTAGGCTTATTGGCGGAGCACTATCTTTCTTAAGAACGGGCGCGCACGGTCACGACCTCGCGCTAGATTTTCCGGCTGTCGTAGGCCCAGTGCAGCAGTGCTTGGCGCTGTCGCGGCCGGCAGGTGACGTCGCCCGGCTCGCAATGGCGCTGCACTTGCCGGACGTGGCGGCGGATGGCTTTCCAGCGCTTGATCTGCCGCGCATCCTCGCCGGGAGTGCGGCGGCCCATGTAGTAGCGGCAGTACCATTGAAACCAGCCGCGCGGATCGGCGGGATGAATCCATCCCTTGCGGCGCCATACCGATAGCTTCTGGCTTGCGTCCACGCCGAAATAATTCAGCGACGGGTCGCGATGCTTGGCCGCAAGTTTCGCGCCCGCAAACCAGCGCGGTGGAAATTCTCGTCTACAGTCCGTCATGTACTTGCCGCCGAAGATGCCGAGACGGAGCATCTGCGCCGGCGTCAAGTCAGGACGGAATTCGGGATCGAAGTTGCGGCCAGCAGGCTCGCTCAGCGCATAGCGATAGTCACGCTGCATCTTGTCGTTGACGGTGATGAACCTTCTCTTCAACGCGGCGCCTTCAGTACATCAGGATTGACCACGTTGATCGGATTGCCGGCGGCATAGGCGAGGATCTGATCGAAAATGTCGGTGAACTGCGTCTCGTATTCCTCGCGCGTCACGTAGCCGAGATGCGGCGTGCAGACCACGTTCGGAAGATTCAGCAAGGGATTGTTGGTGTCGCGCACCGGCTCCTGCTCGTAGACGTCGATGGCGGCCATGCCGGGCCGGCCACGCTTGAGCGCCTCGACCAGCGCGCCCGGTTCGATCAGCGGCGCGCGACTGGTATTGACCAAAAGTGCGGTCGGCTTCATCCGCGCGAGGTCGGCAGCTTTGACGATGTGGCGGGTCGCGTCCACAAGCCGCATGTGCAGCGTGATCACGTCGCAGTCGGCGAAAAACGCTTCCTTGCTGGACGCGATCGCGTAGCCGTCGGTGCGCGCCTTCTCGATCGTCGCCGGGCGTGCCCACACCGTAACGTCCATGCCGAATGCGCGTCCGTAAGAGGCAACGGCGCCGCCGATGCGGCCGTAGCCGTAAATGCCAAGCGTCTTGCCGCGCAACGTCGAGCCGACGCCGAGCTGCCAGCGTCCTGCCTTGAGCGAAGCCATCTGCTGAGGGATCTGGCGCATCGCCGCCAGGATCAGGCCCCAAGTCATTTCCGCGGTGGCGTGGGACGGCGTGCCAAGGTGTTGGCTCGAGGAGACGATGACGCCGAGCCGCGTGCAGGCCTCGACGTCGATGTGCGGATAGACGCTGCGCTGGCTGATGAGCTTGAGCTTCGGCAGACGTTCAAGCAGCGGCGCGCGGATCTGCGTGCGCTCGCGGATCAGCACCAGTGCTTCCGTGGCGTGCAACCGTTCCGCTAGCGCTTCGGTATCCTGCACGTGATCGTTCCAGATGGTGACGTCGTGCGCGGCAAGCTTGGTGAAGCAGGGCAGCGTGCGCACGGTGTCGTGATAATCGTCGAGAATGGATATCTTCATCGGAGACGTGAATAGCGAATGGAAAACAACGAATAGTAGCGCCGTAGTTTCCTATTCGCTATTCCCCATTTTCTGCTCCGCACAAAAGAAAACCGGGCCATCTTGGCCCGGTTTTAGTTCGTCGGCGTGGGGGCGCCGACGTTCACCTTCCAGAGGGGAACTGCTGCCAGCATTATGGTTGCCATCTGGGAGGATGAAGCAACCGAATCGCCTCGCAGCACGAGGTAACTATGCGAGCCGTGCGGGCGGTGCACAACGCGAAGCTTCACATGTCAGCCATGCGAAAAGCGGGCGAGGTAACCTAAGGATATACGCGTGTCCGTTGCGGTTTTGCCCGCGCGGCGCAATGACGCAATGACCGCCGCAGCTAGAAATTCCAGCGCTGCGCGTTGGCAACGAGGAAGTCGCGGAAAGCTTGCACGCGCGCCACGGTTTTCAGTTCTTCCGGATAGACGAAGTAGGCGTCGAGCGCCACCGCCTCGGCCTCGCCGAACAGCTGCACCAGCCCGCCGTTCTCCTCCACCAAATAATCCGGCAGCATGGCGATACCGAGCCCGCGCTGGCAGGCGCGCAAGATGCCGAGAATGTTGTTGATGATGAGGTGCGGCATGCGCGGTCCCTTGCCGTCACGCGCCACCTCGATCAGCCAACTCGAGCGTTGCAGGTAGGGCGGTATGCTGCCTCCGAGCACGAGAATGCGGTGATTGTCGAGATCGTCGAAGGTGCGCGGCGTGCCGAACCGCTTGAGATATTCTGGCGACGCGTAGACGTGGAAGTGCACCGAGAACAATTTGCGCTGAATGAGATCGGGCTGTGTCGGCTGGCGCAGCCGGATGGCGACGTCGGCCTCGCGCATGGCGAGGTCGAGCTCCTCGTCGGTGGTCAACAGCGTGATGTGGATGTCGGGATAGAGCTCGACGAATTCGCCTAACCTCGGCGTGAGCCAATGGATGCCGATGCCCGGCGTCGTGGTCACGCGCAGATCGCCGTTCGGCCGCTCGCGGCTGTCGGTCAGTTTCGCCCGCGCCGCTTCGAGCTTCATGAACACGTCGTGGGCGGTGCGGTAGAGGAGCTCGCCCTGCTCAGTGAGAATGAGGCCGCGCGCGTGGCGATGAAACAGCGAGACAGTCAGCTCTTGTTCGAGTGCGCTGACCTGACGCGATACCGCCGATTGCGACAGCCCAAGCTGCTCGCCGGCGTGGGTGAAGCTGCCAGCCTCGGCGGCGGCGTGAAAGACCTTAAGTTTGTCCCAGTCCATGTTATCGGTCGACAGACGACAGAGGACAGATGACGGAACAACAACCGTAATCTTGCTTATCTGTCGTCAGTTTTCTGTCCTCCGTCGTCTGTTGCTCACTCACTCCGCTGCCGCGCGCAAGTTTGCGTGCGCAGCGACGAAGCGTTCGGCTTCCAGCGCCGCCATGCAGCCCAATCCGGCGGCGGTGACCGCCTGACGGTAGATGTCGTCGGCGACGTCGCCGGCGGCGAAAAGCCCGGACACCGAGGTCGCGGTCGAATGCGCGGCGGTTTTGATGTAGCCGGACGGCTTCATCTCCACCTGGCCGGCCACCAATTCGGTTGCCGGCGTGTGGCCGATGGCGATGAAGATGCCGTCGACCGGCCGCTCGGTGACGGCGCCGGTCTTAAGATTTTTCAGCCGCGCGTGCGTGACCTTGAGCGGGCTCTCATGGCCGCGAATGTCGTCGAGCGCGCTGTCCCAGATCACTTCGATCTTGGGATGCTTGAACAGACGATCCTGCAGGATCTTCTCGGCGCGCAAGCTGTCGCGCCGGTGCACCAGCGTGACCTTGGCGGCGAAATTGGTCAGAAACAGCGCCTCTTCGACCGCGGTGTTGCCGCCGCCGATCACCAGCACTTCCTTGCCGCGATAGAAGAAGCCGTCGCAGGTCGCGCAGGCGGAGACGCCGTAGCCGCGGAATTTCTGTTCGGACGGCAGATCGAGCCAACGCGCCTGGGCGCCGGTCGCCAGAATGAGCGCCTCGGCATAGTAGACGTCGCCGGAGTCGCATTCGATGCGGAACGGCCGCTGTTCAAGCGCGACCTTGTTGACGTGGTCGGCAACGAGCTTGGCCCCGACATGGGCCGCCTGCTTTTGCATCTGCTCCATGAGCCAGGGGCCCTGGATCACGTCGGCGAAACCCGGATAGTTCTCGACTTCGGTGGTCACCGTGAGCTGGCCGCCCGGGGCGATGCCCTGGATGAGGATCGGGTCGAGCATGGCGCGGGCCGCATAGATGGCGGCCGTGTAGCCGGCCGGGCCGGAACCGATAATGACGACCTTGGCGTGGGTGGGCTTGCTCACCTGCTCATCTCGCTCAATGCGGCGGGGCGCGAAGGCGCCTATGCACCTCCGCAAGCCCCCTGAAAAACGGGCCGTTTCCGGCCACGTTGTCCTGGAATGGGCTCGACCCGCCCTCGGTAGACGCGCCCAATCGCCCCATGGGCAATTTAGGGATTTTCGCGAGCTATGCAATAGACGCAGGCCACAAATCCGACGGCTTAGGCCCCGGCCGATCGCCGCAGGCGCCGCAGAGAGGCTAAGGCGCCTGGCTGCAGCCGCCGACCGGCGTCTGGCAAGTGCAGCCTCTTGCTTCGCACTCCGATCGGGCAATTTCCGGAGTTCTGCCGTAGCCGTAGCAGGTACCGCGCGAAGCAGCGGTGGTGATGTAGCCACAGCCGCCGTTCCAAAACCGGCCTACGACCCGGCAATTGCTGCTCCGCTCTTCGCATTGCCGGATGGCTACCGCGTCGGCTTCCGACTGGTTCGGATAATTGTTGGCGTATCCGACCCCGACCTGACCGCCGTCGATCCCGGCAGCGGTCGCACCGTAGTTGCCGGCATGCGCTATCCCGGCCGGCAAGAGTGCCGGCAAGGCCATCGCTAGACCTAGAACGAAGGCTCTACAGTCAATCCTCATTGTCGTCGCCCCCCTTCAGCCGAATGTGGCTACCCTATCCTGGTGCCGTGTTTGAAGTTCCTCCGGTTGTGGCGAGCTTATATTGTCAGCCGCCCGGCAAACAGCTCGCCATGCTGGATGCCCGCATCGTCCATGTGGTCGGAAACGCCGAATTTCACGGACGGACTCCTCCCTCCGTTCCGGGGCGCGGGCATTAGCCCGTGGACCCGGAATCCATAATCACGGAATGGGAGGGACTTGAAAACGGCGCGGCTGAAGGGAAAGCGGGGTTATGGATCCTGGGTTCCTCGCGGAGCCTGTCATCGGGACGCGCGACTTCGCGCGGTCCCGTTGGCTCGGCCACGGGATGACGGCGCCAGCGCCGTCATTTCCACTCGACCTTCATCACTTCATAGGCCTTCGCCCCGCCGGGCGTGACCACCTCGATCTGCGCACCCTTCTTCTTGCCGACCAGCGCGCGCGCCAGCGGGGAGGTGATCGAAATTTTGCCCTTCTTGGCATCGGCCTCGGGCTCGCCGACGATCTGCCAGATCGACTTCTTCTCGGTGTCCTCGTCGACAAGCGTGACGGTCGCGCCGAACGTAATTGTTTCGCCAGAGAGCTTCGACACGTCGATCACTTCGGCGCGCGCGAGCTTGTCCTCGAGCTCGGCGATGTGGCCCTCGTTGAGCGACTGCGCCTCCTTGGCCGCGTGGTATTCGGCATTCTCGGAAAGATCGCCGTGAGTACGCGCGTCGGTAATTTGCTGAATAATGCGCGGCCGCTCGACCTGCTGGCATTGCTTCAGCTCGGTCTCCAGCGCAGCGTAGCCCGCAGCCGTCATCGGAATCTTATCCATCGGTCTCAAACCTCCAAACCCGCAGAGTCAAAGTTTTCGTCGCGGGCCGGAACAACGTCCGGCCACGCGGCGGCAAGCCCTGTCTGCACCTGACCCTCGCCCTAGCCGTGCCGATTTCAGTCGGACCCGGCCGCGAAATAACGCTGCAGCGCACATACCTCCAGGTCACCCTTGAGATAGGCTTGGATACCTTGCGCTGCGGCGACGGCCCCTGAGAGAGTGGTGTAGTACGGCACTTTATGCAAGAGGGCAGCGCGCCGGAGCGAGCGACTATCGTTAAGCGCCGTCGCTCCCTCGGTGGTATTAAAAACGAGATGAACTTCGCCGTTCTTGATGGCGTCGACGATATGAGGGCGCCCCTCGGCGACCTTGTTAATTTTAACCGCTGCCACACCGTGCTCGGCGAGGTAGCGCTGCGTGCCCGAGGTCGCCAACACCTTGAAGCCGGAATCGGCGAGCAGGCGGATCGCCTCCAGGATGCGCACCTTGTCGGCGTCCTTGACCGAGACGAAAACGGTACCAGTCTTCGGTAGCCGGGATCCGCCGCCGAGCTGGCTCTTCACGAAGGCGACGTTGTAGTCGCGATCGATGCCCATTACCTCGCCGGTCGACTTCATCTCCGGACCAAGCACGGTGTCGACCGCGGGGCCGAAGCGGGCGAACGGGAATACCGCCTCCTTGACGCCGATATGGGGGGCGCAGCCGGGATCGAAGCTCTGCGGCTTGAGCTTGAAATTCGCGAGCTCTTCGCCCGCCATGACGCGCGCGGCGATCTTGGCGGCCGGCACGCCGGTCACCTTGGCAACGAACGGCACCGTGCGCGAGGCGCGCGGATTGACTTCCAGCACGTAGATGTCACCGTTCTTGATGGCGTACTGCACGTTCATCAGGCCGCCGACCTTGAGCGCGCGCGCAAGCTCGCGTGTCTGCCGCTCCAATTCGGCGATGGTCGTTTGATCGAGCGAGTGCGGCGGCAGCGAGCAGGCGGAGTCGCCGGAGTGAATGCCGGCTTCCTCGATGTGCTCCATGATGCCGGCGATGTAGCTGTCCCTGCCGTCGGCGAGGCAATCGACGTCGATTTCGACGGCATCGGTCAGATAGCGGTCGATGAGCAGCGGCCGCTTCTCCGACACGGCGAACTCGGAGGGGCGGTCCAGATCGGCGGCAAGTCGCGCCACGTAGCGGTCGAGCTGATGGGTGTCGTGGACGATCTCCATGGCGCGGCCGCCAAGCACGTAGGAGGGGCGGATCACGATCGGATAGCCGATAGAGGCGGCGATCGCGTGCGCCTTTTCGGGTGAGGTGGCGATGCCGCTGTTGGGCTGGCGCAGCTTGAGCCGATCAAGCAATTGCTTGAAGCGGTCGCGGTCCTCGGCAAGGTCGATGGCGTCGGGCGAGGTGCCGAGGATTGGCACGCGCGCTTTTTCCAGCGATTCAGCGAGCTTGAGCGGCGTCTGTCCGCCGAACTGCACGATTACCCCATGTAACGTGCCGTTGGCGCGCTCGGTGTCGATGATCTCGATCACGTCCTCGGCGGTCAGCGGCTCGAAATAAAGCCGATCGGAGGTGTCGTAATCCGTAGAAACAGTCTCCGGATTGCAGTTGACCATGATTGTTTCAAAGCCGGCCTCTTTCAGCGCGAAGGCGGCGTGGCAGCAGCAATAGTCGAACTCGATGCCTTGGCCGATGCGGTTCGGTCCGCCGCCGAGGATGACGACTTTTTTTCTGTTCGACGGCGACGCCTCGTCAACCGCGCGGCCAGCAAACGGCGTCTCATAGGTCGAATACATGTAGGCGGTGGGCGAGGCGAACTCGGCGGCGCAGGTGTCGATGCGCTTGAACACCGGGCGCACGTTCAGTTGGCGCCGGCGCGCGGATATTTCTTCGGCGGCAAGGCCGGTGAGCCGGGCGAGCCGCGCATCGGCAAAACCCATCGCCTTGAGCCGGCGCAAGCCTGCCGCTGTTTTTGGCAGGCCATTGGCGCGGACATCCGCTTCCGTGTCGACGATGGCGCGGATCTGCGCGAGGAACCACGGATCGATCTTGCACGCGGTGTGGATGTCGGCGTCGCTCATGTTAAGCCGCATCGCCTGCGCCACGGCAAGCATGCGGTCCTGCGTTGGCGTACCAAGTGCGGCGCGGATGGCGTTCTTGTCGTCGCCCTGGCCGAGGCCCGGAATGGTGATCTCGTCGAGCCCGGTGAGCCCGGTTTCCAGCGATCGCAGCGCCTTCTGCAGGCTTTCGGCAAAGGTGCGGCCGATCGCCATCGCCTCGCCAACCGACTTCATCGAGGTGGTCAGCACCGGTTCGGCGCCGGGAAACTTCTCGAAGGCGAAGCGCGGCACTTTGGTGACGATGTAATCGATGGTCGGCTCGAACGACGCCGGCGTGGCGCCGCCGGTGATGTCGTTCTCGATTTCGTCAAGCGTGTAGCCGACCGCGAGTTTGGCGGCGACCTTGGCGATCGGAAAGCCGGTCGCCTTCGACGCCAGCGCCGACGAGCGCGATACCCGCGGATTCATTTCGATGACGACCAGTCGTCCGTCCGCCGGATTGATGGCGAATTGCACGTTGGAGCCGCCAGTCTCCACCCCGATCTCGCGCAATACCGCGATCGAGGCATCGCGCATGATCTGATATTCCTTATCGGTGAGCGTCAGCGCCGGCGCCACCGTTATCGAGTCGCCGGTATGGACTCCCATCGGATCGAAATTCTCGATCGAGCAGACGATGATGCAGTTGTCGTTCTTGTCGCGAACGACCTCCATCTCGAATTCTTTCCAGCCCAGTACCGACTCTTCGATCAGCACTTCAGAGGTCGGCGAGGCGTCGATGCCGCGCTCGACGATGTCGATGAACTCGGCCTTGTTGTAGGCGATGCCGCCGCCGGTGCCGCCGAGCGTGAACGACGGCCGGATGATGGCGGGCAGCCCGATGTCTTCGAGCGCCTCCAGCGCTTGGATCAGCGTCTTGATCTGATGCGAGCGCGGCGTAGAGAGCCCGATCCTGGTCATCGCCTCGCGGAACAGCTTACGGTCTTCGGCCTTGTCGATGGCGTCGGCGGTGGCGCCGATCATCGTCACGTCGAATCTTTCCAGCACGCCCATCTTGCGCAGCGACAGCGCCGTGTTGAGCGCGGTCTGGCCGCCCATGGTCGGCAACAGCGCAAAGCCGCCGGGCAGGACGTTGCGCTCCTTGGCGATGATTTTCGCCACGATTTCCGGCGTGATCGGCTCGATATAGGTCGCGTCGGCCAGATCCGGATCGGTCATGATCGTCGCCGGATTGGAATTGACCAGCACGACCCGGTAGCCCTCGGCTTTGAGCGCCTTGCAGGCTTGGGTGCCCGAATAATCGAACTCGCAGGCCTGGCCGATGACGATCGGGCCGGCGCCAATGATCAAAATCGAGGAAATGTCGGTCCGTTTGGGCATCGCTTCCGCATATGGGCACAAAAAAAGGGCGCGCTACCGCGCGTCCCCTGAGAGCGCCGGGTTCGGCCCCGCGCGCGGGGTCTTTAGACCAGATTCGGCAGGTCGGCAATTGCGGCCTTTGTCCCGCCCGCAGGAGCGCGGTAGGCTTGGCCAAAAGCTGTGTCAGAACATGGCGGGGAGGAAAATATGCGCGTTGTCCGGGCGACGATGCTGATCGGGCTATTGAGCGGGGTCGTCACCGCTTTCTGCGCTGCTGCGCTGGAATCGAGCGCGTTTGGGCAGGCGCCGGCGTCTGACACGCGCCCGGTAACGCTGGTGGTGCCGATCGCGGCCGGCGGCGGCGTCGACACCATCGCCCGGGTTTTTGCCGCCTTACTCTCGGAGCGGCTCAAGCAGCCATGGGTCGTCGAAAACCGGCCAGGCGCCGGCGGCTTGGTCGGCCTGGATTCGGTGGCCAAGGCGCCGCCTGACGGCCACACCTTGGTGACATTCGAAACATCCGCAGTGCTGCAGCAATGGCTGCACCGCAGCGTGCCGTTCGACGTCGTCGCCGATTTTTCGCCAGTGGCGCAGATGGCGACCACGCCGCTCGTTCTGTTTGCGGGTCCTTCATCGCCGGTTGCCGACTTCAAGAGTTTGATCGCCTATGCCAAGGCCAATCCCGGCAAGCTCGCCGTCGGCACGCCGGGAGTGGGCTCGCCGCACTCTTTGGCCGTCATGATGCTCAATGCCGCAGCCGGCATCGACATTACCCATGTGCCCTACAAGGGTACGGCGCCGGCGCTCAACGATCTGCTCGGCGGCCAGATCCCGCTCATCTGGGCGACACCAAACGTCGTCATGCAATATGTCGCGACCGGCAAAGTGAAGGCGCTTGCCGTGGGCTCGCCGCGGCGCATTGCGCTTCTTCCTAATGTGCCGACGGTAAGCGAGAGCGGCGTTGCCGGCTTCGATGTCGGCGTCTGGTTCGGCATCGCCGGGCCGGCCAAGACGCCGCCCGATGTCATTGCGCGTGTCGGCCGGCAAGTCGCCGCGATCGATGCCATGGCGGATGTGCGCGCGAAGATGGCGCCGCTTGGCTACGAGCTCGATTATGCCGATGCCGAGCAATTCGCCAAAACGGTCGCGGCAGATCACGCCCGCTACGGTAAGGTCATCCGCGACGCCGGCATCAAGCCGGATTGAGGGCTCAGACGCCGCCGATTGAAGCGCGCGCCTTGAGTCGGCTCGGCCTTACCGCCTGCGCGGTCACCGGACACAACGGCGTCGGAATCGGCGTCTTTTTGAAAGTCGGCGCCGCGGCATTCCCTCCGGGCTCGATGTCGACCCAGACCAACCAATTCTCGTCGTCGCGCGCGGCGAAATCCTCGCGGAAATGGCTCAACCGCGACTCGGTGCGATAGAGCGAGGCGCCCAGGATGAAGCTCGCGGCGAGCAGCATGGCTTCGGTTTCTTTGAGCCGCACCAATTCATGCACATGCGGCGCGCTAATCCCGCGGAATTCCTCGCCAAGCCGCGCGACCTTGCGGGAGGCCTCCTGCAGGCGGTCCGCCTGTTTGAGGATGCCGACATCGTAGGCGAACATAATCGCTTGCAGATCGCGCAGGATGCGGTCGGACTCGTCTTTCGCCGCGCCGGCAAGCGGGCGTACGGCCTCGTCGTGCTGCGCCTCGATCTCGGGGAGATTAAGCTGCGGCACCGAAAGCCGATCCAAATCCTCCACGGCGCTGCGGCCGGAGACCCAGCCATTGCCGATGCCAAGCCCGATGTGGAAACCGGCGAAATGATTGGCGCAGCCGGCCTGCGCCAGTCCGGCGGCAAGCAGGCCGGGCACGTCGGAACGGCAATCCGGCCCGGTGCGGATCGCCATTTTGGTCATCTGGTTGAGCGCGTAGTACGGCGTCTTGCCGAACATGTCGGTATTCGCTTCGGCGCCGAGCTTGCGGAAGAAATAGTCCATCCACTTCACTTTGCTGTGGATGAACTGCTCGCGGATGTCCTCCGGGATCGGCGACATATCGAGATAGAGCGGATCGTTCCCCTTCTTCTTCTCTTCCGCCATGGCGCGGGCGATCCGCGGCACGTCGGCCTCGTCGGCCCAGTCGGGCTCGTAGGCACGCATGAAAGCTTCGCCTTTGGCATTGGCGAAGCGGGCGCCTTCCTGGATCGCAAACGTGATGCCCTCGAAATAGAATTTCGGCGTGCCGGGGCGCACGTAGCTGAATTCGGCGTTGCGCAGCGACGCGCCGGCGTGGTGCGCGAGCAAGGTGCCGGTGCCGGTGATGTCGCGCACGAAGCCGGAGCGGAAGGTGATCGCGTTGGTGGCGACGATCGTGGCGCGGGCCTTGATGACGTAGAATGCCCCGGTGCGGCTGTGGATCGCGGTGGCGCCGACGATGCGGCCAGACGGTCCGCCGAGCAGTCCCGTCACAAACAGCCGATCGAGAAGCTTTACGCCTTTCTCCGCCAGTGCGAGCCGCAGGCGCCAGCAAAACTCAAGCCCGCCGCCCTCCGGACACATTACCCGCGCCAGATCGAGACCGCGCGTCGGACGGCGCGCGTAGTTGCCGTCGGCGGCGCGCGGGAACTTCATTCCCATCGCCTCGAAATCGGCGATCCGGGCATATGAATTTTGCAGCGATTCCCGGACCAGAAGCTGATCGGCGATACCGTCGTTGCCGGCGACGATTTCACGGGTAATGCCGTCGATATCGTCATCGGGACGGGCGACGATCATCCAGGCATTGGAGAAGGCGGTATGGCCGGTGCGCCCGATCATCCATGAATCGGCGACCGCGACGCTGGTGCCGGGCGGTCCATGGCGCTTGGCGCTCAGCGCCGCGATCATGCCGCCGGCACCACCACCGATCACCAGCACGTCGGTCTCGATCAACGTCCCCTGCGATTTCGCCATGGTCGCGCTCACCACGGCCGCGGTCGGTTCTTCACCGACGGATGCACGTCAACGATCTGCTCGGGACAAAAAATCTCGCAGCTGAAACAGGTGATGCAGTGCTCGCGAAATTTGATGACGGGGAGAAGCTTGAATTGAACGAGACCATCAGCGCGTGCGGGGCCCGGGGAGCGCTCCATGTGGATCACATCGGCCGGGCATACGTCGTCGCAGATTCCGCAGCTCGTACACTTTTCAAGCTCGATATTTTCGATCATCGTGCGTCCAAGGTTGTCGCCGGTCATTGACTCTCGTAAATTAAGCAGGAATGACGCGCGAGGATCAAGTAGTGGCTTGGTCGCACTGAGACGGAGTCTTGCGTCGACGGGCCATCGTCTTCGCAATCAAACACTGACATGAGCCGGTTGCCGATTACAATTGCAACGTGGGACTACGACCGCGTGCGCGCTCTGGTCGATGGACGCGTACACGTCGAGGGCTGCGACGTAAACTACCTTACGATGCCGGTCGAGGAGTGCTTCGAGCGCGCCTACTTTCACGGCGAGTTCGACGTCGCCGAAATCGGCTTCAGTCCCTATCTGATCGCGCTGTCGCGCGGGATCTGCCCGTATGTGGCAATTCCGGTTTTCCTGTCGCGGATGTTTCGCCATTCGGTGGCCTACATCCGCACCGATCGCGGTATCGATGGCCCCGCCGATCTGCGCGGCAAACGCGTCGGCGTGCCCGAATATCAAATGTCGGCGGTGCTGTGGTTTCGCGGCTATTTGCAGGACGAATTCGGGATCGCCGCCAAAGACATCGATTGGGTTCAGGCCGGGCTGACCAAGCCCGGCCGCCGCGACAAGTTTCCGCTCAACTTGCCCGACGGATTTCCGCTCGTATCGCGCTACGACACAACGTTGAACGAAATGCTCGCCGCCGGTGATCTTGACGCGGTCATGTCGGCCCGGGTCCCGCCGTGCTTTGTCGAAGGCCATCCCCAGGTGCGGCGGTTGTTTCCCGATTATCGCACCGCGGAGCGCGACTATTACCGGAAGTGGGGAATCTTCCCGATCATGCATGCGGTCGGAATAAAGCGCGAGCTGATCGAGAAACAGCCCTGGCTTGCGGCAAGCCTCCATAAGGCGTTTCTCCAGGCGAAGCGGCTCGCCGACGCCGAATTTACCGAGATGACCGCGCTCAAAATCGGACTGCCCTGGGTGAACGCCGAGTACGAGGCGACCCAGGCGGTCATGGGCTGGGACTTCTGGTCTTACGGCGTGACCGAAAACCGCAAGGCGCTTTCCGCCATGGCGCGGTATTCTTACGAGCAAGGCTTGGCGGTGAGACCGGTCGCGATTGAGGAAATGTTCGCCGACGGCAATATGAGCGAGACGCGGGTATAGAGGGAGCAAAGCATGGCGGTCCAATTGATTTGCTGCTCGCACAGCCCGTTGATGGTCACCGGCATCGAGGAATCCGAACAAAACGTCCAGGCGCAATTCTTCAAGGAGCTGGACGGCGCATCGGCCGCGCTGCACGCCTTTAGGCCCGATTTGGTCGTGGTGTTCGGGCCGGATCATTTCAACGGCTTTTTCTACGAGTTGATGCCCGCCTTTTGCATCGGCACGGCCGCGGAAGGATCGAAGGATTGGCATCTGGAAAGCGGGCCGCTGCGCGTACCGCAAGAGCTGGCGACCGCCTGCATCCGTTTTTTGCAGTCTCGCGATTTCGACGTCGCCATCTCCCATCAGATGAAAGTCGACCACGGCATTACCATTCCGCTGCTGAAACTGACCGGCGCGCTTGCCCGCTACGACGTGCTTCCGATCTTTGTGAATTGTGCCGCCGATCCGCGGCCGTCGTTTCGACGCGTGCGGCGCTTCGGCGAGGCCGTCGGCGAGTTTTTTGCCGGCCGGGACCTGCGCGTGACAGTCGTCGGCTCCGGCGGATTGTCCCACGACCCGCCGACGCCGCGCCTCAATCACAGTCCGCCCGACGTGGCGCGTCGGCTCATCGTGCGCCAGACGCCGAGCCAGGACGAGCTGGACGCGCGGGAAAATCGCGTCATCAAGGCGGCCCGCGATCTGTTGGTCGGAAAGGGGCCATGCCTGCCGCCGAGCGAGCAATGGGACCGTGATTTCCTGCACGAGTTCCTCAGCGACCAGCTTGAGGATTTCGACCGCATGACCGACGACGAGATCGATCGCGCGGCCGGTTTCGGCGCGCATGAAGTGCGCACTTGGGTGGCGGCAGCGGCGGCAGCCCGAGGCATTGGAAATCCGCGATCCGAATTGCGCTACTACCACCTCGTTCCGGAATGGATCACCGGAATGGCGATTGTCGTCGCGCAGTGATCGCGCAGCGGCGAAGGCGAATGGGGAGCTTGATGGGATTGCCAGAACACGCCGCCGGCCGAGTTCTAGCCGTCGATGCTGACGGTGGCGGGATGGGTCAAGTCTATCCGGCTCACAGCGGTTCCGTGCGAAGCGCTGCGACCGCAAACGATCGCGACGACATCTTGGCGGTAACAAATCTCAGTCACGTGTACGGATCGCTTCGCGCTTACGAAGCAATCGACTTCGCGGTTCGCGAGCGCGAATTCCTCTGCATCATCGGCCCGAGCGGGTGCGGCAAGTCGAGCCTCTTGATGTCGATCGCCGGTCATAATCGGCCGACCGGTGGCGAAATCATGTTTGCCGGTGCGCCGGTGCTCGGGCCGAGCGTCGAACGCGGCGTCGTGTTTCAGGAATACGCGCTGTTTCTGTGGATGAACGTGTTCGACAATGTCGGCTTCGGGCTGCGGATGCTGCGCACCGCGGACCGCGACGAGTATCGGCGCGAGGTCGAGGCGCACCTGGCGCTGGTGGGGCTCACCGAGTTCGCCGATTATTGGCCGCACCAGCTGAGCGGCGGGATGCGCCAGCGCGTGGCGATCGCGCGCGCGCTCGCCGTCAAGCCGCGGGTCCTGCTCATGGACGAGCCGTTCGGTGCGCTCGATGCCCTGACGCGGCGGGCGCTGCAGCAGGAACTCGTCCGCATCTGGCAATTGACCAAGATGACGATCATTTTCGTCACCCACAATCTGCAAGAGGCTCTGTTTTTGGGCGACCGCGTGCTGTGTATGACGCGACGCCCGGGGCGGATCAAAAAGGAGATTTCCATCCGCCTGCCGCGACCGCGCGATGTCGAGAATCCGAACGAAGAAATGAAACAAATTATCAGGGAGATGCAAGATGCCCTCTATTCGGAGGTCGATCCTCCGCGCGCCGCAGGCGCGTGAATCCAACCGCGTCGGCAGCGCCGGGCGCGCTCTGCCGCGCCGCGCCGTGCTCTCGATGCTGGCCACGACAGTGCTGGCACCGACCGTGCGAGCACAAACGTTGCCGGTGGTGCGGTTCGTCAACGTGCCGCTGCAGGACTGGCTGCCGTTCTGGGTCGCCCAGCAAAACGGCTTCGACAAGCGTTACGGCATCGAGCTGAGGCCGGTACCGATCGTTGGCGGCACGCAGACGGCGGAGTTCGCCGCCGCCGGCGATTGCGACATTGCCACCGTCGCCGGTGTTCTGGCTCTGCTTGCGGTAAAGCAGCGCCTCATCCCGAACAAGCTCCTCCTGCTGTGTCCGCTCGGCGCGTCGGCCGACGCCCAGCATCCGTTCCAGGGCGTCGTCGCCAACGACAAGATCAAAACGTGGAAGGACCTCGAGGGCAAAAATGTCGCGGTCTTGAGCTTGCACAGTTTGTTCTACCTGTCCGTCACGACCCGGATGAAGCGAGAGCAGGTGGACGTCAGCAAGGTCAATTTCGTCACGATTCCGCTGCCTCAACAGGTGGCTGCGCTCAAGGCCGGCCGTGTCGACGCAATCTGTGTCGGCACCGACTTTGCGGCGCGCGCCATCCACGACAAGATCGGACACCTCCTGGGCTGGACGCTCGGCGCGCCGCCGTTCGACCATTACAGCCCCGCTTTCCTGGTCGCCAATAACGACTTCGCCAACCGCAATCCGACCGTGCTGGAGAACTTCCTGAAAACGTACATCACGGCCATAAAATGGATCGACGACAACCCGAACAAGGCGAAGGAGGTGACTGCGAAGGAGCTGCAAATCACCGATCCCGTGGTGGTGAGCGGCTTCTATCTGGAAAAGTGGGACCCCACGCTCGCTCCGGACCCGGGATCGGTGGCGCTCGACAACGAAATGTTGATGGGCCGCGGAATCGATCAGCCGATCGACCTCAGCAAGTACCTGACGCAAATGAAACTGGTCGACAATGCCCGTCTCGCAGTCCTTGGCAAATAGCGCTGCGGCCAAGAGCGAACGCCGGACGTTTCCGGCGCTGCTGGCGCCGCGCGCGTTGCGGCGCTGGATCGTACCGGTGCTGCTGCTTGCGCTTTGGGAGGTGGCGAGCGACACCGGAGCGGTCGACTCCTATTATCTTCCGCCGCTCCATGTCGTGCTCAAGACCGCCTGGTCGCTAGTGCTTTCGGGGCAGCTGGTCGCCGACACCGGCGTGAGCCTGTACCGGCTGTTCGCCGGCTACGCGACCGGCGCCATTGCGGGGATCCTGGTCGGCGTCATCACCGGCCGCAGTGCGCTGGTCTTCGATCTTCTGGACCCGGTGATTCAGGCGCTACGGCCGGTTTCCCCGATCGCACTGTTGCCGTTGGCGATCGTCTATCTCGGTGTCGGCGATTTCGAGAAGATCATGCTCATCGCCTATTCGACCTTTTTTCCCGTGGTCATCAATACCTACTTCGGCGTCCGCAGCGTCGATCCGGTCGTCCTGATGGCGGCGCGAACGCTGGGCGCGACCAGGCGGCGCGATATGTTGCGTGAAATCATCCTGCCGGCCGCTTTGCCGCATATTTTCTCCGGCCTGCGCGTGAGCCTCGGCATCAGCTTCATCGTGCTCATCGCCGCCGAAATGATCGCGGCGCACAGCGGCCTGGGTTTCCGCATTCTCGACGCCGAGCAGATTTTCGCGATCGACGTGGTCTATGTCGGCATCGTCGTCATCAGCCTGTTGGGCCTGTTCTTCGACGCCGTTTTCATGCGCGTCCGCCGCCGCCTGCTGCCTTGGTACCGCGAGACGTGATCGCCAAACGCCTGTGACGCTCAAGACATGACGTTCAAGAGCCGATGACGTTCAAGAGTTGGCACTCGCGCGGCGACGAGCCGCCAATCCGCGTGCCGGCAATCGGTCTCGAATTGACGGTACGGCTGCCGCCGCATGAAACCGGCGGGGCGCTCGCCGTGATTGACACCATCAACGCGCCGGGTTTCGGTCCGCCGCTGCATCGGCATCCCGAGGTCGAGATTTTTCGGGTCCTCACCGGACGCTATCTGTTCGAGATAGACGGCAGGCAATTCTTTGCCGACGCCGGCGACGTGGTGAGCGTCCCCGGCGGGGCAGCGCACGCCTTCGTCAACGTGACGGACGAACCGGCGCGGCAGACCGCCACCATCATCCCTGGGCTCGACGCGGCGGCCTTCTTCACCGCGCTCGGGGAACTGATGAAGGATGGCATTCCGGCCAAGGATGCGCTCGACAATTTCGGCCGGCTCTGGAGGGTCGAGTTCCTCGGCCCGCCGCTTGCGCGTTAACCACGGGCCTCG
>Ga0335075_10006052_pt1 | contig 18700 bp, 14 predicted proteins | sample Lox_Sample_24_FD_206723 | JGI IMG/M metagenome (GOLD analysis project Ga0335075, IMG submission 206723) | Soil microbial communities from Loxahatchee National Wildlife Refuge, Florida, United States - Lox_Sample_2.4 | ecosystem: Environmental > Terrestrial > Soil > Wetlands | place: USA... | reverse complement strand
CGCGGTGCGCTGCTCTCGACTCTTAAGCCGCATGGGAACCCGCTGTCCCCGGCCAGCCGGCCAGACCCCGCCGCCGGGATGACTGCCCGGCTGCGCGAGATCGGCGGCGCAGGCCCGGTGCAGGCACGGGTCAGCCTGTTCACCGGCGCCGCCGGCGCTGCCGTGAGCGGCATCTGCGAGGACAGCACCGGGTCCGAGCTAGCCGTTACCGACGGCATCGCCGAGGTCACGGTGCCTCGGTCTGGGCTCGCCACGATCGCGGTTCGCCCGCACCCCTGGCCCGTGCCCGCGGAGTCCGTGCCCGCCGAGTCCGTGCCCGAGGAGTCCGTGCCAGCCTGCCCCGAGCCGGCGCAGCCCGTGTACTCCCGCTACTGGCTGCACGGCAAGGGCCCGGCCCCAGCAGGCAACCTCCCGGTCGCGGTGCATCTGTCCCCGGCGGTACTGACGCTGGAGGCCGGCGAGTCCGGAACGCTCCGGCTCACCGTCGGCTGCGGCCCCGAGGCGGCGGCCGGCAGCATCCGGCTGGACGTTCCAGAAGGTGTCACCGTGACGCCGACCGGGCCGCTGAGCTACGAGCTCGAGCCTCGTGGGCACCTCGGCTGGGACCTGACGGTGGCTGTGCCGGCATCCGGCTCGCCTGGCAGCGCGGCGGGCGGCAGCTTCCTGACCGCCCAGATCCGCGATGCGGCCGGACAGGAGATCGAGGACAGCACCCTGGTGGTGACCAGCCGGGCCGAGTCTGACGATGGCCAGCTCGACCAGGTGGCTGACGTTTCATTTCTCAGCCGGAATATCACCGTGCATCCGGGCCGCAGAGCGGAGCTCGAGGTGGTCCTGCGCAACCGCACCGCCGGGCCGCTGCGCGGGGAGGCCCAGCTGCTCTCGCCCTATGGGAGCTGGCGCCAGGCCGGGCCGTGGACCAGGGGTTTCGCGCTCGCGGCCGCAGGCGAGCAGGCGCTGACCTTTGACGTCACCGCGCCGCCGACAGCCCGGCCGGGCGAGCGCTGGTGGGCGATCGTCAAGGTGATGGCGGCCGGCCGGCTCCACTACACCGAGCCAGCCGAGATCACTATCGGGCTCGCATAGCCGGCATTTGCGGCGTGTCGGCGGCATACTAGGTCCGTTCGTCGAAACGCACCGAGGTGGCGATGAGGACTGATTCCACACCCCGCCCCGGTAACCTGCCCGCCGAGCCGAACAGCTTCGTCGGCCGCGAGCGTGATCTTGGTGACCTCGTCCTGCTGCTGCGGAACGTCCGGGCACTGACGCTCAGCGGGCCCGGCGGCATCGGCAAGACCAGGCTGGCTACCCGGCTCGGCTGGCAGCTCGCCGACGAGTTCCCGGACGGCGTCTGGCTCGTCGAGCTTGCCGACAATGCCGATCCGGGGCTGATCGCCCGCCGGGTTGCGAATGCGCTTGGCATCGCCGAGGAGCCTGACCGTCCGGCCGCCGACACCCTTGTCGACGCGCTGCGCGGCCGCCAGCTGCTGCTGATCCTCGACACCTGCGAGCACGTGGTCGAGGATGCGGCCGACCTGGTCCGGGCCCTCGTCGCCGGCTGCCCGCAGCTCAGGCTGGTGGCTACCAGCAGGGAGCCGCTGCGGGTCCGGGGCGAGACGGTGTGGCGGGTGCCGCCGCTCTCGCTGCCCAGCCTGATGCCCCGCACGCCCTGGTCGCCTGGAGTGGCCTGGCAGGAAGCGGCACCGATCGGCATCACCCCGGCCGAGGCGGCCAGGCACGAGGCGGTGCGGCTGTTCGTCGACCGGGCTGCTGCAGTGCGGCCAGGATTTGTGCTGACCACCGACAACGCCGCTGCGGTCGGACAGCTGTGCCGGACACTCGACGGGGTGCCACTGGCAATCGAGCTCGCCGCGGCGCGCGTCCGCGCACTGTCGGTCGAGCAGATCACTGCCAGGATTGACGACAGGTTCCGGCTGCTCGCCTCCGGCGACCGGACGGCCCCGGCCCGGCAGCAGACCCTGCAGGCGACGGTCGACTGGAGCCTGGAGCTGCTGACCGCCGATCAGCAGACCTTGCTGCGCCGCCTGTCGGTGTTCGCCGGCTGGAGCCTGGACATGGCCGAGCAGGTCTGCGCGGACGATCTCATCCCGGAAGAACGCGTGCTCGATCTGCTCGCAGCGCTGATCGACAAGTCCCTGGTGGCGCTCGAGGACGAGGTAGCCGGCACCGCCAGATACCGGCTGCTTGACACTATCCGGGAGTACGCATCGGCCCGGCTGACCGTCGCAGCCGAGCGGGATGAGCTCCGTCGCCGGCACTGCGGCTACATGCTCGCCTGCGCCGAAGGCATTGTCCGCAGCTCGTTCACGAGCGGAGCGCCGCCGTGGCCCGAGCAGGTGCGGAACTACAACGTCATCGCGGCTGAGCATCAGAACATGCGGCTGGCTCTGGGGTTCTGCCAGGACAGCAGTGATGCTGAGACCGGCCTGCGGCTATGCTCGGCGCTTCGCTCACCGTGGGTCGTGCAGGGCGACGTCACGGAAGGACTCGGCTGGTTCGGCCGGTTCCTGGCGCTCCCCGCGCGAGTCCCGGCGAGCATCCGGGCGCGCGCGCTCATGCTCGGCGCGGAGCTCGCGTTCGAGCATGAGGACTACGTCCAGGCGGCTCAGTGGGCTGCGGCGGCCGTTGCCATGCAAGCCGTGTATCCGGCAGCCTGCCCGGCCGGGGCACTGCGCATCCAGGCGCTGATCAGCCTGCGGGCCGGCGTGCCGGACCAGGCACTCGCACGCGCCGGCGCCGCGGTGGCCGCGGCACGAGAGCACGGCGACGAGTGGGAGGAAGGGCTCGCGCTCGCCGCACGAGCCGCGATCCTGGCCCGCAGCGGCGACCTGGCCGCAGCACATGACTCGTACCAGGCCGCCCTCGCCGTACTTGAGGGCAACAATGGCTGGGGCGTCGCGCACACCCTGTACGGGTTCGGCAGCCTGGCCAGAGCGCGGGGCGACGCCGCTGCCGCGATCGAGCACTTCCGTGCTGCGATCCGAGTGTTCTCGCAGATCGATGCGAGAACCGAGATCGCCCGGTGCCTCGCGGGCATTGGCCTGGTGTCGCTGGCCGGCCTCGATCTGCCAACCGCCGCCGACAGTCTCGGCGAGAGCCTGGAGCTGAGCCTGGCCACCGGTCAGCGGCTCGGCGTCGTCCGCGGGCTCGAGGCTGTCGCGGCCCTCTCCGTGGCGAGCGGCGACGATGCTGCCGCGGTTCGGCTCGAGGGCGCCGCCGTAGCGCTGCGAGAGCTGGTCAGCCCGATTCGGTCGGGCCGGGGCCGAGGGACTGTCGGCCAGTTGCTTGGCACAGCTCATCAGCGGCTTGGCCAGGACGTGGTGGCCGGCCTCATCGCCGAAGGCAGGCGGCTCAAAATGCATGAGGCGGTCAGGTACGCGCTCGCCTGCGCCCGCCGGGACGGCCACGCCGCTGACCCCGCGACGAGCACAGTTAGCCCGCGGAGCACAGTGCAGCCGAACGACAACGGGCAGCCGAACGACAACGGGCAGCCGAACGACAACGGGCAGCCGAACGGCATCGGGGCGCTGCCGGCGGCCGAGCCGCCAGGTCGGGTCTGGCACCCTGGCAACGGCGCGGCGCCAGGCGGCGCGAGCTCGGGTGCCAGCAGCCTGTCCGATCGTGCGGGCGGCGGCGGTCCGCTCATCCCGCTGTCCGTGCTGACCCCGAGAGAGATCGAGATAGCGCTCCTCATCGCCCGCGGCCTGTCGAACCGGGGCATCGCCGAGGCGCTCATCATCGCGCCGGCTACCGCGGCACGCCATGTGGCCAACATCCTGAGCAAGCTCGGGCTCAGCTCGCGTGCCCAGGTGGCGGCCTGGGTCGCCGATCACCGCCTAGCCGGGCACCTGCAGCGAGGCTGACCACCGGCCAGGCCGAACGCGGTCGGCTCCGCCCTGGTGTGCAGGCGCAGATCGCCATGCTTTCTGCCGACTGTCTACATAGTCAATGTTCTGCGTCTGCATACCAGAATGGGCAATTTAGCCGATGTCGGCCAGCCGGTCCTTTCCTACCGTAGGAGCCTGGGTCGGTCGGCGCTGGCGGCCATCGGAGGGGGATGGCCGGCAGGGCCGGCCGACTCCAGCAGCGATTACACAGCCCGGCTACACATTCCTGACGATGCGCTCTGCAGGCAGACCGCGTACGGTCCGGAGGCGTGGTATCAGCCGACTGGCATGCACTAGCGGAGGCGATCACGTGACCGGCTCGGGTCCGACCCGCGAGATGACGGTAACGCAGCGGCTGCTCGAGCTCGCCGCAACGTATGGTCCGCGGCTAGCACTGGCTGGCAGCCGGCCGGACCAGGACTACACTTTCGCGGACCTGGCGAGCACGATTCAGCGCGCCGCGGCTGGCCTTGCGTGGCGGGGGCTCAGGTCGCGCGATGTTGTCGGCGTCTATGTGCCGGACGTCCTCGCGTACGTGCTGGCCTGCCATGCAGTCTCCGCTGCCGGCGGCATCCCGTCGCCGGTGAGCGCCGAGCTGTCGGTCGCCGAGGCAGCCGGCCAGCTCGCCGACTGCGGTGCCCGGATGCTGCTGACCGCGCAGCCGCTCGCCGCGGCCGGCCTCGCGGCCGCCGACCGGTCCTGGGTGCGCCAGGTCATCTCGTTCGGCGATGCACCAGCCGCGACGCCGTTCACGTCGCTGCTCGGCGTCGGCTCGCTCCATCCGCCCTCGGCCCGCCCGCACGACCTGGCTCTGCTGCCCTACGTCCGCCAGGCAGACGGCGCGCTGCATCCGGCCGGTGTTACTCACCTCGAGATGGTGGACGAGCTTGCCGCGCTCGGTGCAGCCGCCGGATTCGGAGCAGATGACGTCGTGCTCGCGGCACCACCAACCGGCGATGGCCGGTCCTACAGCGCGTTCGTCGATCATGCGCTGCTCAGCGGCGCCACCGTCATCGCTGCCAGCATGGATGACCTCGCGGCGGCCGCCAGCGAGCATCACGGCACGGCCGCGATCGTGCCGTTCGGCGTTGAGGTGAATGCCGCCGAGTCGATCCGCCTGTTCGCTGTCGCGTCGTAGGCCGGGCGGTACGGGTGCGCCGTGCACCTGACTGCTAGAGCCGCGGCGGCCGGTTCTCAAACGGCGTGCTGAGGACGATCGTGGTGTGCGTCGACACGTTGGCGGCGGCTCGGATCTCCTGGAGCAGATCCTCGAGATCGCGCGGCGACCCGACTCGGACCTTGAGGATGTAGCTTGCGTCACCGGCCACGCTGTGACATGCCTCGATGGCGGTCAGATGCTCCAGCCGCTGCGGCGCGTCGTCGGGCGCGGCCGGATCGAAGGCCTTGATCGACACGAACGCCGTCAGCGGGAGCCCGATCGCCTCCGCGCTGATCATGGCGCCGTACCCGGTGATGACGCCGCGCTCCTCCAGCCGGCGCACCCGCTGCTGTGCGGCCGACACCGACAGGCCGGTCTTCTTGGCGAGCTCGGTGAAGCTCATCCGCCCGTCGCTCGCGAGCAGCGAGAGGATTCTCGCGTTGATCTCCTCCACGCCGCAACGTTAACGTGCCGCCGGATTCCGCAACGCGAGGGTTGCCATATAACGAATTGATAACGCTGTTTACGCTACCGTAACATGCCGTTCGGCCAGATAGCTGCACTCGCGGCGTAACGGTACGCTCCGGCCAAGACGGCCAATCCGGGCCGCGGGTGACGCGAGTGAGGGCTAGATGGCGCGGATCGTGCTGGATCACGTCGACAAGATGTACGCGGGCGGCGTCAAGGGCGTCGACGGACTGAGCCTGGACATCGCCGACGGCGAGTTCATGGTGCTGGTCGGGCCCTCCGGCTGCGGGAAGTCCACCGCGCTCCGGTCCATCGCGGGCCTGGAGGACATCACCGCCGGCAGCATCACCATCGGCAGCCGCGTGGTCAACGACCTGCCGCCGAAGGACCGCGACATCGCGATGGTGTTCCAGAACTACGCGCTCTACCCGCACATGACCGTCGAGCAGAACCTCGCCTTCGGCCTCCAGCAGCGCAAGACTCCCAAGGACGAGATCAGGCGGCGGGTCGGCGAGGTCGCCAGGATGCTCGGCCTAGACGAGTACCTCAAGCGCAAGCCCGCCGCGCTGTCCGGCGGCCAGCGCCAGCGGGTCGCGATGGGCCGCGCGATCGTGCGCGAGCCGCAGGCGTTCCTGATGGACGAGCCGCTGTCCAACCTGGACGCCAAGCTCCGCGTTTCGATGCGCGCGTCACTGTCCCAGCTGCACGACCGGCTCAAGGTCACTACCGTCTACGTCACGCACGACCAGGTCGAGGCGATGACCCTCGGGCAGCGCGTCTGCGTGCTCCGCGACGGCAAGCTGCAGCAGGTGGACACGCCGCAGATGCTCTACACCGCTCCGGTCAACCTGTTCGTGGCGGGCTTCATCGGCTCGCCGGCCATGAACTTCGTCGCCGCCCAGCTGGTCCGCGACCACGGCCCTCATGTCGTATTCGCCGGCCACAAGCTCCCGGTCAGCGACGCCCAGCTTGCGGCCAAGCCTGGCCTCGACGGCCACTTCGGCAAGGAAGTGATCCTCGGCATCCGCCCGTCGGACTTCGAGGACGCCACGCTTGCCGAGGCCTCCTGGCCGCGGATCAGCGTCCAGACCAGCGTGACCGAGCTGCTCGGCAGCGAGATTCACGTGATCTTCCATATCGATGCGCCGCCGCTTCAGCACGCGAGCATTGCGGACGCACGGTCGGACGAGGAAGACGACGACGCGCTGACGCTGGCCGACAATAAGACGCAGTGGACCGCGCGGGTCGCCGCACGCAGTGCCATCAAGCCAGGCGAGCCGGCCACGCTCGCGATCGACACGTCGAACCTGCAGTTCTTCGATCTGGACAGCGGTCTGTCGATTGGTCACCCGGCGAACTAGCCGCCGCCGGATCACGGTTCCGCCGGATCACGGTTCCGCCGGATCACGGGCCCAGCAGCTCCGCGGCCGGCACCCGGCCCGCCAGGCGGGGCGGCAGGACTCCGGCCACAGCCGCTACGCCGATAGCTAGCGCGACGGCCAGCGCCAGCGTGCCGGCTGATGGCGGGCGGCCAAGGCCGGCGCCCAGGCCGTACAGCCGCGACACCGCGCTGACCAGCTCAATGCTGGCCACCCGGCCCGCCACCGTGCCGAGCGTGACGGCGACGAGGCCCAGCACCGTCGTGCGCATCACGAGCGCGATCCGGACCTGCACTGGCGTCAGCCCCATCACCCGCAGCACGGCCACATCCCGCTGGTGGTCGCGCTGTCCGAGCAGCGACGCGGTGAGCAGGCTGGTCAGGCCGATCACCGCGAGCACGGCGATCAGGCTGGCCAGCGCAACGTGCACGATGCCGAGCTGGTCGGCCGGGTCGGCCACCTGCGCGACCTCGAGCCGGCCGCCGGATGCGCGGGTGAGCCGGCTGACCGCGGCCGCAGGCCTGACGCCGGGCCGCAGGATCAGGCTGTAGAAGCCGATCGGAGTAGGCGCGCCCTCGTCAGCCAGCGTGTCCCGGCCGTAGGCGAGCACCTCGCCGTCGTACTGCGGGTCGATGATCCGGCCCACGATATGAAAAGTGACCGGCACCCCACCGAAGTACATCCGCACGAACTGGCCGACTGAGAGGCGCAGTGCCGTCAGCAGAGCCTGGGTCGCGACGGCCTGCTCCGGCGCGTGGTATAGGTGCCCGGCCACCACGTGGAACGGGTACGGGTGGGCTGACGTGCCCATGCCGAGCGTCGTGATCGTCGTCGTCTCGCCGAGGGCCAGCGCTTCTGCCCGGACACAGCTGTACGCAGCCTGCACCTGAGAGTCGCGCCGGATCAGCTGCCCGGCCTGCGCGAGCGTGAGGGTGCCGGGGCTGACTGTGACGCTGGCGGCAAGGCCGATGGCAGCGGGATCGCGCTGCACATCGTCCAGGGTGGACCAGAACCCCAGCCCGATGGTGATCATCAGCATCGGGATGGCCAGGCCGCTGATGACGAGCGCGGCACCTAGCTTGCGCACGAAGGCTGCCCTGGTGCCGAGCACCACGGCCGGCGGCAGCCGCGCCGCCATCGCTGCGCTCGCCAGCCGTGACAGATGGCCGCGGGGCGGCAGCGCGCGCACCGCGGCAACTGGCCGTACCTGGCCTGCCTGCCACGCGGGCACGGCGGTTGCCAGCAGCACTGCGCCGAGCGTGCAGCCGACAATGAGCGCCGTCCAGCCGGCCGGCAGCGCCGCCGCGGCCGGGCTGACGCCGGGCACGCTGCCAAGCAGCGCGGGCATCAGCAGCCGGGCCGCAGCGAGCCCCGCAAGAACGCCGACGCCGGCCAGGACCGCGTGCTCGGCCGTCAGGATCAGCACGACCTGAGCCGGGGTGAAGCCAAGCGTCTTGAGCACGCCGAGGTCGGCGTTCCTGATCAGGACCCGGCCGCTGGTGACGTTGATGATGGCGAGCAGCGCTGCGCCGAGCGCCATCAGGCCGAACAGCGCGAGCAGCAGGCCGAGGAGCGGATTGCGCCGCGCCATCGACTGCTCGACCTGCTGCCAGGTGGAGATGCCGCCGACCGCGCTGCTGCCGAGCTGGGTGACGACCTGCTGCACGATGAACCCATCGTTTGCCGGATTGGCGATTCGCAGCCCGACGACTTCCTCGGTGTGCCCGGCATCGGGCTCGATCTGCCTGAGCAGGCCGGGCAGCACCCAGATCAGGCCAGGCGTCTGATCCGGGTAGAACCCCTGGTCGGCAGTCTGGGCGATGCCGACTACCAGCACCGTCAGCCGTGTCGTCTCGTCGACGTTGTCCAGCACGAGCTCGTCGCCGTCGCTGGCGTGAATCGCCTGCGCGAACGTCGACTCGAGCACGACGCCACGGGGCGAGCCCGACGTCAGCCACCGGCCGGCGACGATCAGCGGCCGGCCGATCTGCGGCAGGGACGGCGTCGCGCGCAACTCCACCCTGGTCCGCTGGCTGCCCTGTACGACGGTAGCCGCCGTCGCCTGATACGGCCCGGCAATTGTCTCGATCCCGCCCACCTGCGACTTGAGCCGCGCGACGCTGGTACCCGGCGACAGATGCAGCCAGACCTGCGCGCCCTTCGTCGCGTTGAATAGCCCTTGCCACGGGTTGGTCGCGCCCTGCAGCAGCCCGGCCGACAGCAGCAGCGCGGTCACCACGCCCGCCACCACGCCCACCATCGCGAGCGCTCGCGGCGTGCTGGCCCGCAGGTCCGCCCTGATCCAGCGGCCCATCGCACGCACGGTCAGCCCCGTAGCCTCAGCACGCGCGGCAGCGGCATCTCGCGGGCCTCGGCCGGCTGCGGAGCAGCGGCGCGCATCGGCGCGTCGTCCGCCACCATGCCGTCATACAGGCTGATCACGCGATCGGCAGCGCTCGCGACCCGGGAGTCATGCGTGACCAGCAGGATCGCCTGCCCGTCAGCGTGCGCTCGCGCCAGCAGGCGCAGCACCGAAAAGGTGGCGGTGCTGTCGAGATTGCCGGTCGGCTCGTCGGCAAGCAGCAGCGCCGGGCGGTTGGCCATCGCCCGCGCCAGCGCCACTCGCTGCTGCTCTCCGCCGGACAGCCGGGCCGGCGCGGTATCGGCCTTCGCGGCGAGCCCGAGCTCACCTAGCAGCTCGGATCGCCTGGCAGCGGCCTGCTTCCGGCTGGCCCCGCCCATGAGCGCGGCCAGTTCGACGTTGTCAGCAACCGTCATGTTCGACACGAGGTTGAAGAACTGGAACACGAAGCCGATCCGGCGCCGCCGCAGCACCGCCCAGCGTGCCTGACTCAGCCCCTCCACCCGCTCGCCGTCCAGCCAGATCTCCCCGCTGGTCGGCCGCTCCAGGCCGCCGAGCAGGTGCAGCAGCGTCGACTTGCCGGACCCGGACGGACCGGTGATGGCCGCGAACTCGCCGTGCTGCAGGGTGAGGTCGACGCCGCGGACGGCACGCACTATGACACCGTCGCCGCTGAACGTCTTGGTCAGGCCGGCGGCCCGGAGCAGAAACTGGTCGCTCTCGCCGATCAAACCAGCTCTTCCTGGCAGCGCTGCAACCAGTCCAGGTCTGCCTGCAGGTGCAGCATTGCACCCTCGATCAGCAGTCGCGGAATCCGCCGGTCTGCCGCTGTCGCCAGCAGCGAGAGACTGCGGATCTGTGCCAGGTAGTGGCGGCGCTGCCGGTTGATCAGGCCGAGCCGGTCGGACGTCCCGGCGAGCTGGCTGAGCGCGAGCTTCATGAAGAACCCGTCGTGCACCCGCGGTCCCTCACTTGCCTTGTCCACCCATTCGACGACGGCCTCGCGGCCGGCGTCGGTCAGCTCGTAGACCCGCTTGTTCGGCCGCGTCGTCTGGACCACGTCCTGGCTGCGCACGAGCCCATCGCGCTCCAGGCGCTGCAGGGTCACGTAGATCTGGCCGATGTTGGGTGCCGGGTATGCCTCGCCAAAGATCTGCTCGAGCTGGCTCTTCAGCTCGTAGCCGTGCGCCGGTTCCTTCGCCAGCAGCGCGAGCAGCGGCATTTTCATGGGCGTCCTCTCCAGCCGGTACCACTGCTGCACCGGTGCTACTGCCGCGTTCGCAGCAAGTGCCGCACGGCGGGGACTCGGCACGCGCGGAGCCGGAAGACGGCTGAGCCGGTGTCTAGCTGATCGTCATCGTTGCATAACAAGCGACTAAACGCACGTGCGCTCGATCGTTGACTGTTTACCTAACAGACGTATATAACCAGCATGTACTGGTTGGCCAGCGCGCGCGCAGGCCGGCCCACAGACTGGCAGAAGGCGGACCAGGATGCGGCGCAGCAGGCTGGGAACCAGGCCAGCAGCCAGCCTGCAGCCGCGCCTTCGCCTGCGGGCCTCGCTCGCCGCCCTTGCCGCCGCCGGCCTCGCCGTCCTGTCGGCAGGCTGCGCGGCCGACGCCCCGGCCAGCGCCGCCGCCAGGATCAGCGCCACTGGCCCGATCACGTTCGCAACCGGCAAGGTCGACACCGGCTACCTCGCGCCGCTGATAGCGACGTGGAACGCCGCGCATGCCAGCCAGAAGGTAACGCCGATCTACCTGCCTGACGACGCCGACGACCAGTACGCGCAGCTAGTGGCAAACCTCCAGACACACAGCACGGTCTACGACGTGATGAGCCTGGATGTCATCTGGACCGCTGAGTTCGCGTCCAGCGGATGGATCACTCCGATCAGCCCCGGGCCGTTCCCGCTGGCCAGCTTCCTGCACCCGGCCGTTGCGACCGCCATGTACCAGGGCCACCTGTACGCTGTGCCGTTCACCAGCAACGCAACGCTGCTGTACTACCGCAAGGACATCCTGGCGGCCGCCGGAGCGAAGCCGCCGACCACCTGGAAGCAGCTCGCCACCGAGGCCGCCACCATCGCGCCGAGGTACCACCTGGGTGGCTACGGCACCCAGTTCCAGGCGTACGAGGGACTGACCGTCAACTTCGCCGAGGCAGTGCAGTCGGCGGGCGGCTCGCTGCTGTCCCCGTCCGGCTCGACCGTCACTGTCGACTCGCCGCAGGCGACCCGCGCCCTGCAGTTCCTGGTCGGCGGCATGCGCGCGGGCTGGATACCAAAGGCAGCACTCGGGTGGAACGAGGAGGCCTCCCGGGAAGCATTCGAGGCAGGGAAGCTGCTCTTCCTCAGCAACTGGCCGTACGTGTACGGCGAGGCAAGCGAGCGCACAGCGGGCAACGAGGTGGCCGGGAAGTTCGGCGTTACCGCGCTGCCCGGGCTGCACGGCCCGGGCTCGAGCACGCTCGGCGGCGCCAACCTGGCGATCAGCGCCTATGCGCCGCACCCGGCCACCGCGCTCGCCTTTATCAAGTTCCTCACCAGCGAGAACAGCGAGCGGCAGGTCCTGCTGCACTCGGCGCTGCCGCCCGTGTGGACGGCGCTCTACAGCCAGCCGTCACTCATCCGCCGGTTCCCGTTCCTGCCGGTGGAGAAGCAGGCCATCCTCACCGCCCGGCCCCGGCCTGCCCTCGTCAACTACAACCAGTTCAGCCTCGCGATCTCGAGCGCTGTCCACGAAGCGCTCGCGCAGAAGATGTCCGTCGGCGCGACGCTTTCCGAGCTCTCCGCAGAACTCAGGCAGATCATCCGGTCCGACTGACGGCCAGCACTGGCCGTGCCCGCAAGGCAAAAGGAGGTGGCCGCATGACCATGTGGCCAAGACACACCCAGTTCCGATCGCTGGCCGCTCTCACCGCAGGCGGGCTGTTAGTAGCCGGGCTCGCCGCCTGCGGCAGCTCGTCGCCGAGCTCGACCGCCAGCAGCCAGGTTGCCGCGAGCGCCAAGCAGACCATCGTGTTCGCCACCCAGGGTCTTGGCACCGAGGGCCAGGCCACCGCGAACGCGGTGACGGCGTTCGAGAAGCTGCACCCCAACATCAAGGTCACCATCCTGTCGCTGTCCCCCACCTCGGACGTCGCCGAGCAGCAGCTCGAGCACTACTTCATCGCCGGCTCCAGCACACCCGACGTCGTCACCACCGACGTCACCTGGCCATCCACGTTCGCCCGCTCGGGCTGGATTGCCAACCTGACCTCTCGCCACCCCGACACCAGCTCGTTCTTCGCGGGCCAGATGGCGACCGGCACCTACAACGGCGGCACGTACGCGATGCCCTGGTTCATCAACGCCGAGGGGATCTACTACAACACCTCGATCATCAAGTCAGCGCCCACCTCGATCGCGCAGCTTGTCTCCGACGCGCAGCACGCGGTGGCGACTGACAAGAGCCTGAAGGAGGGACTGGCCTTCGAGGGCGACGAGTACGAGGGCTCGGTCACCGCGTGGCAGAGCTTCGGCGCCCAGATCGGGCTGAATGACCTCAGCAACATCGACACCCCGGCGAACGTTGCCGCGCTGAACTTCATGTACGACGCGATCCACACGTACAAGATCTCGCCGTCCGCGGTGACCGGCTGGCAGGAGTCCAACGTCCAGGCCGCCTGGCTCTCCGGCCAGACCCCGTTCGCGCTGAACTGGCCGTACATCTTCCAGCTGTCGGAGTCGAAGACGAACGGCAAGCCGACCTATCCGGCTGTGTACGGCAAGACCGCGTGGATCCCGTTCCCGAGCGCGTCCCCGCAGTCCTCGCTCGGCGGCGACGACCTGGCCATCAACGCCAAGAGCACGCACCAGGCCGCGGCGTGGGAGCTGATCCAGTACCTGACCAGCGTCAGCGCTCAGGACACCAGGGCGATCTTCGCCGGTGACCCGCCGTCGGTGACCGCGGCGTACAACTCCACGCTGTACAAGGCCGCACCGTATTACTCCAGCGAGAAGGCCGTGTACGCGGTCGTTACCCCGCGGCCCGTCACGCCGGTTTACCCGTCGATCTCCAGCACGTTCCAGGCGATGATCTCATCGGTGCTCAGCGGGCAGTCGTCGGCATCGGCGGCGCTGGCGTCGAATGCGTCCACCGTCAAGTCGCTCTACCAGACCGGCTCATAGCAGGCCGGGCTATGGCGGCCAGCGAGCACACCATCGCCCCGTCCGGGTCCCCAAGCGGGGCCCGGACGGGCACGGGGAGGGCACGAACCCTGCTCGGCAGGGACCGGCGATTCGGCTATCTGATCATCGCGCCGCTGATCATCGTGCTCCTCGTGATCACCGCGTACCCGCTCGGGTACAACATCTGGAACTCCTTCCACCACGTCGACTACCTGCTGCCGCCGCTCGGCGCATGGGCCGGCGTGTCCAATTACGAGAAGCTGTTCACCGACGACCAGTTCGTGCCCGCGCTGCTGCACACGCTGGCCTTCACGGTCGTGTCGGTCGTGGTGGAGACCGTCATCGGGCTCAGCCTCGCGCTGGCACTGAACAAGAGGTTCCGCGGCCGCGGCATCGTCCGGGCAGCCATCTTCATCCCGTGGGCGGTCCCCACGGTCGTGTCGGCTGAGCTGTGGCGCACGATGTTCGATCCGCAGCAGGGTTTCGTCAATTACCTGCTGAAGGAACTGCACCTGCCGCTGGCCACGACAACATGGCTGGACAGCACCTGGACCGCCTGGGGCGCGATCCTGATCGCCGATGCCTGGCGGAATACGCCGTTCATGGCGATCGTGCTGCTGGCCGGGCTGCAGGTCATCCCATCCGACATCTACGAGGCTGCCAGGATCGACGGCGCCAGCGCCTGGCAGCAGTTCTGGCGGCTCACCCTGCCGCTGCTGAAGCCTGCCCTGATGGTGGCGCTGATCTTCCGCACGCTGCAGTCGTTCTTCATCTTCGACGTCGTCTACATCATGACGGGCGGCGGCCCCGGCACCTCGACCAACGTGCTGGCCTATCTCAACTACAAGGCCTTCTTCGCGCTGTTCGACTACGGGTACGGCGGCGCGGTCTCGGTCGCGCTGGTGGTGGTGGCACTGATCATCGCGTCGGCCTACCGATGGGTGTTCCGGACAGACGAGGCGGCAACAGCATGAGTGCAGCGAGCGAGGCGGTACTCAGGCAGCCCCGGCGAGCCGCCGCGAAGAAAATACTGACGCCCTGGCAGCTCGCGCGGCGAACCGGGTTCTTCGCGCTGCTGGCAGTCTTCGTGATCGTCAGCCTGTTCCCGTTCTACTGGATCGTCATCACCTCGCTGAAGACGCCCCAGGAGATCAACGCTGGCACAACGAGCCTGCTCCCTGGCCACATCACGGTCAGCAACTACATCGACGACTTCACCCAGAACGATTTCCTCCGCCCGCTGCTGAACAGCGTCCTGGTGTGCGGCTGCACCATGATCATCACGGTGGTGATCGCGGCGCTGGCCGGGTACGCGCTCTCCCGGACCGCCATCCGGGCGAAGGGACTGTTCCTCGCCTTCATCCTGGTCGCCAACTTCTTCCCGGTGATCGCGATGGTCGGCCCGCTGTTCACTGTGTACCGGCGGATCGGCCTCCTCGACACCTATCCGGGGCTGATCATCGCGGACCTGATCTACACGCTGCCGCTGGCCACCTACCTGATGTCCAGCTACTTCTCGCAGATCCCGCGCTCGCTCGAGGAGGCGGCGCTGGTCGACGGCAGCACCCGGCTGCGCACGTTGCGCAAGATCGTCATCCCGGTCGCGATGCCGGGGGTGTTCACCACGGCGATCCTGGCGTTCATGCTGACCTGGAACGACTTCCTGCTGGCGCTGTCGTTCATGACCACGCCCAGCAGGTTCACGGCGACGGTCGCGATCGTCACCCTCGGCCAGAGCCCGTACCAGACGTTCTACAACCTGATCGACGCCGCAGTGGTCATCATCTCGGTGCCGATCGCGCTCCTGGTCCTGTTCGCCCAGCGCCGGATTGTCTCCGGCCTGACGGCAGGATCGTTCCGGTGACCGGGAACGTGGCCGCGTGGCGCCGGTCTAGCTCGCGAGCTCGCGGCCGATCACCAGCCGCTGAACCTGGTTAGTCCCCTCGACGATCTGGAGCACCTTAGCCTCGCGCATCAGCCGCTCGGCCGGGAAGTCCTCAACGTAGCCGTACCCGCCGAGCACCTGCACCGCATCGGTCGTCACCCGCATCGCGGTGTCGGTCGCGAGCAGCTTTGCCATCGCTGCCTGCTGGCCGTACGGCAGCCCGGCGTCCTTGCGCCGGGCGGCCGTCAGGTACAGAGCGCGCGCCGCCGCGACCGCGGTGGCCATGTCCGCGAGCATGAACTGCAGTCCCTGAAAGCCGATGATCGGGCGGCCGAACTGCACCCGCTGCCGGGCGTAGCCGACCGCGCAGTCGAGCGCAGCCTGCGCCACCCCGGTCGCGCACGCGGCGATGCCGAGGCGCCCGGCGTCGAGCGCAGCGAGCGCGATCCGGAAGCCCTGACCTGGCTCGCCGACCAGCTGGCCGGCGGGAACCCTGGCCGCCTCGAAGCGCATCTGCGCGGTGACCGAGCTGCGCATGCCCATCTTGTGCTCGGGCGGCGCGGCGGACACGCCCGGTGTGCTGGCCGGCACGTGAAAGCAGCTGATGCCGCGCGCACGCTCGGGCCCGGACGGCTCGCCCGCGGTCCGGGCGAACAGCGTGTAGAAGTCAGCCTGCCCGCCGTGCGTCGTCCACGCCTTCACGCCATCGATCAGGTAGTCCTCGCCGTCCGGGACTGCGCGGGTTGCCAGCGCGGCCGCGTCCGACCCGCTGCCCGGCTCGGAGAGACAGTAGGCGCCGAGCTGCTCGCCGCCGAGCATGCCGGGCAGCCACTGCTCGCGCTGCGCCACCGTTCCCGCAGTGGCGATCGGGAAGCAGGTCAGCGTGTGCACGCTGACGCCCAGGCCGATCGCCAGCCAGGCGGTCGCCAGCTCCTCTACCACCTGCAGGTAGGTCTCATACGGCTGGCCGCCGCCGCCGAGTTCCTCGGGGTAGGGCAGGCTCAGCAGGCCCGCCCGGCCGATAGTCCTGAAGACATCGCGCGGGAACGCGCCGTCATGCTCTGCCTCGGTGACCCGCGGCCGCAGCTCGGCATCGGCGATCTGCCCGGTCAGCTCGAACAGGTCGGCGGCAACGTCGTCGCGCGCCTCTCGCTCTACGGCAGCTACTCGCCCGGCGGGACGACCCCCCGGAACCCCCCGCGGCTGCGCCACCGTCAGGCCCCGACCACGACCAGCTCCCGGCTGGCGTTGTTGAGTCGCTGGCAGCCGTCCGCCGTGCACACCACGATGTCCTCTATCCGCGCGCCGTCCGGGCCCGGGTAGATACCCGGCTCGACCGAGAACGCGTTCCCCGGCTGCAGCGGCTCAGTGTTCCCGGCGACGATGTACGGGTCCTCGTGCGTCTCGAGCCCGATTCCGTGCCCGGTCCGGTGCAGGAAGAACCCGCCATACCCGGCCGCGCTGATCGGGTCGCGGGCGGCCGAGTCCACGTCCTGCGCGGCCACGCCTGGCTGGACGGCCGCGCACGCAGCGTCCTGCGCGTCCTTCAGCACCTGGTAGTAGGCCGTGAACCCGCCGTCCGGCGGCTCGCCGATCACGTAGGTCCTGGTGCAGTCCGAGCAGTAGCCGCTCGGCATCGTGCCGCCGATGTCAACGACCACCGCATCGCCGCGCTGCAGCACCCGGTCGGACGCCGTGTGGTGCGGGCTGGCGCCGTTCGGTCCCGAGGCCACGATGGCGAAGTCGACGCGCTCATGACCTTCGGCGATGATGGCGTCGCCGATGTCGGCAGCCACGTCCCGCTCGGTCCGGCCGGGCCGCAGCAGATCGGGTACCCGCGCGTGCACCCGGTCGATTGCCTCTCCCGCAGCAAGCAGTGCAGCGATCTCGGCCGGGCTCTTCACCGAGCGAAGCCCGCGCAGCGCCAGGCTGGCGAGTTCCTGCCGGACGCCGGGCATCGCGCTGCGGAAGCGGAGCACCATCAGCGCCCACATCCGGTCCGACAGGCCGACCGCGGACACGCCGCCGAGCCGGTGCGCCAGCTGCGCGTACGGGTCGTCGGTCTCTTCCCAGCCCGCGATCTCCAGGTCAAGCTTGCCTGCCGGAGAGGCGAGCGCGGCCGGAACCTCGAGCCTCGGCACCAGCATGAACGGGTCGCCGCCGGCCGGCACCGCGAGGCACGTCAGCCGCTCGAGCTGATGCGCCTCATATCCGGTGGCATACCGCAGGTCCGGTCCGGGCGTTAGCAGCACCGCGTCCAGGCCAGCCGCACCGGTAGCGGCCGCGATATCGCGAAGCCGGGTTGCCGGGAACAGAGCCGTTCCCGTCTGAGCGTCGCCCATCCGCCAACCTCCAAGCATTGCTGCCTACGTTCGCATCATGCCATCCCGCTCAGGGTGCGGCGGCCAGGGCAGCCAGCGCCCGGCCGAGCGAGGAGCCGAGGTCGAGCCGCTCGTCGAGCTCGGCCATGTGCACCGGGTCGGCAGGGGTCGACGGCAGTTCCCCGCCGATCAGCTTGACCGGCGCGTCCGTCGCCACTGCGACCACCCGGAGGCTGGCCCGCAGGTAATCGCGCGCCGCCACCAGCTTCGCCCGGCTGCCTGGCGGGAACCCGCCGTGGCCCGCGTCGATCGCGGCCAGCATCGCCTCGACCGAGCCGAAGCGGCGCACCAGCGCCGCGGCGGTCTTCTCGCCGACGCCGGGGACGCCGGGCAGTCCGTCGCTCGGGTCGCCGCGCAAAGTCGCGAAGGCGGCGTAGCTGCGGCCGGGGATCTGGTACCTCGCGGTCACGGCCGCCTCATCGACCAGCTCGACGTTCGCCACGCCCTTGCCGATGTAGGCGACCCTGATCTGCCGCTTGTCGTCGACGAGCTGGAACAGGTCCCGGTCGCCGGTGACCACCTCGACCGGCTCGCGCGCCTGCGCCGCGAGGGTGCCCATGATGTCGTCGGCCTCGTAGCCGTCCGCCCAGGCCATCTTGATCCCGGCCGTCGCCAGCACGTCGACGATGAACGGCAGCTGCACCTCGAGGGCGGCCGGGATCTTCTCCGAGCCGTCCGGGTTGGCCCGGTGGGTCTTGTACGACGGCACTGCCGCGACCCGGAAGGCAGGGCGCCAGGACCCCTCCATGCACGCGATCAGCTGGGTCGGATGCCTGGTGCGGACCAGGCGAGCGATCATGTCCAGGAAGCCGCGGATAGCGTTGACAGGGGTGCCGTCCGGCGCGGTCATCGTCTCCTTCACGCCGTAGAACGCCCTGAAGTACATAGACGCCGAGTCCAGCAGCATGATCGAGCCCATGTCGGCATCCTGCCAGCCGCACTGGCCTCCTGCCCATCGATCCCGCGCTAGCGGCCGGGCGAGGCGTC
>Ga0335075_10006051_pt1 | contig 18706 bp, 17 predicted proteins | sample Lox_Sample_24_FD_206723 | JGI IMG/M metagenome (GOLD analysis project Ga0335075, IMG submission 206723) | Soil microbial communities from Loxahatchee National Wildlife Refuge, Florida, United States - Lox_Sample_2.4 | ecosystem: Environmental > Terrestrial > Soil > Wetlands | place: USA... | reverse complement strand
CGAGCTGCGAAAGCAAGATCACCTACATCGACGGAGATCAGGGCGTGCTGCTCTATCGCGGTTACCCGATCGAGCAGCTCGCCGAGAACTCGCACTTCATCGAGGTGGCGTATCTCCTGCTCAACGGGGAGCTGCCGAACCGCGACCAGCTCGCCGAGTTCGACCAGGGCGTGCGCCGCCATACCATGCTGCACGAGCAGCTCCGCCGCTTCTTCGAGGGCTTCCGCCGCGACGCCCACCCGATGGCGGTGATGTGCGGCGTGGTCGGCGCGCTCTCCGCCTTCTATCACGACAGCCTCGATATCACGAATCCGGAACATCGCCGGATCAGCGCCTTCCGCCTGATCGCCAAGGTGCCGACCATCGCGGCCTGGGCCTACAAATATGCCATCGGCCAGCCCTTCATGTATCCGAACAACGAGCTGGGCTATGCCGAGAACCTCCTCCACATGATGAACGCGGTGCCGGCCGAGCCCTTCAAGGTGAGCCCGGTGCTCGCCCGCGCCATGGATCGCATCCTGACCCTGCACGCCGACCACGAGCAGAACGCCTCCACCAGCACCGTCAGGCTCGCCGGGTCCACCGGCGCCAATCCCTTCGCCTGCGTCGCCGCCGGCATCGCGAGCCTCTGGGGGCCGGCGCACGGCGGCGCCAACGAGGCGGTCCTCAAGATGCTGGGCGAGATCGGAACGACGAAGGCGATCCCGGACTTCATCGCCCGGGTGAAGGACCGCAACAGCAACGTCCGCCTGATGGGCTTCGGCCACCGCGTCTACAAGAACTACGATCCGCGCGCCAAGATCATGCAGCGCACCTGCCACGAGGTGCTGGACGAGCTTGGCATCAAGGACGACCCGCTGCTCGATCTCGCAACCGAGCTCGAGCGGATCGCGCTCCAGGACGATTATTTCGTCAGCCACAAGCTCTATCCGAACGTGGATTTCTACTCGGGGATCATCCTCAAGGCGATGGGCTTCCCGACCAGCATGTTCACCGTCCTGTTCGCCGTCGCGCGCACGGTCGGCTGGGTCAGCCAGTGGATGGAGATGATCGAGGATCCCTCGCAGCGTATCGGCCGCCCGCGTCAGCTCTATACCGGCCCCGCCGAGCGTCGCTATCAGCTCATCGAGCAGCGTGGCTGACTCGGCCGACAGCGCCCCTCCCGACGCACAGGAGATCCGGGACTCCTATTCGCGCGCCGTCATCGGCGCGGTCGAGGCCGTCGGCCCGGCCGTCCTGCACATCCAGGCCGGCCGGGGCAGCGGTTCGGGCGTCGTCTTCACCCCTGATGGCTACGTGCTGACGAACAGCCACGTGGCGTCCGGCGCGCCACGTCTCTCGGCAACCTTTCCGGACGGCCACACGCTGGCCGCCCGCCTGGTCGGCGATGATCCAGAAACCGATCTCGCCCTGCTCCGTCTCGACGGCGAGGCTTCCGCCCACGCCCGCCTCGGCTCCTCCCGCAAACTCTGCGTCGGCCAGCTTGTCGTCGCGATCGGCAATCCGTTCGGCTTCCAGGCCACCGTCACGGCCGGCGTGGTGAGCGCGCTCGGCCGCAGCCTCCGCGCCCGCTCCGGCCGCCTGATCGAGGGCATGATCCAGACCGACGCCGCCCTCAATCCCGGCAATTCGGGCGGTCCGCTCGTCAACGCGGCAGGCGAGGTCGTCGGGATCAATACCGCGATCATCGCCGGCGCCCAGGGCCTCTGTTTCGCGATCTCCGCCGATACCGCCTCCTTCGTCACCTCGCGGCTGATCCGCGAGGGGCGGGTTCGTCGTTCCGCAATCGGATTGACGGTGCAGACCATCACACTGCCGCGCCGCGTCGTCCGCTTCCACCAGCTTGGCGCCGAATCCGGCGTGCGGGTCGAATCGATCCTCGCCGGCGGCCCGGCAGCCGCCGCCGATCTGAAAAAGGGCGACGTGATCGTTACCTTCGACGATGTTCCCGTGGGCTCGGTGGACGATCTGCACCGCCTCCTCACCGAGGAGCGCGCCGGCAAGTCTCTCTCCCTCGCCTACCTCCGCGGCACCGAACTTCACACGGTCCAGATCACGCCCAAAACCCGCTGATCATCAAGGCCTGAAAGCAGGTGCGGCGTTTCGCTTGAGAGAAACTCGAAGCCGGAGCGTGCTTGTTCGCAGTTGCTACTCCCGGCCCATCGGCAGGACGGTCACGCCGACGCGCTGCGCCGCACGGGCAAGTTCGCGATCCTTGGTTGCGAGCAGTAAGCCGCGCCGCATGGCCAGTTCGAGGTGCCAAAGGGACGGAACCTCCGCCTCATCCGCGGCAAAGCGGGCGAGAAGAGCGCGCGTCGCCTCCGTCGCCTCATCCTCGAAGCATCACGTGAGTGCGACAGAAGCATCGATCACGAACCCACTCACCGCCGTCCTTCGCGGATGGGGTCCTTTGCCTTGACGTCGCCGAGCGTCTGGCCTTTGCCGAAGTCCTGCAGTCGGGCAATCACCTCTGCAAGCTCGGCCTTGCCGGCTGGCCGAATCGGCACAAGCCGCGCAACTGGAGTGCCGTGCCGCGTGATCGTGATGCGCTCGCCGCCGGCAACCCGATCGAGAAGAGTCGAGAGGTGCGTCTTCGCCTCGAAGGCCCCGATGGTACTGGTCATCAACGCTCCTGCATCAACCAGTCTCAGACCAGTCTAACGCCAATTTTGCTTGCCGAGAGCATCGGCACCCTCGGCGGTGCCAGATCTGCGTCACCGGCCTCCCGTCAGCCGCGCCGGCCATGCCGGCCGCTCTCTGCCTCCCGCCAAGCCGGAGAATTCGTTCCGCCACCGTCTGGGGATAAGTTTATCCACAGGATGTTGATAAGTAACTTCAAAGACCAATCCCAACGGATTCAAAAGACTCGATAGTCGTAACCGGCTCCGCCAGTCATCCGGACTAGTCTAGACACCCTGGAGCGCCAGTCCCGCGTCGCTCGATCCCAGCAGAACAGCCTCCGTGAAACCGAAGGTTGTATCACAGGCAAAGTCTTCTTTACTATTGGTTGAATTTCTTCTTGCTCTCCTCAACCAGTACGCTATGAATGCGCGCAAGGGTTGATAACCGGCTGCAAAAGCCAAGGAGGGCCGCCTCATGAACAACTTCCGCTCACTCGACGCCCTGGTGCGCGCGCGCCTGCAGCGCTGGCCGCAGAGCCCGCCGGGTGCCGTTCCGCGCAGCGCCGCGCCGAACCAGTGGCTTCGCGGCCGACCGGGCGCGGCCTCAGAGGGTTCTCACCCGTTCCTCAAGTTTCCCGGCAGCTCCCGCCTGCGCACCCTACCGGATGGCCTCTGGCTGCATTTCGGCGGCACGGTTGGGGAACCTTTTGTGGATATCTTTGCCATCGAAGCCTGCGGCTCGCTCTCGAACCTGCTCGACAAGCGCTCCCGCTTCGCCCCGAGCACCCATTCGCTGCTCGCGGTCTGCCCGCTGCCCTGGCTCGTCGCTCCGGCCTCAGCCAATGACACCACGCCCCGCTGGCAGCTCACCGGCGTGCTCCGCCATCTTCCCACCGGTTCCCTGGTGCTTCCGGTGCGGGACATCCGGATGATGTACGGCCTGAAGCAGCGCCACTACGACGGCTTCGTCAAAAGCCAGATTCCCCACCCGCACGAATATTTCGTGCCGATCCAGGCGCTCATCGCAGAGGACGCCGTGCACAACCCGGCGATGCAGGCGCTGGTCTCCCGCGCCTCGGCCAATGCCAATTTCCTCGGCGCGCCCTGAGCGGTCCGGGCCGATCCCCGGCCGCCGCTCCCATCCGCCCTGCCGGGGGCCACCGCGGCCCGGGCCGCCAGGTCCGCCTGATAAAGGAAGGAGAAGAAAGAGCCTTCTTTTTCTGAAGAAAAAGAAGCAAAAAGACTTTCCCCGTTTTTCACCTGAGGTGGTGCCGGGTCCGGAAAACAGGGAAAAGTTCTTTGGTTCTTTCTTTCAAGAAAGAACAGCCTTTCGGGTTCGCTCGTCGCGATATTCCGGGTCAGGAACCACGAAAAGTCCCCATTCAGCGGCGCGTGATCGCACAGGCGCTGGGATGGCAGGGCATGCAGCCCGAGCGGCCGACCACCATTGCCGCCGCACCCGATCCGATGGCGCTGTTGCCGGCATTGGAACGGAAGGGTTGAGCCGGCGCTGTCCCGGCCCTCCGGCGGCCCCGCGATCGTGCACGCCCAGCGGATTCCGGCCTGGAAGTAGGTCTCCATCGTCACGTTGGCGAGGAAGAGCGGCATTGACGGTTGGGTAAGCAAATCCGGAATCGGACATGTTCCCCGCCGGGCCTCACTGCGTGGTGGCGGCGAGGGCCTCGGCGGGTGCCAGGATGCGGATGTCCTGGTAGGCACCGAGGGTCAGAAGGTCTTCATCCCCGGACACGATGACATCGGCCTGCGCCGCCACGGCGAGCGCGAGCACGGCATCATCATGTGGATCGCGGCTGACCGAGGCTGGCAGTGGCGGCGGATCGCCCGTCTCGGCCAGTCGCCGCAGCTCAGCCAGTGTCCGGTCGGGATCGGTCCGGGAGCGAGCGAGGATCGCGTGGAATTTGGGGCGGCGGATGACCTCGTCGAGTTCGGCGAGCAGGGCCGAGCTGGCGATGAGAGTGAGCGTGCCGGCGCGGATTTGTTCGATCAGCCTGTGCGGTATGCCGTGCCAGAGTAGGCCGGACACCAGCACATTGGTGTCAATGACGGCCCGCACGCTGCCTGCGCTCCGCCCGGACCGCCTTCACCTCCGCGTCGATCTCTTCCATCGACATCGGCTCGATACCGGCTTCGGCTACACGATCGGCGATTGCAAGTAGCGCATCCGCAGCCCGCTGGCGGCGGAGCGCATCGGTGAGCAGCCGATCGAGAGCCTGGGGTGTCAGCAGCCCGGCCTCGCGTGCGGCTTTTGCCGTGGCGTCGGGTAGGTCGATCTCAATTGTGGTCATAGCATTGTCTCCTTCGCGAACGAGGGCTTGAGCGTGTCGCCTCCCGGACGGGACAGGCCGCGCTCGAACCGGCCGATATGGGTGGAGTGCAGCCCGGCCTGCTGCCCCAACTCGGTCTGGGACAGGTTCTTTTGCTTGCGCAGGATGCGCAATCGCTCCACAAAATCGGCCAGCTCATCGGCCATATCCAGCACCTCGGTCACATTGGTTGCCCTGAATATCGCCAGTTTGCCGGCTGCCTCCGACGGATGCCACGCCATCATGCTCGATTACCCGTGCAACGCGAGCCGGCCGGCGCCGGTCTGCATCGGCTACGATGCCGCCGGCCGCCGCACCCTGCTGGTGCTGCCCGATGCCGTCTCGGCCAGCTATGCCTACGACAATGCCTCGGAACTGACCGGGTTCGCCTACTCCTGGGGCGCTCGCAACCGCCCGCTCGCCGTCGGCAGCGCCCGGTCCGGCCGGTCGCTGATCACCCCGGCCGCGCCCCACTCTTTCAGCCGCACCATCGTCGCCGGCTCGTTCACGGTCCAGGGAATGACCGTGAGCCCGAGCCGCAAAGCCTCCGCCACCCATTCCCGCTCGAGCGAAGCGTGCTCCGGGGACCACACATCTCCGCCCTCCGCCGCCACCGCCTCGGCAACCGACCGCCCCGCTCTTTCCACCCCCCACCACAGCGCCGCCGCCGTCACCGTTTTCGGCTCCGTCAGCCATGCCCGCGCGATGTCGGGGCGAACCCGCCCGAGATGCCGCGGTCCCCGCCAGTCGAAGGACTGCACGCGGATCCGCTCGACGGCCCCTGCCGCCTCCGCCACCGCCACCACGCGCTCCGCCATCTCCGGCCCGGAAACGGTCAGCTCCGGCCGCCTCGGGTCGGTCTTCAGCTCGATCGTGAACCAGGCCCGCGGGAGCGCCCGCAGCACCGCCTCGAGCGTCGGGATGCGCGCCCCATCGGCCGGACTCTGCTCCGGAAAGCGCGCCGCATAGCCGCTTCCAGGCTTGATCCGCCCGACATCGAAGCCTTGCAGCGCCTTGACCGTCAGCGCGCGCAGCGCCGGCCCCGGCGCGCTGAGCCAGGCGCCGTCCGGCCCCCGCGTGATGTCCGGGTTGAGCGTGAGGTCGTGATAGAGCACGGGCACACCGTCGGCTGTGACCGCAATATCGACCTCGAAGCGACCCGCGCCCTGCGCCGCCGCCGCCCGCAACCCCTCGATCGTGTTCTCCGGGAAAAGCCCGCGCGCCCCGCGATGCCCGATGATCTGGAATTCGCGCGCCAACGGGTCAGTCGCAGCCGCAGCCCGAGGTCGGTCCGGAATCTCCACGGATCACGTGATGGTCGATCCACTCCGCGACCAGTCGCCGCGCCTCCGAAAGCGGCGCTTCCGGATGATGGATCCGATAAAGCGTGGTGCAGGCCTGAAAGGCCTCGAGATCGGCGTTGCCCGCGCGACGCAGCTCCCGGTAGGCCGTCACCACGGCCCGCTCGCAGCGCCGGGCGATATGGCTGAATTCTCGGCCCATCCAACAAATCCTTCTGGTTCGGAGTCGTGCACGGCAATAGCGGGCGACACTATCCGCCACCCTTGCCCCCGGCAAGAAGCCGAGGTTTGGTCACATCTTGGGGAGCCGGGCGATCCTCGGACAGGCATCGCCGCCCCGGCGCATGCGCCACCGCATGGCCGATGGCCGCGCCACTTCCTCCCGGCCCGGCTCCTGGTTGCGCATGAGGTCCGGCCCGCATCTGACGGCGGCATCGTGCATGCATCAGTGCGTACAGACGCGCCTCGCCCCTCTCGGCCCCGCCCCGGCGCGCCCTTCGCACATCCGGCTCTTGCCGCACCAGGAGATGGCTGTTAGGCTGTGCGACAGTATAATGAATGCAGATCGTCTGCGCGACGGCTGGTGCGCATCTGTCTGATCGCTTCCGTCGCACATCGGGCTTTGAAGGCGGGGAAGGCACAAAAATGTCGGACGTTGCTGCTGGCCGGGAAGCGTCTCTGAAACAGCATTTGTTGAAACGCCGGAACGTCCTGCGCGGTGGTGCAGGCGCGGTTCTCGGCCTTGCCGCAGCGGGCACGCGGGTTGCCCGCGCCGCTCCGGCAACCCCTCTGCACTTCATCGGCTGGGAATACAATCCCCAGATCGTCGCCGACAATGTCAAGATCTTCGAAACGCTCTACGACGAAAATGTCGCCTACCAGCTCGTCCCCGGCGAATACCACGCGGTGGTCGAGACGCGGCTGATCGCCGGCCAGCGCTACGACATGATGTACAGCGAAGAGGATCACCTGTACCGTTGGTGGACCGCCAAATGGGTCCGCGACGTCGACGATCTGCCGGGCGTTCCCACCATCAAGGCAGGCATGTTCCCGGGTGCGATTCGAGACATGTCCTTGCCGAACGGCAAGCTCGGCGGCCTGCCGTACTATGCGGGCTTCAACTCGTTCGTGTACAACGCGAAGCACCTCGATCAGGGAAAGATCCAACCGCCCGCGACGTGGGAGGAGGTTCTCGATTCCTGCCGCAAGCTGAAGAAGGACAAAGTCGCGCAGTATCCCTATTTGAGCGCCTGGCAGCACACCTGGGCCAGCCTCTCCTGGAGCCTTTTCTCGATCTGGTACTCCGAAGGCGCCAAGGTCTTCGACGCCGCCAACAATCCCGTCTTCGACGACAAGTTCAAGAAGGTGCTGGAAATGCACCGCACCATGTACGCCGAGGAACTCGTGCAGCCGGATATCTTCACGATCGAGCAGGAGGGCGTGCCGAGCTTTGCCTCAGGAGAGCACAGCTTCATGGTGGTGCACGAGTACGACCAGAAGGTGCTGAACGACCCGAAGCTCTCCAGGATTGCCGGCTCGGTGAAGAATACCCTGATGCCCGGCGCCACCCGCTCCACCTTCTCCTGGGTCGCCCTCTACCTGATGGGAGTGCAACCGGTGGATGTCGGGCGGGCCTGGAATTTGATGCAGTTCTTCGGCGGCAAGGCCAAGGACGGTCAGTATCATGTCATCAAGCGATGGGCGCTGCAGTTCGGGCTCGGCACCCCGTACAAGGAGGTCCTCGCGGATCCCGAGGTCCGTGCCTCCTTTGCCCAATGGAAGGATCTCGCGGTCGCGCAGAAGCAGCAGGAGATCGCGACACCGCGCGATGTCTCCAAGACCCTGTGGTTCCCCGAATGGGACTGGTTCATGATGGGCGAGGTGCAGGACTATATCCGCGGCAAGCAACCGCTCGACCGCTTGGTGGAGAGGCTGAACGACAAGCTGACGGCCGTCAAAAAGCAGTACGCGCAGTAGCCCAACCCGCCGTCCCGGCTCGCTGCGGGCCGCTCATCGATGAGTGAGATCGTCGCCCGAAGCGCCTGGCGGCGGCGTGGCATCACCGGTCTGGTCCCACAACGCTGGCTCCCGGTGCTCCTGGTGCTGCCGGCGCTCACCGTGGTGTTCCTCGTCATCGGCCTGCCGCTCGTCTACTCGCTGAAGATGAGCCTCGAGCGGCTCAACGTCCTCACCCAGCGCTGGGTCTTCGTCGGCCTGCAGAACTACCTCGACATCCTGCCGAGCGGCGAATTCCTCGCCGCTTTCGGACGCACCGCGTACTTCGCCGTCGTCACCGTCCTGGGCGGCCTCATCGTCGGCATGGTGATGGCGCTCGTGCTCAATACGCGCTTCGCCGGCCGTGGATTGCTCCGCAGCGTCGTGCTCATCCCCTGGGCCATGTCACCGGTCGCGGTGGGCATCCTCTGGAACTGGATCTTCAACGGCGACTACGGTCCGCTGAACGCCGTGCTGCTCGACCTGCACCTGATCCGCCAGCCGGTGCACTGGTTCGGCAGCGGAACACTCGCCTTCAATGCCGTCGCCCTGGTCCAGATCTGGAACCAGGCCCCGCTGACCTGCCTCCTGCTGCTGGCCGGCCTGCAGTCGGTGCCGGACAATCTGCATCGCGCCGCGCGGATCGACGGGGCAAGGGCGGTGCAGCGCTTCATCCACATCACCGTGCCCTGGATCAAGGTGATGCTGCTGCTGGTCCTCATCCTGACCACGATCAACGCGATCATGGCGTTCGATCTGTTCTGGGTGATGACGCGCGGCGGGCCTGGAAGCGCGACCACCGTCTTCTCCTGGATGGGCTATGCCTATGCCTTCCAATTCTTTCAGTTCGGGCAGGGCGCGGCGATCCTCTATGTGCTGACGATCGTCTGCCTGATCCTGGCCGCCGGCTATCTCCTGCTCCTGTTTCCCAAGGCAGCCCGCGCCCGCACGGACGAGGAATCGCCGGCCGGGCCGACAAGAGACCACCATGGCGTGGCCAGGGTGACGCTCGGGGTCATCCCGACAAAGCATCGGCAGGCGCTTTTCAGCCCGCGCACACGTCGCGTGCTGGCTGCGATCGGCTGGTGGCTGCTCTGCGCGGTGATCGTGGTGTGGTCGCTGGCACCGTTCATCTGGCTCGTCATCATGAGCTTCACGCCATCCGCGCAACTTCTGCGCAGCCCGCCCGCGCTCGTCCCGCACAGCATCACGTTCGAGAACTACCGCTCCGTGCTCTTCCCTTCCGGCATCGGCGCCTCGAGCGTGCAGGCGAAGCGGGTGCCATATTCGATATGGAACAGCGCCGTCGTCGCGTTCTGGGTCACCATCATCAATGTCGCGCTCGGCGCGCTCGCCGGGTACGCCTATGCAACGAGCGGGCGCGGGCGCTTCATGCGGAGCTCCCTCTGGGCCCTGATGATCACGCGCATGACGCCGAGCCTGACCCTGATCCTGCCGTTCTTCATCGTCTTTCGCTCGCTCGACCTGCTGGACACGCGCACCGCGCTCGTGATCGCCTATTGCAGCCTGATTCTGCCGCTCTCAACCTGGATCATGCGCGGTTATTTCGAAGGCATGCCGCCGAATCTGGAACGGGCCGCGATGGTCGATGGATGCACGCGGCTGAGCGCAATCTTCAAGATCGTGCTGCCGGTGGCCCGTCCCGGCTTGATGGCGACCGCGATCTTCAGTTTCCTCGTGAGCTGGAACGAATTCATTTTCGCGCTGATCTTGACCGAAACGCCGAAATCGCAAACCATTCCGGTGACCATCGCGGGATTTCTTGCCCAACTTCGCTTCTACGACTACGGACCGATGTTCGCGGCCAGCGTGCTCGCCGTCTTGCCGCCGGTTCTCGTCGCGCTCCTGTTCCAGCGCTACCTGGTCAGCGGTATGCTGTCCGGGTCCCTGAAGGGATAAGCCGCATGGCGAGTGTATCGCTCAGCCGCGTGCGGAAAAGCTTCGGCTCGGTGGTCGCCATCGATTCCCTCGACATCGAGGTGAAGGACGGCCAGTTCCTCACTCTCCTCGGCCCGTCGGGTTGCGGCAAGAGCACCGCCCTCAGTTGCATCGCCGGATTGGAAACGCTGAGTTCGGGACGGATCCTGTTCGGTGATCGCGACATCACGGCGCTCGAGCCGCACGAACGCGATGTCGCCATGGTGTTCCAGGATTACGCCCTCTACCCGCACATGTCGGTCAGGCAGAACATGAGCTTCGGCCTCCGCCAGCAGGGAGTGGCGCGCGGGACCGTCGAACAGCAGGTTGCCGCCGCGGCCGAGCTTCTCGGCCTCACCGCGCTGCTCGACCGCCGCCCGGTCGAGCTTTCCGGCGGCCAGCGCCAGCGCGTGGCCGTCGGCAGGGCCGTGGTGCGCAACCCCGCCGTCTTTCTGATGGATGAGCCGCTCTCCAACCTCGACGCCGGGCTGCGCATCCGCACGCGGACGGAAATCAAACGCCTGCAACGCGATCTGGGTACCACCTGCATCTTCGTCACCCACGACCAGGAAGAGGCGATGGTCCTCTCCGACCTGATCGCGGTGATGCGCGCGGGGAAGTTGCAGCAGCTTGGCCCGCCGATGTCGGTGTTCCGCGATCCGACCAACCTGTTCGTCGCGTCATTCATCGGCTCGCCGGCAATGAATATCCTCGAAGCGACGGTCGAACTGGCAGACAATGCGCTCGTTTGTCGCATGGCGGATCAGGTGCTTCGCCTGCCGCCGAACGTGCTCCGTCACCCCGCTCCCCCGGCCCGCCGCGTGCTCTTCGGCGTACGCCCGACGGACGTGGTCGTGCAGGCGCCGGGGGATGCGCAGCTCTTCGGCCAGGTGTCGCTGGTCGAGCCGGTCGGGCCTCTCGCCTATGTCGATCTCGAGGTCGGCGGTTTCCCGCTCAAGGCAACGGCGGATCCCGATCTCGCGCTCTCGGTCGGTGAGCGCGTCGCCGTTGGCCTGACCGCCGGCCGCGTCTACCTGTTCGACCTGGAATCGGAGAACCGGCTGTAAGGGAATCGGCGCGGCTGGAAGGCCCCGACACGGAAGGATCAGGACGGAATGGAAAGTGCTCGCTCGGTCGTGGTGATGGATTTCGCCGATGTCCTGCTTCCCGGCGATGATCTGTTCCCTTCGGCCCGCGGTTCCGGAACGGCATTGTTGCTGATGGCGCGGCTCGAAGAGGGAGGTCTCGTCGATCGGCTGGAGGAAGCGCTGAAAGCGGCCGGCGGCCCACTCACGGAACTGGGCCCCGAGGCGCGTCGCGCGGTCGTCGCGCGCCTCGAGGCCGAGCAGCCGAAGTTGTTCGCGGATGTGCTGAAGCCGGTGTACCTCACCTACTATGAGCAGCCGGCAGTCGTCGAAGCGATCCGGGCGATCGGGATTCCGTACAACGCGACTCCGCTTCCCGAAGGATATCCCGTCGAACCGTTCGACCCGGCGCGCGACGCGCCTCAGCATTCGCGCGGCCGATGGACCCGGACGGAAGACGTGGTACGGGTCGATCTGTCCGGCCTTGATTACCTGCGGGGGGAATGAAGCATGAAGAAGCCCGATCATGCGGATGTGCTGATCATCGGCGCGGGAGCCAGCGGCGCGCTTCTCAGCCTGGTGCTCGCCGGGCGCGGACTCAAGGTGGTATGCCTCGATCAGGGTGGCTGGACCCTGCCCGTGGACCACCCGCACTTCTCGCGCGATTTCCAGTTCCAGCGGCAAAATCGCTGGAATCCGGAACCGGAGCTGAGGCGGAACGAATCCGACTACCCGGTTGAGGGCAACCAGTCGCATGCCCTGATGTGGAATGCGATCGGCGGCTCGACCAACATCTTTGGCGCGCTGTGGCCCCGCTACCGGCCGAGCGATTTCCGCAAGGGCGTCGAGCATGGTCTGGCGCCCGACTGGCCGGTCAGCTATTCTGATATCGATCCATTCTACGATGAGAGCGACCGGCTGATCGGGGTGAGCGGCCTCACCGGCGATCGCGCCATGCCGCCACGCTCGAGCCCCTACCCGCTCAAGCCCTTGCCGATGGGACCCTGCGGACGTGCCATCGGTGCCGCATTCGAGCGGCTGGGCTGGCACTGGTGGCCGATGCCCGCCGCCGTCATTTCCGAGCCCTATGATGGCCGGCCCGCATGCAACGGGTGCGGCAATTGCGGCTCCGGCTGCCCACGCGGATCGATGGCCAAGATGTCGCTGACGATCTGGCCGCGCGCGCTCGCCGCCGGCACGGATCTCAGGCCCTTCGCGCGCGTCGAGCGGATCGAAACCGATGCCGTGGGGCGGGCAACCGGTGCGATCTATATCGACCGCGCACGCGGCGAGCGCGTCTTCCAGGGCGCGGATATCGTTGTCCTTGCCGCCAACGGCGTCGGCAGCCCGCGGATTCTGCTGCTCTCAGAATCCGCCCGCTTCCCGCACGGGCTCGCCAACGGCAATGACGTCGTCGGTCGCTATCTTCAGCATCACACCCTGGTCGCCGCCGAAATCTGGACCGAGCAGCCGCTTCTTTCGCACATGGGCAATGCCGGCGCCGTGCTCAGTTGTGAGTTCGCCGAAACGGATGTCGGCCGCGGCTTCGTCAACGGCTTCAATTTCAACGTCGCGCGGATCGGGCCGGCCGGAACCGAAGCGATCGGCAGCTTCACCAATCGCCCCGCCCCCTGGGGTGCCGGCCATCACGCCTGGTTCCGGCGGCATTTCGCCCATGGCTTCGGCGCATTCGCGATCGGCGAGGATGTCCCGCAGCCGACCAGCCGCATCACGCTCTCTGAGGCGGAGCGCGATGGCGACGGTCTGCCCGCCGCCAAACTGACCTACGTGCCGCACGAGAACGATTGGCGGATGATGCGGTTTGCAATCGAACGGCTGAAAGACCTCGCCCAGTCGGCCGGCGCCATCGACTACACGATCAACGACTACTGCGATGAGGACGGAACGTACCGCACGCCCGCGTGGCATCTCCTGGGAACCTGCCGCATGGGCGCCGACCCGGAAACCTCGGTCACCAATCGCTGGCACCAGTGCTGGGAGGTCCCGAATCTCTACGTCGTAGATGGCAGCAGCTTCGTCACCGGCGGTGTCGTCAACCCGACCAGCACGGTCGCGGCCCTGGCACTGCGTGCCGGCCGCCACATCGCGGACGGTTTCACGGAGCTTCGCAAGGCGACGAAGCCGATCGTGGATTGATCCGCATCAGGCCACTGGCCGCCACGGACCTGCCAGCCGTGCGGCAACTTCTGTCCCAGCTTGGCTATGACCTCGGCACTGAAGAAGTCGAGCAGCGTTATCACGCCGTGGCCTGCGCCGAGGGCCATGCGACCATCGTCGCCGAACGCGACGGGCGCGTCGCGGCCTTCCTGCACGTCTTCGCCCGACCAGCCTTCGAGAAACCGACTGAGGCGGTCGTGCAGGCATTGGTCGTGGATGTCACCTGTCGCGGGGAGGGCATCGGCAAGCTCCTCATGGCCGCGGCAGAAGCTTGGGCTCTCGAGCGCGGTCTGCCGAGCATCGCACTAAGCACGAACACCTCACGCGCCGCGGCGCACGCGTTCTACCACGCTCTCGGCTACGATCGGCAGGCAACCTCCCACCTGCTGCGCAAGCGCCTGCGGGCCTGATCCCCGCAATTCCCACGGTGCCGGGTCCGGAAAACAGGAAAAGTCTTTTTGCTTCTTTTTCAATGCCTCATCGGGGCGCTCAAATCGAGCGCCGCGATATTGTGCGCATCCGCAATCAGGCTGATTTCGATGATCCGGCCATTCTCGACCACGAAGTCGAACACCACGATGGGCTTGCCGCCGGGGGCGAACACGAGGCCGGCATCGCCATCGATGAGTGCCACCTGCGCCGCCCGCGCACGTCCGCTGAAGGTCCTGGCCACTGCCTCCGCTCCCCTCGTTTCTGCCGCCAGCACCGGCGCACCCGCGCCTCCCCGCGCCAGGCTCATGGCAACCGCGGTCGCGTCGGCCCGGAGCAGAACGCCGGGGTCGAGCAGTGCCAGCAGGGCGGAAAAATCATCACCGCGAGACGCGGCGAGAAACGCCTCGACCACTTCGCGCTGCCGCGCGCGGTCCGCTTCCGCCCCCGCCGACGCGCCCTGCACCCGGCGCCGCGCGCGGCTCGCAAGCTGCCGGGTCGCGGCTGTCGAGCGGCCGACAATCCGGGCGATGTCATCGAAGGGCACGTCGAACATGTCGTGCAGCACGAATGCCACGCGTTCCGCCGGCGCTAGCGCCTCCAGCACGATCAGCACGGCGACGCCGACCGAATCTGCCATCAGCGCCTCCCGCTCGACATCGTCGCCACTGGCCATCGCTTCGGCTTCGGGACCGATCGGCCGCTCCGCCCGTCTCTTGCGGGCGCGCAGCATGTCGAGGGAGATGCGTGCGACCGTCGTCGTCAACCAGCCGCGGAAATGATCGACCTCTCCGCCTCCGGCACCACTCAGGCGGAGCCATGCGTCCTGCACCGCGTCGTCGGCCTCGCTCGCGGACCCCAGAATGCGATAAGCGACCGCGCGCAGATGCACCCGGTTCGCCTCGAACCGCTCCGCCAGGATTTTTTGCTCACTCACCCGTCACACTCCCTCGACCCCGTTCGTCACGGGTTTGACGAACGACGCCAGGCGAATGTGACAGGAGAGACCCATGCAAGCACGGATGAAGAACCCCGCCGCCGTCGTGCCGGGCGCAATGCCGGCCATCCAGGCGCTGAGCGCAGCCGTCCAGAAACAAGGGATGCCCATTGAAGTCCTGCATCTGGCCCATCTGCGCGCGAGCCAGATCAATGGTTGCAGCGCCTGTGTGGACGGTGGTGCCAGGCAGGCAAAAGAGGCCGGTGAGAAAGACGAACGCCTCCTCGCCGTCGCCGCGTGGCGCGAGGCGCTCTATTTCTCGGATGCCGAGCGCGCCGCGCTCGCGCTGGCTGAGGCAATGACACGCCTCAGCGACAGGGCGGACCCGGTGCCCGATCAGGTCTGGGCCGAGGCGGCGAAGCACTTCGACGAGCGCGCGCTGGCCGGCCTCGTGCTGTCGGTCGCCGTCACGAATCTCTTCAATCGCCTGAATGTCACGACCCGCCAGCCTGCCGGCGCGGCCTGGTGAACAAGAAGGCCGACGCGCGAGCCTCTCCTCACCTCGCCGGCGCAGGATCCCAGTAATGGTGCGCATATTGCCACCGGCATGCCTGCTTCAGCGCCGCCTCGTCGATCGCGCCTTCGCGCCCCGGCGCCAGCGGCGAAAGGTCCATCGGCGGCTTCCCATCCACGATCCAGGCGGCGAGCACCTCGCCGATCGCCGGTGCAATCGAAAGCCCACCGACGCAGCAGCCGCCGGCAACGAAAAGGCCCCGAATCGACGGAACGGGCCCCACCGTGTGCTCGCCGTCCGCCGTCATCGTCGGCAGTCCGCCGCGATGCACCCGGAGCGGTATCTCGTGCGGCACGCGCTGGAAGATCGGCAGTTGATCCCGCACGCTGTCGGCAAGATGGCGCAACGCCGAAAAATCGAGCGGAAGTTCAGCCACGTCGAAGCGGGCCGGAAGCTCGGCCGGATCATATTGCCGCGGGTCGGGTTCGTATCCGCCCAGCATGAGCCCGCCCTCGTCCGGCCGCACATAGACGTTCGTATCGATCACCCGGGTGATCGGCTGCGCGTTGGCCACCCCGGCAATCGGCTCAGTGATGAGAAGCTGATGCCGCGTCGGCACCATCGGCACCGCCGCACCGCCCAGCGTCGCCACGGCGCGAAGCCAGGCCCCGGCGGCATCGACGGCAACCTCGCAGCCGATCGTTCCGTGCTCCGTCTCCACGCCCGCGACGCGCCCGCCTTTGACGACGATCCCGTTGACCAGCGTGTGCGGCAGCAGCACCGCGCCAAGCTTTTCCGCCGCGCGCGCATAGCCGTTCGGAATCTGCGAAGGCTCCAGGAAGAGATCGGTCGGAGAAAAGCCGACCGCCAGGATCCCCTTCACCTCGAGGAACGGATTCCTGGCCCGCGCTTCGTTGGGTGAGATCATCTCGAACCCCGTCCCAAGACGGCGCCCGCGCGCCGTCTCGGACTTGAGTTGCTCGACATGCTCCGCAAGCCGGGCAATCTTCAGCGCACCCGGCTGGTGAAAAACGATCTCCTCACCGGTGTCGGTCGCAAAGGACTCGATCTTGCGCACCGCCCGCTTGGCAAGCGCGGTCATCAGGTCCGTCCCGCGCGCCTGGGAGGTCAGGCCGGCCGCGCGCGGCGAGGTCTGCGAGCCGAGACCATGCTTGTCGAGCACCGCGACCTGCCGGCCGGCTCTGGCAAGGTGGTACGCAACGCTTGCGCCAAGCGCGCCGGATCCGATGACCACACACTCCGTCGCATCGATCATTCCACTTTCCTCTTCAGTCTGCTCCATCCGCCCCTGTCATGACGGACCCGCCGGCGGCGGGCCTGCTCGCTGCGCCGCCCCAAGCTCGGCCGGAGCGATATGACAGCGATACAGGTGGCCCGCACCATCGCGCTGCCAGGGCGGTTCTTCGCTCAGGCACAGCGCGCCGAGCATGCGCGGGCAGCGCGTGTGGAACCGGCAGCCGCTCGGCGGATCAGAGGGGCTCGGAATGTCACCCTGCAGACGAATCCGCCCCTTGCCTTCCGCCCTATTGAAATCGGGCACCGCCGAAAGCAACGCTTCCGTGTACGGATGATGCGGCGGCTGGAAGGTGACATCGGCCGGCCCGATCTCGATGATCTGGCCGAGATACATGACCGCGATCCGATCGGCGAGGTATCGCACAACGCCGAGATCGTGCGAGATGAACACATAGGCGACCTGCCGCGTCTCCTGCAGTTCGACCAGCAGATTGAGGATCGCCGCCTGCACCGAGACATCGAGCGCCGATGTCGGTTCATCGCAGACCACGAGTTGCGGCGCGCCGGCAAACGCCCGCGCCAGCGCCACCCGCTGCTTGAGCCCGCCCGACAGCGCTCCCGGGCGAAGCTCGAGATATCGCGGCGCAAGCTGCACGGCGGCGGCAAGTTCCGCAACGCGCGCCTCGATCTCGATCGCCGATTGCGGCCTCCCCAGCAGCCGCACCGCCCGCGCCAAGATCCCCCTCACCGTGTGGCTCGGATTGAGCGCATTGTCCGGGTTCTGGAACACCATCTGCAGGCGCCGGCGCAGAGCGGCATCGCGCTGCTCGGCCCGGCCGGCCAGGTCGGATCCGTCGAATGCGATCCGCCCCTCCCATGCACCGACCAGGCCCGCCACGCATTTCGCAAGCGTCGTCTTCCCGCTTCCCGATTCGCCGACAACGCCAACGACCTCCCCGCGCCCGACCGCGAGCGAGGCATCCTTGACGGCCGTCACTTGCGCGCCGTGCGCATCGTAGATCTTGCTCAGGTGCTGCACGCTCAGCACCTCGGATCGCGAAACCATCGCCGCCGGTTCTCCGCTCGCGGCCTCGGGCGCCGCGGGTCGGACCAGTTCCGCATGGAAGAAGCACCGGCTGGTGCGGTGCGGACCGGCGGCTGCCGGCATCGGCGCCTCCACCCGGCATCGCTCGCGCACCATCGTGCAACGCGGGGCAAAGACGCAGCCTCCCGGCGTCTCGCCGGCCAGCGGCAGCGTCCCCGGAATCGGTTCCAGCCGGTGCCGCCGCTTGTGCATGTCGAGCCGCGGCACGCAGCGCATCAGCCCGAACGTGTACGGATGTCGCGGCGCGCGGAACAATTCCCCGGCCGGTCCCTCCTCCACCAGGTTTCCGGCGTAGAGCACCCCCACTCTCTCGCACATCCGGCTGACAATTCCGAGATTGTGACTGATGAAAAGGATGCTCGCGCCGAACTTCCGCCGGAGCCGCTCGACCAGGTCGAGCACCTCGGCTTCCACCGTCGCGTCGAGCCCGGTCGTCGGCTCGTCCAGCACCAGCAGATCCGGATCCGTCGCCAGCGCCATCGCGAACATGATTCGCTGCTGCTGTCCGCCCGAGAGTTCGTGCGGATATCGGTCCATGACGCGCCGCGGATCGGCGATCTGCACCGTTGCCAGCATCGCCTCCGCCGCACCCCGTGCCTCCGGCCATCGCATCCCGCGGTGATGGCGATAGACTTCCGCGACCTGCCTGCCGACAGTCAGCGACGGGTTGAGCGCCGTCCCCGGATCCTGGTACACCATCGCCATCCGGTTGCCGCGCAGCGCCTCGAGATGCGCGGCGCCGGCTCCCAGCAGGTCCGCGCCTTGAAACAGGACCCGCCCCGCCACGATCTCGGCGTTCGGCGGCAGGTAGCGCATCACCGCCATCGCGACCGTGGACTTCCCGCACCCCGACTCGCCGACCAGCCCGTACGCCTCTCCGGGCTCGAGGCGGAGCGAGAGACTCGCAATCACGACCGAGAATTGCCGCCGTCGATGGTAGCCGACCGTCAGCCCCTCGATCTCGAGCGTACGCCGCGGCGGCGCTCCCGGGCTCGCGGCAGCCGGCTGGCTCATTCCTGGAG
>Ga0335075_10006049_pt1 | contig 18708 bp, 14 predicted proteins | sample Lox_Sample_24_FD_206723 | JGI IMG/M metagenome (GOLD analysis project Ga0335075, IMG submission 206723) | Soil microbial communities from Loxahatchee National Wildlife Refuge, Florida, United States - Lox_Sample_2.4 | ecosystem: Environmental > Terrestrial > Soil > Wetlands | place: USA... | reverse complement strand
CCGCCGAGGCGCTGACCTGCGACCAGAACCACGACTACACGCCGGAGCAGGAAGCCGAAAACGACGGCAAGATGAACATGTTCGTCCAGGACACCGAGTCGGACGACTGCTCCACCACCGGCGCGTATTACGGCCCGCCCGGCATCGTCATGGACTACTACGACGGGAACACCGTCACCGCCGAGTGGAACTACGCCCAGAACTACGCGATGAGCGACAACAACTGGGACACCACGTTCGGCCCCTCGACCGAGGGCGCGATCTCGGTGAGCTCCGGCTTGAGCTCCGGTGGTTACGCGGTCACCCCGTCCGGCACCAAGACGAGCGACCCCAACGCGGTTACCTCCGACGGGACCATCTACGGTGACCTGGACCCCTACTACGACCAGTGCTCGGACTCCGACCACACCTCCACCAACCCGGAGGGCGTGCTGACCGGCCAGAACATTGGTGACCTGCTGAACACCAAGCACATCACCTGGGGCTGGTTCCAGAGCGGGTTCGACCCGACCTCGCACAACAGCGGCGGTGCGGTCTGCGGCGCGGAGAGCGAGAACATCGCCGGCACCGAGCTGACCGAGTACACGCCGCACTGGAACCCGTTCAACTTCACCGCCAGCACGGCCAACCCGGCTCACCTGGCGCCGACCTCGGAGGCCGCGATCGGCCGCACCGACCAGGCCAACCACCAGTACGACCTGGCGGACTTCTACGAGACGCTGAAGGACGGCAACATGCCGTCGGTCAGCTACCTGAAGCCCTCGACCGCCCAGAGCGGCCACCCGGGTGAGTCCGACCCGCTCGACGAGCAGAAGTTCATCGTCAACACGGTCAACCAGATCGAGAAGTCCAAGTACTGGGCCTCAACCGCGATCGTCATCACCTACGACGACTCCGACGGCTGGTACGACCACGTCGCGCCCAAGCTGATCAACGGGTCGCACAACTCCACGATCGACGAGGCCGCGTGCGCGGCCACGCCGATCAAGATCGGTACCGCCAACGGCCGCTGCGGTTACAGCCAGCGTCTGCCGATGATCGTCATCTCGCCGTACACGCGGGATAACTACGTCAGCAGCAACCTCACCGACACCACCTCGGTGGTGAAGTTCATCGAGGACAACTGGCTGGGCGGCGCGCGCATCAAGGGCTCGTTCGACGCGACGTCGGGCAGCCTGTACGCTCCCGGCGGGCTGCTTGACTTCAACGTCAGGCCGCATCTCACGCCGGTGATTCTCAACCCGACCACCGGCGCTGTGGAAAGCGGAGGTGGCTGGGGCTGAAGTTCGGCTAGCTAACCGGCTATTGGCCCGCCCTCGCGGTTAAACCCGCGAGGGCGGGCCATCCACGTTCTAGCGTCCCTTGCGCAGGAACGCCAGCAGCCGCGGCAGCGGCCAGGCGTTGATCACGTCGTCGCGCGTCAGCCAGCCGCGCTGCGCGGTGCCGACGCCGTAGCGCAGGTAGTCAAGGCCGCCGGTGAAGTGCGCGTCGCTGTCGATGGCGAACTTCACCCCGGCGTCCTTCGCCTCCCTGATGTGGGCCGACGGCAGGTCGAGCCGGTTCGGGTGCGCGTTCACCTCCAGCGCGGTGCCGGTCCTGGCGCAGGCCCGGAACAGCTCGGGCAGGTCAACGTCGACCGGCGGCCGCTGGCCAATCTTCCGGGCCAGCGGGTGGCCGATGATGTTGACGTGCGGGTTCTCGCAGGCGGCGATGAACCGCCGGGTCATCGCCGGGCGCGACTGGTCGAAATTCGAGTGCACCGAGGCCACGCAGACGTCGAAGCCGTCGAGGAACTCGGCGGGCCAGTCGACCGTCCCGTCCGGCGCGATGTTCAGCTCGGTGCCGTGCAGCAGCGCCATCGGCTCGCCGCCCGGCGCGTCCGGCGCAGCCGCCAGCTGTGCTTCGAGGCGGCGCACCTGCTCCCGCTGGGCCAGCATCTTCTCATCGGTCATCCGCTGCATGAACAGGTTCGGCGCGTGGTCGGTGATCGCGTAGTAGGCATACCCCCGGGCCTGCGCCTTGGCCACCATGTCGGCCAGCGTGGCCACGCCGTCGGTCAGGTCGGTGTGGGTGTGCAAGTCGCCGCGCACGTCCTGCTCGGTAACCAGGTCCGGCAGGCCGCCGCGCAACGCCGCGGCGATCTCGCCGGTGTGCTCGCGCAGCGTGGGCGGGATCCAGGGCATACCGAGACGCCGGTAGACCTCTTCCTCGGTCTGCGAGACGATCTTCTCGCCGGTCGCCGCGTCGAACAGGCCGTACTCCGACAGCTTGAGCTTCTTGCGCACCGCGATCTCGCGTATCGCCACGTTGTGCGCCTGCGATCCGGTGAAGTACTGCAGGGCCGCGCCCCACGAGTCCAGCGGGATCACCCGCAGGTCGACCTGCAGGCCCGCGGTGGTGCGGACCGAGGTCTTGGTGGGGCCCGAGCCGATCACCGAAGCGGCCTCGGGCATTCCGGTGAGCGCGGCCATCAGCGGGCCCGAGTCGTCGGCGGCGGCCAGGATGTCCACGTCGCCGATGGTCTCGGCGAACCGGCGCAGCGAGCCGGCCGGAGCGCACCGCTGGCATCCGGGAACCGCGCTGACCACCTCGACGACGCGGGCCGCGGTCTCGTCGGCGACGTTCAGCAGGACCCGGCCTCCGGTGCTTTCCAGCAGCTCGATGCCGCGCAGCAGCTTCTCTTCGCTCTTGCTGCCGAAGCCCCGCAGGCCGGCCAGCCGTCCCGCCTTGATCGCGTCGCGCAGCTCACCCGGCGAGTTGATCTGCAGCTCCCGGTGCAGCAACAGGGCGCGCTTCGGCCCCAGCGCCGGGATCCTGGTGAGCTGCAGCACCCCGCCCGGGATCTGGGCCCGCAGTCGCTCGAGCTCGGCGAAGGTCCCGGTTTCGGTGATCTCGGCGACCTTCCCGGCGATGGCCTTGCCGACGCCGGGGATCTGCTGCAGCTGCGCCGGGCCGAGCTGCGACACGTCCTGCGCCAGGCCAGCGATCGCGCGGGCGGCCTTCTCATAGGAGCGGGCCCGGAACTGATCGCCGCCCGTCATCAGGTGCAGCTCGGCGTACTCGTTGAGCAGCGCCGCCACCGCATCGTTGGCCTGGGGCATGCGGCCGGGCCGCTAGCTGTCGGCAGGCTCGAGGGACAGCGAAACCGAGTTGATGCACCACCGCTGGTCGGTGGGCACGGCGTAGCCCTCACCCTCGAACACGTGACCCAGGTGCGAGTCACAGGCAGCGCAGCGGACCTCGGTGCGGACGCGGCCGAGCGAGCGGTCCTCGATCAGGACCACGGCGTCGTCCTCGGTCGGCTGGTAGAAGCTGGGCCAGCCGCAGTGCGATTCGAACTTCGCGTCCGAGCGGAACAGCTCGGCTCCGCACGCACGGCACCGGTAGACGCCCTCGGTCTTGGTGTCGGTGTACTCACCGGTGAACGGCGCCTCCGTGCCCGCCTCCCGCAGCACGCGGTATTCCTCGGGGGTGAGGTGCTGCCGCCACTCCTGGTCTGTCCGCTGAACCCTGTCCATACTGCGAAGACTACCCGGGCGGGTCAGATCGTCACGTCATGGACCGGCTCGCCCGCCGCGCCCTCGCGCAGTTCCACCTCGGCCACCGCGCCTGCGGCCTGCACGTCGCCGAGCACCTCGGCGAGCGCCTCCAGCCGCGGCGCGGACGCGGTCACCCTGAGCTTGCCCACGCTGGTCCGCATGGGCAGCCTGGCCTGGGACTTCGCCTTGCGGATCGAGCCGATCGCCGCGGACGCCGCATCGAGCACACCGTCGCCAGACCCGCCGGCGAGCAGGCGGAGCGGCTCCGGGGCGGGCCAGGAGGCGCGGTGTATCGAGCACTCCCTTGCCCACCCCGCACCCTCCCTGGCCCACGACCACACCTCCTCGGTGACGAACGGCAGGAACGGCGCGAAAAGCCGCAGCAGCACCGAGAGCGCGAGCCGCAGCGCGGCGATAGCCGACGCCGCGGGCGCCTCGCCGCGGCCACCGTAGGCCCGCGGCTTGGCCAGCTCGAGGTAGTCGTCGCAGAAGAACCAGAAGAACCGCTCGGTCAGCTCCAGCGCCAGCGCGTGATCATAGGCCTCGAATGCCTCGGTGCACCGGTCCACCACCGTCGCCAGCCGGCCCAGCATCGCCCGGTCGAGCGGCTCGGTGATCGCCGCAGCGTCCGCTGCCGCCCCCGCCCCGGCGCCCACGGCCGCACCTCCCGGGGCGCCCGCCCCGGCGCCGGCCCCAGCCAGCCCGAGCACGAACCGGCTGGCGTTGAGGATCTTGACCGCGAGGCGCCGGCCGACCTTGAGCTGGCCCGGGTCGAAGACGGCGTCGACGCCGAGGCGGGCGCTGGCCGCCCAGTACCTGACCGCGTCCGAGCCGTACTCGCGCAGCAGATCGGCCGGTGTGGCGGCGTTGCCCTTGGACTTGGACATCTTCTTCCGGTCCGGGTCCAGGATCCAGCCCGAGACCCCGACGTGCCGCCACGGCAGCACGCCCTCGTGCACGTGCGAGCGCAGCACCGTATAGAAGAGCCAGGTCCTGATGATGTCGTGCGCCTGCGGCCGCAGGTCCATCGGGAACACCCGGCCGAACAGGTCCTCCGCGTCGCCGCCCAGGCCGCCGCAGGCCAGCCGCGGGCTCAGCGACGACGTCGCCCAGGTGTCCATCACGTCGGGATCCGCGGTGAACCCGCCGGGCACGCCGCGCTGGCTCTCGTCGTACCCGGGCGGGGCGCCGGCCGCCGGGTCGACCGGCAGCATGCCCTGGTCCGGCACGATCGGGGCGTCGTACCTGGGGGCCCCGGACTCGTCCAGCGGGTACCACACCGGGACCGGCACGCCGAAGTAGCGCTGCCTGCTGACCAGCCAGTCACCGGCCAGACCGGCCACCCAGTCCTCGTACCGGGACCGCATGTGCGGCGGGTGCCAGTCCAGTTCCCGGCCGCGGGCCAGCAGCGCCTCACGCAGGCCCGGGTCGCGTCCGCCGTTCCTGATGTACCACTGCCGGGTGGCGACGATCTCCAGCGGAGCCTCGCCGTACTCGAAGAACTTCACCTGATGCACGACCGGCTCGGGCTCGCCGTGCAGTTCGCCGGCCGCGCGCAGCAGCTCGATGATCCGGGCCCGGGCCCGTGCGGCCGGCAGCCCGGCCAGCTCCCGGTACGCGGCCTGGCCGGACGGGCTGGCCAGCCAGGGCAGCGGGCCATCCAGCAGCCGCCCGTCCTTGCCGATCACCGGGCGGGTGTCCAGGCCCAGGTCCCGCCACCAGGTCACGTCCGTGGTGTCGCCGAACGTGCAGACCATGGCGATGCCGGTGCCCTTGGCCGGGTCGGCCAGCCGGTGCCCGAAGACCGGCACCGGCACCCCGAACAGCGGCGTGGTCACCGTGCGCCCGAACAGGCCGGCGTACCGCGCGTCGTCCGGATGCGCGACCAGCGCCACGCAGGCCGGCAGCAGCTCGGGCCGGGTGGTGGCCACCAGGACCGGGGCGTTCCCGTTCAGGAATCCAATCCGGCAGTAGCTGCCGGCCACGTCGCGCTCCTCGAGTTCGGCCTGGGCGACCGCGGAGCCGAACGTCACGTCCCACAGCGACGGCCCCTCGGCCAGGTACGCCTCGCCGTCGGCCAGCTCGCGCAGGAACGCGCGCTGCGAGACGGCCTGCGCGCGGTCGTCGATGGTCCGGTAGGCGATGGACCAGTCCATCGAAAGGCCGAGGCGCCGCCACGCCTCCGCGTACGCGCGCTCGTCCTGCTCGGTCAGCTCCAGGCACAGCTCGACGAAGTTACGCCGCGACACCGGCACCTGCGCGCGCGGCGCCGCGCGCCCCGAACCGGGCGTGGTGAACTCCGGGTCGTAGGGCAGCGAGGGATCGCACCGCACGCCGTAGTAGTTCTGCACCCGGCGCTCGGTCGGCAGGCCGTTGTCGTCCCACCCGACCGGGTAGAACACTTCTCTGCCGCGCATCCGCCAGAACCGCGCGACCAGGTCGGGGTGGGTGTACGAGAAGGCGTGCCCGAGGTGCACCGACCCGCTCGCGGTCAGCGGGGGAGTGTCGATCGAATAGACGTCGCCGCGATCGGCGGTGCGGTCAAACCTGTACTACACGCGCCTCGTCCCACTGGCGCATCCACTTGTCTTCGATGCCGTCAAGCGTGGGGCGGGCGTCAGGGCTCATGACGCTCATCGTAGCGCAGGCGCGCAGCCTGCGGCGGCACGCCGAGACCCCGGTACCGGCCCAGGACAGGGTCCTGGCCGTCCAGAAGACGGATAAACCAGGGCCGGGGCTACTCCTGACGCCACCGGGCCCGGCCGAACATGCCCCCATACATCTGGTTCCCGTACCGCCCCGTGTACACATGCGGGCCCGGCCCGGCCTGGTCGATGGCGTTGGCGTAGAAGACCGGCGCGCCGGACGGCGGCTGGAGCAGCCCGACCTCCGCCCGGTCCAGGTCGCACCGGATGTAGCCAACAGTGATCACCGCCACCTTGTCCGCCGCGACGAACCGGAGGTCGTTGTGGCGGAACGTCTCAAGGAACCGGGCGGTGGAGTGATGACCCGCGCTGAGCTCTCGCTGGGCCTTGCGCTGGGACCAGGCCCCGCCGCCGACCCACACGACGATGCCCTCGAAGATGTCTTCCTCTTCCACCGCGAGGACATGTTCCAGGATGCCGAATTCTTCGCCATCCCTGGTCATCACCGGGACGCCAAGCGCGACACCCTCGTAGGAGATCTGGAAATCGTCGTCCACAGCGAATAACGCTACACGTAGCGCGGATCGCCGCTGCTGCGACGTGGCCGCCAGCCCGGCCGGGCGGGCCCAGCGAGGCGGGTGTTCTGGCCCGGATAATCGTATCGTCGGTGATACCGGCTCCAGCCACGGACGGAGGGCCGCGATGGCTCCCGAGATCAACCTTGTAGACCCGGACACCTACCGGCGCGGCGGCGCTCCGCACGATCAGTTCGCCTGGCTGCGCGAGCACGCCCCGGTGTACTGGCACTCGTACGGCGGCGACCCGGCGTGGCCCGGGTTCTGGGCCGTGACCAGGCACGCCGACATCGGGCACATCTCCCGGCACCCGGAGGTCTTCTCCTCCAGCCGGCGGCTCGTGCAGCTGTCCGAGCCGCTGGAATCGCACATCGAGATGCAGCGGCTGATGATGCTCAACATGGACCCGCCGCAGCACACCAGGCAGCGCAGCTTCGTGAACCGCGGGTTCACCCCGCGCATGATCGGCAGGCTGACCAAGCACATCACCGAGATCTGCGACACGCTGATCGACGAGGTGGTGCCCCGCGGCGAGGCGGATTTCGTCACCGACATCGCCGCGCCGCTGCCGCTGCAGGTCATCTGCGAGCTGGTCGGCGCGCCGGCCGAGGACCGCGACTGGCTCTTCGACATTTCCAACCGGCTGGTCGGCTTCGACGATCCCGAGTTCCGGCACGCCCCGGAGGAGGGGATGCAGGCTGCCGGGGACCTCTACACCTACGCGGACCAGCTCGCCGCCCGCCGCCGCGAGCAGCCCGCCGATGACATCGTCACCCGGCTGCTGCAGCCCGACGATGCCGGCGAGGTGCTGACCCCCAGCGAGTTCAACCTGTTCTTCCTGCTGCTGACCGTGGCCGGCAACGAGACCACGCGCAACGCGGCGTCCGGGGGCATGCTGGCCCTGTTCGAGCACCCGGCCCAGTGGCGGCGGCTGCTGGCCGACCGGGACCTGATCCCCACCGCGGCCGAGGAGATCGTTCGCTGGGTGAGCCCGGTGAACCTGTTCCGGCGCACCGCGATCCGCGACACCGAGCTGGGCGGGCAGGCCATCGCCGAGGGCGACAAGGTAGTGGTCTTCTACGCCTCGGCCAACCGCGATGAGAGCGTGTTCGACGACCCGCAGGAATTCGACGTCGGGCGCGACCCCAACCCGCATATCGGCTTCGGCGGCGGCGGACCGCATTTCTGCCTGGGCCGGCACCTGGCCGCGCTCGAGCTCCGGGTGCTGCTCGGGGCGCTGGCCGAGCGGATGCCGGACATCGAGCTCGACGGCGAGGTCAGCAGGCTCCGGTCCAACTTCCTAAACGGGATCAAGCACATGCCGGTGCGGTTCACCCCCTCGGCACCGAGAACGTAACTTTTGTCTCCGTCCGTCACCGCATTCAGTCCTGGCACCGGGATCCAGCAGGCCATAGGCTCGCTGATGGCGGCCGCGGAACATGGCGTTACGGCGCGGGGTTCTCGAGCGCCTGCCCGGCGACCGGGACGCCAAGCTGGAGGACCAGCCAGATCCGGCTCGGCTCGGCCAGCAGGTGGGGTTCCTGCAGCGGGTCGCCATCGATGATCAGCAGGTCGGCGAGCTTGCCCTCTTCGACCGTGCCGACATGCTCGTCCAGGCCCAGCGCCTGGGCGGCGGTCTGGGTCGCGGCCATGAGGGTTTCGGCCGCGGTGAGCCCGTGGTGGATCATGCGCTGGATTTCCAGCCCGGTGGCGTGGCTCTCGTCGCTGCCCACCGCGATCTTGACCCCGGCCTTGCTGGCGGCCAGCATGCTGGCCGTGCCCTCGTCAATGTTGTGGTGCGCGAGGTCGACCAGCGGCGAGGTCATCTCCGGAGCGCTGAGCGCGCCGGCCGGGTCGATCACGTCGCCGAGCCCGGCCATGTGGTAGTAACCGGACAGCGTCGGCACCAGGACCTGACCGGCGGCCGCCATGGCCGCGAGCAGATCCGGCCGCCGGTGCAGGTACATGCCGTGCTCGACGGTGTCCACGCCATGCCTGATCGCCGCCGCGCAGCCGTCCAGCCCCTCGGCGTGCGCGCTGACCCGGAACCCCATGCGGTGTGCCTCATCGATCACCGCCGACAGCTCGGCCTCGGTCAGCTGCAGGGGGTCGGGGTCTTCCATCTCGTTGGAGCGGGCGCCGGTCGTCATCACCTTGATGAAGTCGGCCCCGGCCCGGATTTGCTCCCGGGCGGCCCGCCGCATGTCGTCGGGGCCGTCGGCCTCCCGGTACATGGTGCCGTAGAAACGGCCGCCCGGCGCCGTAGCCGAGATGATCTTGGCACAGGTCAGCAGGCGCGGGCCGCGGAACGCGCCGTAGCGCATGGCCTGCCGGGCCTCCTGTGGGGTCTGCGCCTGCGAGCCGGTCACCCGGATCGTGGTCACCCCGAGCCGCAGGTAGCCGCGCAGCTCGGCCTGAAGGAAATGCGCCGCGGTTCCCGGCAGTGGCGCCTCCGCGCCGCGCAGGACTTTCGGGACGCGGCCGGCCGCGTGGGTGTGCGCGTCGATCAGCCCGGGCATCAGCACCCGCTGGCCCACGTCCAGCTGCCGCGCCCCATCCGGGCACGGCTCCCCGGCATCCGCGACGCGCCGGATGATCCCGTCCTCCACCAGCACCGCGGCGCTCTCACGGACCGGGGCGCCGGTGCCGTCAAACAGCCGCGCGCCGGTGAGCCACAGCCGCCCACGGCCAGGAGCCGGAGCCGCGATCAGAGCCGGGAACCTGTGCGGCATACCGAACCCACCCCTCGCCAATCCCACGCGCCCGCCACGCAACCGGGCAATTCACCGGTCACAGCCCGAATCTTCTCACTGCTGCGCTGCCTGGGGAACCGCTGCGGGCTGAGCCGATGAGTTCGGGGCGGTCCGCCAGTCTCAGCTGCCATAGGCCCGCCCGAGGCCGGGCGGGCGGTCAAGGAGGTTGTGATGGCTCTCCCCGAGGTTGTCTCGCGCGAGCAGTGGCTCAAGGCCCGGCTGCAGCTCCTGGCCGAGGAGAAGGAGCTGACCCGAAAGCGCGACGCGCTGAACGCCGAGCGGCGCCGGCTGCCCATGGTCCGGGTGGAGAAGCAGTACGTCTTCGAGGGCCCGCAGGGGATGGTCACCCTGGCCGGGCTGTTCGGTGACTGCCGCCAGCTGATCGTCCACCACGTCATGTTCGGTCCCGACTGGGACGTGGCCTGCCCGACGTGTACCGAGTACACCAGCGAGTTCACCGATGCGCTCCTCGAACGGCTGCGCTCCCGTGACACCGCTTTCGCCATGGTGTGCCGGGCGCCGCTGGCCAAGATCGAGGCTTACCGGGCCGGCCGGGGCTGGGCACCGACCTGGTATTCCTCCTATGGCAGCGAGTTCAACTACGACTTCCAGGTCACGCTGGACGCCCAGACCGGGCACCTGCACTACAACTACCGGCCCGAGCCGGGCCTGCTCGGTGGCGCGCGGTCCACCGAGCTGCCCGGCGCGAGCTGTTTCCTGCGCGACGGCGGCGAGATCTTCCATACCTACTCGGCCTACGCCCGGGGCCTGGATCACGTTGATTTCGCCTACGCCTTCCTGGACATGACCGCGCTGGGCCGGCAGGAGGAGTGGGAGAAGAGGAAAAAGGTATCGCGATGAACGCACCGGTTACCAAGCTTGACTGGCGGTACAGCCAGCCTGACGCCGTCGCGGCGGAGTGGGAGGAGACCCGCCGCGCGCTCGAATCAGCCGAGCTGTTCTGGATCTCCACGGTCCGGGCCGACGGCCGTCCTCACGTCACCCCGGTGGTCACCGACGAGGACACCCTCAGGCGCCTGGCCAAGGCGTGGGCCACCAAATGGGAGGGGCGGTGGCAGTTCACGGTGCGCGACGGCTGCTTCCAGCACGGGCCGGGAGTGCCGGATAATAGCATGATTCACCCGGAATAGTATATTTGGCCCATCCTCAGAGATCCGAGGATGTCGGAGCTGACTGAGATACTGGGGGCATGACCGAAGCATCGCAAGCACGCCTGGTCGGCCGGGAGGCTGAGCTCGCTCGGCTGGTCGCGCTGCTGGACGATGCGGCAGCCGGCCGGCCGGTCGTCGCGCTGGTCAGCGGTGACGCCGGCGTCGGCAAGACGCGCCTGGTCACCGAGCTCTCGGCGGTGGCGCGGGTCAGCGGCTTCGCGGTGCTGACCGGCCGCTGCGCAGAGCTCGCGGACACCGTCCCGTACCTGCCGCTCGCGGACGCGCTGCGGGACGCCACGGTTGGCGCGTCGGCCAGCGGCCCGCTGCTCGACGCGCTCGCCGCCCGGCCGGTGCTGTCCCGGCTGCTTCCCGACGTGGGCCCCGGCCAGCCGCTGGGTGGGGACATGCCTGGCCTGGCCCAGCAGCAGCTGTTCGGGGCCGTTCTCGGCATGCTCGCTGAGCTGGCCGAGGCCAGTCCGGTGCTGCTCGTTCTCGAGGATCTGCACTGGGCCGACCGCTCCACCCGCGACCTGGTCACGTTCCTCAGCCGGGCGCTGCACCGGGAACGCCTGGCGATCGTGGTCACCTACCGCACCGACGACATGTACCGCCGGCACCCGCTCCGGCCGGTGGTCGCCGAGCTGACCCGGCTGCCCAGCGTGACCTTGGTGGCGCTCGGTCCGCTCGGCCCTTCGGCCATGGCCGAGCACCTGACCTCGCTCTCCGGTCAGCAGCTGGATGCCGCGATGCTCGACAGCCTCATCACCCGGGCCGAGGGCAACCCCTACTACGCGGAGGAACTGCTCGCGGCCTCGTGCTCGGGCAGCGCGGGCAGTGAGCTCCCGGCCGGCCTCGCCGACCTGCTGCTGGCCCGGGCCGAGCGGCTGTCTCCGGCCGCCCAGCAGGTGCTGCGGACCGCCGCGGTCACCGGCCGGCGCATCGATGACGAGCTGGCCCGGCAGGCGTCCGGGCTGGCCGGGCCGGAGTATGACGACGCGGTCAGGGAGGCGGTCGCGCACCAGCTGCTGGTGCCAGACGGCGACCAGGGCTATGCGTTCCGGCACGCGCTGCTGCGCGAGGCCATCTACGCCGACCTGCTGCCGGGCGAGCGAACCCGGCTGCACGGGCGCCTGGCCGAGCTGCTCGCTGACGAGCGCCGGCTGGCCGACGTGCCAGGAACCGCCGCGGAACTCGCGCACCACAGCCTGGCCAGCCACGACATACCGGGAGCGTTCGGCGCATCGGTGGCCGCCGGGCGGGAGGCCGAGCGGCTGGCCGCCCCGGCCGAGGCGCACCGGCACTACAACCAGGCACTGGCGCTGTGGGAGCGGATCCCAGAGCCCGAGGAGCTGAGCGGGATGAGCCGCGGCAAGCTCGGGTTCCGCGCCGCCAATACCGCCGCTGACAGCGGAGACATCCTCCGGGCCGTGCAGCAGCTGCGCCGGCTGCTCAACTTCCTCGGCGACGGCTCGGATGACCCGGTGCTGTTCTGCCGGGCCAGTGAGCGGCTCGCGTACTTCCTGCTTGACATCGACGAGGACGATGCCGCGATCGCCGCGGCCGAGGCGGCGGTCGGTGCGCTGCCCGAGGAACCGCCGCGGTGGGAGCCGGCTCGCGCACTGAGCACCTATGCCCGCGCGTTGCTGACGATGAAGGACGACGCCCCAGCCCGGGCTCAGGCCGAGCGGGCCCTGGCCGCCGCCCGCGCGGCCGCCGCCCCGTGGGTGGAGGCGGACGCCCTGGTGACGCTCGGCCAGCTCAGCGAGGGGGCCGGGCGGATGGAAGAGGCCATCGACCTGTTCACCCGGGCGAACGAACAGGCTCGCAGCGCCACCATGCTCGGCGTGGAGCTGCGGGCGGCATTCCAGCTGGCCAGGGTCCAGCTGGAATGGGGCGACCTGCACGCTGCGAGCACAACCGCGCACCAGGGCGTGCTCCGCGCCGAGGAGGCCGGCCTCGGCCTGGCACCGTACGGCTACGACCTGCAGTACCTGCACTACCTGGCGCACTACTCGGCGGGCCAATGGGAGCACGCGCAGGAGCTCGCCGACGGCTTCGCCGCCAGGGTCACCAGCGCTCCCGAGGCCCGGCTGTCGGCCATGGCGCTGTTCATGGACGTGGCCAGGGACCGGCCCGCGGTGGCCGATCGCCGTACCTGGCTGGAGGCGTTCTACGGCCGGGACTACTTCGCCGAGTACATCGCCCGCGGCCTGTTCGCCGAGCACGCGCTCTGGCACGGCGACCGGGAGATGGCGCTCAGTGAGGTTGAGGCGACGATCCGCGCGATCGAGGCGAACAACGAGGGCTACTCGCCGAACGTGATCAGGCCTGCCGCGGTAGGGCTGAGCGCGCTGGCCGACCGGGCCTGGCAGGCTCGCGCGGCCGGTGACGCGGAGCGTGCCGAGGACGCGGTGCAGGCCGCCCGGGACCTGGTGGAGATCGCCCGCGAGGGCGCCGCCTACCCGGCCCGGCCCGGCTTCGCGCTCGGGGTGGACGGGCGCGGCTGGCTGGCGCGGGCCGAGGCCGAGTGGCGCCGGGCCCAGGGCGACAACGACCCGGCCACCTGGCAAGGTGTCGTCGACGCGTTCGGGCCCGCGTTCGTCTACGAGACCGCCCGGTCGCGCTGGCGGCTGGCCGAGGCGCTGGCCGAGGCGGGGCGCCGGGACGAGGCGCAGCAGGAACTGCTGCTCGCGGTCGAGACGGCGGAACAGCTCGGCGCGCTGCCGCTGCGGGCGGCCCTGGCCGACCTGGCCCGGCGGGCCCGGCTGTCCGACCGGGCGGTCCCGGCTGCCGCCGCCCGCGGTGGCAGCAGGCCCGGGGGAGCGGCGGCGCGCGATCCGCTGGCTGGGCTCACCGAGCGGGAGGTCGAGGTGCTGCGGCTGCTCGCGGCCGGCCAGAGCAACAAGGAGATTGGGGCCAAGCTGTTCATCGCGCCCAAGACGGCGAGCGTGCATGTCTCGAACATCCTGGCCAAGCTGGGCGCGGCCAGCCGGACCGAGGCCGCGGCGATCGCCCATGCGCAGGGCCTGGGGCTGCCCGCACCGCGCGGGCACTGAGCCGGCGGCCGGCCAGCATAGGAGCTGCCTTGGTCCTGCCGCGGACATCCCCGGATTCGGTGCTGTTCACCACGTACAACGTGCTGAACCTGTTCCAGGACGACTCGCTCCGGGGACGGGAGCACTACCAGCTCGTGGTGGACTCGATCCGGGTGCTGGGCACCGACGTGCTGGCCATACAGGAAATCCGCGCACCGGACGAGCAGACCGCGCTTCAGCGACTGCGCCAGCTGGCCGGTGACACCGGGATGTGCTGCGTGGTCCCCGAGCCGGACCGGCCCGCGCTGGCCATGGGCGCGCACGGCTACCACTGCGGCCTGCTGTGGCGCGAGGGCATCGAGCCGGTTCCCGGCACGCTGCGCTGCCACGGAGCCGGCTACTTCTGGCATTCGCTGGCTAGCGCCACCCTGGATGTCGGCGGCGTCCGGGTGCGGCACGCGGCGCATCACGCCACGCCGTTCGGGCGGCGGATGCGGGCCGATCAGAACGAGATACTGGTCGCCCTGGTCACCGGCCGGCCGCCGGGAATGCCGACGGTCGTCGGGGCGGACTGGAACACCGAGTGCGCGGACTGGGTCCGTGACGAGCGCACCGGAGAGTGGGTCCTCTACGAGCCCGGTGACCCCTACGGGACGGCCGAGTGGTTCGACGAAATGATCTACCAGTGCGAATGGGACTTCGACCACGGTGGCCGGCGGCGGCATCGGGCCGACCGGGCGCCGGGAGACGTGCTCTGGGGCGGCGGGCTTTACGACGCGGCGGCCGCGCTGAACGCGCCCTGGCAGGCGACCGTGGGCCATCATCCGGACGACTCGTTTGGCGCGCACGGGGTCTGGCGCCGCATCGACGCTGTCCGCGTGACCAGGCCGGTGCTCGGCGCGCTGCGCGCCCACCACATCGAGGACACCGGCCTGACCCGCCGGGCCTCCGACCATCTCCCGGTCACCGCCGAGTACCTCCCGCTGGCGGTGACCGCCGTGACGGCCTGGACGGAGGCCTGACCAGTGGCAACGTTTGAGCAGCTGGTGGACGAGGCACAGGCCGCCACGTTCTCCGGCTGGGACTTCTCCTGGCTCGCGGCGCGATCCACGACGGAGCCGCTGCCCTGGAGCTACCGGGCCGAGGTTGCCCGTCACGCGGCGGATGCCGGCGCCATGCTCGACATGGGGACCGGCGGCGGGGAATGGCTGTCCCGGCTTGTCCCGCGCCCGGCGCGCACGGTCGCGACCGAAGCGTGGCCGCCCAACGTCCCGGTCGCCGCGCGGCGGCTGAGGCCGGCCGGGATCTGGGTGGTGCAGGATGAGGGCGCCTCCGGTAACTTGGCCGAGGATGCCAGCCGAGGGCGGCTCCCGTTCCGCGACGGCGCGTTCCCGCTGATCACCAACCGGCACGAGGCGTTCCGGGCAGCCGAGGTCGGCCGGGTCCTGGCTCCGGGCGGCACGTTCGTCACCCAGCAGGTCGACACGCATACCTCCGACGACTTCTACCGGCTGCTTGGCCTGCCGGTACCGGATCAGCCCGGCAGCTGGTTCCCGCTGGCGCAGCGGCAGTTGCGGGACGCAGGGTTCACCGTGCGGCGGGCCATGGCCGGCCAGGAGCTGGAGCGATTCAATGACGTCGCCGCGATCATCTACTACCTGCGCGCCGTCAGCTGGGCCGTGCCCGAGTTCACGCTGGACAGGTTCGAAGGGCGGCTGCGTGAACTGCACGCGACGCCTGGCGCGTGGCCGGTCGTCATCCGGCAGCCCCGGTTCCTCGTCATCGCGACCAAGGACGTCACGTCTGGGTGAGGAGCCCCGATTCGTAGGCGAGGATAACGAGCTGGGTGCGGTCGCGGGCGCCGAGCTTGGTCAGGATCCGGCTCACGTGCGTCTTGGCCGTCGGCAGGCTCACGTGCAGTGTCTGGGCGAGCTCGGCGTTCGACAGTCCCCGGGCGACCAGCGACAGCACCTCCCGCTCGCGCTCGGTGAGTTCCCCCAGGCCACTGGGCGCCCTGGCCGCCAGCCGGGCGCGGCCGGTGAAATGCGCGATGAGCCGGCGGGTCACGCTCGGGGCCAGCAGGGCCTCACCCTCGGCGACCGTCCGGATCGCGGTCAGCAGCTCGTCGAGTGGCCGGCTCTTGAGCGCGAAGCCACTGGCTCCCGCCCGCAGCGCGTCGAAGACGTACTCATCGAGGTCGAACGTCGTGAGGATGAGCACCCGGGGCACGCCCGCACCCCGGGTGGCGGTGATCTGCCGGGTCGCCTCGATCCCGTCCATCACCGGCATCCGGACGTCCATGACCACGACATCGGGCGACAGGCGCGTCGCCTGCTCCACCGCCTGCCGGCCATCGGCCGCCTCGCCCACGACTTCCAGGTCCTCCTCTGCGTCGATGAGCGAGGAGAACGCGATGCGCAGCAGCGCCTGGTCATCGACGACGAGAACGCTGGTCGTCACACCGCCGCCTCGATCGGGACCTCGGCAAGCACGTGAAAGCCGGCGCCGGCGAGCGGCTCGGCCACGAGCCAGCCGCCGAAAGCGCCAATCCGCTCGCGCATCCCGACGATCCCATTGCCCGTGCCCGGAATGGGAGGCCGGGTTTGGGCCCCTGCCGAGCGCCCGGACGGCCTTCCGTTGCTGACCTCGAGCCGGATCTGCGCAGCCGAGACCGCGACGTCGACCGTTGCGCGAGCTCCCGGCGCATGCCTGACCACATTGGTGAGCGCCTCCTGGACGACCCGGTAGACCGTGAGCTCAAGCGCCGGGGAGAGTGGACGGTCGGTGCCCGACGTGCGCAGCTCGACGGGCGTCCCGGAGGCGCGCACGGTGTCCACCAGCTCCTTGAGGTCGACGAGCCGGGGCACCGGCGCCAGCGCGGCCGCTTCGGTCTCCTCCTCGCGCAGCAGCCCGAGCACCACCCGCAGCTCGTCCTGGGCGGTCCGGCCGATCGTCTCGATCGATTCGAGCGCGATGGTCGCCTCCTCCGGGCGCTTGGCCGCCAGACGCCTGCCGACCCCGGCCTGAACAGTGATCACCGCGAGGGTGTGGGCGACGACGTCGTGCAGCTCGCGGGCGATACGCACCCGCTCTTCCCTGACCTCCTGGCGGGCGCGTTCAGCCTCGGCCGCCCGCTCGCGCTCGGCCTGCTCGGCCAGTCCGGCCACGTAACGCCGGCGCGCGGCCACGCTGTCGCCGATGAACCACGCCGCCGCCAGCGGCAGGAAACCCTCCACGCCCTCGACGGCGAGCGGAGCGGAGCCGTTGGTGATACCGGCGAAGACCAGCGCCGCGGCGAGAACCCCGGCCGCCGCCATCACCGCGCGGATCGACAACCGCCGCGGGAGGCCAGCGGCCACCAGGTACGCAGCCAGGCCGAGTGCCAGGCTCGACGCCAGCGACGGAGCGCCCATCGCCATCGGCGCGGCGGCCAGGGCGGCGACCACCGTGAGGACAGGAAGCGGCCATCGCCTGCCGAATGCCACCACCGGCATAACCACCAGGACCGCCAGTTCGGGCCCCGGCCCTCGTTCAGGCCCCGGCAGGCTCAGCTTCAGCGCGATCCCGGCCAGGTAGACGAGCGCAAACAGGACCGGGAGCCCGCGCCGGAAACGCTTCGTGACAAGCAACAGGGCGGGCGGTCGCGGCAGCCCTGCGGTCGGAGAATTCGTCACCACGTATCCGACGCTAGCGACCACGGCTCGCTATGGCATCAGCCCTGAGTATGACGGCGCGTGGCGACTCGGCACCCCGGCAGCGGGCCAGGACATCTCAGTTCGCTGTATCGAATACGTGTTTGGCAGCGTGTCGTAGCCTCGAACCATGACGCGAGAATGGCAGGGCTCGCTGCTAGATCTCGGTGACGAGGTGGGGCCGCGGCCCCTGGGATCGTCGGTGCAGCGGACCGTTCTGGCCCACGGAGCCTGGATTGACCTGCGGCCAGGCTGGATCGCGGGGGCGGACACGCTGTTCGAGCGGCTGGCCGGGTCGGTGCCGTGGCGGGCGGAAAGACGGCACATGTATGACCGTGTCGTCGACGTGCCGCGGCTGCTCTGCTTCTATGCCGAAGGGGAGCCGCTGCCTGACCCCGTGCTCGACCAGGCCAGGCGGGCGCTTGACGAGCACTACGGTCCCGAGCTCGGCGAGCCGTTCCGCACCGCCGGGCTGTGCCTGTACCGGGACGGCCAGGACAGCGTGGCCTGGCACGGCGACACCATCGGGCGCGGCAGCACCCAGGACACCATGGTCGCGATCGTCTCCCTGGGCGCCCCGCGGTCACTCACGCTCCGCCCGCGAGGTGGCGGTGGCCGGGCGCTGCGTCACGACCTGGGCCACGGCGACCTCCTGGTCATGGGCGGAAGCTGCCAGCGCACCTGGGAGCACGCCATACCCAAGACGACTCGGGCCACTGGCCCGAGGATCAGCGTCCAGTTCCGTCCCCACGACGTCCGCTAGCCGGTCTTTCACGAAGCCACCCCGAGAGTCTGTCCCAGGATCGCCTGAGGTCGATTAAGCGAGCCTCAACGCTTCCTCAACGCTCTAAGTCGAGAATGACTTGGGGGATTACGTGCCCGCCAAGGGCACAGCCTCGCAGACGGCCGTTACGATGGCCGGCAACGACGGGAACCTGTCCGTGCCTGGGACGCTGGGAACGTCGTCGTTTACCGATACCTACGAGCACTGTCAGTGATCCTACTGGGGTAGCCATGGCGAACTGGCGAAAGCTGGCTCTGCCTGCATGGGCTGCTGCCGTGCTGCTCCTCACCGGGTGCGCGACGGCAGCCCGGGCTACCCTAAGGCCTGATCCGGCAGCGACGCCGAGTTCAGTTCGCGTTGGCACCCCGGAGGGCCGCGCTCCTGAACAGTGGCGTCTGGTCCGCGCCTCTCAAAACCTTCGTGAGATCACCTTCGCCGTGCCCACTTGCAGGCGCATAGCCGAGATCGCCGTGCATGAGTCGAGGACACGGGCCGTGATCACCGTCTACGCCG
>Ga0335075_10006048_pt1 | contig 18709 bp, 19 predicted proteins | sample Lox_Sample_24_FD_206723 | JGI IMG/M metagenome (GOLD analysis project Ga0335075, IMG submission 206723) | Soil microbial communities from Loxahatchee National Wildlife Refuge, Florida, United States - Lox_Sample_2.4 | ecosystem: Environmental > Terrestrial > Soil > Wetlands | place: USA... | reverse complement strand
CGGTAGAACCGAGAATTGCAAGGTTTTTCAAGTATTTTCCTGTTTTTCTATTCTGCAGGCAAACCACAAATTCCTCGATTGTTGCGCCGTCAGGCGCCCTCCGCTGGACCCGTAGCCCCTCAATAGGCCTGCCGCAGCAGCAGCGCATACCACAAGACTGGAATTGCCAGCAGCAGGGCGTCAATGCGGTCGAGAACGCCGCCATGTCCCGGCAGCAACGTTCCAGAATCCTTCACCCCTGCGCCGCGTTTGATTGCCGACTCCAACAGGTCCCCGATTTGTGCCGCCACGTTCAACAAAATTGCCATGCCGGTCCAATACCACCATGGTTGAGCATAGAACAACAGCTCGATGCCGTGGCGATAGAGATGGCTTGCGAAGTAAACGATACCCAGGCCTGCTGCGATGCTGCCGATGACCGAGCCGGCCGCGCCCTCCCAGGTTTTTTTCGGGCTGAGTCGCGGCGCCATGGGGTGGCGACCCATCAGTCGCCCGACATAGAGCGCCACAATGTCGCCGCCCCACACCACGACCAGCAGGAACAGCAGCAGGGAAACGCCGTTTTCCTGAACTGTCAACAAGGGAGCAAACAGCAGCGGTAACGCTATGTAGATCAAGCCAAAGAATCCCGCCGCCGCGTCGGGCAAAATGCGTTCCAAGGGCGAGCGCAGTGAGCAAACGCCCAGCAGCGTCAACGCAGAAATTCCCACGGCTGCCAGCAGTAACGGCGGCGTCCAATATGCCACGGCAAACAGGGCTGCGCACCAGGCCATCACCAGCCAACGCGGAACCCGCGCCCCCGATGCATCCGCCAACACAAGGTACTCACGGAGCGCCAGCTCTGCGATGATCCAGGCGCTCAGCATCTGCAGCCACAACGGACCCCACAAAATCAGCGCCAATACCAGCGGAATCAAAATGACCGCCGTCAAAATACGTTTCATTGAATCGAGTTCTCTCTCTACCTGCCGCGCCTGAACTGCGGCCGACCTTTGCATGGGGATCGATGGGGCTGTGGATCATTATCGTATGAATGGAGAAACGGTGCAGAGTTTTTCAGGGGAGTTGTTCTCAGGGATCTAACATGCGCTTCGGTTGTTCATGATTTGGCAGCAGTGAAAGGAAACGCTCTAGCGCACTAGGACTTGTTCCGGCTCGACCGGTTTTACTTTAGGTGCATTGCCAAGACCGCCAAAGCGCCGCTCGCGGCATTGATACTCGCGAATTGCATCCAGGAAATGCTTGCCGCGAAAGTCTGGCCAGAAACGGTCGGTAACATAAATTTCTGAGTAAGCAATCTGCCAGAGCAGAAAATTGCTGATGCGCATTTCGCCGCTGGTGCGGATCACCAGGTCCGGATCAGGCATGTGCGCGGTATAAAGCGCCTGGGAGATGTGCTGATCGGTAAACTTCGACAGCAGCTCTTCAAGAGGGAGTGGACCGCTCTGCTCAGCGGCAATTTTACGCAGCGCATCGCGAACCGCATCGACAATTTCTACCCGTGCGCCGTAATTCAATGCCAGCGTCAGGGTGGTGCCGGTGTTGTGCGCCGTCTGCTCGGCCGCCCACTGCATGGTCTCCTGCACTTCTTGCGGCAGATCCTTGATGCGCCCGATATAGGCGATGCGGACGTTGTTGTCGTTCATCCGCTTCACGTTATTCACCAGGTAGGTACGCAGCAATCGCATTAGAAAACTGACTTCTGTTTCGGGGCGCCGCAGATTATTTTCCAGCGAAAAGGCGTAGAGCGTCAGCCACGGCAAGTCAATGCGCGAGGCAGTCTCGACGACATATTGAACGGACTCCGCACCCTGTTGATGGCCGAAGAAGCGCTGCAGGCGACGCTGGCCGGCCCATCGCCCATTGCCATCCATAATGATGGCGATGTGCTTCGGCAATTGCTCGGGATCCAGCTGCCGGTAGATGGCAAGCTCGTCGGCGGACAATTCATGAATTCTGCTGGGTCCGGTTACGCTGGACAAGGGGAATACCTCAACTTGCTTCGACCGTAGCATAGTGCGAAGAGGGGTCGCAAATAGGATGCTGGAACGCCTGCCGTCAGCCACGGTGTCGATAGAAATTATCGTGGCTGTACCAGGTTGGCGGCGTGGTCTTAAGCCTGCTGGGGGAGCAGGTTCTAGGCCGTTCGGCGGCCGCCGCTTGCCATTTCTCGAATATGACCCAGCACCATAGCGCGATGCAGGTTATCGAGGCCAGCAGCCCATTGTGCGATTTCCGATAGAAAAGGATCTTCCATCATGGCAGCAATTTCGCGCTCCCGCTCATACCGCGCGTCATGCACCATTTCCGACATGGGTACTGATAAGGCATTGGCCAGCCGCTGCAGCGACGACAGGGTAGGCATGGCGCGACCATTCTCGATTTTCGAGATGTAGGTGCGCGGTACCTCCAGGCGGGCTGCGAGTTGCCGTTGGCTTAAGTGTCGGGCATTGCGAATTTCTCGCAGACGCACGGCAACTTTGGACTGCCGGTTGCCCGGCGCACGTGTCCCCATGACCTCGACTTCCGAGGACACTATAGGTTCGGGTTCAGCTACTTCCAAGGGCTTTCGGCAGCGTCGACAAAGCAGGTTGCTGGTGCTAAATTGCACCAGGTTGCAGCGATCGCAACGTAGAACCTCCCTTGAAGCAACGGGAGCCATCATAGTTGCCATAGTTTCATTTACGGAGGCCAGAGCTGACATCCGTCGCATGCTTACGGCATGCGTCTTTTGATAAGCTGCTTGGAAATCAGCGACTTGTCAAGATAAAAATGAGAAAAAGCACTAAATAGCCAAAAATAACCGCAAATTTGTCTCGAATTTCGAGGATCATAAGCCAAGGAGATGCGCTAGATGCCCGAAGTAACGCCAATTCCTTCACCCAGCCGGACATCGCCGGAATCGGATTCAAACCAAATCGCCAAAGACAAAACCCATGATCGCGAAGCGGCCTGGCACCTGCTGAATCAGTACACCCAGTCCGCCAGTTTGTTGAAGCATGCCCTAAGTGTCGAAGCCTGCGTTCGAGCCTACGGTGAGCAGCGCGCCATGGAGCTCTGCTTGTCGCCGGAAGATGCGCGCGTCCTGGTCGAAACCTACGCCGTTACCGGCCTGCTGCACGATTTCGATTACGAGAGATATCCTTCGTCGGAAGAACATCCGTGGATTGGCAATCGCATCCTGACCGAACGGGGCTGGCCGGAAGAGGTGCGCCACGCCATTATGGGCCATGCCGAGTATACCCATACTCCCCGGGTTTCACATCTCGATAAGATTCTGTTCGCCTGCGACGAGTTAGCGGGATTTCTGACCGCAAATGCCTTGGTCAAGCCCACCAAATCCATCCGCGACGTGAATGTGCCGTCTGTATTGAAAAAGATGAAAGACAAGGCATTTGCCCGCGGCGTGAATCGTGACGACATTGTTGTGGGAGCGGCCGAACTTGACATCGCGCTACCGGAGCATGTCGCGTTTTGCCTGGCGGCGATGCAGCAGCACGCGGAAGATTTAGGCCTCGCCGGCACGACACCGTAGCGTCGAAATTTCGGCGTAGAGACCTGTGACCGCACGTTTTTTCATAGTTCCTCCCTATCAACAGGGTGTATATTCAGTTGATTTCCTGCTTGATTTCCTTCCGGAGGATTCTTCCATGAAAAAGTATTTTGCGGAGTTAGTCGGGACATTCGTGCTGGTGTTCGGCGGCGTTGGCAGCGCGGTGTTTGCGGGTAAGCATATTGGGTTTGAGGGCGTTGCCTTCGCTTTCGGACTTTCGCTGTTGGCCATGGTTTATACGATCGGCCCCATCTCCGGTTGCCACGTCAACCCGGCTGTGACGTTTGGAGTTTTGCTATCGAGAAAAATCGGCGGCAAGGATGCTGTGATGTATGTCATTGCCCAGATCCTGGGTGCGGTCATCGCGGCAGCACTCATCCTGGCTATTGCTCGTGGAATTCCGGGCGGGTACCATGCCTCCGTCAGTGGTCTCGGAGCCGATGGTTATGGGATGCATTCTCCGGACCTCTACAGCATGCAGGCGGCTTTCATTGCAGAAATCATCCTGACCGCGTTCCTGGTGCTGACTGTGCTGGGAGCGACCGATATTAAAGCCCCTGTCGGTTTTGCCGGCCTCGCGATTGGGCTGGTCCTCACCCTGATCCATTTGGTAGGCATTCCCATCGATAACACTTCGGTTAACCCGGCCCGCAGCATCGGGCCTGCTCTGTTTGTTGGAGGATGGGCGATTCAGCAACTCTGGCTCTTCATCGTCGCACCCCTGATTGGTGGTGCGATTGCCGCGGGCATTTACGAGGTGATTCGTACTCCTGAAGAGCGCGTCATCAGCACTCGCACCGCAGAGCGCGCCCTGGCCAGCGAACAGCAGGAACGCGGCCGCCACACGGCGTAGCTGGATTGATTTGCTACGAATGATACCGCTCTTTGGCATCCAAAGGGCGGATGTCACCTTCAACCATCGAGTCGGCGATCGGTCGCAGAGCAAGTGAATTGAGTTTGTTCTGCACCTTCCATCAAGGAGTCAGTTCCATGTCAGACGCAACGAAATCCAATTCAATGCCGCTCAAGGAATCCACACAACAGTCCCGCCGGAGTTTTTTGCGCGGCTCCGCAGCCGCGGTTGCCGGCATTGTGACCGCTGGCGTCGCTGCCGAATCAGCCCAAAGTTTCCTGCATCCACGTTCGGTGTTGGCGCAATCGACATTGACTCCGGACGCGGCGCTAAAGGAATTGATGGATGGGAACGGGCGTTTTGTCAGCGGCAAAACGACCGCGCACGAACATGACCTGACGATTTTGAAGCAGCACCTGGAAGAAAAGCAGGAGCCCTACGCCGCTGTGCTATCCTGCGCTGATTCCCGCGTGCCGGTTGAAATCATTTTCGATCAGACGATCGGCCATCTGTTTGTAACGCGTGTCGCCGGCAACATCATCACGCCGGAGATTATCGGCAGCCTGGAGTACGGAGTTGCGGTACTCGGGACCAAGGTGATTCTGGTTCTGGGTCACAGCAATTGCGGGGCGGTCAAGGCCGCAGTCGCGGGCAAATCTGTGCCCGGACAAATCAGCGTTCTCTATCCGCATATTCAACCCGCCGTCGACCAGGCTGGGCCCGACTACAAAGCCGTTACCAGGGCGAACGCGAAAATCCAAGCCAAGCTGCTGAGCCAGGCCTCTACGGTGGTCTCTGAAAAAATCAAGGAAGGCGGCCTGAAAGTGGTCGCCGGGTATTACGATATCGGCTCCGGTGCGGTGACGCTGCTGACGTAGCAACCGCTGCAGGATCGTATTATTGCGGAGTTTTCGCGCGCAGTTTTTTCGTTCTCCTTCCGACGTACGCCGGTCTGGGACGGCCCCAGTACCCGGCGATGGCGCCGCCGTAGTGCGTCTCCCAGGTCAATAGATCTTCGCCTGACAAGGAATTGACGTGCTGCTCAATGGAGCGCAGCTGAGCGGCAGCACGCTTGATGTCCTCACCATTGAACCAGCCGAACGCGGCGATCAGGAGCAGCATGAAAATCGCTCCGATCCAGAAGCGATCATCCATGTTGCGGCCGAGCAGCCACGTCGCCAGCACCGCGCAAATAATCACCACTTGGTACACGTGGGCGATGCGCTGTTGGATTTCGTCGCGCAGCGAATCGTATTCATGCAGCAGCACCTGGACCCGCTCAAAGTCAGAAAATCCCTCCGCCTGCTGTTCCGTCATGATTTTCTCCTGACAGATGACTATATCGCTCCTCGGTGTGAAAGCTTGAGAAACTGAACTGCTCAGGTTCTAGTTCGCCTTTCGCAAATAGATTCTGTAGCTGGTTGGCTGCGTGCTCTGACTCCACCATCGCACTTCGGTCGGCGGCGTGCGCTGCACTTCCAATGTATAGTCGGCACGAAGATATTCTTCGAACTGAGGCCATTGCTCGAGTTTGTTGAACGAGCTGCCGCGCACATTCATGCACAGACGATTGGTGACAACAAAAACTTTGGGAGGATGAACCTGCAATTCGTGCCAAAACCTTGCGCGATAATCTTCCTGCACGCGACTGGGTTTGGGCGCAAACAGGTAGCAGTCATAGAGGAAACCAGTCGACTGCACAATCTGCATTCGATTCAGGGTGAGAATGCATCCCCCCACATTGTCGATACATTGAATATTGCGGGAGAGAGCTTTGCCACCCAGGCGATTGAGGTCGGCCTGCAACATGGTGCTGGTCGCGGGGGTTTTGCCTTGATACCGCGTGGCCTTGATGGTTGAAATCGGAGCAAGGACCAGCACGCCGAGTCCCAACCCGACGACGCCCAGCGCTTTCAACTTTCCGTGCCGCTGCAGAGCCAGGGTGAAATCGATGCCTGCGAGAAGCAGAAGGAAGGCCTCCGATGGATACCTGTGGTACGGAAATCCCTTCCCCTGGACGATGAGCGACACCAGACCGAAGGCGAGACACACCAGCAGGACCCCACGCTCCCAGTTTCGCCAATCCTTTTGCAGGCCAGCCAGGGCCAGCCACACCGCCACAATCGGCACAAGATCGGAAGCAAAACTATGCCACACAAAATACGACATCGGCAGACGTCCGATACTGGCGTGATACGGAAGGAGTCTGTCGAGCGTATAGAGAAATGCAGAAACTGCATGTTCTCGTAAAAGAAAGAGAAGCGTTAGCAATAGCGGAATCAGCAATCCGGCGATTCCGCCGATCAGGTGGACCAGAATCGGCAACCGGCTGCGGCGCCGATCGACGATCAACATCAAGAGCAAAACAAATCCCAGCGGAATGACTGTAGGCTTGATGATGGAAGCACATCCGCACAGAAGTCCGAAGAATGCCGTAGCCACCCAGCAGTTTTTTCGGCGAGCATAGAACAGAAGCGCCACAGCCCCTAGCAGCAGAACGCTCATGGTAAGGTCTCTTTCGCCGGCTTGTGCCACGCCATCGCGGCCATGAATCAACATGAATAAAGCGCCTGCATAGATTCCCGCGAACCGGTCGTAGGGCCACGCAATCGCCACTGCGGCAAGCGTCGCCAATCCCATCAGCGTGAAATCGAAGATCCTCCACGCCAATGAGCCGCTGCCGAAAAGATGCACCACCAGCCAATCGACGGCGTACGCTCCCGGCATGTTGATGTCCACGATATCCCGATACGGCGCCATTCCGTGATGCATCAGGAAATTTACGTAACGGATGAAAGCTTCGTCGCCGACAAACGACCAATGCCACGTTGAGCAGACAAAAATGACCGCACAGGCGACAAGAATACAAGCGCCGACGTGCTTCAGCATGGAAGATGAAATCATGAAGGACATCGAATTTGAAGTTTTGCCTCGGGCTGCATGACAAAGTGTACTTGCTTTTGTCTGCCGGGCATGGACATTTGCGCCTTCCCGCTGCGTGTTCTATGCTGAGCAGGCTCCGACTGTGTCCGTAGACTATGACGACCCATCTGTCCCAACCGCCAAACGATCCGCTGCCCAATATTCTGCCTTCCTCCATTGACACAGGCAGCGAACGCTTTCAATCCGGTATGGCCGCCATGCGTAGCCTGTTGGCCGAATTTGACGCGGAGCAGGCGATGATTCGCGAGGGCGGCGGCGCCAGCGCGATTGATGCGCAACACAAAAAGCAGCGTCTCACCGTGCGCGAACGTCTCGATCTGCTGCTGGATCCGGGGACGGAGTTTCACGAACTGAGCATTTACGCCGCGCATGGCATGTATGCGGAGTATGGCGGCGCACCCGCGGCGGGCACGGTTACCGGTGTCGGTCGGGTTGCAAATCGCGTCGTCATGATTATCGCTAACGATGCCACGGTGAAGGCCGGCGCGTTTTTTCCCATGACCGCGAAGAAGGTGCTGCGCGCGCAGAGCATCGCGCTGGAGAATCACATTCCCACGCTCTACCTTGTTGACTCCTCTGGTGTGTTTCTGCCCTTGCAGGAAGATGTGTTTCCAGATCAGGACGATTTTGGTCGCGTCTTCCGTAACAATGCAGTGATGTCTGCGCGCGGCATTCCGCAGATGACCGCCATCATGGGTATGTGCGTGGCCGGCGGTGCGTATTTGCCGGTGATGACCGATCACTTGTTGATGACGGAGGGCAGCGGATTATTTCTTGCTGGACCCGCGCTGGTGCAGGCGGCCATCGGGCAGAAGGTTTCCGCTGAAGAACTGGGCGGCGCCACCATGCATGCCGAAATATCCGGGACCGTCGACTTTAAAGAGCCGAACGATCATCTCTGCATCGCGCGTCTGCGCTCGCTCGTCTCCCGACTCGGCCATCCAATGGCCGCGCCATTCGATCGAGTTGCCTACGACGAGGCGAAGGATGCTCCGAAATATTCCTCGGAAGATTTGCTCGGCATCGTCAATCCCGACCCTGCGGCCGCCTCGCAAAGCTACGACATGCACGCCGTGATCGCTCGCATTGTCGATGGCTCTCGCTTTGACGAGTACAAGCCGGACTACGGCCAGACGCTGCTGTGCGGTTACGCGCGCATCGGCGGATTTGCCGTTGGCATCGTCGCCAACCAGAAACTTCATCGCACCCAGATCAGCCATATCGGGGAAAAACATATGGAGTTTGGAGGCGTGATCTATCCCGATTCCGCCGATAAGACGGCGCGCTTCATCATGGATTGCAATCAGAACCTGGTCCCGCTGATTTTTCTGCACGATGTGAACGGATTTATGGTGGGCCGCGATGCAGAGTGGAACGGCATTATCCGTTCCGGTGCCAAAATGGTGTCTGCTGTCTCGAATAGCGTGGTACCGAAGATTTCTGTCATTATTGGCGGGTCGTTCGGAGCAGGGAATTACGCGATGTGCGGCAAGGCCTATGATCCGCGATTTATTTTTGCATGGCCGACCGCGAAATATGCGGTGATGAGCGGCGCCTCCGCCGCCAACACTTTGGTGGAGGTTCGAATCAAGCAACTGGAACGCAAAGGACATGCACTCAGTGAAGCCGAAAAGCAGAAGCTATTTGACTCCACCAAGGCCGCTTACGATGAGCAAACTGATCCGCGTTACGCGGCCGCGCGACTCTGGGTGGATGCGATCATCGATCCCCGAAAAACCCGCGCCGTTCTGCGCATGGCGCTGGAAGTTGCGGCACTTAATCCGAACGTTCCGCGGTTCAATCCGGGAATTTTGCAAACCTAATCGGCGCTCCAGAGTGTGACAACTATGATCAGAGACGAAGTCAAAATTATCGAATGTCCGCGCGACGCCTGGCAGGGATTGCCGAAAATCATTCCTGCGGACGTGAAGGCCTCCTATCTGCGCGATCTGATTGCTGCCGGATTTCAACACATCGATGCGGTCTCCTTCGTATCGCCAAAGGCCGTGCCGCAGATGACGGACTCCGAGCAGGTGCTGCGCCTGTTGCAGGCACCGGAGAATGTCGACATCATCGGCATCGTGGTGAATGAAAAAGGAGCGGAACGGGTCATTGCGACGGAATCCGTCCGCACCCTTGGCTTTCCGTATTCCATCTCCCCGGAATTTCTCGAGCGCAACCAGCATCAAACACCGGAGGAATCGCTCGATGCGCTCGACGCGATTGCAGAGTTAGCCTATCAGGCTGGAGTGGACCTCGCCGTGTACATATCGATGGCATTTGGCAATCCATACGGCGATCTGTGGAGCCTCGAAGAGGTGATCGAAGGCTGCAGCCTGCTGATCGAAATGGGTGTCGAGCAAATCTCTCTGGCCGATACGATCGGTATCGCGGATTCCGCACAAATTGCCTCCGTCCTATCCGCTGTACTCGCCAGAGACGATCGGGTGGAATTTGGGGTGCATCTGCATGCACGCCCCGATCAGGTAGAGGAGAAGGTTTTGGCCGCGTATCGCGCTGGTTGCCGCCGTTTCGACATGGCGATGGGTGGTCTGGGCGGATGCCCATTTGCGCAGGATGCCCTGGTCGGCAACATCGCAACCGAGCAGGCACTGGCTGCCCTTCGCACTGCGGGCGCCAAGCTGCCAGAGTTGGGATCGCTGACGGATCTGTTGGCGAGGACGCGACAAATCTCTGGGGATTTTGGACCCCCTGTGCAGTAAAGTTCGCTAGCGGCGAGTTCAGTGAAATATATCGCAATGCGATATAATACTGTTGTGAGCAGGCAACCTTCCGGGCAAGATCCGAACCACGCCCTCCATCAATCCCTTGCCTCGTTTCGCCGTCAATTAAGGAAATTTCTTCTCGTCAGCGAAACTGCAGCTAACGATGCGGGGCTGCATTCGCAGCAGCACCAGCTGTTACTGGCCGTCGCGGGTGTTCCCGCGGGGCGTTCGCCTTCGATCGCTTATGCTGCCGAAGCCCTGGGACTGAAGCACAACACGGTCGTCGAATTGGTGGATCGGTGCGCGCAGGAAGGTCTGCTCGAACGTATGACAGACCCCGCCGATCGCCGCCGAGTTTGTTTGAGAACCACGGCGCGAGGGCAAAAGGTACTGAATCGTTTATCCCAGGCTCATTTGCAGGAACTCAGTTTGCGCGGGCCTATGTTGATCGAGTCGCTGCAATCCGTATTGCGAACTGAGACGCAGGGACTGCCTGCTACCAGCCGGCGACAGGAACACATGAGAAAACTGTGATGGTAGAAATAAAGAACGATTACGATCGAAGGCCAAGATTTCGACTGATGCAGCATCCGTTGCTGCGCAAGTATTTCCCCAAAATCGCGGAAGATTTGGCTGCGACCTACACACGTGATCTGCACAAGTGGCTGATCATCGCACCCATCATCGGTATCATCACCGGGCTCGCAGTTACCGGGATTGCAGTCGTCATCCTGAAGGAACTGTGGCCTCCCGTGCTGCATCTTTTTCTGCGCCGACCGTGGACGATTCTTCCGGTGATGACAGCGGCCTTCGCGGTGACAGGCCTCATCATGCAGTTTCTAACTCCTGATCCAAATGAACATTCGACCGAGGAGATTATTCGTTCCTACCACGAGCACGAGGGCAATATCGATGTTCGCTCTTTCCTGCCGAAAATCCTGGCCGCAATTACAACCGTCGGATTCGGCGGCAGCGCAGCCCTGGAGGGGCCAAGCATCTACGGTGGCGGCGCCGTTGGATCGTGGCTTTGGGCGAAGCTGCGGCGTTTTGGATTACCACACCGCGAGCGACGCATTATGCTCATCAGCGGCGCGGCAGCAGGCATGGCAGCCGTGTTTCGCGCGCCGATGACCGGGCTCGTCTTTGCGCTGGAAATGCCATACAAAGATGACCTGGCGCACGAAGCATTGCTGCCTTCGCTGATTGCATCGGTGGTTTCTTATGTGACGCTGGCGTTTTTTCTGGGCGCCGCACCGCTCTTCAACTTTGCCAGCAAGAATTCTTTCACTGGCCGCGATCTTTTGTGGTGCGCGCTACTTGGTGCGCTCATCGGCCTGATCGCCATGGCATTCACGATAACCTTCCGCCGCGCTCGGGTGTTTATGGTGCACTGGTCGGCTCCGCATTGGCTCAAGATGACGCTGGGCGGTTTTCTCACGGGGGTCTGCGGCATCCTGTTTCTGACGCTATATCGCGGAGCGTTGGTTCCTCTGGGTCCAAATTACGAAGCAGTTGGTGAAATTCTCGGTCACCATCACAGTTCGCTGGAGCTATTCATTTTCGGTGTTCTGAAGCTTGCAGCCACGTTGTTTACGCTTGCCAGCGGTGGTGTCAGTGCCATGTTTGTTCCGCTGTTTCTTACCGGGGGAAGCTTCGGCACTGCATTCGCTCAGTCGATTGCCCATTCCGGTTCTATCGAGTTGTATGCGGCGGTCGGTATGGCATCGTTCATCGCTGCCGGATATAAGACCCCATTAGCCGCGGTCGTGTTTGTCGCTGAGGCGACCGGCGGACATGCTTTCATCATTCCTGCACTGATCGGCGCGGCGGTCGCCTATGCAATCTCTGGCGAAGCTTCGGCCTCCGGCGACCAGCGCCTGCACGAAGTTCGCGGTCATGAATTGAGCCGAGCCCTGCCGCAGACCAGCTGACAAACGTCATGGCTCTGCGAAAGTGACTTGCAGCATCCCATCCTCTACTATGGATTTGCGCGCCTATCGCTGCAGGAGCAAGGATGCCTTATCAAACGCTATCCATGACGGAGATGGAAGACATTGTCACCATCACGTTCAACCGTTCCGAGCGCCGCAATGCACTGAATCCGCAGATGATTGATGAGTTGCTCGCCACTCTCGAAAGCCTGGCAAATCGAAATTCCGGCGTGCTGATCCTGACTGGCAGAGGTCCAGCGTTTTGCGCTGGCCTTGACTTGGAACATCTGCAGTCACTGTTAAAGAATACGCATCCGCAACACAATGTGGACGCAGAACGGATCGCAGTGCTGCTGCGCAAGCTCTATGATTTGCCCCTGCCAACTATCGCTGCAGTCAATGGACATGCGATCGCCGGAGGCATGGGGCTGGCCACAGTGTGCGACTTTACGCTGGCCGTTCCCGAAGCGAAATTTGGATACACCGAAGCACGCATCGGATTCATTCCCGCGATTGTCTCCACGTTCCTCACCCTGCAGGTCAGCGAAAAATATGCCAGAGATTTGCTCTTGACGGCTCGCCTGATCACTGCGGAAGAAGCGCAACAGATGGGCTTGGTGAACGAAGTTGTGTGCGATTCCGGGCTGATGGAGCGAGCCGTGCTTCTGGCACGTCAACTTCTGAAGAACAGTCCGGAATCTTTGCGCGCGACCAAGGAGTTACTCTCCGCGCACGTGAAGGACAGGCTCGATCGTCAGTTGAAGGCGGCTGTCGAAACCAACGCGAATGCGCGCAACACAGAGGATTTCCGTGAAGGAGTCTCCGCATTTCTGGAACGGCGTGCGCCCCAGTGGCCCTCCCGAAAACGCAGCAAGACCCCCGTCCACAACTAAGGAGATGTACGCGTGAGCGACTTGAATTCCAACAGGAATGGTGTGACAGGTGAGGTCCGTCTGCGCGTGCGTTATGCGGAAACCGACCAGATGGGCATCGTCTATTACTCGAATTTTCTGGTCTGGTTTGAGATTGGACGCGTGGAGTTACTGCGTCAGCTCGGCTTCGATTACAAAACCATGGAAATTGAGGACGACTGTTTTATCCCGGTCGTTGAGGCGAGCTGCCGGTACAAAGCGCCGGCTCGCTATGACGACGAGCTCATCGTTACCACATGCGTGATCGGAGTTCGAGGCGCAGTTCTGAAATTTCGTTATCGCGTAGTCCGGATCAGCGATCAGCAGCTGCTCGCCGAGGGCGAAACCACCCACGTTGTCACCGACCGCAACCTGACAAAACGAGTACTTCCAGAAAAATACGTACAGGCACTGGGCAATCCCATCCCATAGTCTGCGACCATCACCGGCCGGTCCATGACTGCATGGAACTAACTCCATGGCCGGCCAGAATTTTTAGCTGCCAGAAATATTTGCTACATCCAAAATTGCCAGCCATCCGTCCAACTGTGTGAGCGAAGTTTCTACGTGCCAACTTGTTGCGGCACGGGACGGTCGCGAGTCTGCGCCGGCTCGTCACAATCCCATATCAGTAAGAAAAAGACAAAACGTCATGTCAAGAAATGCACTCTTTACTGTGGCTTTGCTGCTGGCGGCACTGCCTTGCTCCGCCGAACCGAATGTGACCCGCACCACGCTGAACAATGGGATGCACGTCATCATAATTCGCAATCCGTTAGCTCCAGCGGTCACCGTGTATGAAAACTATCGCGTCGGGGGAAACGAAACGCCCACAGGATTTCCTGGGATGGCTCACGCGCAGGAACACATGATGTTCCGCGGCTGTTCCGGTCTTTCAGGCGATCAGACGGCGGCCATCTTTGCCCAACTGGGAGGTGATGGTGACGCCGACACGCAACAGAATCTGACGCAATATTACGAAACCGTTCCTGCGCATGACCTGGACATTGCGTTGCATGTGGATTCCGACTGCATGCGGAGCGCAACCGACCTGTCTTCGCAATGGGCACAGGAGCGTCCTGCCATTGAGCAGGAGGTGGCGCGAGATCTTTCCGATCCAACCTACAAATTGATTACGCGCATGAACCGCGACATGTTCGTGGGAACCCCGTACGAACACGATCCACTGGGAACGCAATCTTCCTTCGATGCGACCACGGCCGCCATGCTGAAAAAGTTCCACGAGCAATGGTACGCGCCGAACAATGCCACGCTGATCATTGCAGGCGATGTGCAACCTGAGGCGGCGATCGCCAGCATCAAGCAACTCTATGGCGCGATCCCCAGTCATCCTTTGCCGCAGCGCCCGCAGATCCATTTGCAGCCGGTCAAAGCAGAGAGCTTCACCCTTCCCAGCGACTATCCCTATATCATCAGCATTGTTGCCTTTCGCATGCCCGGTTCCGACAGCCCGGATTATGCAGCCGCGACAATTCTGGCTGATGTTTTGTCCAGCCAGAGAGGCGCAATTTACCAGTTGGTCGCAGATGGAAAAGTTCTGGATGCAGGGTTTGAGATGGCTGAGACCTATCGCAAAGCGAGCCTGGGCTTGGCGTACGTGGTGCTGCCTACGAACGGAAATCCTTCGGCGATGGATGGCACGATTCGCAGCTTGCTGACCGAGGATTCCGAGCATGGTGTGAACCCTGACCTGGTTGCGGCGGCCAAGCGCGACGAAATTGCCGCTGCTGAATTCAATCGCAACTCCATTCCGGGTTTGGCCGATTTGTGGTCGCAGGCTGTGGTCAGCGAAGGCCGCACTTCCCCGCAGCAGGATGTGGACGCCATCAAGAAAGTTACGGTAGCGGATGTCGACCGAGTCGCGAAGCAATACCTGCTCGAGCAGAACGCGATTGTGGGAACGTTGAAGCCGCAGCCCTCCGGGGTGCCGGTCGCGAGTAAAGGATTTGGCGGCGCTGAAAAAGTGACCAGCGCACCGACCAAGCCGGTGCAATTGCCACCCTGGGCAGAGACACAACTCAGCCAGCTGGCGGTGCCCAAGTGGAACCTCAATCCGACCGACACAACGCTTCCCAACGGGATTCGCCTCATCGTCCAGACCGACCGTACCACGCCCACCATTACCGTGATGGGACACATTCGCCATCGAGCCGATTTGGAAGCCCCTGCCGGTCAGGACGGAGTGGGCAGTGTGCTCGGCGGCCTGTTTTCCTATGGAACGACGACGCTCGACAGGATCGCCTATCAAAAGGCGCTTGACGATATCGGCGCCGATGAGTCAGCGGGCACGGACTTCTCACTGCAAGTGTTGAAGAAATATTTCGACCGCGGACTATTTTTACTCGCAGACAACGAATTGCATCCTGCTCTACCCGCGCCGGCTTTCCAGATTGTGCAGCGCCAAACGTCTCAGTCCGTGGCTGACCTTGTGCATAGTCCTGGGTATCAGGCCCATCGTGCAGAAGTGAAGGGGCTGGTTCCACCTGCAGATCCTTTGCTTCGCCACGCTACAGCGCAATCCGTTGACTCGCTAAACTTACAGGACATCCGACACTACTACGCCAAGACATTTCGACCCGACCTGACGACCATTGTGGTGATTGGAGACATCTCGCCCGCGGAAGCGCAGGACGCAATCGAAAAAGATTTTGGCAGTTGGAAAGCCGTTGGACCCAAACCTGTGGTGGATCTGCAACCGGTCCCGCGTAATCGTCCGACTGCAGATGACGTGCCTGACCCAACCCGGATACAAGACAACGTTTCGTTATCGGAAGAACTGCCCATGAATCGATTTGACCCCGATTATTATGCGCTGGAACTAGGGAATCATGTCCTGGGCGGCGGATTTTACGCTACGCGCTTGTATCGCGATTTGCGAGAGAAAACCGGGTACGTGTATTACGTTTCGAACGCGTTGGACGCAGGCAAAACACGCACGGTATTTTCAGTCACGTATGGCGCGCTGCCTAAAAATGTGTCGAAGGCAGACGATTTGATCCTGCGTGATCTGCGAGCCATGCAGACAACGGATGCAACTCCTGCTGAATTGCAGCAGGCAAAAGCTTTGGTGCTGCGACAGATTCCCCTGGCGGAAGCCAGTGAGAGCAGCGTTGCGGGAGGTTTGTTGGGTCGCGCAACCATGGGATTGCCGCTGAACGAACCGGAGGTTGCGGCGCATCGCTATTATTCTCTGACAGCCGACCAGGTGCGCGTTGCCTTCGCAAAAATGATTCGTCCCGACGACTTTGTTCAGGTCGCGTTGGGTCCCGCGCCGAAATAACCCGCTGCAGATGGAACGACTATGAACTTGCGGAGAACGACTCTAATGGCGAGCCTGCTGCTTTTGTCGCCGGGACTGCTCTCGGCGCATGCACAACAGGTTGATGTTCAGGAAATCATTGCGCGATCCGCGAAAGTGACCAACGCCGATTGGAATACTGAACCGCAGTATGACTATAGCGACTCTGTCAAGCAAAACGGACATACGAGGACATACGACGAGTTGATGGTCCTGGGCTCACGATATGAGCGGCTGATCGCGGTCGATGGCAAACCCTTAACCGGCCAACAGAAATCTGAGCAGCAACAAAAACTCGATCAGGTCATCGCGCAGAGACGCGCCGAATCACCCGCACAACGATCGCAACGTATCGCAAATTGGGACCGTTCGCGCAAACGCAACCACTTGTTAGTCGAACAACTGACAAAAGCATTTGACTTCAAACTGGAGGGAACGCCAACCTTGAACGGGCGTGAAGTCTATGAGTTGTCCGCGACGCCTCGACCCGGTTATCAGCCGCCGAACAATCACGCGAAAGTGTTGACAGGCATGGTCGGCACTTTGTGGATCGACCAGAAAACGTTCCAATGGGTAAAGGTCGAGGCCAAAGTGATCCATCCTGTTTCCATCGAGGGATTTTTGGCCCGCGTGGATCCTGGTACCCGGTTTGAGTTGGAGCAGGCTCCAGTCGACTCGGGAGTCTGGCTGCCAACGTTTTTTTCCGTGCGAGCACGTGCCAAAGTTTTCTTCCTTTTTTCCCACAATTCGCAGGAAGAGGACACATTTTCCAATTACCGCAAAACCTCGACGGAAAATATTCCGGCCAGCCAGTGATTCAACTCGGCCCTGCCTACTCGCAGTTGATCATCCATGGAGTGTCGAACTTATCCGTAAACATGGCGAACCGTTTCGCCCAAAACGTCTGTTGGATCGCCATATGAATCTTTCCATTGGCCGACAAGGCAGCATAGACCCTCTCCGCTTCGGCGGGGTCCTTCAGGTTCAGCGATACTGCAAAGCCCTGCGGCACTTGATACCGACTTCCCGGGCCATCGGATCCCATCAAAACCGTTGTGCCGACCTTCATACGGATATGCATCACTTTATTTCGCCACTCCGGCGGAAACTGGTTCTCCATTGGAGAGCCGGCAAAGGTGTGGATCGCTTCGATTTTTCCGCCGAGGTGCTGTTCGTAGAACTTGAATGCTTCTTCGCAATTTCCATTGAAATTGAGATATGGATTCAGATCCATGGTTATCTCCTCGTGCGCAAAGATTGGAATGTTGGTGCGACCTATTTCTCAACCGCTTTCTGTACAAAGAGGGGAGTAAAATAATCGCGCAATCTCCACACCAAAATCAGCCAGAGAATGGAAGCGATCAGTCCCGGCGGCAGGCCGCTGGGCTGCATGGTGATGTGGAAGGCAAGAATGTTATAGAGAACGGGCGCCAATAGGGCCAGTGCCAGCGGTACGAATTGGTTGATCAGCAACAATAGGCCCGCGATTACCTGGATGCTAGAAACAAAATAGAGGAAGTGACTGGCCACGAGTGTGGTGAGGAAGGTTCCAGCCATGCCTGGCGGTAACGGCGCATGCATAAAGTTCAGAAAGCCATTCAGGCCGAAAACAAGAAACGTCAGCCCCAGCAGAATGCGAGCGATGATCGAGACAATTTTCATTCGATTTCTCCTTGAGACCAAGCTTAAATTTGCCTACCGCGTTTCGGCTCAACCGTGGCGGAGGCAGACTCAGAAGATGTTTCCACTCCGCATTGGGATGGAATAAATTTTCAGGCGGCGCTCGCAGGCTGAAATTGTCGAACCGTCACACCTTATCATATGCATCCCGCAACGTCTGAATATCGAGTTTGCGCATGTGAAGAATCGCGTTCATGACCCGGGCGGATTTTTTGGGATCGTCGCTCATCCACTTGCTTAACCCGGTCGGAACCACTTGCCAGGACAAGCCGTACTTATCCTTCAGCCAACCGCACTGACTCTCCTGGCCGCCGCTGGAAAGCTTCTTCCAATAGTCGTCAATCTCGGCTTGGGTCTCGCAATTCACAACAAGGGAGACAGCTTCATTGAAATGAAAATGCGGTCCGCCGTTCAACGCGAGAAACTCCTGCCCATCGAGCTGAAACGCAACCGTCATCACCGATCCGGCCGGCCTTCCTGAAGCATTCGACGCTTCCCGGCCATAGTAGGTGATCTTCCCAACTTTTGCATTCTTAAAGATCGATGCGTAGAAATGTGCTGCCTCCTCGGCTTTGTCGTCGAACCATAAAAAGGGTGTGATTCTCTGCATGTCGATTCTCCAGCGAGTTGGATTATGGGGAGCCTTGGCGTTGTAGTTCACCGCCGCAAGAGTTATCCTCCTGCAATCGCGCCGAGCACAATCAAAGGTTCCTTTCCCTGCACAATCGCGTCGGGTAACGGTGTGTCGGGGGAATCATGCGACAGATCTTCCTGGCAGGCAAAGAACCGCAGG